>JAABUX010003869.1_pt1 | contig 19438 bp, 23 predicted proteins | sample 5561851 | NCBI WGS metagenome assembly JAABUX01 (sample SAMN10711883, study PRJNA513361) | rock metagenome | isolation source: Antarctica rocks | place: Antarctica: Victoria Land, Richard Nunatak red sandstone | collected 2016-01-03 | reverse complement strand
CCTGGCCCACCGCACGTTCAGGAACGCCGCCGACCTCGACGCGGGCATCCGGGATGCTGTTAAGCACCTCAACAAGGAACGCCAAACGCCGCATCCGTGCGACAAGCTGAATAAGGCTGCTTAGCGCAGGTTGGTCAGGGTGGACTGCATCTGGTCCGCCGCCGTGATGACCTTGCTGTTCATCTCGTAGGCGCGTTGGGCGCTGATCAGGTTGGTGATCTCCGACACGACGTTGACGTTCGACGTCTCGACGAAGCCCTGCATCACGCTGCCGAACCCCGGCGACGACGGCACCCCCGTCACCGCCGCGCCCGACGCCGAGCTGGCCAGCAGCAGGTTGCCCCCCTGCGCCTCCAGCCCGGCGTCGTTGGGAAACGTCGCAAGCTGAAGGGTGCCGACCGTCTGCGGCGCGGTGGTGCCGTCGATCTTGACCTCCACCTCCCCGGCGGCGTTGATCGTCACGTCCGTCGCGTTGGTCACGCCCGGCGACACCGGGTAGCCGTCCGCCGTCACGATCTGCCCATCCGGCGACAGGCTGAACGTGCCGTCCCGGGTGTAGGCGGCGTCCCCGCTGGGCAGGGTCACCTGGAAGTGCCCGTTGCCCTTGATCGCCAGGTCCAGGCTGTTGCTGGTCTGCTGCAGGCTGCCCTGCTCGTTGATGCGGTAGATCGCCGCGGTCTTCACCCCCAGCCCCACCTGCGCACCGGAGGGCACGACGGTGCCGTTATCCGAGCTGTTGGACCCGACCCGGCGCAGGTTCTGGTAGATCAGGTCCTGGAACTCCGCCCGGCGGCGCTTGAAGCCGGTGGTGGTCATGTTGGCGATGTTGTTGCTGATGACCTCCACGTTGGTCTGCTGCGCCTGCATGCCCGTGCCGGCGATGTCGAGGGAGCGCATCGGCTTACGTCCTCATCTGGTAACTGGGGCAAATCCCCGGGCAAAGACGAACCGCCTTCCAATCTATATCACTAAAAGAACGAAGAAAGCCGCATAGATTCAGGGTGGTAGAGTTACCGACCCACTCTGACCTTTGTTCTGCTGCAACTGCGTGCCCGGGGTTTTGCCCCAGTTACCTCATCTGCGTCAGCTTGTCGATGGCGGACTGCCGGCGGTCGGACTCCGCCTGGACGAACTGGGTGGTGAACTGGAACTCCCGCAGGTCGGTCATCATGCGGGTCATTTCCATCACCGGCTGCACGTTGCTCTCCTCCACTGCGCCCTGCACCAGTTGCGGGGCGGCGACCGGGGTGGTGGGGCCGTCGGCGCGCAGGGTCCGCGCGCCCTCCGCCGTCATGCGGTTGGGATCGTCCGGCTGCACCAGGCCGATCTGTCCCAGGCGCCCGTTCTGGCTGCTGACGGCGCCGTCCGCGGTGACGGTGATGATGCTGTCGGCGGCCGACAGGCGGATGGGCTGGCCGGCGCGGTCCAGCAGCGCATTGCCGTCCACGTCGCCTAGCCGCCCGTCCGGCAGCGGGGTGAAGTGCCCGGCCCGGGTCAGCCGCGGGCCGCGCGGACCATCGACGGTGAAGAATCCGTTGCCCGATACGGCAAGGTCCAACGGGTTGCCCGTGTGCTGCAGCGGCCCGGCCTGCTGGTCGCGGTAGGTGGCGCGGTCCTGCATGAATGCGACCGTGCCGCCGCCGCGGGGCGAGTCCGTTCCGGTCTGCTTGCTGAGCCAGTCGCTGAACACCGTCCGCTCGGCCTTGAAGCCCGGGGTGCCGGCATTGGCGAGGTTGGTGGCCGTCACGTCCAGCGCGCGTTGCTGGGCGATCAGGCGGGACAGGGCGATATCGGTGGTCAGTTCCATGGCGGCCTCCGGGCTTGGCTGCGGGGGGCAGCGCAAGCCGTGTGCCAGGGGTGGCGGCCAGCAGGGACGGGCATGTTGCGCCGGGGCAGGGGGGACACCCGGCGGAATCTGCCGGGTCAGATCGGCCTTGAACCTTTCATTAACCGCGCCCTGCCAGGTTGCCTCCAGCAAGAGGTGACCCGCATGAGCAAGGCCGAAGCAGCGTTGGATGGCCCGGCCCCGAAGCGCGGCAAGCGCAAGCTGCTGCTGATCCTGGCGCCGGTGCTGCTGCTGGGCGGCGGGGGCGGCGCCTGGTTCTCCGGCCTGCTGCCGCGCCTGCTGGGCCATGGCGGCGAGCATGTCGCCGAGGGGGCCGCCGAGCATGGCGCCGCCGGGGATAAGGCGGAGAAGAAGGTGGTCGAGGCGACCCCTGTGCCCACGTTCCTCGACCTGCCAGACATTGTCGCCAACCTGAACTCCGGCCGCCGCACCGCCTTCATCAAGCTGAAAGCCAAGTTCGAGCTGTCCAAGCCGGAAGACGTGGCCCCCGTGCAGGCCGCCATGCCGCGCATCATCGACCTGTTCCAGTCCTACCTGCGGGAGATGCGCCCGGAGGAGCTGCGCGGCACCGCCGGCACTTATCGCCTGCGGGAGGAGCTGATCGCCCGCACCAATATCGCCGCGCACCCGGCCCGGGTGCTGAACGTGCTGTTTACCGAGCTGCTGGTGCAGTAGCCGGCTCGACAAGGGAGACCCAGGATGGGAACCGCGGATTGGGTGCTGGAACTGGTGCTGATCGTCCTGCTGGGCGTGACGCTGCTGCATGCCGTGCGGCTGGAACGTGCGCTGGGGGTGCTGCGGCGGGACCGCTCGGCCCTGGGGGACGCCGTCGCCGGCTTTGACCTCAGTGCCCGGGCGGCCGAGCAGGGCATCGGCAAGCTGAACAGCATGACCGGGGAGGCGGCGCAGCAGGTGGGCCGCAAGATCGAGCAGGCGGCGGCGCTGAAGGACGACCTGGCCTTCTTGGCGGAGCGCGGCGAGAACCTGGCCAACCGGCTGGAGGCAGCCGTGCGTGCAGGCCGGGCGATGGAGGGGATGCGTAGCCCCGCCGCCGCCGCGCCCTCCGAGGCGGGGCCGCGCCCGCGCAGCGTTGCCGAACGCGATCTGCTACAGGCCCTGCGGGGTTCGCGGTGATCCGCCCGGCCTGGCTGCGCGCCCCGCGCCCGCGCCCGCTGTTGCTGGCCTGCGCCGTCATGGCCGTGCTGCTCGTGGTGAAGGCGCGGGAGGTTGTCCACGCCGTGGGGGGCGCCCCCGCCGCGCTGCTGACCGCAAGCCGAGCCATGGTGCCCGCCGCCTATGCCGCCGCGCCGGCCCCTCCTCAGCCGGCCAAGGAGGTTGCGAAGGAGGTCCCCAAGGCTGCCGCTGCGCCGCCCGCCGTTGCCGCCGCGCCGCCGGCCAATCCGCCGGTCAGCGACAGCGAACGCCTGCTGCTGCTCGACCTGCGCGCCCGGCGCACGCAGATGGAGGCGCAGGACCAGGCGCTGTCCACCCGTGAAACCGTGCTGGCCGCAGCCGAGAAGCGCATTGCGGAGCGGGTCGAGCAGCTATCTGCCTTGCAGGCCCGGCTGGAGGCGCTGGACGGCACCCGGCGGGAGCGGGATGACGCGAACTGGCGCGGCCTGGTGAAGACCTACGAGACCATGCGCCCCCGTGACGCCGCCGCCATCCTGAACGACATGGACATGCCGGTGCTGCTGCAGGTGCTGGACCGCATGAAGGAGGCGAAGGCGGCGCCCGTGCTGGCCGCGATGCTGCCCGACCGCGCCCGGTCGGCGACGGCGGGGCTGGCGGCCATGCGGACCCGGTCCACCGCGCCGCCTGCGGCACAGGCGGGGACGCCAGGATGAACCGGGTGCTGCGCCTTGCGCTGCTGGCCACAGCCCTGCCCATGGCGGCGCTGGCCCAGGACGCCGCCGACGTGCATGTGGCTGACCGTCCTGGCTTTGGCCGCATCGTGTTCGAATTCCAGCAGCCGACCACGTACGACATGGTGCGGGAGGGCGATCGGGTAATGCTGGTATTCGCCGGGGCGCCGTCGGTCGAGGCGCCAGGCCGGCTGCCGCGCAACGTCCGCTCAATCCAGGGCGGGCACGGGTCGGCCACCCTTCTGCTGGCGCCGGGTGCGCGGGTGCATCCGGCAGGGATCGGCAACCGTGTGATCGTTGACGTCATGGACCCTCCGGTTTCGCGCGCGTCGAAGGTGGCGGCCGGGCGGCCGGGCCACGTTGAAGCGGCTCAGCCTCCGGTCCCGCAGGTTGAGGCCCCGCCGGCAGCCGAGGCATCCGCGTCCGAACCGGTCCCGCCGGTACCTGTGCAGCATGGGGCGCTGCCGGACCCGATTGTCGCCCCTGCAGTGGCAGGACCGCCCGTCACGGCCGTGGGAGCGCCAGGAACGCTGGAATCCCTGGTGATCCCCTTCGAGGCTGGCGTGGGCGCGGCTGCACTCCGCCGGGGCGACCTGGCCTTGATCGTGTTCGATGGCGTGGCGACCATCGATGAGGTCCGGCTTCGTCGCGTCCGTGGCTTTGCCGATGCAGGCGCGCACGCCACCGCGGCCACCACCGTGGTGCAAGTGCCGCTCGCGTCCGGAGCAATCAGCCTGACCCGGGAGGCCAGGGGATGGCGGATCTCCCAGGCTGACCCGATCGGCAAGGCCGTGGAGCGTGCGCCGAGCGGTCCCGACATCCTGTTCAAGGTCGAGCAGCCCGGCCGTGTCGTCAGCGTCGCCGACCCGGGCACTGGTCAGATCCTGCTCGTTGGCACCGCCAATCCGGCTGCCGGACCCGTTGCCGGGCTGGCCATCGGTGGCAGCCTGCCGGGCGCCGGGGTGCTGCAAACCTGGGCTGGCGTCGCGGTCGAGCCATTCTCGGACGACGTGATGCTGCGCCGGGCGCCGGATGGCTTCGTGCTGGCGGCATCCGGGGGGGCGGTCCCCGCGCCGGATGCCGCCCCTGTTCCGGCTGTGGCGCTGACCCGGCGGTTCGACTTCCCTGACCTTCCGGTCCCGGCCCTGGTGCAGCGCTTGCGCGCCGCAGTGGCTGGAGCAGCAGACGCAGCCCCCCGCGCCCGCACGCCGGGCCGCCTTATGGTGGCGCAGGCCATGCTGGCGCTCGGCCTGGCGGCGGAGGCGCAGTCCGTCCTGGCCTTGGTTGCGATCGATGACCCGGGGGCGGAGGCCAATCCGGATGCGGCCGGCCTGTCCGCCATTGCGGCGCTGCTGGCCGGGCGGATGGACGCAACTGGCGGCCTGGACAACCCGGCCCTGGACGGGACCGCCGAAATCGCACTGTGGCGGGGCGTGCGGGACGCGATCCTTGGCCGTGGGGCGGAGGCGGCCCGCAGCCTGCCCGGCCTGCTGCCGCTTGCGCTCGCTTACCCGCAACCGCTGCGCGACCGCGTGCTGCCGATCGTGGCCGAGGTCGCCGTTTTGGCTGATGCGCCCTCTGCGGCGGTGCTGCCGGACCTGCCCGGGTTGGGTCTGGCCCGCGCCATGCAGCAGGAGCGGCACGGCGAGATCGACGTGGCGTTGGCGGGCTATGACGCGCTCGCCGCCGGCCGCGATCAGTTGGACCAGGTCCGGGCCGGCGCCCGTGCGGTGGAGCTGCGGCTGGCGCAGGCACGCATCACGCCAACCCAGGCGGCCGACGCCCTGGCCCGGCAGTTGGCGACATGGCGCGGCGATGACCGGGAGCTGGCCGCCAGGCTGCGCGTCGGCGAGCTGCAAGGCCAGGCAAAGGCATGGCGTCCGGCGCTGGACCTGCTGCATGAGACGGAAGCACTGTTCCCTGACCGGCAAGCCGTCATCCACGCCCGCATGGTCGCGACGATGCGAGCCATGCTTACGGGCGACGGCGTGGATATCGCACCGCTGGACTTGGTGACGCTGGTCGCGGACTTCGCGGATTGCGTGCCGCCCGGCCCGGACGGCACCACCCTTCTGACCGACAAGCTGCTGGCGCTGGACCTGCCGGCCCGTGCACGTCCGCTGTTGCAGGCCCGCCTGGCTGCCACCCCGCCGGGCCCGGTCCGCGCCGGCCTGGGCCAACATCTGGCGTTGCTGCAAATGGATGATGGCGATGCTGCCGGGGCGGAACGCACCCTCGCGTCCACAGCCGCCGCGGACCTGCCGGAGCGGCTGCAGGCGGAGCGTGCCCTGTTGCTGGCAAAGACGAGGGCTGCTCAGGGCGACCTGGCCGGCGCGACCGCAGGGCTGGCTGCCCTGGCCACAGCCGGAGCAGACGACCTGCGCGCAACCCTGCTGCAGCGCGCCGGGGACTGGCCCGGCAGCCTCGCGGCCCTGAACAGCCTGGCGGCCAAGGTCCTCCCGGCCGCCGGCCCGATCCCGGACAGCCTGGGCGAGCTGGTGTTGCGCCAGGCCAGCGCCGCGGTGCAGGCCGGGGACCATGCCCAGTTGCGGGAGCTTGGGCTGCGCTATGCCGGACGTTTAACCGGACCGCGGGCCGACCTGTTCCACCTGCTGACGGCGGCGCCGGTTGGTGGCGTCGGGGACCTGCCCCGCGCAGCCGGCGAGATCGCGTTGGCCCGCGCCGTACCAGGCCGGTTGCAGGAGCTGACCCCGAGGCCGCCACCGTAGAGCGCGAAATTGTAATGATGGCCTGCTCCGCAATATGTGCGGCCTGCGCAAGCCTAAATTCACTTGCTTTGCCGCCTCCCTAGCTCTATCTGGACCCTTCTTGGCCCAAGGGTGCGATCCCGCACAACAGGCTATCTACTGGTTTGGGGGTACGTGATGAACGCACTTGCTCAACTGGGGATGGTCTCGGAACTTCCGAGCGAAAACCAGACGACGATTGCAAACTTTCCATTCCTCGAGGGCGAGGATGGAAAAGACTACTTCGTTGAGAAGGACGGCATGAAGTATGCCGGCATGCACCTTCTCGTGGACCTCTGGGGAGCGTCCAACTTGGGCGACCCGGCGTTGATCGACGCAGCGTTGCGCGATGCGGCGATACGTGCCGGGGCGACGATCTTACACAGCCACTTCCATCACTTCACCCCAAACGGGGGCGTGTCGGGTGTGGTTGTGCTGGCCGAAAGCCATATCTCGATCCACACATGGCCGGAGCGCAACTTCGCTGCGGTGGACATCTTCATGTGCGGCGCCTGCAACCCGCATGACGCTATCCCAGTGCTGCAGGCCGCGTTCCATCCCGAACGGGTGGACCTCGACGAGCAGCGGCGCGGCCGCGTCTCCTAGCGACACCTGACCGCAGACGCTGTCCGGCTTGGCCTGTTCGCCGGGCTGGACGGCGCTGCGTGTTTGCTGGAGGGCCGCATGGAACAGGGTTGGCTGAATGAGACGCTCTACCCGGATTGGGGACAGCGGTTTCGCGTCTCGCGACGGCTTGCCCAGGTGCAAAGCCGATATCAAAGCATTGAAGTATTCGAAAGCGCATCGTTCGGCCGGGTGCTGGTTCTAGACGGCACTATTCAAATTACCGAGGCGGACGAGTTCGTATATCAGGAAATGCTGGCGCATGTGCCTCTGCTCGCGCACGGCAGTGCCCGGCATGTGCTGATCATCGGTGCTGGCGATGGCGGCGTGCTGCGCCGCGTGTTGCAGCACCGCAGCGTCGAGCGCGCCGTGATGGTTGAAATCGATAGCGAGGTCATCCGCCTCTGCCGCGAGCACTTGCCCGGGATCGGTGGTGATGCATGGAGCGATCCTCGGGCGCAGGTGATTGTCGGCGATGGCATCGCCTACGTGGCCGGATGCGACCTAGCGGCCTTCGATGTGATCATCGTTGACAGTACGGACCCGGTCGGCGTTGGCGAGGCGCTGTTCACCGGCGCTTTCTACGCCAACTGCGCCCGTGCGTTGTCAGTGTCCGGCCTGGTTGTAAACCAGTGCGGCGTCCCGTTCATGCAACCGGCAGAGCTGAGGGAGACTAGCCAACGCCGCACCCGGTCGTTCCCACATGTCTCAGCCTATGTGGCTGCCGTGCCCACCTATGTCGGCGGGTTGATGACGCTTGGTTTTGCAGCGAAAGTATCGGGCCTGGACCGTGTCCCGGCCGACATGATCGAGCAGCGTGCGCAGGCCGCCGGCATCCTGGGACTGACAAAGTATTGGACGCCAGCCATCCACGCCGGCGCCTTCAACTTGCCTCCCTACATTGCCGAATTGCTGCCGTAGCCTACGCGCGTCCACTCTCATCCTTTTCTGGCGCACGCTCGACGTGGCTGCCGCCAGGCTCCAGCGTTTCTGCACCGGACCGGGTGCCACCGAACTTGTCAGCCCCGTTGGCGTCTTCCGCGCCGGGCTTCTTATGGTTACCAGTGTTCTGCTCGTCGTCGGTGTGCTTGATCGTCTCTTCGGTGTTGGGCTGCTTCACGATACCGCTCCTATGGCTGCGAATGCCAACGCGCGGCGTCGGGCAAGTTTCCCGCTCACGGCAAGACGAAGCCCTGCACCAGGCTGCCCGATACCAGCCGCCATCCATCGACCAGCACGAAGAACACTAGCTTGAACGGCAGCGACACCCCGCTCGGCGGCAGCATCGACATGCCCAGGCTCATGAGCACGCTGCCCACTACGAGGTCGATCACCAGGAACGGCAAGTAGAGCAGGAACCCCATCTCGAAAGCCCGGCGCATCTCCCCGATCATGAACGCGGGCACCAGGGCACGCCAGCCGGCCTGGTCCGCCGCGGGGACGGCTGGCATGTTGGCGAGGTCGAGAAAAAGTTGCAGGTCCGCCCCTCGCACGTTGGCGGCCATGAACTTGTGGAACGGCTCGGCGGTCAGGCGCAGGCCCTCCATCTCGCCGATCAAGCCCTGGCTCATCGGCTGCACCCCACTGGTCCATGCCTGGTCCATGGCGGGCTGCATGACGAAGAACGTCAGGAACAGCGCCAGGCCGATCAGCACGGTATTGGGCGGCGTGCCCTGCGCGCCGATGGCGCTGCGCAACAGTGATAGCACGATGATGATGCGGGTGAACGCCGTGCCCATGACCAGCAGGCTCGGCGCCAGGGACAGCAGCGTCACCAGCGCCGTCAACTGCACCAGGCGGCCTGTCGCACCCGCCTGTCCGGCCGCGCCAAGGTCGATGTTGACCGACTGCGCCCGCGCCAGCCCCGGCAGCAGCAGGGCCGCCGCGAACAGCAGGGCGTAGGCCAGCAGCAGGCTGCGCCGGACCCTCATGCTTCGCCCTGCCCAACCGGCAGCCATCCGACAACGACGTCCGCGCCCCCCCCGGTCAGCACCAGCAGGTCCCGCCCGTCGCACGCAACCAGGTGCAGGCGACGGGTGCGGTCGAGCGCCAATGCCTCCCGCAGGAGTAGCCGCCGCGCGCCGGGCTGCCGCGCCAGACCTGCTGCCCGTACGACGCGGGCAAATAGCCAGACCAGGCCGAGCACCAGGCCGAGCGCGCCGACGGCGGTCAGTGTTTGCAGCGGTTCCATGTGGGGGCCTTTTGCCGGGGTTGGGTCATGGCGGGGCTTTTGCCCGCAACGTGGCGCTGAGCAGCTCGATCTCGGCCAGAATCGCCAGCAGGCCCGGCCGTGCCGTGTGCCCTTGGTCGGGCGGTAGGTCGAGCGTTTTGGCGCAAAGCAGGCCGACCATGTGGTCCAGGCCGACGACCTCGACCTCGCGGTCCATGCCGGCCAGGGCGCGGGCGATGGCGACCGTTTTGCGCACCTGCTCCGCCAGGTCGTGCTGCGCCGCGACGGGGTCGTGCGCTGGAGGGGGCCAAGGGGTCATGGAGCTGTTCACCCGGGCACTATGGGACGCCGGGGTTAACGACCCGTTTCGGCCGGCCGCAACGTCGCGTTAACCCTTGTTCGCTAAGGGTGCCGTGGAGAGTGCAGGATGGGGGGCGCAGGATGGACCTGACCGATATCGGCCTATTTCAGTTGGCCGAGCAGAAGCTGGCTTGGGTTGGGCAACGCCAGCAGGTGTTGGCGCAGAACGTCGCCAACGCGAGCACGCCGGGCTACCAGCCGCGGGACGTGCCGGCATTTGCCAAGGTGCTGGCCGGCGTCACGCCCGCCCTGGCCGTCACCGACCCCATGCATATCCAGCTCGCCTCCAACTCCGGCATGTCGATCCAGGCGCCGCGGCCGCGGGAACGCGCGCCGGACGGCAACGCCGTCTCGCTGGAGGACCAGTTGACCAAGGTCGCGGACGCCGCCAGCACGCAGGAACTGGTGCTGAACTTGTATCGCAAGTACCAGGGCATGTTCCGCACCGCGCTCGGCCGGGCGGGATAGGCATATGGATATCACAACGGCGCTGGCCGTCTCCGCGCATGGCATGGACGTGCAGACGGCGCGGCTGCGGACCATCGCGGAGAACCTGGCCAACCAGGACACCACCGGCTCCGTGCCCGGCGCCGAGCCCTATCGCCGCAAGGTCATCACGTTCGAGAACCGCATGGACCGCGCCCTGGGCACCGACGCCGTGCACGTGAAAAGCATCACGCCTGATAAAAGCGCGCTGCCGCAACGCTACGACCCGTCCCATCCCGCAGCGGATGCGGCCGGCTACGTCCGCACCCCGAACGTCAACAGCTTCGTCGAGATCATGGACATGCGCGAGGCCCAGCGCAGCTACAGCGCCAACCTGAACGTGATGGAGGTCACGCGCACCATGCTGACCCGCACCATCGACATGCTGAAATAGCGATGGCGTTCCCCATCAACCCGGCCGGCGTCGCAAACGCCTATGCCCGCGTGCAGTCGGGCGCCGTTGGCCAGGCTGGCGCCGCGCAGCCGGGTTCCGGCACCGGCTTCGGCGACGCGCTGAGCCGTGCACTGGGCGGTGTCGTGGAGGCCGGGCACCAGGCGGACGCGCAGTCCATGCAGGCCATCGCCGGCCAGGGCAACCTGACAGACGTCGTGACGGCCGTGTCGAAGGCGGAGCTGGCGTTGCAATCCGCCGTGGCCATCCGCGACCGGGTCGTGCAGGCATACCAGGACGTCATGCGGATGCCGATCTAGTCATGGGGGACGCAGAGATTGCCGCGGCGCTGCGGGAGACCTTGTGGGTCGTCTTGAAGCTGGGCGGCCCGCCGCTGGTGGCGGCCTTGGCGGTCGGGCTGGTGGTGTCGCTGTTCCAGGCGGTCACGCAGGTCAACGAGGCGACGCTGGTGTTCCTGCCGAAGCTGCTGGTGCTCGGCGGCACGCTGGCCCTGCTGGGGCCGTTCATGATGGCGACGCTGACCGACTTCACCCATGCCCTTATGGACCGGCTGCTGATGGTCGGCGGCGGGTGACGGACGCCGCGCTGCTGGCGGCGCTGCCGGGCTGGGCGTTCGCGTTCGTCCTGGTGCTGTCGCGCACCGGCGCCGTCGTGATGCTGATGCCGGGATTGGGGGAGGCGGAGCCGCCGGCCGTCATCCGTGCCGGGCTGGCTGTGGCGCTGTCGCTGCTGCTGTTGCCGGCGGTGGTGCCGCTGATCCCGGCCATGCCGGAGGCGCGGTTGACGAGCGCCGGCATGGTCGTGGCGGAACTGCTGGTTGGCGCGATGCTGGGCTGGCTGGCGAGGCTGCCGGCGCTGGCCCTGGGCATGGCAGGGGCTGTGATGTCCTACATGCTGGGCATATCCAATGTGGTGCAGACTGACCCGGCGTTGGGCGGGCAGTCCTCGGCGCTGGCGCGGCTGTTCGGGCTGGCGGCGCCGGTGCTGGTGCTGTCCACCGGGCTGTATGCCCTGCCGCTGCGGGCGCTGGGCGGCAGCTACCGCGTGGTTGCGCCGGGCAGCCTGCTGCCATCCGGCCCGTTGGCGGAGGGCGTGACGGCGGCCGTCACCGCCTGCTTTAGCATGGCCGTGCAGCTTGCGGCGCCGTTCATCCTGGCGGGGTTGATCTGGCAGGCGGCGCTGGGACTGCTGGCGCGGCTGGCGCCGCAGTTGCAGATCTACAACGTGGCTACGCCCGGGCAGATCATCGGTGGGCTGGCGCTGCTCGGCTTGCTCGGGTCGCGTATCCTGGCTGCCTGGCTGGACGGCGTGTCCGCCGCGTGGTCGGGCCTGCCAGGTTTGTAGCATGATGGGTCCGTAGCCATGGCGGAGGGCGGGGACCGCACGCTGCCGGCGAGTGAGCGGCGACGGCAGCAGGCGCGGGACGAAGGCCAGGCGCCGATGTCGCGCGAGGTCGTGATCTTCGCCAGCCTGGCCGCCGCGGCGGCGATGCTGACCTGGGGCGCGCCGCTGCTGACCCGCACACTGGCGGTGCGGCTGCACGGGATGGTGCTCGACATGGCGGCTGGGCCGGGCGCGGCGCTGCAGACGGCGGGCTTGGCGCTGGTGTGGACGGTGGGGCCGGTGGCGATCACGGTGCTGCTGGCCGGCGGCGCTGCCGTGATGCTGCAGACCGGCGGGCTGCTGCACGGCACGGCGCTGATCCCGGACCTGGCCCGGCTGGACCCGCGCCGGGGCCTGAAGCGGATATTCGGCCTGGACGCGGTGGTGGAGACGCTGAAATCGCTGGCGAAGGCCGGAATGCTGGGCTGGGCGGTGTGGCATGCCGTCATGGATGCGGTTCCGGACGCCATGGCCGCGCCGTTCTGGCAGGCTGGCGCCTTGCTGGACCGTGTGGGTTTCCACCTGCGGCACATCTTCCTCGTCGTGCTCGGCTGCCAGGCCGCCATCGCCGCCGCCGACTTGGGATGGGTGCGCTACCGCTTCGCGGCGCGCCTGCGGATGAGCAGGCAGGAACTCACCGACGAGCACAAAGAGGCTGAGGGCGATCCGGCCCACAAGAACAAGCTGCGCGCCCTGCGCCGCGCCCGCGCCCGCCGCCGCATGATGGCCGCCGTGCCGAAGGCCACCGTCATTATCACCAACCCCACGCATTATGCGGTGGCGCTGGTCTATGAGCGCGGTGCCCAGGCCGCCCCCCGGGTGGTTGCAAAAGGGATGGACGAAGTGGCGGCTCGTATCCGCGCCCTGGCGAAGCAGCATGGCGTGCCGCTGGTCGCCAACCCGTCGCTTGCCCGCGCGCTGCACGAGTTGAACCTGGATGCGGAGGTGCCGGCTGAGCACTTCAAGGCGGTTGCGGAGATCATCGCCTACGTCTGGCGGCTGCGGGCGAAGGCTTCTGGCACTCGGTGAAGTTCCTGTTATGTTCTTGCATTTCGGTGCGAAGAACGCATATTCGTCATGTTAGGTTAAGATGGACAACGCGCGGTTGCGGCCCTGTTCGCTGGTGTGACATTCTGTGCCGGGAAACCGGACCTGGAGGTTGATGCCGGCCCAGGGCAGCCCCCGCACAACGAGGATCAACCATGGACAAGAACAAGGCGCTGGACGCCGCGATGACGCAGATCGAGCGCGCGTTCGGCAAGGGGTCCATCATGCGGATGGGCGCCAAGGCCGGCGACCAGCAGATCGAGACGGTGCCGTCGGGTTCGCTGGGCCTGGACCTGGCGTTAGGCATCGGCGGTTTCCCGAGGGGCCGGGTAATCGAGATTTACGGTCCAGAAAGCTCCGGCAAGACGACGCTGGCTCTGCACGCCATCGCTGAGGCGCAGAAGCGCGGCGGCACCTGCGCCTTCATCGACGCCGAGCACGCGCTGGACCCGATCTACGCCCGTAAGCTGGGCGTGGACGTGGACAACCTGCTGCTGAGCCAGCCTGATGGCGGCGAGCAGGCGTTGGAGATTTGCGACACCCTGGTGCGGTCGGGGGCGATCGACATCGTGGTGATCGACTCCGTCGCCGCCCTGGTGCCGCGCGCGGAGCTGGAGGGCGAGATGGGCGACACCCATGTTGGCCTGCACGCGCGCCTGATGAGCCAGGCGTTGCGCAAGCTGACTGGCAGCGTCGCGAAGTCCCACACCATGCTGATCTTCCTGAACCAGATCCGGCTCAAGATCGGCGTGATGTTCGGCAACCCCGAGACGACGACGGGCGGCAACGCGCTGAAGTTCTATGCGTCGATCCGCATGGAAATCCGCCGGATCGGCCAGATCAAGGACCGGGAGGAGGTCGTTGGCAACCAGACCCGGGTGAAAGTGGTCAAGAACAAGCTGGCGCCGCCGTTCCGGCAGGTCGAGTTCGACATCATGTATGGCGAGGGGATCAGCAAGGTTGGCGAGTTGGTCGATCTCGGCGTGAAGGCTGGGGTGGTTGAGAAGTCCGGTGCCTGGTTTAGCTACGATAGCACCCGGATCGGCCAGGGACGCGAGAACGCCAAGCAGTTCCTGCGCGACCACAAGGATATGGCGGAGAGCATCGAGAAGAAGGTGCGCGAGCATTCCGGCGTGGTGGCCAATTCGCTGATGATCCCGCCTGAGGAGCAGGAAGCAGCCGAGGCGGAGGCGGCCGACTAACCAGGCGCGCCCAGTTAGACGCCGGGTTAGACGATGGATCATACGATGGCGCCGGGGCAGTCCGGCGCCGTTCCCCTGACCGATCTGGACCACGCCTTGGTGGAGGCCGCGCGGGATGTATTGCTGCGGCATTATCGTCCGTTCTGGCATACGGTTGCGGCAGCCATCCGCAGCCGGGACGGGAGGGTGTGGACCGGTATTCATCTGGGCGCCACGGTGGGTCGGCTGTCGATCTGCGCAGAAGCGGTTGCACTCGGCCGGGCTGTGATGGACGGCGACGGCACCATCGAGTGCGCGGTCGCGTTGCGCCATCCAAAGCCGGAAGAAACAGGGCAGGAGATCGCCGTTGTGTCGCCCTGCGGCGCCTGCCGGGAGAACCTGACCGACTATGACCCGGCGGCGCTGGTCATCGTGCGCGGCCCGCATGGCCTGCATAAACTTCCCGTGCGGATGCTGCTTCCGCTGCCGTATCAGCGTTGATCAGGCGCTACCCCTTTAGAACAAAATGCAAACGAGGATGTTATGACCAAGGCCCAACCTGAGGCAAAGACGAAGGCGCACAAGCCCGCTGAGCATGAAGACGTCAACCCGAAAACCGCGCCGCACGATCCGGGCGAGCATAGCAATGCGGTGAAGGATCCGCATCAATGGACCACCGGCGGCCAGACCATGACCGGCGCCCAGGCCAGCTACTTGAAGACGTTGACGGAGGAGGCTGGAGAGGGGTTTGACCCTGATCTGACCAAGTCCGAGGCGTCGCTGAAGATCGATGAGCTGCAGGGCAAGACCGGCCGCGGCAAGGATCACTAATCGGAGGCAGGCCGCGCGGATGACAGGACGCGCGGCCTGCGCTACGCACAGGGGACGCATTTAGGACAACTTCCCCCGCCCATGGCCAGCAGCAATGATATCCGCGCCACCTTCCTCGATTACTTCGCCCGCCAAGGGCATGCGGTCGTGCCGAGCAGTTCGCTTGTGCCGCGCAACGACCCGACACTGCTGTTCACCAACAGCGGCATGGTGCAGTTCAAGAACGTGTTCACCGGGCAGGAGCGGCGGTCCTATGATCGCGCCACCACCGCGCAGAAATGCGTTCGCGCCGGCGGCAAGCACAACGACCTGGACAACGTCGGCTATACCGCCCGGCACCACACCTTCTTCGAGATGCTGGGCAATTTCAGCTTCGGGGATTACTTCAAGCCCCTGGCGATCGAGCATGCCTGGACGTTGCTGACCCGCGACTTCGGGCTGCCGGCGGAGAAGTTGCTGGTGACGGTGTATTCCGAGGACGAGGAGGCAGCCAGCCTCTGGCGCCGCATCGCCGGGTTGCCGGACAGCCGCATCATCCGCATCGGAACCAGCGACAATTTTTGGCGCATGGGCGACACCGGCCCCTGCGGTCCCTGTTCGGAGATTTTCTACGACCATGGGGAGGGCATCCCCGGCGGTCCACCGGGCAGTCCGGACGAGGACGGCGACCGGTTCATCGAGATCTGGAACCTGGTGTTCATGCAGTATGAGGAGGGGCCGCCCGGCACCCGCTCGCCGCTGCCCCGGCCCAGCATCGACACTGGCATGGGCTTCGAGCGCTTTGTCGCGGTCATGCAGGGCAAGCACAACAACTACGACATCGACATGATGCGCGCCCTGGTGCTGGCCAGTGCCGAGACTACGGGACAGGCGGTCGATGGACCGTTCCAGACCAGTCACCGCGTGGTGGCGGATCACCTGCGCAGCGTGTCGTTCATGATCGCGGATGGCGTGCTGCCGTCGAAGGATGGGCGCGGCTATGTGCTGCGGCGGATCATGCGCCGGGCCATGCGGCATCTGCACTTGATGGGCACCAAGGAGGCCAGCTTTCACCGGCTAGTGCCGGCCCTGGTGCGGCAGATGGGCGCGGCCTACCCCGAATTGTCCCGTGCCGAACCGCTGATCACCGAGACGATGCGGCTGGAGGAGGACCGGTTCAAGGCCATGCTGGACCGCGGCCTGGGCCTGCTGTCGGAGGAGACGGCGCGTTTGGGGGAGGGCGGGTCGTTGCCCGGCGCCGTTGCCTTCAAGCTGTACGATACGTTCGGCTTCCCGCTGGACCTGACGCAGGATGCATTGCGGGAACAGGGGCGGGGTGTGGACGTGGCCGGGTTCGACGCAGCGATGCAGGAGCAGCGGACCCGGGCGCGCGCCGCGTGGTCCGGCTCCGGCGATGCCGCCACGGAGCGGGTGTGGTTCGACTTGCGGGAGCGGCTAGGGGCGACGGAGTTCCTGGGCTACTCGACCGAAACCGCCGAGGGGCAGGTGATGGCGCTGGTGGTGGATGGCGTCGCGGTGGAGCAGGCCGGAGCCGGCGCGGCGGTCTCAGTGATCCTGAATCAGACGCCGTTCTACGCCGAAAGCGGCGGCCAGGTTGGCGACGCCGGGCGGCTGACGGGTGCGGACGGGCTGACGATCCGGGTGGACGACACGCAGAAGCGGCTTGGCGACGTGTTCGTGCATGTCGGCGTCGTTGAGGCCGGGACTGTCCGTGTCGGGATGCCGATGGCGGCGGAGGTTGAGCATGCCCGGCGCGGCGCCATCCGCGCCCATCACAGCGCCACGCACCTGCTGCATGCCGCGCTGCGCCGCCGGCTTGGCAACCATGTCGCGCAGAAGGGCAGCCTGAACGCGCCGGACCGGCTGCGCTTCGACGTGAGCCAGCCAGTGCCGATCACGCGCGAGGACCTCGCGGTTGTGGAGGCCGAGGTCAACGCGCGCATCCGGGAGAACAGCGAGGTCCAGACCCGGCTGATGACGCCCGAGGCTGCCGTTGCCGAGGGTGCGATGGCGCTGTTCGGGGAGAAGTACGGTGACGAGGTCCGCGTCGTCTCGATGGGAAACGACCATTACTCGGTCGAGCTTTGCGGCGGGACGCATGTGCGCCGGACCGGCGACATCGGGCTGTTCCGCGTGGTGGGAGAAGGTGCGGTGAGCGCCGGGGTGCGCCGGGTGGAAGCGGTGACCGGGGCTGCTGCGCTGGCCTCGGTAGTGGAGGGCGACCGGCGGTTGAACGAGGTGGCCTCCCTGTTGAAGGCCAGCCCGGCCGAGGTCGCGGACCGCGTCACCCAGTTGGTCGAGGACCGGCGCCGGCTGGAACGCCAGGTGTCGGACCTGCAGCGCAAGCTGGCCGCTGGCACAGCAACGGCCGAGACGGAGACGGTGGCCGGCGTGACGCTCGCCGCGCGCAACCTGGGCGATGTGCCGCCCCGGGAGCTGAAGGGCATGGCGGAGGCCATCGGCCAGCAGATCGGCAGCGGCGTGGCGGCAGTGCTGTCCACCCTGGACGGCAAGCTGAGCATCGTCGTGGGCGTGTTCGGGGACCAAGTGGGCCGGGTGAACGCGGTCGATCTGGTGCGGGCGGCGAGTGCGGCGGCAGGTGGGGCAGGGGGCGGCGGCCGGCCGGACCTGGCGCAGGCGGGCGGACCAGACGCGGGGCGGGCTGGCGAGGCATTGGAAGCAGTACGCCGGTCACTGGCGGCCTGATTACGTCCCCCTCTCCCGGAGGGAGAAGGGGAAAGAAAGCTACACTCCGTACTTCTTGAACCATGCCAGCATCCGTACCCAGCCATCTTCGGCGTCCGCCTTGCGGTAGCTCGGGCGGTAGTCGGCGTGGAAGCCGTGCGGCGCGTCGGGGAACACCACGACCTCTACTGTTTTGCCCGCTGCCCTGGCCTTCGCCGCTGCGGCTTGGACGTCCGGCACGGCGATGCCGGTGTCCTGGCCGCCATACATCCCCAGCAACGGGGCATGGATGTCGCCGGCAATGTCGCCCGGGTTGGTCGGCTGGATCGGCGAGGGCTGGCCCTTGATCGGGCCATACCAGGCGACGGCTGCCTTTAGCGCCGGGTTGTGCGCGTCGTACATCCAGACGTTGCGCCCGCCGCGGCAAAAGCCGGTGACAGCCAGCCGCGCCGGATCGCCCTTGTTGCTGGCAGCCCACGCCGCCGTGGAGTCCAGGTCCTGCATCAGCCGGCCGTCCGGAGCCTTGCTGATCACGTCGCGGATAATGGCGCTCACGTCCGTCATCTCCGACAGGTCGCCGATGCGCGCATACAGCTCCGGTGCCACGGCCAGGTAGCCCAGCTTGGCCAGCCGCCGGCAGGTGTCCTTGATATACTCATGGACACCGAAGATCTCCTCGATCACCAGCACCGTCGGGAATGGCCCGGCCCCAGAGGGACGGGCGTAATAGGCCGGCAGCTCCCCCTCGGTGGTCGGGATGCGGGTCTCCCCGGCGTCCAGCCCGCCAGCGTCCGTATGGATCACCTGCGCCTCCACCCGGGTGGTCGCCAGGGTAAAGCCGCTGATCAGCCCCGTCATCATCATGCCGCGCCGCGCGAGCGGATACGACTTCAACCCGTCCAAACCGTCCATGTGCGTGCTCCCAAAAGGCGTTCGGAACCGGGCGTCAAGCGGCCTTGGCGATGCCCATGGCGCCCTGCAGGTTGTCGTCGATCTTACCCAGGAAGTCCTGCGTGTTCATGTAGGCTTGCTGCTTGCCGATCAGGCTGGCGAGGTCCTTGGTCATGAACCCGGCCTCCACCGTCTCCACGCACACCCGCTCCAGGGTTTCGGCGAATGCCGTCACGTCGGGCGTCTTGTCGAACCGCCCGCGATAGGCCAGCCCGCGCGTCCAGGCGAAAATCGAGGCGATCGGGTTGGTGCTGGTCTCGCGGCCCTTCTGGTGCTCGCGGTAGTGCCGGGTGACGGTGCCGTGCGCCGCTTCGCTCTCGACGGTCTTGCCATCGGGGCTCATCAGCACGCTGGTCATCAGGCCGAGGCTGCCGAAGCCCTGCGCCACGATGTCGCTCTGCACGTCGCCGTCGTAGTTCTTGCAGGCCCAGACGTAGCCGCCGCTCCACTTGAGGGCGCTGGCGACCATGTCGTCGATCAGGCGGTGCTCATAGGTCAGGCCGCGCTGCTTGAACTCGGCCTTGAACTCGGCGTCGAAGATCTCCTGGAACACGTCCTTGAACATGCCGTCATAGGCTTTCAGGATGGTGTTCTTGGTGGACAGGTACACCGGGTAGTTGCGGGCGATGCCGTAGTTGAAGCTGGCGCGGGCGAAGCCCTCGATGCTGGCGCGGGTATTGTGCATTCCCATGGCCACGCCGGGTCCCTTGAAGTCGAACACGTCGAGGATCAACGGGGCGCCGCCGCTGGCGGGCTGGAACTGCAGGGTGCACTTGCCGGGGCCGGGGATCTTGGTCTCGGCTGCGCGGTAGATGTCGCCGTAGGCATGGCGGCCGATGACGATGGGCTG
>JAABUX010003867.1_pt1 | contig 19445 bp, 18 predicted proteins | sample 5561851 | NCBI WGS metagenome assembly JAABUX01 (sample SAMN10711883, study PRJNA513361) | rock metagenome | isolation source: Antarctica rocks | place: Antarctica: Victoria Land, Richard Nunatak red sandstone | collected 2016-01-03 | reverse complement strand
CCCAAAGCACAAAGACCCAAGCTACCATCCATGCCAGAACCCAACAAGGACCAAAGCCCCTACCGGACGCAAAACACGGGGACGCCGCCAACATATCCCTTCCATAACCCGATACACTTATCAATGAGCGTGCAACCCAATCTCTGAGCTACCAATTCGTCACGAACACATCGTGTCCGGTGAGTAGCTATCTAGGGTTTCAGCCCGGCTGTGTCAACGCCGTGGCAGTTCTAAGTCAAAACCGCTGCGGCAGTCGGAAAAACAACAACTTAGACCCGAACTGACGCACCTTCCTCAAGCTGGTGCCACGGCGCGAACGGAACTCGGACCAGTCATGCGTACAGCGCACGACCCAAGTAGCTAGGCCGCCCTGGGCGTATGACCCCACGGCGGCCCGCACCTCACGCCGCGTCCGCCACCCGCTCGTTCAGCAACAGGCCATCCCGGGTCGCCGAGACATGCACCGCCTCGCCATCCCGGAGCGTCCCTTCTAGGAGCAGCCCGGCCAGCGGGTTCTGCAGGCTGCGCTGGATCACCCGCTTCAACGGCCGCGCCCCATACACGGGGTCGTAGCCCTCCGCCGCCAGCCACTCCATCGCCCGGTCATCCAGCTCCAAGCCGATCTTGCGGTCAGCCAGCATCCCTCGCAGCCGGGCCAACTGGATGTCCACGATGGTCGCCATGTCGGACCGCTGCAGCCGCCGGAACAGCACGATCTCGTCCAACCGGTTCAGGAACTCCGGCCGGAAGTGCTCCCGCACCGCCCGCATCACCTGCGCCTGCGCCAGTTCCGGGATGTCGCCATCCGGCTGCGACGCCAGCACATCACTGCCCAGATTGCTGGTCAGCACGATGATCGTGTTGCGGAAATCGACCGTCCGCCCCTGCCCGTCCGTCAGCCGCCCGTCGTCGAGCACCTGCAACAGGATGTTGAAAACGTCCTCGTGCGCCTTCTCCACCTCGTCAAACAGCAGCACCTGATACGGCCGCCGCCGCACCGCCTCCGTCAGCACGCCGCCCTCGTCATACCCGACATAGCCCGGCGGCGCCCCGATCAGCCGACTGACGGCATGCTTCTCCATGAACTCGCTCATGTCGATCCGCACCATCGCCCGGTCGTCGTCGAACAGGAACTCCGCCAGCGCCTTTGTCAGCTCCGTCTTGCCCACCCCGGTCGGACCCAGGAACAGGAAGCTGCCGATCGGCCGGTTCGGATCCTGCAACCCGGCCCGCGCCCGCCGCACCGCGTTCGCCACGTGCCGCAGCGCATCCTCCTGTCCCACCACGCGCCGCCGCAGCGCATCTTCCATCCGCAGCAGCTTGGACCGCTCGCCTTCCAGCATTCGCTCCACCGGCACCCCGGTCCAGCGCGACACCACTCCGGCGATTTGGTCCTCGGTGACGGCCTCGTTCACCAAGGTGCCGGCCTCGACGCTGCTCTCGTGGCCGCTGGCGATGCGCCGCTCCAAATCAGGCACCGTGCCGTAAATCAGCTCCGACGCCCGAGCCAGGTCGCCCCGGCGCTGCGCGATCTCCACTTCGCCGCGCGCCTGGTCCAACTGCTCCTTCAGCTTCTGCGTTTCGTTCAGCCGATCCTTCTCTACCCGCCATGACGTGGTCATCGCGTCCGAGCGCTCCGAAAGATCGGCGATCTCCTTCTCCAGCCGCTCCAGCCGGTCCTGGCTGGCCACGTCTGGCTCCTTGCGCAGCGCTTCCCGCTCGATACGGAGCTGCATCAGCCGGCGGTCCAGTTCGTCCAATGCCTCGGGCTTGCTATCGACCGCCATGCGCAGGCGGCTCGCGGCCTCGTCGATCAGGTCGATGGCCTTGTCCGGCAGGAAGCGGTCGGTAATGTAGCGGTTGCTCAGCGTCGCCGCGGCCACCAGCGCGCCATCGGTGATCCGCACGCCGTGGTGCAGCTCGTACTTATCCTTGATCCCACGCAGGATACTGACGGTGTCCTCCACCGACGGCTCGCCGACGAACACAGACTGGAAGCGCCGGGCCAGCGCGGCGTCCTTCTCGATGTGCTTGCGGTACTCGTCCAGCGTGGTCGCGCCGACGCAGTGCAGCGCGCCGCGGGCCAGCTCGGGCTTCAGCAGGTTGCTGGCGTCCATCGCGCCGTCCGCCTTCCCCGCGCCGACCAGGGTGTGCATCTCGTCGATGAACAGCACGATCTCGCCCTCGGCGGACTCGATCTCCTTCAGCACGGCCTTCAGCCGCTCCTCGAACTCACCGCGGAACTTGGCACCGGCCACCAGCGCGCCGAGATCGAGCGCCATCACCCGCTTGTTGCGCAGGCTCTCCGGCACGTCGCCGTTGACGATGCGCAGCGCCAGGCCCTCGACGATGGCGGTCTTGCCGACGCCGGGCTCGCCGATCAGCACCGGGTTGTTCTTGGTGCGGCGGGCGAGGATCTGGATGGTGCGGCGGATTTCCTCGTCGCGGCCGATCACCGGATCCAGCTTGCCATCGCGCGCAAGTTGCGTCACGTCGCGCGCATACTTCTTCAGCGCGTCGAACCCGGCCTCCGCGTTGGGGCCGTCCACCTTGCGGCCCTTGCGGATGTCGGCAACCGCCTTGTCCAACGCCTGCGGCACAACGCCAGCGCCGCGCAGCGCCCGGGCAGCGGGGTTATCACCCGCAGCCAAGGCCAGCAGCAACCGGTCCTGCGCCACATACTCGTCACCGGCCTTGGTCGCAGCCTGCTGCGCGGCGTCCAGCGCACGCATCAGCTCTGGCGTCACTTGCGGCTGCCCAGCGCCGCTGCCCTGCACCTTCGGCAGCTTCGCCACTTCCACGTCCACCAAGTGCTTGGCCGTCTGCGCATTGCCGCCAGCAGCACGGATTAAGCCGGAGGCCGCGCCCTCCTCGTCGTCCAGCAGCGCCTTCAGCAGGTGCTCCGGGGTGATCCGCTGGTGGAACTCGCGGACCGCGATGGTCTGCGCCGCTTGCAGGAAGCCGCGCGCGCGTTCAGTCAGTTTTTCCAAGTCCATGATGTGTCCCTCCACTCAGGCGACAGCCCAGCCAGCGTCCCTCAATAGGCAACGCGGACATGGCTTCATGGTCTGACAGGTGGGCAGTGCGGGTGGGCAACTCAAGGCGACGGCGTATCGTCTTGCCGGGGTCAGCCCAGCTACGCGGCCAGCCCGGTCCGCCCACCGACCGACACATCGACCACCACCCGCAGCTGGTCGAAATCATCGGCGGTGCCGATGTAGGCGCCACGCACCGGCACCGCCTGCTCCGGCGCGCGGGCGGCACAGACCCGCACCAGGTTGCGCCCGGCGACCAGGCCGTTGGTAGGGTCGAACTCCACCCAGCCCGCGCCGAGCAGGTAGATCGCGCACCAGGCATGGGTCGCTCCGCCCCCGATCACGCCCTGACGGCTGCCAGCGCTGGCCTCATCATACAGGTAGCCGCTGACGAACTGCGCCGCCAACCCGAGCGACCGGCACGCCTCCATCATCAGCAGCGCGAAATCCCGGCAGGCGCCGTGGCGCGTGGCGAGGGTGTGCAGCGGAGGATGGGTGCCCTCGGTATCCCGGGATGCATAGGTGAAACCGGACCGGATCGCCCGCGTCATGCCAATCAGCAGGTCCATCGTGCCCGTCGGACCCTCTTGGTTCAGGAAGCCGCGCGCCCAGGCTGCCACGAGGCCATGCGGATCGGCATACTGCCGCTCCCGCAGCAGCGCCAGGTCGGGCGCTTCCCCAGCGGAGTAGGTGAAGGGGTAGGTCTGTGCCGCGGGGGCAAGCGGCAGATCGTGCGGCGTTGGGAAGTGGTCTAGTTCCAGCACCGAGACGATGCGCAGCACCCGGTCAGCGCCTGGTCCCACTCCAAGTAGCACACCGAGTTGCCGAACACGTCGTGCGCCCAACGCGTCCGCGATGGCGGCGGCGTGACGGCCAGCGTGGCGCTGTCCAGCCGCAGGTCGTGCGAATCACGGGGACGCAGCATCAACCGGTGCAGCGTCGGGCGCACCGGCTGATGATAGATGTACTCGGTGGTATGGCTGATCCGGACATGGGGCACGTGGGTTAGAACACCCCATATATCTTGAGCAGGATTATGGTTGGGGTCGGGACGCCAATCAGCCAGAGAGGAATGCTGCGCAGGGGGGCCTCCGCCGCGATTGCTTGAACGGCAACGTGCCGACTTCGAACCGGGTTGCCCTACGCCGCGCGGTTCCGCCGCATCCGCTGCAGGAATTCGTCAGCCTGCCGCCGCGCCTTGCCGATGCGCCCCACCCCCGCCAGGCGGCGGTCCAGGAACGCCAGCGTGTCCTCGTCGTCGATGCTGTAGTCGCGCAGCCAATACAGCAGCGTGGCGCCATACACCCCGGCCAGGATCGCGCGCTTGGTGTACCAACTGAAGTCCGCCGAGGTGTCGCCCGCCGCATGCCAGATGCTATCGACCGTCCGCGCCGTAATGCGGACAGCCAGCCCGGCGTTGCCCGGCAGCGCCAGGATGGACAGCGCACGCCGGATTGCTTCGCGGTAGGGCCGCTGCTGCTCTAGGCGCAGCGCGACCACCGCACGCACCCGGGCCGACACGCGCAGGCTGGGTAGGTCAAGCGCCGCCGCGCCCTCCTCCATCTGCCGGTCGCCAAGGTCCACATAGGCGTCAATCATGTCGGTGACGCCGCCGGGAAACAGCAGGTCGGCGTCTGGCCCGGCCGCGGCGCGCAGGGCGGCAACCGTCCAGCCGTCGAACGACACGTTGGGCAGCAGGGCCAGGATTGCGGCGTCGCGCTCGGGGCTGCGTTCCGGGGGATCGAACATCGCAGGCGTCCTTAAGAGGAGGAGGCCGCCGCGCGGGCCAGCTCCTCATTGAAGCCAAATAGACGGAAGTCGGTCATCCGCATGGGATACAGCACACCATCCAGGTGGTCGTTCTCGTGCTGCACCACGCCGGCATGGAAGCCGCTGGCGTCCGCGCCGACGGGCTGGTTGTCGGTGTCCACACCGCTGTAACGCACCCGGGCATGCCGCGGCACGGCGGCGCGCAGCCCCGGGATGGACAGGCAGCCTTCCCAGCGCAGCACCATGTCGTCGCCCAGCAGCTCGACCTCGGGATTGATTACGACCGTGGTCGCCATCTCGCCATCGCCCTCCGCCGGGGTGGTGCGGCCCGGCGGCACGCGGAACACGAACAGCCGCAGCGGCACATGCACCTGCGGCGCAGCCAACCCGGCGCCGCCCGCATCCTCCATCGTCTCGATCATGTCCTGAACCAGTCGCCTGATCTCCGGCGCCGCCGGGTCGGCCACGGCCTCAGCACGTTGTATCAGCACGGGATGGCCCATGCGGGCGATCTTCAGAATGGCCATGGGCGCCTCGGTTCGGAGTATGCAGCAGATGGGGCGGCGAAATCCTTTGGCGAGACCGCGCAACGGTGCTATGCCGCGCGCTCCCCGGCGAGGGCCGGATGGATACCCTTTGGTGCGCCCGATCCGGACGTGCATGACCCAGGCAAGAGGAGACGACAGCCAAGTGCAGGTTCTCGTTCGTGACAACAATGTTGACCAGGCGCTGAAGGCGCTCAAGAAGAAGATGCAGCGCGAAGGCGTGTTCCGGGAGATGAAGCTGCGGCGGCATTACGAGAAGCCGTCCGAGCGCCGCGCCCGTGAGGCCGCTGAGGCCGTGCGCCGCGCCCGCAAGATGGAGCGCAAGCGTCTGGAGCGCGAGGGCTTCTAACCCCTCGGTGTCTGGCTGAACGGGGATTGCGGCCCGGGGCGTTCGCCCCGTTGGCTGCGCTCGACGTTACGCGGTCGCCGTTTAGGGTTGTTGGGACAGCTTGCCAGGGCGGAGCACACTGGCTCGGCCCCTCCCGCTAATTGCCTGCTGCAAATTTGCTGCACTGCCGCAGAATTGCCCTTTTTCCGATGTTGGATGGGTCGCATCCGGAACAAGGACCGAGACCCATGCGCATTGCCCAAATCGCTCCCCTGCACGAAGCAGTGCCCCCGAAGCTGTATGGCGGAACTGAGCGCGTCGTCTCCTTCCTGACGGAGGAGCTGGTGGCCCTGGGTCACGATGTCACCCTGTTCGCCAGCGGCGACTCCGTCACCTCCGCCAAGCTTGAGCCGATCTGGCCGCGTGCCCTGCGCCTGGACCCGGCCATCCGCGACCCCATTGCCCCGCATATGCTGCTGATGGAGGCCGCCCGCGCCAAGGCCGACGAGTTCGACGTGCTGCACTTCCACATGGATTACTGGCCGTTCAGCCTGTTCGGCCGTCAGCGCACCCCGTTCGTCACCACCATGCACGGCCGGCTGGACCTGGCCGAGTTGCAGCCGATGTTCGAGGTGTTCCCCGACGTTCCCATCGTGTCGATCTCCGACAGCCAGCGCCGCCCGCTGCCGCAGGCGAACTACGTCCGCACCGTGCACCACGGCCTGCCTGCCAACCTGCTGACGCCGCAGCCGGGGCCGAAGGACTACCTCGCCTTCCTCGGCCGCATCGCACCGGAGAAGGGGCCGGACCGCGCCATCCGCATCGCTCGCGCCTGCGGCATCCCGCTGCGCATCGCCGCCAAGGTTGACAGGGTGGACCAGGCGTACTTCGACGCCGTAATCCGCCCCATGCTGGCCGAAGGCAGCGTCGAGATGATCGGCGAGATCAATGATGCGCAGAAGCCCGCCTTCCTCAGTGGCGCCTGCGGCCTGCTGATGCCCATCGACTGGCCGGAGCCGTTCGGACTTGTGATGATCGAGGCGATGGCCTGCGGCACCCCGGTGATCGCGTTCAACCGCGGCTCGGTCCCGGAGATCGTCGAGCACGGCGTGAGTGGCTTCGTCGTCGAGGACGAGACTGGCGCCATGTCCGCCGTCAGCCGCCTGGGCGAGCTGTCGCGCGACACGGTCCGCGCCCGCTTCGACGCCCGGTTCACCGCCAAGCGCATGGCGGAGGATTACCTGTCCATCTACCGGTCGCTGGCCGGGGAGCAACGGTCGGTGCTGCGCGCGATCCGCTGAGCCGCCGCGGCGCATGGGGCCGGGCCGCCGGTTGACACGGCCCGGCGGCGGGGGAAGGGTCCGCCCGGCAATGCCGGAGGTGTCCCATGCCCATCCCAGCCCAGATGCGTCATATCGCCTATGCGCCTGGCGGGCCGGAGGGGATGCACATCACGTCCGGCCCCGTCCCGCGGCCAGCGCCCGGGGAGGTGCTGATCCGGGTCCAGGCTGCTGGGGTAAACCGGCCGGACGTGCAGCAGCGCAAGGGCGCCTACCCGCCCCCGCCTGGCGCCAGCCCGTTGCTGGGGTTGGAGGCTGCGGGCGAGGTCGCGGCCGTGAACGGCGAGACCGGATACCAGGTGGGCGACCAGGTCTGCGCCCTGGCCAATGGCGGAGGTTACGCCGAGTATTGCACCGCGCCGGGCACTCAATGCCTGCCCTGGCCCGCTGGCTATGACGCCGTGCGGGCGGCGGCACTGCCGGAGACCTACTTCACGGTCTGGGCCAACTTGTTCGACCTTGGCCGCTTGCAGCCCGGCGAACGCGCCCTGGTGCACGGTGGCACTAGCGGCATCGGCGTGACCGCGATCCAACTGGCGCACGAGTTCGGCAGCCGCATCTACGCGACCGCCGGCAGCCGGGAGAAATGCGACGCCTGCGTGCGGCTGGGAGCGGACGCGGCAATCAACTACAACGAGGCCGACTTCGCCGCCGCCATCAAGGAGTTCACCGCCGGGGCCGGGGTGAACGTCGTGCTGGACATGGTTGGCGCTGCCTATGCCGCGCGCAACCTGCGTTGCCTGGCGATGGATGGCCGCCTGGTGCTGATCGCATTCCTGGGCGGCGCCAAGGTGGAAGATCTAGACCTGACCACCATCATGACCCGGCGGCTGACCGTCACCGGCAGCACCATGCGCCCGCGCACGGCGGCGCAGAAGGCCGCCATCGCCGACGCGCTGCGCGAGAAGGTTTGGCCCGTCCTGGCCGCCGGGCGCTGCGGGCCGGTGGTGCACGAGGTGTTCCCGTTGGAGCAGGCGGCGGACGCGCACCGGCTGATGGAGGCCAGCACGCACATCGGCAAGATCATGCTGAAGGTCGCGGACTAAGCATGGCCGAAGCAGGCGGCTAAGCCGCCAACTTCAGCTCCGCCCCTTCGAATTTTCGCCGCCGCCGCTGCAGCAGCGTCCACGTCAGCCGCGCCCCGGCCGCCGACAGCCGGCCCCGAGGCGGCAGGCCCACCGACTTCAGGACCATGCCCATCGCCCGCTCGATATGGCGGAAGCGGTAGAAGCTGATCGCCCGGCCCATGTACGCGCCGATGCACCGTTGATGCTCATAGGCCATCTCCACCGGCTCGTTGCCGCAGTGATAGGCGTAGGCCAGTTCGTCGTCCTCGCTCTCGGTGATGCGTCCCGCGGCGATCCGCAGCCGGTTCAACATGCCCAGCCGTTCCCGTGCCAAGTAGCGCCGCATGTGATCGTAGAACAGCTTGAAGTGCCGGTACTCATCGGCAGCGATCAGCTTGCAGACCTGCTGCAGCACCGGCTCTCCGGCTGCCTCCGCCAAGGCGGTGTAATAGCTGCTGGTGCCGGTCTCCACCATGCAGCGGGCGATCAGTTCCCCCGTGCGGGACCCGCGGACCGAGGCATCGGCGTCCAGCGGCAGCTTGTAGCCGTCGCGGTAACGCTGAAACGCCGCCTCGAAGTCCCAGCCGGGATCGGCCAGCATGGCCCAGCGGCCCAGCGCATCACCGTGTTGAACCTCCTCGACGGCCCAGTTGTCGCTGGCCCGGCGGAAGTCGGGATCATCGACGAACACCCGGCCGAGATAGATGGCATAGTCAACGCCGTTGCGTTCGACCATCGCGGCGGCCTTGACCAGGGGTATCATGCTGGGATCGACCTGCGCCGGGTCGAACCGATCCCACGCCACGTCCTCCAAACGCCAATGCTTCATGCGGCAACCATCAGTCCCATTGCCGCCTCAAAATAGGCGCACCCGCGGCAGACGTGAGCCGGCTCAGCGGTTGTTTGAACCGCTGTGTTGCAGTCCGGTGACAGGTGTCAGGGCGCCTCGGCCGCTGCCAGCATCGCGCGGGCCGTCTGCATCCGGCTCATCGCCAGGTCCTGCGCCGCCACGTCCATCTTATCGACCCCGGCCAGCTCAGCCGTCGCCGCCGCCAGCCGGGTCTCGGCCTGCGCGCGGGACACCTCCGCCACCGGGATTGCCTCGTCCGCCAGCACCGTGCATCGCTCCGGCGTGACCTCGGCGAAGCCGCCGCTGACGAACAGCCGGCTCGTCGGCCGCGCGCCCTCATACAGGGTGATCGTGCCGCCTCGCAGCAACACGATCATCGGCGCGTGGCCCGGCGTCACGCCCATCTCGCCCTCTGCCGCTGGGATGACGGCCATGTCGACCGGCTGCGACAGCAGCAGCCGGTCCGGGCTGACAATCTCCAGCAGCGTCGGCATCAGGCGGCGACCTTCAAGCCCTCGGCCTTCTTCACCGCGTCGTCGATGGTACCGACCATGTAGAACGCGGCCTCGGGCAGGTGGTCGTAAGTGCCGTCCACGATGGCCTTGAAGCTGCGGACGGTGTCGGCGATGGACACGAAGATGCCGGGGCTGCCGGTGAACACCTCGGCCACATGGAACGGCTGCGACAGGAAGCGCTCGATGCGGCGGGCGCGGCCGACGACGGCCTTGTCATCCTCGCTCAACTCGTCCATGCCAAGGATGGCGATGATGTCCTGCAGGCTCTTGTAGGTCTGCAGCACGCGCTGCACCTCGCGCGCCACCAGGTAGTGCTCCTCACCGACGATGCGCGGGTCCAGCGAGCGACTGGTCGAGTCCAGCGGGTCTACGGCCGGGTAGATGCCCTTTTCGGAGATGGCGCGGTTCAGCACCGTCGTCGCGTCCAGGTGGGCGAAGCTGGTGGCCGGCGCCGGGTCAGTCAGGTCGTCAGCGGGCACGTAGATCGCCTGCACGGAGGTGATGGACCCCTTCTTCGTGCTGGTGATCCGCTCCTGCAACGCGCCCATGTCGGTCGCCAGCGTCGGCTGATAGCCCACCGCGGACGGGATGCGGCCCAGCAACGCCGACACCTCGGCGCCGGCCTGGGTGAACCGGAAGATGTTGTCCACGAAGAACAGCACGTCCTGGCCTTCCTCGTCGCGGAAGTACTCGGCCAGGCTCAGCCCGGACAGCGCCACGCGCGCACGGGCACCCGGCGGCTCGTTCATCTGGCCATAGACCAGCGCCACCTTGCTGCCCTCGGTCGTGTCGTCGCCGAGCTTGATCACCCCGGCGTCGATCATCTCATGATACAGGTCGTTGCCCTCGCGGGTGCGCTCGCCCACGCCGGCGAACACCGACACGCCGCCGTGCGCCTTGGCGATGTTGTTGATCAGTTCCTGGATCAGCACCGTCTTGCCGACGCCGGCGCCGCCGAACAGGCCGATCTTGCCGCCCTTCAGGTAGGGCGCCAGCAGATCGACAACCTTGATACCGGTGGCCAGGATCTCGGCGCTGCTCGACTGGTCTTCGAAGGACGGCGCGGGGCGGTGGATCGGGTAGCGCATCTTGGCGTTGACGGGGCCGCGGTCGTCGATGGGTTCGCCGATCACATTCAGGATGCGGCCCAGCGTCTCCGGACCCACGGGCACGCTGATCGGGGCGCCGGTGTCCACGACCTCGCTGCCGCGCACCATGCCCTCGGTGGCGTCCATGGCGATGCAGCGGACGGTCTTCTCGCCCAGCTCCTGCGCCACCTCCAGCACCAGGTTGTTGTCGCCGTTCTTGGCGATCAGCGCGTTCTGAATGAACGGCAGCTCGCCCTCGAACTGCACGTCCACGACGGCGCCCAGCACCTGCGTCACGCGGCCGACATTGTTCTTAGCCATGCTCGGATTTCCCTTGTTCAGACCGCTTCGGCGCCGGAGATGATCTCGATCAGCTCCCGCGTGATGTTCGCCTGGCGCGTGCGGTTGTAGTTCAGCGTCAGCTTGTTGATCATTTCCCCGGCGTTGCGGGTGGCGTTGTCCATCGCGGACATGCGCGCGCCCTGCTCGCCGGCTGCGCTCTCGATCAGAGCGCGGAACAGTTGGATCGCCATGTTGCGCGGCAGCAGGGCGGCTAGGATGGTCTCCTCGTCCGGCTCGAACTCATACTGCGCAGCGCCGGCGGCCGGGGGGGCAGTGTTCTCCGGCACCGAGAGCGGGATCAGCCGCGACTCAGTGGGGACCTGGCTGATGACGGACTGGAAGCGGTTGTATACGATGGTGCAGACGTCGAACTCGCCGGCGGCCAGCATCGCGGTGATGCGCGCCGCGACTTCGTCCACATCGGAGAACTCGACCCGCTTCTTGCCGGCGAAGCTGTACTCGCCCACCAGCCGGCTAGCATACTCGCGCCGCAGGTAGTCCCGCCCCTTGCGGCCGACGGTGATGACTTTGACGGTCTTGCCCTCCGCCTCCAGCCGCTGGATCGCGCCCCGGGCGGCACGGCCGACGTTGGTGTTGAATGCACCGGCCAAGCCGCGGTCGGCGGTGACCACCACCAGCAACTGCACCTGGTCCCGGCCGGTGCCCACCAGCAGCTTCGGCGCGGTCGGGGACCCGGCGGCGCTCGTCGCCAGGGCCGCCAGCATGCGCTGCATCCGCTCGGCGTAGGGCCGTGCAGCCTCCGCCTGCGTCTGCGCGCGCTTCAGCTTGCTCGCCGCGACCATCTTCATGGCCGAGGTGATCTTGCGCGTGGACTTCACGCTGTTGATGCGCGCCCGCAGCGCCTTGAGGCTTGCCATTCCGATGCCTCCGCGCGGTTACGAGAACGTCTTGGCGAAGCCGTCCATGAAGGACACCAGGGTCTTCTCCATGTCAGGCTTCAACTCGCGGGTGTCCCGGATGCTGGCCAGCACGGCCGGTTCGCGCACCTTCAACTCGGACAACAGCCGGCTCTCGAACTCGCCGACCTTCCCGACCGGGATGGCGTCCAGGTAGCCCTTGGTCCCGGCATAGAGGCTGATCACCTCCTCCTCGACCGGCATTGGGTGGAACTGCGGCTGCTTCAGCAGCTCCGTCAGCCGTGCGCCGCGCGCCAGCAGCCGCTGAGTCGAGGCGTCCAGGTCGGACGAGAACTGCGCGAACGCCGCCATCTCGCGGTACTGCGCCAACTCCAGCTTGATGCTGCCGGACACCTTCTTCATCGCCTTGATCTGCGCCGACGATCCCACGCGCGACACCGACAGCCCGACGTTCACCGCCGGGCGGATGCCGCGGAAGAACAGCTCCGTCTCCAGGAAGATCTGCCCGTCGGTGATGCTGATGACGTTGGTCGGGATGTAAGCGGACACGTCGCCCGCCTGCGTCTCGATGATCGGCAGCGCCGTCAGCGAGCCGCCGCCGAACGCGTCCGACATCTTCGCCGCACGCTCCAGCAGGCGGCTGTGCAGGTAGAACACGTCGCCCGGATACGCCTCGCGGCCCGGCGGGCGGCGCAGCAGCAGCGACATCTGGCGGTAGGCGACGGCCTGCTTCGACAGGTCGTCGTAGCAGATCATGGCGTGCATGCCGTTGTCGCGGAAGAACTCGCCCATGGTGCAGCCGGTGTAGGGCGCCAGGAACTGCATGGGCGCCGGGTCGGAGGCGGTGGCGGCGACAACGATGGAGTATTCCATCGCCCCGTTCTCCTCCAGCGTGCGGACGAGCTGCGCCACCGTGGACCGCTTCTGGCCGATGGCGACGTAGATGCAGTACAGCTTGATCTTCTCGTCGGTGCCAGCGTTGGCGGCGCGCTGGTTGATGATGGTGTCGATGATCACGGCGGTCTTACCGGTCTGGCGGTCGCCGATCACCAGCTCGCGCTGGCCGCGGCCGACGGGGATCAGCGCGTCGATGGCCTTCAGGCCCGTCTGCATCGGCTCGTTCACGGATTGACGCGGGATGATGCCCGGCGCCTTCACCTCGACCCGGCTGCGCTTCACGTCGGTCAGCGGCCCCTTGCCGTCGATCGGGTTGCCCAGGCCGTCCACCACGCGCCCCAGCAGGCCCCTGCCCACCGGCACGTCCACGATGTCCCGCGTGCGGGTGACGGTGTCGCCCTCGCGGATGCGGGTGTCGTCGCCGAACACCACGATGCCCACGTTGTCGGTCTCGAGGTTTAGGGCCATGCCCTTGATCCCAGCGGAGGGGAACTCGACCAGCTCGCCCGCCATCACGTTCTGCAGCCCGAACACCCGGGCGATGCCGTCGCCGACCGACAGCACCTGGCCGGTCTCGGCGACGTTCTGCTCGGTGTCGAACGCGGCGATCTGCTTCTTGAGGATGTCCGAGATCTCGGCGGGACGGATTTCCATCAGGCGGCGCCCTTCATGGCATACTGCAAACGCTGCAGGCGGGATTTGAGACTGGTATCATAGAGACGCGCGCCGATGCGGACCACCAAGCCCCCCAGCAGGCTGGGATCGACGCTGTCCTGGATGTTCACGCTGCCATACCCGGCCTCGATCATGCGGGCGCGCAACTGCTCGCGCTGCACGGTGGTCAGGGGGTGGGCGCTGACGACGGTGGCGACCACCACGCCGCGCTTCTGCGCCACCAGGGAGGCGAAGGCAGCGACGATGCCGCGCAGGGCGCCGAGACGGCGGTTGTTGGCGATCACGCCAACGAAGTCCTGCACCAGCTTGCCGAAGCCCTCCTGGGACAGCACGGCGGAGGCTGCGGCGCGCGCCTGCGTCACATCTATAAGAGGACTGTCCAGCAGGCGGCGGAAGTCGGGTGACTGGTCGATCAGCCGGCCCAGGCTGTCCATTTCGGACACGGTTTGGTCGAGGGCGGCGGTGTCTTCAGCCTGCGAGTAGAGGGCGTTGGCGTAGCGTTCGCCGAGCTGGCCGCCAGATTGGTTCGTGGAGCCAGAGGCCACAGGGGACGCTTCCATGTTGTCTGGACCGGTCGGATCGCCGGCAGGCGGCGCATAGCATGGGGGGTGCGGTGCTGCAACACGACGCAACAGGACCTGCCCATTGTCTGGCCCATGGTTTGACGCGACCTCACTGACGTTCGAAGTGTCGCAACGGGACATTAACGAGGCCTCGACTAATAACGCCATTGTCGCTTTTTTCTAACTGGCTTCCTTGCGCTGACAGGTCTTGTTTGCCCAGACGTGACCGGAGGGCAGAGTCGAATCGATGCAGGCGTTCCCAGTTGACATGATCTTGCAGATCGGTGCGGTCCGGCGCGACGGCACGCTGCGGCTTGCCGCAGATGCCTTCAGCACGATCTGCATGCTTTGGCATAGTGCGCGCAGAGGTGCTGCGTCGTTCGGCAGCGTTGGCCCGTTGCAGGCGTCAAACGCCAACACACTGCAACGCCGCGACCGGCGAGGCTCGATCTAGCCGCGCCTTACAGGAACGACACCGGGTCCACGTCCACGTCCACCCGCGCAGTGCCACCCACCTTTACCTGGTCCAGCCAGTCCCGCAGCAGCGGTTGCACGGCGATGTCGCGCCGGGTCTTCAGCAGCAGCCGCCGCCGGTGCCGCCCGCGCAGGATGGCCAGCGGCGCCGGCGCGGGTCCGAGCACCATGACGCCCTCCGCCCGCGGGGCGCTGTGGCCCAGGTCGCGCGCCAACTCGTCGGCGGCCTGGGCAGTGTCGGCGCTGACGATCAGGGCGGCCAGGCGGCCGAACGGCGGCCAGTGGCCGGGGCGGCGGCCCTCCGCCTCCGCCGTCATGAAGGCGCCGAGGTCGCCGCCGATCAGCGCCTGCATCACCGGATGCTCGGGGCTGAAGGTTTGCAGCATCACCTGGCCCGGCGCCTCCGCCCGCCCTGCCCGGCCCGCCACCTGGTGCAGCAGCTGCACCGTGCGCTCCGCCGCGCGCAGGTCGCCGCCCGCCAGGCCGAGGTCGGCGTCCACCACGCCCACCAGGGTCAGGTGCGGGAAGTGCCATCCCTTGGCGACGATCTGCGTGCCGATGATGAGGTCCACTTCCCGGCGCTCGATCCGGTGCGCGGCCTCGGCGGCGGCGTGCGGGCCGGGCATGGTGTCGCTGGCCATCACCAGGCGGCGGGCCTCGGGGAACACTGCCGCGGCCTCCTCGGTGATGCGTTCCACGCCGGGGCCGATCGGGACCAGGCTGTTCTCGGCGGCGCAGTGGGGACAGACCGGCGGGATGTCGTCGGTGTGGGCGCAGTGATGGCAGGTCAGCACGCGGCGGGCACGGTGCTCCACCAGCCAGGCGGTGCAGTTCGGGCACTGCATCCGGTGGCCGCACACCCGGCACAGCGTCAGCGGCGCGTAACCGCGGCGGTTCAGGAACAGCATCGCCTGCTCGCCGCGGGCCAGGGTCGCCTGCACGGCCTCCACCAACGGCGGGGACAGGAAGCGGCCCCGCTCCGGGGGGGCCAGGCGCAGGTCGATGGCGGAAACCTTGGGCAGGGTGGCGCCGCCGTGGCGCACCTCCAGGGTCATCCGGCGGTAACGCCCGGTTTCGACGTTGGCCAGGGTTTCGAGGCTGGGGGTAGCGGACACCAGCACCGCCGGGGCGTTGGACAGGCGGGCGCGGACCACGGCCATGTCGCGGGCGTGATAGACGACGCCGTCCTCCTGCTTGAACGCCGTCTCGTGCTCCTCATCGACCACGACCAGGCCGAGGTCGGGGAATGGCAGGAACAGCGCCGACCGTGCGCCCACCACCACCGGCGCCGCCCCGTCCGCCACCGCGCGCCAGGTGATGCGCCGGGTGCGGGAGGCCAGGTCCGAATGCCACACCGCGGGCGCCACACCGAAGCGCTGGGTAAACCGTTCCAGCCACTGCGAGGACAGCGCGATCTCCGGCAGCAGCACCAGCGCCTGGCGGCCGGCGGCGATGCACTCCGCCACGGCCTCCAGGTAAACCTCGGTCTTGCCGGACCCGGTGACGCCATCCAGCAGGGCCACGCTGAACTGCCGGGCCGCGACGGCGCCACGCAGGCTCTCGCTGGCGGACGCTTGGGCGGCGGACAGCAGCGGACCCGGATGGGCGCTGTCCGGCAGGGAGAACGGCGGACGGGCGGGCAGCGCCACCGGCAGCAGCAGCCCGGCGTTGGCCATCGCGCGCACCACGCCGTTGCTGACCCCGGCGCCGCGCACCAGGTCCGCCGTCGATTGCGGGGCGCCGTCGCCCAGCGCGGCGGCAATGCGGCTGCGCGCGTCGGTCAGCCGCGTGTCCGCAGGGATGTCGCCCAGGCGCCAGCCCGCCTGCGGCGTGTCGGGCCGCAGGGCGTTCACCCGCAGCGCCATCGACAGCACCTCGCCCGGCGTGGACAGGGTGTAAGCCGCCACCCAGTCGATGAACCGGCGCAGCGGCGGTGGCAGCGGCTCTGTTTCCAGCACGGCCGTTATCGGCTTCAGCTTGGCGTCGGCGACGGACGGGCCGGCCGGCAGGTCCCAGACGACGCCGACCTCCTCCCGCCGGTTCAGCGGCACCAGCACGATGTCGCCGGGCCGCGGGGTCATGCCGTCCGGCACGGCGTAGTCGAAGGTGCCTTGGAACGGCCGTGGAAGAAGCACCGGAACCCGCTTCCGCACCGTGGCGGGCGCGGTTAAGCTGCCTGCGAAGCCGTCGATCAGCAGACCGGCCTGACCCGGCGCATGTGCCTTACGCTTGCTCACTGCCCTGCCCTGCCATTGATCATGCTGTCCCTGGCGATCCTGCTGTCCCTGGGGCTACACCATACCATGCCGCACCCGGAACGCGAACGGAGAGTGAACATCGCAGATGAGGCCACCCGTCCCGTGTTGCAACCGGCGCCGCCCAGCGAGGCGGCAACGGCGGCGTTCCTGCGCAGCAATCCCGGCTGGCTGGCCGCCCAGGAAGAGCTGTATGCCCTGATGGACCCGCCCCGCCGCGTGCACGGGGAGCGCATGGCGGACCATATGGCCGCATTGCTGCTCGCAGCCCGCAGCCAGGCCAGCCACTTGGCCGCCGCCGCCGCCCTGGCCACCGCCGACCGCCGGGCCAGCGAGGGCTTTGCCCAGCGCGTGCAGGATGCCGTGCTGGCGCTGATGCGGGCGCCCGACCCAGCATGGTGCCTGCAGCACGACCTGCCGGCCCTGTTGCGGCTGGACAGCGCCCGGTTGTGCGTCGAGGGCATGGCAGGGGTCAGCCATGCCGCAGTGCCCCCGGGAACGGTCGCCGCTGCGCTGGGCCAGCGACAGGCGGTGGTGCGGGCCGATGCCAGCCTGCCGGCGCTGCACGGGGAGGCCGCAGCCCTGGCCGGGTGGGAGGCGCTGGTGCGCGTGCCGCTGCGCCAGGGACCGGCTCTGCTGGCGCTCGCCTGCCGGGATGGGCGCGCCCTGGCCGGCGCCGCCACGCCGGCCCTGTCCTTCCTGGGGCAGGCGGTTGCGGCAGCCTTGGACCCGGGTCCGCACGACCTTGCAGGCCGCTGACCCCCCACGCACCGCCGCCGACGCCGCAGCCCGCTTCCTGGATTGGATGACCCGGGAACGCCAGGCTTCCCCGCTGACGGTCGAGGCGTATGCCACCAGCCTGCGCCGCTTCACCGATTTCCTGACCGGGCACCTAGGGCATGAACCGATCTTGCCTGACCTCGGGGCGCTCAGCCAGGCCGACCTGCGCGCGTGGTTGGCGCAGGAGGCCGGAACCGGGAGCGTGAACGCCACCCGCGCCCGCCATCTGTCCGCCGTCCGCAGCCTGTTCCGCTACCTGGCCCGGCATTACGGCGTCGCCAATCCTGCACCGGGCCTGCTCGGCACGCCGCGCGCCCGGGTGCCGGTGCCACGCGCCCTTTCTGCGCCACAGGCGCTGGCCGTCGCATCCGACATCGGCGAAGCGTCGCTCGGCGTATCGGGGGACACCCCGGCAGTGCAGGCCCGCGACACTGCGCTGTTCACGCTGCTGTACGGGTGCGGCCTGCGGATCAGCGAGGCGCTGGGCCTGGACGTGCAGGACGCCCTGCCTGGCAGCGGCGTCGTGCGCGTGCTGGGCAAGGGACGCAAAGATCGCCTGGTGCCGCTGCTGCCTGCCGTGCGTGAGGCCCTTGATGCCTGGCTGCGGCTGCACCCGGACCGGCGGCCCGACGCGCCGCTGTTCCTGGGCGTGAAGGGCGGTCGATTAAATGCACGCATCGCGCAGTTGACGCTGGAGGGCTACCGCGCCCAAGCCGGCCTGCCGGCGCACGCCACGCCGCACGCCCTGCGCCATAGCTTTGCCACCCACCTGCTGGCGGGTGGGGCCGACCTGCGATCCATCCAGGAATTGCTGGGCCATGCCAGCTTGTCCACGACGCAACGCTATACCAGCGTCGATCCCACGGGGCTGCTGGCCGTGTGGCGGCGGACGCATCCGCAGGGGTCGGGGACCTAACGGGTCCCGTTGCGCCCCGCCCTAATCACCCACACGCTTGGCAGCGTCGGGGTTGGAGCCTGCGTCCTCGTCCATCTCCTCGACGACCTCGACCAACGCGGACTTATCGAGCTTCTTGGCCTCTGCGATCAGCCGGTCGGCCCTGGCCTCGTCACCCTCGTCCAGGGCTGCCAAAGCCTCCTCGGCCAGGTCGCGGGCCTGTTCGTGCTTGTCGTCGGACATCGAAGCCTCCTTGGTTTCGGCGAAGAAGCGCGGCGGCGGGCGGATGGTTGCCCAGGAGTCCAATGCCGCGGATGCCTGATGCGGCAGCGGCCTAGTACAGCGTCGCGCGCACCCGCTCTGCCCAACCCCGGTCATACTCCGCCCCGCCCAGCCGCTCGGCGCTCAGGGCGGCCAGGATCGCGCCGGCGGTGGGAAGCTGGCCGCGTTGGACGTGCCGCGCCGGGTTCCACAGATCGGCCCGCACCACGGCGCGGGCGCACTGGAAGTAAACCTCCTGGACACAGACGACGAGCACAGTGCGCGGCGCCTTGCCCGCCATGGTGAACCGCTCCAGCAGGTCGGGCGCGACCGAGATCGCCGCCGTGCCGTTCACCCGCAGCGTCTCGCCCAGGCCGGGGACCATGAAGAGCAGGCCCACCCGCGGATCGCCGATGATGTTGCGCAAGCTGTCGGCGCGGTTGTTGCCGCGGCGGTCCGGCATCAGCAGCGTGTGCGGGTCGGCCACCTCCACGAAACCCGGCCCGTCGCCGCGCGGCGAGGCATCGACGCCGCCGGGTCCGCTGGTGGACAGGATTGCGAACGGCGAGGCTTCGATCCACGGCTTGTACACGGGATGCACATGATCCGTGACCTTGATGATCGAGCGTTCATCCACAGCGCCATACAGGGCGTCCAGCGTGGCCAGGTCGGCAACGATATCGCTCATGTCCGCTCCCTCACATCCCGCCTCATGTATCACGGGCGGCCGTCATCAGCGCCCGCATGGTGGCCACCACAATGGCCAGGCCGTCGGTGATCGCCTGGCCGATCAGGAAGTGGCCGATGTTCAGCTCCACCACCTCCGGCAGGGCGGCGACGGCGGCAACGTTGGAGTAGGTCAGCCCGTGGCCGGCGTGGCACTCCAG
>JAABUX010003865.1_pt1 | contig 19451 bp, 13 predicted proteins | sample 5561851 | NCBI WGS metagenome assembly JAABUX01 (sample SAMN10711883, study PRJNA513361) | rock metagenome | isolation source: Antarctica rocks | place: Antarctica: Victoria Land, Richard Nunatak red sandstone | collected 2016-01-03 | reverse complement strand
CCGTCGGCCTCCTTGCCGGGACGAAGCTCGGATCGTGTATCACCGAACTTTGTCCCAAGGAGGCCGACATTTGCCTATCCCATTTTGGGGGATCAGGTTAAAGAATTCCTCGTGCCATTCGGCTCAGAGGCTATCCGGTAATGGAATCGAGTCAGCGAAAGGAGTTAGGTCAGATAAAAATAGGCCTATGTTTGACTTGTCCCTCGAAAAACAAGCCACATTGGCGAACGCTGATGGATGTGCGACCTCGTCCTCTGCTCGCCCGCCGGGGCGCACTACCGGATAGCCTCTCAGGCGTATCTTGTCGGGTGGATGAAATCCACCGAGCCCTCGACCCCGCATTTGGAGGGTGGTGGAGACCCACCAACCCCCGCGGCGCGATCCGAACCGTGGTGGATTTCATCCACCCGACAAGAGGTGGAGCCCCGCCGCCGAGAGGAGGTCGACGGTGCGGTCGGGGTCCCGTCTCAGTGAGGGGCGACGGTGGCCTTGAGCTTCCGCGAGGCGGGGACGGAGGACGAGGCGGCGGCCGGCGCGGTGAGAAGCTCGCCGATCATGGCGGCCCAGTCGGAGCAGCAATGGTCCTTCTCGTGCCGGGCCAGGAACGCGTCGCGGCCCCGGCGGCCGAGTTCGCCGGCGTGGTCGGGGTCGGCGGCCAATCCGGTCAGGGCTTCGACCAGGCCGGAGGGGTCGCCCAGGGGGACGGTGAGGCCGCAATCGGCCCGGCGGATCGTGTCGGCGGACTCGCAGTGGGTCGGGCCGACGAAGAGGGTGGGTCGGCCGGAGGCCATCGCGCCGTAGAGCTTGCCGGGGACGACGACGCCGGTCATCTCGGCCCGCATCGAGATCAGGTGGACGTCGGCCACCGAGAGCGAGGCGTGGAGCTGGCCGCGCGGGAAGTAGTCGAGCAGGCGGATGTTGTCGAGCCCCTCGGCCTCCTTCGCCGAGCGGACCTCGGCCAGCCGAGGGCCCTCGCCGACGAAGAGGAAGACCATGTCGTCGCGGTCGCGGAGCCGGCGGGCGGCCTCGATCATCTCGGCGAAGCTGTGGGCGAGGCCGAGGTTGCCCGAGTACATGGCGACGAACTTGTCGGCCAGGCCGAGCGAGCCGCGCAGCTCGTGGCCTTCGCGCGGGATCGGATAGATCTCGTCGCGGCGGCTCCAGACCGGGATGGTGGCCAGGCGGTCGCGGCGGACCCCCTTGGCGGCGACCCGGTCGGCCATGTACGGGCCGAGGACCACCACCTTGTCGGCCTGGCGATAGACGGCGTCGCTCACCCAGGCCAGCCGGGCGACGACCGGGTTCCTCGGCGACATCCGCCCCAGCGCGATGCTGGCGTCGGGGTGGAGGTCCATGCTCCAGTAGGCATGCTTCGACCCCTTCAGCCGCCGCAGGAGCGTGCCCAACAGGCCGATGATCGGCGGCGTGGTGAGCGTCGTGACGACGTCGAACCGCGGCAGGAGGAGGGCCAGGATGCACGCCCGGACGTAGAAGCTGAGGTAGTCGACCATCCGGGTCAGCGTGCTCTTGCGGCCGAGCGAGGTGGTGTCGACCCGGTGGATGGTGACCCCGTTGTGGGCCTCGCGACGGGCGGGCCGGGCGACGCCGGGCTTGTAGCCGCCCCGGCCGCAGAGGACGTGGACGTCGTGGCCCCGGGCGGCGAGGTGCTCGGCCAGGTCGGCCAGGTGCTGCGCGGTGGAGGCGTGGTCGGGCCAGTAATACTGGTTGACGAAGAGGAGGCGGCGCGGCGGCGTGGTGACGACCGAGTCGACCCGGAGGTGGGGCCGAGCCGACGTCGCGTCGACCGTCCCGGCCCCGGCCCCGGGCGTCGGGGGGCGTGAACCGGGCCAGATCCGCCGGCGTGAGATCACCATTTGGCGTCCGCCTGGGCCTTGTTGGCCCGGTACCAGGCGACGGTCTTGGCCAGGCCGTCCTTGAGCTTCGTCGGCGGGGTCCAGTCGAGGGCCTGCCGCATCCGGGTCGTGTCGAGCACCTTGACGGCCGCCCCGTCGGGCTTGTCGACGGCCCAGGTCATCCGGCCCTTGTAGCCGCTGGCCTCGTGGACGGCCTCGGCCAGCTCCCTGATCGAGGTCCCGACGCCGGTGCCGATGTTGAGCGGGACGGCGGCGTCGTCGTACTTCTCGGCGGCCAGGACGATGGCGTCGGCGCAGTCCTCGACGTAGATGAACTCGCGGATCGGCTTGCCGGTGCCCCAGACCTCGACCGAGGGGGTCTTCTCGAGGTCGGCCTCGACCCACTTCCGGACCAGCGCCGCGACGACGTGCGAGCGGTCGGGGTTGTAGCTGTCGCCGGGCCCGTAGAGGTTCGTGAGGATCAGGTGGATCGAGTCGAGCCCGTACTGCCGCTTGTACGCCTGTGCCTGGACGGCCATCATCTTCTTGGTCAGGCCGTAGTTGACGACGCTGGCGTGGCAGGGGCCGGCCCAGAGGTCCGACTCCTTGAGGTGGCCTTCGAGGTAGCCGGGATAGCTGCAAGCGGTGCCGATGGCGACGAACTTCTCGAGGTCCACGAGCCGGGCGGCCTCCATCAGGTTCGCGCCCATGACGAGGTTCGTGTAGTACAGCGTCGCCGGCTGGGTCTGGTTGATCCCGATCCCGCCGTAGTACGCCGCGGCGTGGAACAGGACGTCGGCGGGATGCTCCAGGAGGCAGCGGAGGCAGGCGTCGAGCGACGTCAGGTTATAGTCGCGCTGGCGGGGGACGTAGACCTCGGCCCCGAAGCTCTCCAGCCGCCTGACCAGATGCTGGCCGAGGAACCCCGCGCCGCCCGTCACCGTCACCTTCTTGTCCGACCAGAAGCTCTGCATGGTGTGTGCCTCCTGATGAGCGGTCGGCGGTGAGCCGGTCGGGGAGAGGGACCGGCCCCCCTCCTCACTTTTCCGGCTAATTGCCGAGGGCCGAGCGCCGACCGCCGACCGCTCGAAGTTCAGACGTTGGCGAACGGGTTCTGGAACTCGATCAGCTTGCAGGCGCGGACCAGCTCGGCGACGCCGCGGTCGAGGTCGATGGTGGTCTCGAAGCCCTTGGCGCGGATCTTCTCGTAGGAGACCTCGTAGTTCCGCTTGTCGGCGTCGGTGCCGACCTCGGCGAAGTGGAGGTAGTAATCGACGTGCTTGAGGACCTGGCGGGCGACGTCTTCCTTGGTGAAGTTCATCGACTCGTGCCCGACGTTGTAGACGTCGTCCTTGAGCGTATCCCAGCGGTCGAGGGCGAACAGGATCGACCGGGCCATGTCGCGGACGTGCACAAAGGTCCGCTTGAAGCCGCCCTCGTAGACGATCAGGCTGCGGTTCTTGACGGCCTGGTAGGTGAAGTCGTTCGGCATCAGGTCGAGCCGCATCCGGTTGCTGACGCCGAAGGCGGTGGCGTACCGGTAGGCGACGCTGTTGCCGGCGTCGAGGACCATCTTCTCGGCGGCGGCCTTGGTCTCGCCGTAGAGCGTGATCGGCCCGATCGGGCTGGCCTCGTTGCAGACGTAGTCGGGGATCGAGCCGTAGATCGAGCCGGTGGAGGCGAAGATGAACTTCTGGTCGGGCTTGCGGAGTTCGAGGACGGTCCGGGTCCCCTCGACGTTGGTCGTCTGGGCGACCTGCGGCTCCTTCTTGCACGCCGGGTAGCCGACGATCGCCGCCAGGTGGACCACCGCGTCGACCCCGTCGAGCGCCTTCCTGACGCCGTCGCGGTCGGTCACGTCCCCCTTGACCAGCTCGAAGGAGCGGTTCTGGCAGCAGGGCAGCAGGCCGTGGCCGCCGAACTTAAGCGAGTCGTAGACGCGGACCTTGTGCCCCTGCTCCAGGAGCATCGGGACCAGGGTGGAGCCCACGTAGCCGGCGCCGCCGGTGACCAGGATCTTCATGGCAATCCCATCCTTGGTGGCTCGTGACGCGCCTGGGACGTCGGGTTCGTCGAAGTTGGATCGCGCAGAGCTGGACGGGATCATGAGCCAGGCCCCCGTCCCTGCGGCCGAATCATGGTGCGAGGCGTGGACGGGCCGAACTCCGTGGCCGCCGGCCTGGCCCGGCCCCTCTCGGGGCGGGTCCGGCCCGCGGTCGGCCCGTCGGGGCGATACTATCGGCGAGCCGGGCGGGCCTGTCAACGCGGCTTTCGCCGCCCGCCGGGCCCCGGACTCGCCGGACCATTCTCGCCCCTACGTCTCCCGGAGTTGGTCGAAAAACCGCCGGGATCGGCGACCGCGATCGTCGATTTTCCCGTCCCGCCCCGCCCCGCCCGGGCCCTCGACCGGATCGGTCGATCGGGCCCGCGCATGGCGAGGGGGCGCCGCCCCCGTCCGGCCCGGCCGGCGTCGATCGTCGCCGGTCAGGAACCCGGGACGATCGCGACGTTGTCGACGAAGGCGGTGTTGTCGCCGCCGGCGGTGTCGAGGCCCTGCAAGGTGACGGTGTGGGCGCCGGCGGCGACGGTGAAGGAGGCCGTGGTGTAGGCCTGGTACGACGTCGAGGCCGGCGTGAAGGCGGAGACGACCTGGCCGTCGACGAGGACCTCGAAGTCCTGGCGCGAGCCGCCGTAGGAGCCGCGCTGGGCGGCGGCGAAGCTGACCTGATAGGTGCCGGCGGCCCAGCCGGCGATCGACTGGGTCATGGCGCCCTGGGCCTGGAGGAAGGCGACCTGGGTGCCCCCGGGGGCGTCGGGGTTGGCCGAGGTGAAGAGCGAGCCGTTGGAGGTGACGCCGGCGCTGCCGGAGTAAGCCCAGGGGGAGCCGGCCGGGTCGAAGGTGTAGCCGGTCCAGGGGGGCAGCGAGACCGACTCGAAGCCGGCGTCGTCGATGGCCGGGGCCGAGGGGCCCGGCGAGGGCGAAGGCGCCGGCGTCACGGGTGAGGAGGTCGGCACGACGGCGACGTCATCGATGAGCGCGGTGTTGTCGCCGCCGGCCGTGTTGAGGCCCTGGAAGGTGATCGTGTGGGCGCCGGCGGCGACGGTGAAGGAGGCCGTGGTGTAGGCCTGGTACGACGTCGAGGCCGGCGTGAGGGCGGAGACGACCTGGCCGTCGACGAGGACCTCGAAGTCCTGGCGCGAGCCGCCGTAGGAGCCGCGCTGGGCGGCGATGAAGTTGATCTGATAGGTGCCGGCGGCCCAGTTCTCGACGGACTGGGAGAGGGCGTTGTAGGTCTGGAGGAAGGCCACACGCGAGCCCTGGGGGGCGTTGTCGTTGGCCGACGTGACGAGCGAGTTGTTCGCGGTGATCCCGCCGCCGGAGTAGGCCCAGGCCGTGCCGGCGGGGTTGAAGACGTAGGTCCCGACGGCGACCGAGGCCGCCTCGAACCCGGCGTCTGCCACGATCGGCGCGGGCGGCACGGGCGGCGCGGGCGTCAGGGTCAAGGAGTTCGGGTGGAACTCGTATTGCATGTAAGAGCCGGTCGCGTCCCAGTAGCCGTGGACCACCTCGATGGCCAGGACGTTCAGCCCGGCGTGGAGCGTGACCGGGCCCAGCCCGTAGGTGCCGGACTGGCCGACGGCGTAGGCCCCGATGGGGCTCTGGTCGCCCAGGAGGACCTCGACGGTGCCGGCCTGGGCGTTGGTGCCGGGCCCGGTGTTGGCGGTGGTCGTGGTGGAGAGGTTGTAGGTCCCCGCGGCGGGGGCGGTGACGATCCATTCGTACGTGGCGCCGGCGATGGGGGCGGTGAAGCTCTGACCGAGCTGGTCGGAGGCGATCGGCAGGGCGGTGCTCGATCCGGTCGAGAGCAGGACGCCGGCCGAGGGGGCCTGGGGCGGGGAATTCGCGACGTCGACGATCCCGCGGTATTTCGCGGCCAGGCTCGGGTTGGAGGCCTGCGACGGCTCGGCCGCACCCCACTCGTTCTGGGGCGACCAGGAGAAGGGCTCGTAGGGGCCGTCGAAATACATCGCCAGGTCGCCGCCGGCGGCGTACCAGTTGAGGTAATTCTGCTTGACCAGGTTTTCCATCCGGGGGTCGCGCGAGGTGGCCAGCGCGTTCTGGCCGGCGGGCGTGTAGCCGTTCGCGCCGATGGCCGGGCCGCCCTCGTAGGCGACGTTCTTGAGGCCGTAGAAGTTGGCGACCGCGGTGAAATCCTGCGTGATCGCGACCGACTGGGCCTCGCTGGCCGCCATCGAGCTGATGGCCGCGTCGACCGAGTTATAAAGCGAGCTGTCGGTCGGCGAGAAGTAATTCGCGTTGCCCAGGCCGTAGAAGTACCGGCTCGCCGCCCCGTAATTGGACTCGAACCACGGGAGGTTCTGCGAGTAGAACTGCCAGTTCTGCTCCTGCCACCCCAGGACCGGGCGGATCGTCGCGTGGGCCGGGTCGCCGCCGAAGACACCCCGGAAGATGTTCGAGACCTGCATCGAGCGCTCGAGGTAATGGCGCCCGTTCGAGTCGTAGGTCGAGGTATCGCCGTCGCTCTGGAGCGTCGAGTGGCCCGCGGCGAGCTCCTCCTTGGTCGCCTCCTGGTTGTAGTTGGTGGGGGCCGCGATGCCGCCCCAGACCTCGTTGGAATATTCGAGGTAGACCTTGAGGTTGGGGTTGAGCCCGGCGTAGGCCACGCCGTTGACGGTGTCGCCGTCCTTGACGAGGGAGGCGAGCTGGGCGACGTAGTCGTCGGTGGCCGGCCCGGGGACGTTGATCCACATGTCGGTATTCGTCGCATTGGCCAGCGCGACCAGGTACTCCCACGCCTGGCCCGGGGCGGAGCCGGTGGAGGTCTGCGACCTGGCGTCGGGGAGGGTGCGTTGCGACCAGTCCAGCGGGGCGAGCAGGCCGTTGCCGCCCACGGTCGCCCCGTACGCGTTGGCGCCGTCGGCGTTGAGGTAGCGGATGGCGCCGAAGGGCTTCAGCGCGTTGAGGATGTCGTTGGTGAAGAGCTGGGTGGTGTCGGCGGCGTAGCCGGGGCGGATCAGGTGGACGTCGGTGACGCCGGCGCCGGTGGCGCTGGCGGGGTTGACGGTGTTGTTGAAGAAGATGTCCAGGATCGGCGGGTAGTCCGGGGAGATGACGAGCGCGAGGTCGGCGGTGGTCGTGTTGGTCGAAGCGTTGTAGACCTGGTCATGGACCGTGAAATTGCCGAGCCAGTTCGGCGTCACCGTGGCCTGGCCGTGGAAGGAGAGGTGATAGGTGCCGTCGAGGACGGGCGCGACCGCGTTGGGATCGGGCCCGTTCCAGGGCTGATTGACCCGGGCGTCCTCGACCAGGATCGACGCGTCGGAGGTGGGCCAGCCCTCGGCGTCGAGGGTCGGGGGCGCCTGCGAGATCGGGCCCCAGTTGCCCGCGTCTTTCATCATGTCTACATACTGAAGGCTGGAGCCGATGTTGATGCCGAGGGGGCCGGCGGTCGGCAGTTGGGCGGTCAGCAGCTGGCGGTGCTCGAGCCCTTCGAGGGTGAGGAGGGTGCGGTTACGGATGCGTCGTCGCGCCGTCGATGCGCGGCGGCCGCCGCCGCGCAGGGCGAAGGAGTCCATCAAGACGAATTCTCCCGGAGGCTTCGTGGTGCGAGATCAGCGGGATTGGTGATCTGCGAACTCGCGGCCCGGACGGGCCTGTATCGAAGGGGGGGGTAGACTCCAATATAAAACGGGAGATCACCCTGTCAACAGCCCGCCGCGATGCACCAAGTGGTCGACATGAAAGCGACAAAGGACGGACTCCTGCGCCGCGGCGGCGCCCGGCCGGATCGCGCCCGCTCGGGAGGAAATAGCCATTTGACGACAACGACTTAAGGGGCCGACGGGGCGGCCCTGCCGGCGTCTTCGCGCGGTCGGTCGGGGTGTCCAGCCCGGCGATGCCCGGGGGCGACGCGGGGGTTTACACCGGGACCAGACCGTCGAGGCGGGGCGGGCCCGGGAGCGCTCGCGCGGGCCCGCGACGCGACCTCGGGCGCCGCCGATCGTCCCGTGGCCGGGGCCGGGCCGGGCGGCTCACCAGGAGAGGTCGAGGTCGCGAATCCTCGTCGACCTGCCGCGAGGCGGGCGGATGGTGAGCCAGAGGGCGAGCTTGTGCGGGCGGACGCGGGAGGGGATCGGCAGGCCGTCGACCCGGACGTCTTCCCCGGCGCCGACTCTCCGGATCTCGACGAGGTGCCAGGGGCGGGAGGCCTCCCGCGACGGGTCGGCGACGGCCCCGGCCCCCGGGCCGAGGCGGTGGCCGAGGATCTCGAGGTGGGGGAGGTCGGCCGGATCGGCCAGGACTTCGAGGGAGAGGGTGAACTGGCCCGGGAGCCGGAGCCGGAGGTCGAACGGGGGGTCGTCGTCGCCCTGGGGCGCGATGTCGAGCCGCGGGAGCCGGAACGAGCGGGCCGGCTCGATGACGGGCGGGCCCGGCCCATCGGACCAGCCCGCCAGGCCCCGGAGGGTGAGGCAGGAGGCGGCCAGCGTCACCGCGGCGATCGTCGCGGCGGCCGACCATCGCCACCAGGCCGGGGGGCGATCCTCGATCGGGAACGGGCATTTCAGGAGCATCAGGATGCGCTGGAACAGCGCGGAGGCCACGCCCGGCGACGGGGGCGGCGATGACGGCGGCGGCGCGGCCCCCGGGGCGACCGAGACCCCCCGCCCGGCCAGGTCCACGAGGGCCGACGCATAGCGATTCGAAGCCCCGAAGTGGGCGACGGCCCGGCTATCGGCCAGGAATTCCTGGTCGAGCCGCATCCGTTCGCGAATCCACCAGATCGGGGGCAGGAAGAACCAGAGCGATTGCGCCAGCGAGGCGATCGGGCCGAAGAGGTGGTCGCCGGCCTCGGCGTGCGCCAGCTCGTGGAGCAGGCCGAGCCGGAGCCGGTCGGCCGCGTCGGGACCGTCGAAGTCGGGCGGGATCAGGATCGTCGGCCGGGCGAAGCCCAGCAGGACCGGCCGGGTCGCCCGGTCGGAGACCAGGAGCCGAGGGCGTCCCCGGAACCCCCGGTATGGCAGCGAGGCCAGGAGCCCGAGCGACTCGGGGGATGGGGGTTGGGCGCGGCGGGCCAGCAGCGTCGAGCCGAAGAGCCCGAGCAGGAGCAGGCCGAGGCCGGCGCAAGTGCCCACCCCGTAGGCCAGCACCAGTGCCCGGCCGGCCCGACGAGGCCAGCTCGGGCCGTGCCCCGCCCGGGCCGGTCGATCGCAGGCGGGGAGAGCCCCCTCGCCGCAGGGGGCGAGGCCGGACGGCCCGTCGAACTTGGGTCGACCGCCGCGATCCCCGGGCCGGGGGCCGGGGTCGTCGAGCGTCGCCGGGAGGATCGCCAGGATCGGCCGCCAGAGGTCGATCCGGGGGACCGGGTTGAGGGCCGAGAGCGGGAGCAGGGCGAGGGTCGAGAGGAGGCCGGCGCGGGCCCAACCGCGGCGTCGGGCCGGCTGGCGAGAGTGGACCATCACCAGGGCCACCAGCCCGGCGATCGCGGTCGCCGCCAGGCTCGCGTCGAGCAGGGTGGCCCCCAGGCGGTCGGCGAGGTCCGGCATCCGCTGGGCTCCCGGCCGGTTGGGGGCGGTCGACGCCGCCCCCCCGATCGATCAATCCGCCTCGGAGGGCGCGCCGTCGAGCCCGTCGACCCGGCCGTCGGACTGCCTCTGCGCCTCATCGATCATCGCCCGGAGGCGGTCGAACTCCGCGGCGCTGGGCGGCTTGGTGTCCAGGAGCGCCACCATCATCCGGTCGATCGCCCCGTCGAAGACCCGGTCGACGAACCGCTTGGTCAGCTCGCGGATCGTCCGGTCCGACGACTTCTTGGGGATGTAGATGAAAGTCCGGCCCTCGACCACGTGGCGGACCAGCCCCTTCTTGTCCTCCATGATGTTCAGGAGGGTCTGGACCGTGCTATAGGCGACCGGGCCGGGTGCCTTGTTCAGGTCATCCTGGACCTCGCGGACGCTCGCCTTGCCCCGGACCCAGAGGATCTTGAGGATCTCCAGCTCGCGGTCGGTCACCATCTGAACCTTGCGCACCGTGCATCCTCCCCAAAACGACGAGACTCGTTGACGTAAAGGTAACGCCGGGAATGCGGCCTGGCAACCCAGCCCCCCCGAATTCGCGGCGACCCGAGCAAGATTCCGCGGATGGTCGCGACCCTCCATCCACGCCCTTCGGGGAATTATTAAGCCGCCCCGGCCGCCCCCAATATGGCGATGCCAGGTCCGGCCCGGGAAAATGGCATAGTGACAATATTTCGCTTGCTATCTGCCCGGCCCGAGGCGACGATTCTTGTGACCGATATTGATGGGCGAATCCTCTCCCACCTCCCCCATCAACTCGGCCCGCCGTCGAGATCCGACCTTCCGAGGTCGCCTCCAACCGATTGGCCGGGACGCCCGACCGCGACGCACTCCCCTGCCGTCGCGGGATGAACCTCCGAGAAATCCCGTCTGTCGATGCGTGTCGCCCCTCCGGAGGGGCGACCGGGTCTGATTCACGCGACCCGCGCGTCCCCTCGATCTTGCCGCCCCCTCGCGATCCCTCCTATTGAGGACCCTCCTTTGCGCCCGAGATCCGACGTCGTCCCCCCGCGCCCGGCCCGGCTGACGGCCGCGGCCCTCGCCCTGGCGGCCCTGTTCGCCCCCGGCTGTTCCGACCCGTCCGCGACCAAGGACAGCGCGATCGTCACCCCGCCGGGCGCCGTCGCGGCCCCCGGAGGGCCCATCCAACCCAACGTCGCCCCGGGCAAGCCCGCGGCGAAGGCCGAACCGCTCTGACCCTCCCGCGCCGACGCCTTCCCGCGTCGGGCTGCGACACGCCGCTCCCCCTCCGCTCCGAGCCCGGTCCGTCGTTCATCCTCCGGTCGCCGCCATCTCGTCCGAGGAGCCGCCCCCGCCATGATCGATCCCAATCGTCGCCCGGCCGCCCGTCGCGGCTTCACGCTCATCGAATTGCTGGTCGTCATCGCCATCATCGCCGTCCTGATCGCCCTGCTGCTCCCGGCCGTGCAGGCCGCGCGCGAGGCCGCCCGCCGCACCCAGTGCGTCAACAACCTCAAGCAGCTCGGCCTGGCCTCGGCCAACTACGCCGACCAGCAGGGGTCGTACCCGATGAACTCCTACTGGAGATTCTGCGGATATAACTACCTGTCCAACTCTTACGGGGTCTTCGTCCCCCTCCTGCCCTACTTCGAGCAGGGCAACGCCTTCAACGCGGCGAACATCGACCTCTGCACGCTGAACCCCGAGAACCGGACGATGTGGGGGATCGGCCTCGGCGCGCTCGCGTGCCCCAGCGACGGCCTCTCGTCGCAGTCGGGCTCGCTCGTCGGCTCGTCGGTCTCGCCGATCTATTCGTCCGACCCCCTCAAGGTCACCTATTCCAGCTACGCCGGATGTACCGGGACCTGGATGATCTCGCCGAGCCCACCGAACCTGCCCGACTTCGGCTACAAGAATCCCAACTTCGACACCGACATCAACAGCATGAACGGGATGCTCCACATCTCCAGCTCGCACAAGATCGCCGAGATCACCGACGGCACCAGCAACACCATGATCTTCGGCGAGCGGAGCCGGACCATCCTCGACAACTCGGCGCCGAACTTCCAGCAGCAGAACCAGGACTTCTGGTTCACCGGGCTGCGGACCCAGTTCACCACCATGTTCCCGATCAACCCCCAGCGCAAGATCCCCAACGTCAAGTCGCCCAACATCGTCATCACCTCCAGCCCCACCGCCACCGACTGGGTCTTCGCCGCCTCCAGCAACCACCCCGGCGGCGCCAACTTCGCCTTCGCCGACGGCTCGGTCCGGTTCCTCAAGGAAACGATCAGCTCCTGGCAGCTCGACGCCACCGGCACCCCGATCGGGGTGACCTACGACTCGAGCGCCGGGGTGTTCAACATGTCCGCGGGCGTCAAGGTCGGCGTCTACCAGGCGCTCTCAACCCGCAACGGCGGCGAGGTCATCGGCGCCGACCAATACTGACCGGCCGATCGGCCCCATCGCCACGCCATGCCGCGCCATGCCACCGACGCCCGACCCCGGCCCGCCGCCGGGGCCGGGCGTCGCGCCTTGCCGCCCTCGGCCGACGGGCGAACCGGGCCGGAGGCGCGGTGTCTGGGTGTCGCCGGGCTCCGCTCGATCGATTATGATGGGGCATCGGTAGCCGAAGGTGAGCAGCAGCGAGGGGTCCACCGGCCATGACGCGGATCGCGATCTACGACACGACCTTGCGCGACGGGAGCCAGGGCGAAGGAGTCAACTTCTCGCTCCAGGACAAGCTCCGGATTACCGAGCGGCTCGACGACCTGGGGGTCGATTACATCGAAGGGGGCTATCCCCTGTCCAACCCCAAGGACGAGGCCTATTTCCGCGCCGTCCGCGACCTCGACCTGGCCCACGCCAGGGTGGCCGCCTTCGGGATGACCCGCCGCAAGGGCATCGCCGCCGAGGACGACGCCGGGATGCGGGCGCTGGCGGGCTCGGGCGCGTCGGTCGTCACGGTCGTCGGCAAGAGCTGGGACTTCCAGGTGACCGAGGTCCTCGGCGTCTCCCTCGACGAGAACGTCCGGATGATCGCCGACTCGGTCGCCTTCTGCGCCAGCCGGGTCTCCGAGGTCGTCTACGACGCCGAGCACTTCTTCGACGGCTTCCGCAAGAACCCCGATTACGCGCTCAGGACCCTCCAGGCCGCCGTCGCCGCCGGCGCGAGCTGGCTCGCCCTCTGCGACACCAACGGCGGCCGGCTCCCCGAGGAGGTCGCCGAGGCTGTCGACGAGGTCCGCCGGGCCTTCTCCGTGCCCATCGGCATCCACACCCACAACGACGGCGAGCTCGCCGTGGCCAACACCCTGGCCGCCGTCGCCCGCGGGGCCACCCAGGTCCAGGGCACGATCAACGGGATCGGCGAGCGCTGCGGCAACGTCGACCTCTGCAGCGTCGCCGCCAACCTCGCGCTGAAGTATCCCGGCTACGACCTGCTCCGCCCCGGCAGCCTGGCCCGCCTGACCGAGGTCTCCCGGTTCGTCTACGAGACGGCCAACAGGAACTTCCGCCCCGGCCAGCCCTTCGTCGGCTCCAGCGCGTTCGCCCACAAGGGGGGGATGCACGTCCACGGCATCCGCAAGAACGCCAGCAGCTACGAGCACATCGACCCCGCCCTCGTCGGCAACGAGCGCCGGGTCCTGGTGAGCGAGCTCTCGGGCAAGTCGAACATCGCCGAGAAGCTTGGCGAGCACGGCCTCGACGGCGACCGCGCCCTGCTCTCCCGGGTCCTCGACCGCGTGCAGGACCTGGAGAACGAGGGCTACCAGTTCGAGGCGGCCGAGGCCTCGTTCGTCCTGTTGGTCGAGAAGCTCGCCGGCCGCTTCGACCCCCGCTTCGGCCGGCTGGGCTACCGCGTGAGCGTCGCCGGCGAGGCCGAGGGCGTCCCCGTCACCGAGGCCACGGTCAAGCTCCGCGTCGGCGAGGCCGTCGAGCACACCGTCGGCGAGGGGGACGGCCCGGTCAACGCCCTCGACGTCGCGTTGCGGAAGGCCCTGGAGCCGCACTTCCCCCGGCTCCGGGAGATGCGGCTGGTCGACTTCAAGGTCCGCGTCATCAACGACCGCGCCGGGACCGCCGCCCGCGTCCGCGTGGTGATCGAGAGCCAGGACGGCGACGACGTCTGGGGCACCGTGGGCGTCTCCGAGAACATGATCGAGGCCAGTTGGATGGCCCTGGTCGACGCCTTCGACCACAAGCTCGCCAAGGACGCCCGGGCCGAGTCCGCCGCCACCCTGGCCGCGGCCCGGGGCTGACCCGCCGGGCCCGGGGGCCGACCCGAGTGACCGAACCGACCGACCTTGCCGTCCCCTCGCCCCGCCCCCGGCGGCCCTTGTCGCTGACCCTGGCCGCCTCCGCCTGCTGGTTCGCGGGCGGCCACCTCGCGTTCGTCCCCGGGGTGATCGCCTACCTGATGGTCCCGGCCTGCCTCGAAGACGGATGGCGGAACGTCCTCCTCTCCGGTCCCGGCCTGCTGGTCGTCCTCATGGCGGCGCTCTCCTCTGCGTCCACCGCCTGCACCCTGGCCGCGGGATGGGCCTACTTCCGGGCCCGAGCCCGACGAGGCTCCTGGCTGGTCCTCGCCGCCTGCCTCACCGGGGCCCTCGCCGCGCTCCCGCTCCTCTGGGTCTGAACCCCTGCCCGGCCCGTCGGTTTCCCGGGATACTGTCCTAAGCCGCCGTCCCGATCGTGATAATATCCCGGGGAGCTGCGAGGCCGGACGAGAACGGCCTTGGGTTCGTTTTGGAGTGCGCGGAAATTGAACCGGCCGACGACCATGACCCCCGGCGAGGCACGATTGGGTTCGTTCTTCCCCGACGATCCCCCGGAAGCGGTCCGACAGGGGCCAAAGTTCGGGCCGAGCCGGTGGCCCTCCCGTCGGGTGGATGAAATCCACCAGAGCACCGGTCACGCCCGCGGATTGATGAACGTCACCGGGTCACCGCGCCCGACACCGGCTCCCGCCCGCGATGGCGGATGGGCCGGCCTCGTCGTTCGAAATTACGGAACGAAGCCATTCTCCGGACCGCCCGGGTCGTCCGACCCGGCCGCTCGGCCCCGACCGCGAACGTCCCCTCCCACCGGATAACGCATGAGCACGCTCGAACTCCCCAAGCAGTACGACCCCCAGGAAGCCCAGCGCCGCTGGTATGCCTTCTGGCTCGAAAAGGGCTACTTCCACGCCGACCCTTCGAGCGCCAAGCCCCCCTACACCATCGTCATCCCGCCGCCCAACGTGACCGGGGCCCTGCACCTGGGCCATGCGCTGAACAACACGATCCAGGACATCTTGATCCGCTGGAAGCGGATGCAGGGCTTCGACGCCCTCTGGATGCCCGGGACCGACCACGCCGGGATCGCCACCCAGGCCGTCGTCGAGACCCGGCTGCGCAAGGAGGAGGGCAAGACCCGCCACGACATCGGCCGCGACGAGCTGGTCCGGCGGATCTGGGCCTGGAAGGATGAGTACGAGAAGCGAATCCTCGGCCAGCTCCGCCTGATGGGCTGCTCCTGCGACTGGGACCGGACCCGGTTCACCCTCGACGCGATGTGCGCCAGGGCCGTCCGGACGACGTTCTTCCGCCTCTTCGCCGCCGACAAGATCTTCCGCGGCAAGCGCCTGGTCAACTGGGACGTCCAGCTCCGCACGGCCGTCGCCGACGACGAGATCGAGTACGTCGAGGCCGCCGGCCAGCTCTGGACGATCCGCTACCCCGTGCTCGACTCCGACGAATCCCTCCTCGTCGCCACCACCCGCCCCGAGACCATGCTCGGCGACACCGCCGTCGCCGTCCACCCGTCCGACGATCGTTACAAGCACCTGATCGGCCGGTCGGTGAAGCTCCCCCTCTCCGGCCGGTCGATCCCGATCATCGCCGACGCCATCCTCGTCGACCCCGAGTTCGGCACCGGCTGCGTCAAGGTCACGCCCGCCCACGACCCCAACGACTACGCCTGCGGGGTCCGCAACGGTCTGGTGATGATTAACCTCCTCAACCCCGACGGCACCTACAACGAGAACGCCGGCGCATCCTACGCGGGCCTCGACCGCCGCGAGGTCCGCAAGCGGGTCGTCGCCGACCTCGAAGCCCAAGGCCTGCTCGCCAAGGTCGAGCCCCACGCCAACCGCGTGGGCCTGTCCGACCGGAGCAAGACGCCGATCGAGCCCTACCTGTCCGACCAATGGTTCGTCCGGATGGACGACCTGGCCCAGGACGCGATGGACGCCGTGACCTCGAAGGCGGTCGAGATCCACCCCGAGCGGTACGAGAAAACCTACCTCGACTGGCTCCGCGAGAAGCGCGATTGGTGCATCAGCCGCCAGCTCTGGTGGGGGCATCGAATTCCCGTTTGGACGAAATCGCTCGACCCGATCACGGTTGGTGTTGGCATCTCCGTGATGAACGCAGATTCAAAACCGTACCCTGGGAGTACGATTTTTGGCTTCCTTACAGAGGACGAGAGTTCAAGCGTTAGGGTGCAGGAGAGAACGGATCACTTGACCGGGGCTCGGTTCCGCCACGTCTGCTTGGAGGAGGATGATCGATCTCTCATTAGCAAGTTTGAGGATGAAGGCTACGTCCAAGACCCCGACGTCCTCGACACCTGGTTCTCCTCCGCCCTCTGGCCGCACTCGACCCTCGGTTGGCCGGAAACGACGCCCGAGCTGGCCAAGTATTATCCGACCGACGTCCTCTCCACGGCCCGCGACATCATCACCCTCTGGGTCGCCCGGATGGTGATCTTCGGCCGGTTCAACATGCATGAGATCCCGTTCAAGGACGTTTATATCCATCCCGTGATCCAGGACGGCAACGGCCGGCGGATGTCGAAGTCGGCGGGCAACGGGATCGACCCGGTCGACATCATCGACCTCTACGGCGCCGATACCCTCCGGTTCGCGCTGGCGATGCTCGCCACCGAGACCCAGGACATCCGCGTCCCCGTCGACCAGGCCAGGCTCCCCGACGGCCGCCAGGTCAACACCTCCGAGCGGTTCGAGCAGGCCCGGACCTTCCCCAACAAGGTCTGGAACGCATCGCGGTTCGCCCTGATGAACCTCGAAGGCTACGAGCCGTCGACGCTGGAGCCCGGAGACCTCGCCGTCGAGGACCGCTGGATCTTGAGCCTCCTGTCGCGGGTGGCCGCCGAGACGACCGCCGACCTCGAAGTCTTCCGCTTCGCCGAGGCCACCAAGCGGCTCCGCGACTTCACCTGGAACGACTTCTGCGACTGGTACGTCGAGTTCCTCAAGCCCCGCCTCCGCGACCCCGCCACCCGGCCCGTCGCCCAGCGCGTCCTGGCCGGCGTGCTCGACGGCCTCTGCCGCCTCCTGCACCCGATCGTCCCGTTCCTGACCGAGTCGATCTGGCAGGCCCTCGGCCAGGTCGCCCCCGTCCGCGGCCTGCTCGAGCCCGGCCCCGCCGCCGAGAGCGTCTGCATCGCCCCCTGGCCGAGCTATCCCGACGCCTGGCGCGACGCCGAGGCCGAGGCCGTCGTCGCCCAGTGGCAGGAGAAGGTCGCCGCCATCAGGAACCTCCGGGCCGAGCGCAACGTCCCGGCCGCCGCCAAGATCGCCCCGATCATCCTGGCGGGCGAGCCCGTCGCCGCGATCCTCCGCTCCGGCGAGGGCTTCATCCGCGCCCTCACCGGCGCCGCGACCCTGACGGTCGCCGCCGCCGCCGACCGGCCCGAAGGATGCGCCGTGGCCGTCCTGGGCGACGCCGAGATCCTCCTGCCCCTGGAAGGGCTCATCGACAAGAAGGCCGAGGAGGCCCGCCTCCGCAAAGCCTTGACCGACATCGACAAGCAGCTCGCCGCCATCCGGGCCAAGCTCGGCAACGAGGGGTTCATCGCCCGCGCCCCGGCCGAGGTCGTCGACCAGCAGAGGGCCAAGGAGGCGGAGCTGCTCGCCCGGCGCGCCGCGATCGGGGCGGCGATCGAGGCCCTGCTGCGATGAGCCCAAACCCCGCCCCGTCCCCGACCACCCCCGCCGTCGGCCTGCCGCAAGTTGACGCTCCGCCGGGACGGCTTTATCATCGATCCTGCCCGATCGCCGCGGCGAGGCGACGGGCGGTGATCGGCAGGACCGGCGCGGCGGGTTCTACCCCCGTCGCCGGCGCGAAAGGGGCGACCGACGTGGCCGTGCAGATGGAACTCACGAGGATCATCATCAGCGAGAATAATGATCAACAGATCATCTTCCTCAAGGAGGTCGACGGCGAGCGGACCTTCCCGATCGTCATCGGGATCTTCGAGGCCACCAGCATCGACCGCCGGGTCAAGAACCTCCCCGCCCCCCGCCCGCTGACCCACGACCTCCTGGCCAACGCCATCGAGCTGCTCGGGGGAGAGCTTCAAGACATCTTCATCAGCGAATTGAGGGACCACACCTACTTCGCCAAGCTCCGCATCCGCCACGAGGGGGAGCTGATCGAGGTCGACTCCCGGCCCAGCGACGCCATCGCCGTGGCCGTGACCGCGGACGTGCCGATCTACGTCGCCGAGGAGGTCCTCAACGAGGTGGGCCAGTAGCCCCGGCTGGCCCACAGCCCATCCCGGAGGGGTGCCAGAGTGGCCGATTGGGACGGTCTTGAAAACCGTAGGGCCCGCAAGGGTCCCGGGGGTTCGAATCCCTCCCCCTCCGTTTGCGACAGGTTCCGACAGGGTGGGACCCTTGGCGTCAAATCGTTGCAAATTCACGATTCCGGATCGGTCTGGGGTGGCCTCGGGATATTCGGTTTGCTCTCCGGCCGTCCCGCCACCATCCGACAAATTCCGCCCGTTTCCGTCCCCTCCGGAGGGAAAGGGAAAGCAGTTCGTTTATGGGTCCGTCCGTCTCCGTCGCGGCCAGCTTCCCGCCCTCCGATCCCGGGCCGGTCGCTGTCATCGCGGGAAGGGCGTCCAGGGCGGCCGTCTGATCGTACAGCCCGACGTGGGCGTACACCCCGAGGGTCAACATCGGGGTCGAGTGGCGTGCCAGGGATTGGATCACTTTGACCGGGGCTTTGCTCATCGCCAGGGCCGTGATGAACGAATGACGGAGGGCGTGGAAGTCGGCCACCCGATCCGAACCATCGCGGTAGGGGACTCCGGCGGCCTTCAAGTCGGCCTGGGTCATCAGGTTCGTATGACTCAGGAGTTACGCAGTACTGAACCCCTGTCCGTGTAAGGTGGCCGAATTCGAGAGGGCTTGGGCAGGTTGGGCCAATTGGTGGATTTTTTGAGTCACCTGTTGAGCCCGGACCACGCCAAAGTTCACGGACAGCCGTCCACTACTGCGTAACTCCTTTGACTGCTCAGATTCCCGAAGACGGGGAGTCTCGGGGTCTTGTTCGCCATCCAAGGGCGGATCGCTTCGGCCAGGTCGGGCCGGATGGGTTGCACGTCGTCCCGCCGGCGCTTGGAGTAGGCGGCGGCCACCGTGACGGTTGGCGTAGGGTCATCAAGTCGGAAAGCCTCGGGGGTCAGCGACCGCAGTTCGTTTCGTTCGCCCGGAATCCGGTCCCGAGCGCCAGGCGGTAGAGGGCGCCCCGGTCGGTCCCGGTCGCCTTCAAGACGACAGGGCCGGCTTCGGCGGCCCGGATCAGCCTAGCTTGCTCCTCGGGGGTCAGGGCCCGACGCTCGTGGCGGCGGTCGGCGTCGGGGTTCAAGCTCGTCAGGTGGACCAGGGTGTCTTCCCTGATCCGGCCATCGCGCCACAGCTACCGCGAGAACCCCTTGACGACGCGGGTGTAGTGGTGGACCGACCGGAGCGACCTCCCCTTGATCCCGGACGGCCCGCAAGGCGGCCTGGATTCGGGAAGGATTGAGATCGGAGACCTTCCGGGCCCGCGCCAGTTCGATCAGCCTGGCCACCCGGTTCCGCGACAGGTAGGCGTGCCAGTCGGCCAAGTGATCCCCGACCGGACGGGCCTCGTGGTCCCGATACCCTCGGGGTAGCCGTTCACGGGCTCGAACTCTTTGTTCTGTAGGCTCGTAGAATCTGCGGTATGAGCCCTCACCCTTCGATCCCCGAATCTCTCTGGAACACCG
>JAABUX010003863.1_pt1 | contig 19460 bp, 17 predicted proteins | sample 5561851 | NCBI WGS metagenome assembly JAABUX01 (sample SAMN10711883, study PRJNA513361) | rock metagenome | isolation source: Antarctica rocks | place: Antarctica: Victoria Land, Richard Nunatak red sandstone | collected 2016-01-03 | reverse complement strand
CCTCCTGGCATGTCAGGCCAAGAGGTAGGACCCATCACCGCCGAACCGGGCAAGCCATAATCGACAAGTCAGCGTAATCTCAAATGCGATTGCCCTGCCGGATTCGGTCTATTGGCTGGAACGTCCTGCCTCAGTATGACGGGGCAGGTCTACAGGTGAAGTAAGATTCGGCTATTTCATGCTGGTCCCTGGTACTGGATCGGGGCTTATTAGCTCCGCCCCGCCTACGGCCCCCCGTTGATGGTCAGCACAGTCCCGTTGGTATAAGCCGACCGCGAACTGGCCAGGAACGCCACGGCCGCACCGATCTCCTCCGGCTGCGCCGGCCGCCCATACGGCATCCCCTTGCACAGCTCCAGCCACCGGTCGGCATCGCCCAACTCAGACCCAGCCCGATGCCGCAGCAGCCGTTCCAGCCGTGCCGTGGCGACCGGCCCGGGGTTGACCGCCACCACGCGCACCCCGTCCGCATGGGCGCCGCGGCCCAGCCCGCGGGTGAACGCCATCAGGGCGGCGTTGCCCGCGACGCCTGCAATGTACCCCGGATCAAACGTCTCCCCGGCCGCGCCGATCACGTTCACAACCACGCCCTGCCGCGCCTTCAGCACGGGATACAGTGCCCGGCACAGGCTGATGAAGCCGAACACCTTGAGGTCCCAGGCGGCGCGCAGGGTCGCGTCGTCCACCGCCAGCAGGCCGCCGAGCGGGATGGCGCCCGCGTTGTTCACCAGGATGTCGACCGCCCCAGCGCCGGCGGCGACGCGCTCCACCTCCGCTTGGCGGGACAGGTCGGCGACGACGGTTTCGACCCGAATTTGGCGGCGGCTCCGCACGGCGGCGGCGGCCTCCTCCAGCGCCGCCGGGTCGCGGGCGACCAGGACGACGTCGCAACCCTCTTCGGCCAGGATCTCGGCGCTGGCCCGGCCGATGCCCTTCGAGCCGCCCGTCACCAAAGCGCGCTTGCCCGCCAAGTGCAGATCCATGGCTCAAACTCCCTCGACGCTCATGCCGCCCGCCTGATCCCGCCGGCGTAGGCGCGGCAGGCGTCGCCGAAGGCGCGGAAGAGGGTGACGCTGTTGGTGTCCGAAGCATACTCCCATTCCGGATGCCACTGCACCCCGAAGGCGAAGGCCGCGCCCGGCACCCGCACGGCCTCGACCGTGCCATCAGGCGCCACCGCCTCCGCCGCCAGCCCGTCCGCCAGGCGGTCGATGGCCTGGCCGTGGATCGAGTTCACCCGGATCTGCGGATGGCCCAGCAGCCGCGCGAGGTCCCCTGACAACGCCACCTCGTGCTTCGGCGCGTAGGTCCGGCTATGCGGACCCGGCCCGCCCTGATGGTCCAGCCGGCCCGGCACGCAATGCACCCGCTGGTGCAGGCTGCCGCCCAGCGCCACGTTCAGCTCCTGGATGCCGCGGCAGATTGCCAGAAGCGGCATGTCCCGGCGCAGCGCCTCGCGGATCAGCGGCAGGGTGGTGGCGTCGCGGGCCGGATCGTGCAGGCCGGGCGTCTCGTCCTCCGCAGCGCCGTAGCGGGCAGGCTCCACGTTGCTGGGGCTGCCGGACAGCAGCAAGCCGTCCAGCCGGTCGAGCACCGCAAGCGCGGCCTCCCCCACGGGCGGGATCAGCACTGGCAACGCGTCGGCGCCGCCCATCAATGCCACGCCGTAGCGGGCCGGGGTGGCGTGCTGCGGATGGCCGCGGATGTCCCGCGTGCAGGCGGGGATGCCGATCAGGAGGGTCATGTCGCGATGTCCATGGTTTGCGGTATGGCGGGCTTGGGGCGAAGGCGGTCGGCCAGCACGGTGCCCACGGCGCCGGTCAGCATCAAGATGGCGACGGGACGCGCCGTGCCATCGCTCAATCCGCCCACCAGCACGCCGCTGAGCGCCGCGAGGCAGAAACCGATCGTGCCCATCAGCGCGGACGCGCTGCCGGCGTGCGCCGCGTGGCGGGACAGCGCGCCGACCGCCGAGTTGGGCATCACGAACCCCATGCTGCCCATCGCCAGCACCACGGGCAGCACGACGCCATACACGCCGCCCACGTCCAGCACGGCGCAGGCCAGAAAGGCGGACGCGGCGGCCAGGTAGGCCAGGGTGCCGATCCGCAGCACCCGCGCCGCGCCGACCCGGTGCAGGATGCGCGGGTTGATCTGCGACGACAGGATGAACGCCCCGGCGCTGGCGCCGAACAGCATGCCGTACTGCGCCGGGCTGAACGCGAAACGCTGGATCAGCACGGGAGGCGAGCCGCCGATATAGGCGAACATGCCGAACATCCCCCAGCCGTTCATCGCGGCGTAGCACAGGAACACCCGGTCCCGCAGCACCCCGGCATAGCGGCTCGCCAAATTGCCGAAGCCGAGCTGCATCCGCCGATGCCGCGGCAGCGTGTCCGGCAGCAGGCGCCAGACCAGCACGCAGCAAACGCCGCCATAGGCCGCGGTGAGCCAGAAGATCGCGTGCCAGGGCGCGTAATCAAGAATAAGGCCGCCGAGCGTCGGCGCCAGGATCGGGGCGACGCCCATCACCAGCATCAGGCGGGACATCAGATGCGCCGCAGCCAGCCCGTCCGCCAGGTCGCGCACCACGGCGCGGGGGATCACCATGCTGGCCGAGCCGCCGAACGCCGCGACGAAGCGCAGCGCCGACAAGGTGAACAGGTCCGGCGCCAAGGCGCAGCCGGCGTTGGCCAGCGTGTAGACTACTGTCCCCACCACCAACGGCCCCCGCCGTCCGTAGCGGTCGGACAGCGACCCTTGGGTGATCTGCCCGATGGCGAGGCCAGCGAACCACGCGGCAAGCGTGACTTGCGCCGTGCCGGGCCGCCCGCCGAGCGACGCCTCGATGGCTGGGAACGCCGGCAGGTACATGTCTGTGGACAGCGGCCCGACCGCGGTCAGGAAGCCGAGCAGCATAGGCAGCCATGCCGGATAGGTCATTGCGGCACCATGCCATTTCGCCGCGCCGCGGCGAAGCGCCGATGGCGCATGACCGCCCAGTGCATGTGGCCAGTGCTGGCGCGGTCAGTCCAAAGGCGCAAGCAGGTCGCCCAAGCGCACCTCGCCGCCCTCCAGCACCCGCGCGGTGATGCCGCCATGGCCGCGCACCGCGTTGTAACCGCCCGCGCCCAGCAGCCGCTCCATCTTGGAGCAGGGATGGCATTCCCCGCTGCATTCAAGCAGCGCGCCGCCCAGGCGGAAGCGCCGCTCCTTCAAGGCGCCCAGGTTGATCCCGCGCACCACGACGTTCCGCCGCAGCAGCCCGGGCGGCGCGCTGTCCTGGCCGAGGTAGCTGCCGATGGCCGCCAAGTGCTCGGCCGCGATCACCGTGACCTGGCGGGCGCCCTGCGTGGCGCTGCGGTAGTGATCGCCAAGGGCGCCCTGGCCCAGCGTCAGCGTGATAACCTCGGACGCCCGCATTGGCGCCAGGCGGGCCGGGCGCACGCCGAGCCACTCGACGACGCCAGGGCGCATCGGCGCGGCCATCAGCCGGGCCAACGGGGAGGCCGGGTTGAGCACGGATCAGACCGACGACGTGGACACCGCCTGGCTCGTGGTCGGCCCTGTGCTGGGCGGCCCGGCGACCGAGACCTCCGGCGCCTTGCTCCCGGACGTGCCGAAGATGCTGGAGAACGCGACCTCGCCGGCGTCCCGGCCGATGCCGATGCGGATCAGGCCGTCGATGGCGGATTTGCGCGTCGCGTCGAACAGGTACCAGGCGCCGCCGTCCGACCCTTCCAGCCAGGCCTCGAACACCGCGTGGAAGTCGGGCGGCTCCAGGCGCCAGGCATAGGCGCTGACATACCGCGCCGGGATGCCCAGCGCCCGGCACAGCGCGACGGCGAGGTGGGCGAAATCCCGGCACACGCCCTGGCGCTCGATCAGGGTGTCCGCCGCCGAGGTCATCGCGTCCGTCGTGCCGCTGCGGTAATCGACATGGTCGCAGATCCAGTTGCAGATCATCCCTACCCGCTGGTGCCCCGGCGCCATGCCGCCGAAGCTGCGTTGCGCGAACAGCGCCAGGCGGTCGGATTGGCAATAGCGGCTGGGGTTGAGGTGCGTCAGGACGGGGAAGGGCAGGCGGCTGGCCGGGACCTCGCCCACCTCCGCCGGGTCGCACAGCACGGGGTCGAGCGTCACCTCGGCGCGGTACTCCACCCGGAGCGGGCCGGGCTGCGCCAGGACGCGCAGGATGCGGTTGCCGCTTTCCGGCAAGGTGAACCGCTCGGGGTCGAGCGCCGGGGTGATCTGCAGCGTCTCGTTCCGCACCACTTGCCGGTCGAAGCGGGCGATCTCGAAGTTGAACACGAAAGCCGTCGGGCCTTTGACGTCATACTGCAGCGTGCAGCCAACCTGGAATTCGATGGCGGACCTCCTTTGCTTGAACAGGCAGCTTTATCGGAGTGCTGGAGCACTTGTTTCCGATGCTGCCCTTACTCGTCGTCGCCGCGGGTGGAGCGGGTCAGCACCTCGCGCTTGCCCACGTGGTTGGCGGCGGTGACGATGCCTTCTTTCTCCATCTGCTCGATCAGCTTGGCCGCGCGGTTATAGCCGATGCCGAGATGCCGCTGGATGAAGCTGGTGCTCGCCTTGCCCTCGCGGGAGACCAGGGCGACGGCCTGGTCGAACAACCCCTTCTCGCCGTCCCCGGCGGCGGCGATGCCGGACAAGGCGGCATTCGCGCCGTCGTCGTCGGCATCCGCGCCCTCCGTCACCTCGTCATCGTAGGTCGGCTCGGCCTGGGCGCGCAAAAAGGCGACGATGTCCTCCACCTCGCGGTCGGCGACGAAGGGGCCGTGCACGCGGGCGATGCGCCCGCCGCCCTGCATGTGCAGCAGGTCGCCCTGGCCCAATAGCTGCTCCGCGCCCTGCTCGCCCAGGATGGTGCGGCTGTCGAACTTGCTGATCACCTGGAAGCTGATGCGGGTGGGGAAGTTGGCCTTGATCGTGCCGGTGATCACATCGACCGACGGGCGCTGCGTCGCCATGATGACGTGGATGCCGGCGGCGCGCGCCATCTGCGCCAGGCGCTGCACCGCCGCCTCCACCTCCTTGCCGGCGACCATCATCAGGTCCGCCATCTCGTCGATCACCACGACGATGTAGGGCAGGGGCTTCAGCGTCAGCGGCTGTTCTTCGTAGGTCGGACGCCCGGTCTCGCTGTCGAAGCCGGTCTGCACGCGCCGGGTCACGGTCTCGTCGCGGGCCGCCGCCTCGGCGACGCGGTCGTTGTAGCCGCCGACGTTGCGGACGCCGAGCTGGCTCATCGCCCGGTAGCGCCGCTCCATCTCCCGCGTCGTCCATTTCAGCGCCGTCACCGCCTTGGACGGCTCCGTCACCACGGGCGCCAGAAGGTGCGGGATGCCCTCGTAGACCGAGAGTTCCAGCATCTTCGGGTCGATCATGATGAGCCGGCACTGGTCGGGCGACAGGCGGAACAGGATCGACAGGATCATGGCGTTGATGCCGACCGACTTGCCGGAGCCGGTGGTGCCTGCGATCAGCAGATGCGGCATGCGCGCCAGGTCGGCGATGACCGGGGTGCCGCCGATGTCCTTGCCCAGCGCCAAGGCGAGGCGTCCGGGATGGCTGCGCCAGTCCTCGCTGCCCAGCAGCTCCGACAGGAACACGGTTTCGCGCTTCTCGTTCGGCACCTCGATGCCGATGACGTTGCGCCCGGGCACGGTGGCGATGCGGACGGCGGTGACGCAGAGGGTGCGCGCCACGTCGTCCGCCAAGCCGATCACCCGGGCGCTGCGGATGCCGGGCGCCGGTTCCAGCTCATACAGCGTGACCACCGGGCCGGGCCGGATTTCGCGGATCGCGCCCTGCACGCCGTAGTCGCCCAGCACGGTTTCCAGCAGGCGGGCATTGGCCTGCAGCGCGTCCTCGCTCGGGCCGGACCCGGCGCGTGCCGGGACCGGGCTGAGCAGGGACAGCGGCGGGAACTGCCAGCCCTCGGCAGCCGGCGGGTCAACCCGCGGCGGCGGCTTGCGCTTGGCCTCGGCGGCGACCGACTCGGTGATGATCGGAATCGAGATGCCGGCCGGGTCCGGGCGGGCGGGCGGGCGGGCAGGTTCGGGCGCCGGGCTGCGGCTTGCGGCGGGCAGGGCCGGGTCGGGCACGCGGGGGGCACGCGCCGGCGCTGGCGTCGCGTCGGGCATTGGCTGCAAGCGGCGCAGCACGGGTTCCACGGCCACGCGCCCGGCCTCCGTGGCGCGCACGCCCATGCGGGCCAGCAGGCCGGCAGCCCACCCGCCGCCGCGCACCGAGCCGCGGGCAGCGCCCACCGCGCCCTGTCCCGCCGCGCGCCATTCCCCGGCCGAAAGCCCAAGGCCCAGCACGACCAGCAGCAGCGCCAGCGCCAGCCCCGCCGCTTGGACCAGCAAGGCCCCGACGGTGCCGAGCAGCCCGTTCCCCATGCGGACGGCACCGTCGGCCAGCAGGCGCCCGATGGCGCCGCCGGGTCCGGCCGGAGTCGGCCAGGACGGTCCCGGCACCGCCGCCAGCACCGCGGCCAAGGCCGGCAAGGCGAGCAGGATGAACAGCAGCCGGACCGTCAGCCGCAGGGGACGCCGGGTGGCGGTGCGGAAGCTCCAGGCGAGCAGGGCAAGGACGGGCAACGCCGCCGCCGCCCCGAAGCATTGCAGCAGCACATCGGCCACGGCCGCGCCCGGCACGCCCGCTAGATTGGTCGGCAGGCGCGAGGTGGCGGTGTTCAGCGAAGGGTCATGCGGGTTGTACGACGCAAGCGCCACCAGCAGCAGGAGCGCGCCGATGGCGAAGGCGATGCCGCCGAGCTGCCCCAGGCGGGCCAGCACGATGTTGCGCACCTCCGACGAGGCAAAGCGGCGGCCTTGGGCGATCGATGCCATCGTCGTGTCCGGTCAGCTTGAAGAAAAGCCGGAGCTTAACGCAAGAACCTACAGAATCAAAACGGGAAACCGGGGCCGCCCGTGTTTCGCGGCCCCGGTGTGTCGTTTCAGCAAGCGACGCCGTTTAGCCGAGCTGCTCGCCGTGCAGCACGACATCCAGGCCCTCGCGCTCCTCGTCGGCGGAAACGCGCAGGCCGACGACGACATCGATGACCTTGAGCAGGATGAACGTCGCAACCGCACTGTAGGCGATGGTCGCCCCCACCGCGATGGCCTGGCTGGTCAGCAGCGCGGTCCCGGCGGTGTAGATGCCCTCGGGCTTGTCCGTCGTGGCCGAAAGCGGGCCGTAGGCGAACACCCCCGTCAGCATCGCGCCGATGATGCCGCCGATGCCGTGCACGCCGAAGGCGTCCAGGCTGTCGTCGTAGCCCAACAGGTGCTTCAGCCCGGTCGCCGACCAGAAGCAGACGACGCCCGCCACCACGCCGATGATCAGCGCCGGCCCCGGCAGCACGAAGCCGGACGCCGGCGTGATCGCGACCAACCCGGCCACCGCGCCGGAGATCACGCCGAGCACGCTCGGCTTGCCCTTCGCCACCCACTCGGCCGCGACCCAGCCCAGCGCCGCGGCGCCTGTGGCGATCTGCGTCGCCAGCATCGCCATGCCCGCCCGCCCGCCGGCGCCCACCGCCGACCCGGCGTTGAAGCCGAACCAGCCGACCCAAAGCAGCGACGCCCCGATCACCGCATAGGCGAGGTTATAGGGAGCCATGTTTTCATGCCCGTAGCCCACGCGCTTGCCCAGCACGAGCGCGCAGATCAGCCCGGCGACTCCCGCGTTGATATGCACCACCGTGCCGCCGGCGAAGTCCGCCGCGCCCAGGGCATTGATCCAGCCCAGCGGACTCCAGACCCAATGCGCGATCGGCGAATAGACCAGCAGGGACCACAGCGCCGTGAACAGCATCAGCGCCGAGAACTTCATCCGGTCGGCGAACGCGCCGGCGATCAGCGCCGGGGTGATGATCGCAAACGTCATCTGGAACATGAGATACACGGTTTCGGGGATCGTATTGACTGTGCTGTTGTCGGTCCCCAGGCCCAGGGTGAAGGGCTTGTCCCAGTTCGTCGCGATCCCGTTCAGGAACAGGCGCGAGAAGTCGCCGATGTAGGCGTTGCCGTTGGTGAAGGCGAGGCTGTAGCCCGCGACCATCCACAGCACCGTCACCAGCGCGCAGATGCTGAACGACTGCATCAAGGTCGCCAGCACGTTCTTCTTGCGCACCATCCCGGCGTAGAACAGCGCCAGGCCCGGCACCGTCATCATCAGCACCAGCGCCGTGCTGGTCAGCATCCAGGCGGTGTCGCCGGTATCGACCTTGGCCTCCGTCACTGCGGCGGCTGCCGCGGCGGCAGGAGGCGCCGCCGCCGTGGCGGCGTTCTGCGCCCAGGCGGGAAGGGCGGCGAACAACACAAGCGGCAACGGAGCGAGCCGCCAGGCGGGTTTCCTCATAGTGCTTCCTCGTTGGTTTCGCCGGTTCGGATGCGCACCGCGCGCTCGATGTCCATGACGAAAATCTTGCCGTCGCCGATCTTGCCGGTATGGGCCGCCTTCATGATGGCCTCCACCACCTGCTCCGCGAAGTCTTCCGGCACTGCGACCTCGACCTTCACCTTGGGCAGGAAATTCACGTGGTACTCGGCGCCGCGGTAGATTTCCGTTTGGCCTTTCTGGCGCCCGAACCCCTTCACCTCCGACACGGTGAGTCCCTGCACACCCAAGGGCGTCAAAGCCTCCCTGACATCGTCGAGCTTGAAGGGCTTGATGACGGCTACGATCAGCTTCATCGAACCTTCCTCTTTCCAATTCCGCGCCTCGCGCCACATCCGGCAGGCCGCGTCGGGCCAGCATATTCAAGAACCGTGCCGGACGGTTGGACCGACATGCTGCGGCTGGGCAACGATCCTTGCCCGTGCCATGGGCAATCGCTGCCCCGCGCTGTAACTTCAGTGCAACGGAATGCTGCTTAATTATTGTGCAATCAAGGAGAAAGCCGATGGCGGACCTGGCCGTGGATGTTTGCGTGGTCGGGGCCGGGCCGGTAGGCGGCACGTTGGCGTGCCGGTTGGCGGCGGGCGGGGTGCGCGTCGCCGTGATCGACCGCGCGGCGCTGCCGCCGATGGAGCACCCGGATTTCGACGGGCGCGCCTATGCCGTCGCGGCCGGGTCGCGCCGTTTGCTGGAAGCGGCGGGCATCTGGGACGCGCTGCCGCAGGCGCCGTCGCCGATCCTCGACATCCGGGTGTCCGACGGCCGGGTCGGGCAGCAGGCGTCCAGCCTGTTCCTGCACTTCGACCATCAGGATGTCGGCGATGAGCCGTTCGGCTGGATGGTGGAGGCGCGTGCCCTGCGCGTCGCGCTGAACGCCCACATGCACCGGACGCCGGACCTCATCGTACATGCCCCGGCGGAGGCGACGGCAGAGCGCCGCGCCGATGGCGCCATGGTGCGGGTATCCGGCGGCCCCTCCATCGCCTGCCGCCTGGTCGTCGCCGCCGAGGGCCGCGGCTCGCCGCTGCGCGAGCAGGCGGGCATCCCGGTGACGCGGGTGCCCTACAAGCAGCGCGGCATCGTCTCGGCCGTGGCGCATGAGCGCCCGCACCACAACACGGCGCTGGAGCACTTCCTGCCCGGCGGCCCGTTCGCGCAACTGCCGATGGGTCCGACCGAGGGCGCCCCGCACGTCTCCGCCGTGGTCTGGACCGAACGGACGGCGGCGGCGGACCGGGTGATCGCGCTGGACGACGCCGCCTTCGGGCGCGAGGTGGCGCGACGGCTGGGCAACCACCTGGGGGCGGTCCGGCCCATTGGGCGGCGGTGGATCTACCCGCTCTCCGCCATGCACGCGCAGCGATACGTGGACACCCGGCTGGCGCTGGTGGGGGACGCGGCGCACGGCATCCACCCGATTGCCGGGCAGGGGCTGAACCTCGGGTTCCGCGACGTGATCGCGCTGTCGGATTTGGTGATCGCGGCGGTGCAGGGGCGCGCGGACCCGGGCGCCGCGGCGCTGCTCGCGCAGTATCAGCGGCGGCGGCGTCCAGACAATTTGCTGATGCTGGCCGCGACCGACGTGCTGGACCGGCTGTTCAGCACCGACAACCCTCTGCTGCGCGCCGCCCGGGACCTGGGCATCGCCGGGGTGCACCGGATGCCGCGGCTCAAGCGGCTGTTCATGCGGCAGGCGATGGGCGGCTGACCGGCATCGTGCGGGCGAGGTGCGCCGCAACCGCCGCGTAAACCCGGCGGCGGTCGTCCGGGCGCACGAAGCCGTGCCCGGCATAGTCGAACGCCTCGAACTGCACGGGCTTGCCGCGGGATCGCAGCGCCGCGACGATCTGCTCGCTTTCGGAGAAGGCCACCCGGGGGTCGCGCTTCCCATGCAGCACCAGCAGCGGCGCCTCGATGCGGTCCGCGTGGCGGATCGGCGAGATGCGGTCGAACAGGGCGCGGTGGCGGACGGGGTCTCCGTACTCGTCCGCCCGATGGGCGCGGCGCCAAGGTCCCGTGCTGGCCAGCAGCGTCCCGAAATCGGCGATGCCGTAGAAGTCGATGGCGGTGCGCCAAAGCTCCGGATGCTCGGTGATGGCGGCGAGCACCATGTAGCCGCCGTAGGACTGGCCCATGACGGCGATGCGCGCCGGGTCGATGCCGGGACGGGCGGCGAGCCAGCGGCCCCCGGCGGCGAGGTCGTGCACGGACAGGAGGCGGTGCTCCCGGTCGTCGCTCTCCATCGCGGTGCGGCCATAGCCGGTGCTGCCGCGCACGTTGGGCATCAGCACGGCGTAGCCCTGGGCCAACAGGGCCTGCATGTCGGGGCGGAAGGCGGCGCGGGCTTGGGACGCCGGGCCGCCATGCACCCAGACGACGGCGGGATGGCCGCTGGGCGGCACCGGGCCAGGCGGCACCGCGAGCCAGCCGGGGATCGTACGGCCGTCGGGGCTGTCCCACTCGACCAGGCTGAAGTCTTGCACGGGCAGGGCGCAGTCCGGGCGCCACAGCGGGCGCACGGTGCCGTCCTGCCAGAGCCACAAGCCTGACGGCTCGGTGGGCGACGCGGCGGCGACGGCCAGGGCGGTGCCGTCCGGCGACCAGGCGGGATCGGACACGGTGCCTTGCGGCAGGCCGGCCACCACGGGCCGCTCGCCGTCCGGAGGTCCCACGCGCAGCAGGGCATAGCCGCGGTCGTTCTCGACCGTGGCGAGCAGGGCACCGCCGGGCGAAAGCGTCCAGGCCTCCACGTCGCGACCCGCCGGCGCAAACACCGGGGCGGCCTCGCCAGTGGCCGGGTCGATGCGGCACAGCGCCATCTCGTCGCGCCCGGCGTCGGTCAGGCCCATCAGCGCCGCGCTGTCCGCCGTCCAGCGCAGGCTGGCGTAGCGCGCGGGCGCTGCCCGCGGCACCGGCTGCACGGCGCCGTCAAGGTTCAGGATCATCGGCCGCTGGTCGCCGCTGCTCTTGTCCAGAACCGCGATCAGCCGGTCGCCGTCGGGATGCCAGGCCGCGGCGGCGGCCTCATGCGTGCCCTGGAACAGCCGCGTGCGCTCCCCCGTGGCGGGGTCCATCACGAGCACGTCGAAATGCGCCTCGTCCCGGTCGTTGGCGGTCAGGCTGACGCGGCTGCCATCCGGGGACCAGGCGCCGAAGCCGTGGATCACGCCGGGCGCGTCCGTGAGCGGGCGCGACTGCCCATTTTCAAGCAGCCAAAGCTGCTGGCGCTCGTCGCCGCCGGCGTCGATGCCGTAGATCAGCCGGTCGTCGCCGGGTGCGCGGCGCAGCAGGGCCACCTTCTCGTCATGGTCGGTGAGCGGCCAGGACTGCCCGTCCTCGATCCGCAGCGCCCACGCCTGCGCCAGCCCGGCGCCGCGGAGATGGAACAGGGTGCGCCCGTCGCAGGAGAAAACTGGGGAACTTGCGGCGCCGATGGCCGTGTAGTCGTGAGGCCCAAAGGCGGGGGACGTGGAGGCGGGGAGATCAGCAGTCATGCCGCAGCATAGGCCGGCCTGGCTGGGTTGAACATCTGACAGGGCCGCTTAATTCCGGTAGATGGAGAACAAACGTTCTATGGACCTATTGGCGAAGCTCAAAGTCTTGGCCGACGCGGCGAAGTACGATGCGTCTTGTGCGTCCAGCGGCACCGTGACCCGCAGTTCCCTGGGCGAGAAGGCCGGCATCGGCTCGACCGAGGGCATGGGCATCTGCCATGCCTACGCGCCGGACGGGCGCTGCATCTCGCTGCTGAAGATTTTGCTGACCAACAGTTGCGTTTACGACTGCCTGTACTGCATCAACCGGCGGTCCTCCAACGTGCAGCGGGCGCGCTTCACCGTCGAGGAGGTCGTGACGCTGACGCTCGGCTTCTACCGCCGCAACTGCATCGAGGGTTTGTTCCTCAGCTCTGGCATCATCCGCAGCCCGGACTACACGATGGAGCAGGTGGTGCGGGTGGCGAAGACGCTGCGGGAAGAGCACGGCTTCCGCGGCTATATCCATCTGAAGACCATCCCCGACGCCTCTCCGGAACTGCTGCTGGAGGCCGGGCGGTACGCCGACCGGCTGAGCATCAACGTGGAGATGCCGACGGAGGACGGGTTGGCGCGGCTGGCGCCCGAGAAGGACATGTCCAGCATCCGCCGCAGCATGGGCCGCATGCGGCTGCGGATCGACGAGGCGAAGGCCGAGAAGAAAGCGGCGCGGTTCGCGCCGGCCGGGCAGAGCACCCAGATGATCGTTGGCGCCGACGACAGCTCGGACCGCAAGATCCTGGCATTGAGCACCAACCTGTACAGCAACTACGGGCTGCGCCGGGTGTACTTCTCCGCGTTCAGCCCCATCCCCGACGCGAGTTCGATCTTGCCGCCGAAGCGCGCGCCGCTGCTGCGGGAGCACCGGCTGTATCAGGCCGACTGGCTGATGCGGTTCTACGAGTTCAAGGCGGATGAGCTGGCGCTGGACGCCACGGGGAACATGGACCTGTCGATGGACCCGAAGCTCGCCTGGGCGCTGCAGCATCGGGAACAGTTTCCCATGGACGTGAACACGGCGACGCGCGAGCAGTTGCTGCGGGTGCCGGGCATGGGCGTGAAGTCGGTGGACAAGCTGCTGCAGGCCCGGCGGCACCGGCGGCTCCGCATGGACGATCTGGCCCGGCTCCGCATGCCGATGGACAAGGTCGCGCCGTTCGTCACCGCGCTGGACTATCAGCCCGGCGGCCTGCTGGACAGCGCGTGGCTGGCGCAACGGCTGGTGCCCAAAGCGGCGCAGTTGGACATGTTCGCGTGAAGTCGGTCGTCCTGGCGCACGAGGTCGACTGGGGCGCGTGGCGCGGAGCGGCGCGTGCGCTGGCTTTGGCGGAGGTTCCGCCAGAGGATGTCGTCTGGTCCGTGCGCGACGCCACCGACCTGTTCGCCGAACCGGAGGACGAGGCGCTGCCCACGCCGGGCGGCAGCTTCACCGTGCCGCGCGCCCTGGTGACGTTGGCGGAAACGGTGATCCAGGCGCGCGATCCCGAGCGGTTCGCCCTGCTCTACCGCCTGATTTGGCGTGCCCACCGCGGCGAGAAGCACATCCTGGAGATGACCACCGACCCCGAGGTGCAGCGTGCGCAGCGCCTGGCCCAGGCGGTGCGGCGGGACACCCACAAGATGCGCGCCTTCGTGCGGTTCCGCGAGGTCGTGGAACCCGAGGGCACCCGCTACGTGAGCTGGTTCGAGCCGGAGCACTTCATCGTCGAGGCCAATGCCTCGTTCTTCGCCCGGCGCTTCGCCACGATGACCTGGTCCATCCTGACGCCCTACCGCAGCGCGCATTGGGACTTGGAAGCATTGCGGTTCGACGTGGGCGCCTCGCCGTCCGACGTGCCGGACGACGACCGGCTGGAAGCGTATTGGCGGGCGTACTACGGCAGCATCTTCAACCCCGCCCGCCTCAAGATCGGCGCGATGCGGGCGGAGATGCCGCAGAAATATTGGCGGAACCTCCCGGAAGCCGCCGCAATTCCCGAAATGATCCGCACGGCGTCGAGCCGCGTGGACAGCATGGTGGAGCAGCCCGTGTTCTCAGCCCCGCGTCCCTCTCGCATCGTCTCGCCGCCCGCGGCCGAGCACGGCAGCCCGCTGCATGAGGCTGCGCGGGAAGCCGCGGACTGCCGGCGCTGCCCGCTGTGGGAGCCGGCGACGCAGGTGGTGTTCGGCGAAGGCTCGCCCAACGCCCGCGTCATGATGATCGGCGAGCAGCCGGGCGACCAGGAAGACCTGGCCGGTCGTCCCTTTGTCGGCCCGGCCGGGCAGTTGCTGGACCGCGCGATGCAGGAGGCTGGGCTGGACCGGCAAACGGTCTATGTCACCAACTCGGTCAAGCACTTCAAGTTCGTGCCGCGCGGCAAGCGGCGCATCCATGAGAAGCCCGGGATCAGCGAGATCAACGCCTGCCGCTTTTGGCTTGACTTGGAGCGGGGCACCATCAAGCCGGCGCTGACGGTGATGATGGGGGCAACGGCGGCGCGGGCGGTGCTGGGCCGGGCCGTCGCCATCACGCGGGAGCGCGGCCAGCCGATGCCGCTGCCGGACGGGAACGGCGGCAACACCACAGGCTTCATCACGGTGCACCCATCCTACTTGCTGCGCGTGCCGGACGAGGAGGCGAAGGCGCGGGAGTATGCGGCCTTCGTCGCGGACCTGCGGCGCATCGTGGAGCTTGCCGCTTAGGCGGGCGTCAATCAGCCGCCAGCAGCACGTCGCCCAATCGGCCGCGCACCTCGGCACCGAACGCGGCGAAGATGCCGTGCGACACGGCGTCGCTGGCAAAATCATATTCCGGGTGCCATTGCACGCCGACGGTCAGCGCCCGGGAGTTCGGCAAACGGACCGCCTCGATCGTGCCGTCCGGCGCAATCGCCTCAACCGTCAGGCCAGGGGCGAGCCGGTCGATGCCTTGGTTGTGCAGGGAGTTCACGGCGATGCGCTCGGCCTGCGCCACCCGGTGCAGCCAACTGCCGGGGGCGACCGCGAGGCTGTGCGCCTTGCCGATGCGTATCCGCGGGTCCGGGTGCAGCGGGGTGGAATGGTCGAAGCGGTCCGGCAAATCCTGCAAGCGTTGGTGCAAGCTGCCGCCCAAGGCGACGTTCAGCTCCTGCAAGCCGCGGCAGATCGCCAGCACCGGCACGCCTGCCGTGACGGCGGCGCGGATCAGGCGCATGGTGACGGCATCCCGCTTGGCGTCCTCGGGCGTGCCCTCCGCATGGGGCGGGCCGCCGTACAGCGCGGGGTGCACGTTGGACCGGCTGCCGGTCAAGATGATGCCGTCAAGCCGGGCAAGAAGCGTGTCGATGTCGGCGGCGTCGCCGTTCGCGGGCACCAGCACCGACACGGCGCCCATGACCTGATCGACCGCACGGACATAGGTGTCGGAGGCCGCGTGGTTCGGCGTGCCGTATAAGCCGAACGCTTTGGTGCAGCAGGAAATCCCAACCAGCGGCTTCATGGCGCGATCATGCCGCGTTGGCCTGGCCAAATGAAGGCCAATCTAGCCACCGCCGTTGTTTTGAAAGAACCGGGGATCGATGAACTCGAAAAGACCCTGCTTGAAGGTCCCGCCCAACTCAATGTTGTAAAGCGTAATCCGGGTTTCCTGCCGCTGGGCGTCCACCACGGACCATTGCCGGAGGGCAAGCGGCGCGTCGGCAAACACCAGGGTCAGCGTGCCGTCCGCCGGGGACTTGGTGCGCAGCAGCCGAAGCTGCAATTGGCCCGGTGCCCGTGTCAGCCCGGCCACCGTGATGTCGCCGGACAGCCGCAGGTTGTCCTGCAGCAGAAGGCCCAGCGGCGTCGAGCTTAAAGGGATGTTGCTGGTCTGCTGCAGCCGGCTATCATGGAACACCAGCAAGCCGTGCCCGCCGACCAGCAGGAACGGGCTGGGCGGATCGTACTCGAACCGCATGCGGCCCGGTCGTTCCAGCCAGACCTGCCCCTCGCTCGTGCTGCCGTTCGGCGCGATCTGGCGGAAGCGGGCATGCAGCGTGCGGACGCCGTTCAGATAGGTTTCGACCCGGGCGATGTCGGCACGGTCCTGCAGAGTCAAGGCCGCAGGCGCCTGCGCCCGTGCAGGCGGCGCGAGGAGCAGTACCAGAAACGGGGCAAGCAACAAGGTGCGACGGTTCATAGACGAAGTGTGGCGCTTGCGCCGGGCAGATGGAAGGGCAGGGACCGTGCCGCCGTGCGAGGGACGGAGGGAGGCGAACCGCCTGCGCGCCGCTGCGTTCTCAAGCAGGCAACCCGAGGTGACATCATGAGCGAGCCACAGGACCCCAAAGTGACCGATCCCAAAGTAACTGGCACCGCCGGCGGCGCCCCCAACCCCAAGACCGGCAGCAGCGACGCGGCACGCGGGCTGGGCGGCCACAGCAAGGACGCGAGCCATAAGCCGGGCGCCCCTGCCGAGTATGTCGAAGAGAACAAGCCGGCGAAGAAGGACTAATTCAGCCGGGAGCGCAGTTCCTCAATGGCCGCACGGGTGCGCAGGGCTGCGTCCCCTTGCGGCACCAGGTCAAGAAACCGTTCATAGCAGCGCACCGCAGCGCCCACGTGCTCCAACTGCTGATTGATCAAGGCGGCTTCGCGCCAAAGCATGGACCGATCCGGGGCGATGCGCAGCATGTCTTGGATGGCAGACAGCGCGCCGGATAGGTCCCCGTTCGCGAGCCGCCGGCCTTTGATGTTGTTCTGCAGACGGAGCAGGACGCTGCGGCTCGACATCGGCTGCAACACGCCCGGTCGCAGCTCGGCGCCCGGGCCTTCCACCCGCTTCAGCAGGCTGCGCATGTCCGAAGCGGCCAACGGCACGCCGCCGGCAAAGACGTCCACGATCATTTGCCGGTGTTCGGCCGCGCGGCCCCGCCGGGTCGGATTGTCGCCTTCCAAGGCCAGCAGGAAATGCCCAGGAAAATCCACCCCATGGGCGCCCCAGCCGACCGCACGGGCGCAATGCAGCCATAGGATGCCCAGCGCCACCGGCAAGCCGCGCCGGCGTTCGATCACCTGGATGAGGTTTGCATTGGCCGCGTCGTCATAAGTTTCGGTGTCGCCGGCATAACCATGACGGCCCGTAATCACCTGAGCCAGGACGCCGGCGCGGGCCGCCAAATCCGTGCTGGGCAGCTCGTCAGCCAGCTTGACCGCATCCCGCGCGAGTTCACTGAGGTGTCCCGCGGCAGCCTGCCAGTCCAGCCCCGGCGCGTCGATCCGGGCCAGTTGGATCGCGGCGGTGCCAAGGTCGATCTCCACGTCCGGCAACTGTCCGACCGCATCCAGCGCGTCCCGCGGGTCAATCATGCTCGGGTCCTATCCCATCAAGCTTCCGAAAGTGGGATCGGACCCGGCACGCTGCAACCGACAGCGGCGATCCTACTCGGCCGCCGGCACGTAGATCGCGGCGCCGCCGTCCATGAATTCGGCGCTTTTGGCTTCCATGCCGGCCAGCCGCTCGGCATCCGCCCGGATGTCCTGGCTGATCTTCATCGAGCAGAACTTCGGGCCGCACATCGAGCAGAAGTGGGCGACCTTGTGCGCGTCCTTCGGCAGGGTCTCGTCATGGTAAGCCCGCGCGGTGTCGGGATCGAGGCCGAGGTTGAACTGGTCCTCCCAGCGGAAATCGAAGCGGGCGCGGCTGATCGCGTCGTCGCGCAACTTGGCCGAGGGGTGGCCCTTCGCCAGGTCCGCCGCGTGGGCGGCGATGCGGTAGGTGATCACGCCGGTCTTCACGTCGTCCCGGTTGGGCAGGCCCAGATGCTCCTTGGGCGTCACGTAGCAGAGCATCGCCGTGCCGAACCAGCCGATCATCGCCGCGCCGATCGCCGAGGTAATATGGTCGTAGCCCGGCGCGATGTCCGTGGTGAGCGGTCCCAGCGTGTAGAACGGCGCTTCCCCGCATTCGCGGAGCTGCTTTTCCATGTTCACCTTGATCTTGTGCATCGGCACGTGGCCGGGGCCTTCGATCATCACCTGGCAGCCCTTGGCCCACGCCACCTGGGTCAGCTCGCCCAAAGTTTCCAGCTCGGCGAACTGCGCCGCGTCGTTCGCGTCGGCGTTGGAGCCGGGGCGCAGACCGTCGCCGAGCGAGAAGCTCACGTCGTACTTGCGCATGATGTCGCAGATCTCGTCGAACCGCTCGTAGAGGAAGCTCTCCTTGTGGTGCGCCAGGCACCAGCGGGCCATGATGCTGCCGCCGCGGGACACGATGCCTGTGGTGCGCTTGGCGGTGAGCGGCACGTGCGCCAGGCGGACGCCGGCATGGATGGTGAAGTAGTCCACGCCCTGCTCGGCCTGCTCGATCAAGGTGTCGCGGAACACCTCCCAATCCAGCTTGTCGGCGTCGCCGCCCACCTTCTCCAGCGCCTGGTAGATCGGCACCGTGCCGATGGGGACGGGCGAGTTGCGCAGAATCCAGCCGCGGATGTTGTGGATGTTGCGCCCGGTGGACAGGTCCATCACCGTGTCGCCGCCCCAGCGAATCGCCCAGACCAGCTTCTCCACCTCCTCCGCGGCGCCCGAGGTCACGGCGGAGTTGCCGATGTTGGCGTTGATCTTGACCAGGAAGTTGCGGCCGATGATGACCGGCTCAAGCTCCGGGTGGTTGATGTTGGCGGGGATGATGGCCCGGCCGCGGGCGATCTCGCTGCGGACGAACTCGGGCGTCACGAAGGCCGGGATCTCCGCGCCGAAGCTCTCGCCGTCGGCGACGCGGGCCTCGGCTTCCGCGTGCGCCGCGGCACGGCCCAGGTTCTCGCGGTGGGCGACGTAGATCATCTCCTCGGTGATGACGCCGGCCCGGGCGAACTCGTACTGGGTAACGGGCTGGCCGTCGCGGCCTTCCAGCAGGGTTTGCGGCGCCGGGCAGGCGGGCACCAGGCGGTCCACGGGGACGAAGCCGTTGTCCTCAGGCTTGACCGCGCGGGCGGCGGCGGGTGCGAAGCCGCGCTTGGCAAGCCAAGGCGCGCGGACGGGCGGCAGGCCGGCCGCAAGGTCGATGCTGGCGTTGCTTTCGGTGTAGGGACCGGAGCAATCGTAAAGCCGGATTGGCTCCTCCTTGGCGGAAGGGTCCAGCACGATCTCCCGGAACGGCACCAGGATGTCCGGGCGGTCCGCCGGGCTGGAATACGTCTTGCGGGAGCCGGTGATCGGCCCGGTGGTGACGGCGCTCGGCTTTTGCTGATAGGTCATGGTCGCCTCCCAGAAAGGACATGCAGCCGAGCCGGGAGTGACGTAACGGTTCCCGTCCCTACGCCGGCATGACCCGGATCAGGTTACACAGGGTCTCCGCGTCGCCCTCGCATGGGCCAACGGACTCTCAGCCCTTTACCAGGGCTCCCCTCGGATCAGCAGAAAGTCGGCCGGGCCGCGACGTATGTCAAGGCTTTGCCAGCATGGGCAGCAATTCTAAATGGCTGATGAGAGGGATGGGTTTCGCTTTGGCTTGAGGTGTGATCCAAGCCGGCATGGAGATGCTTGAGACCCTTCTGGAAGGCG
>JAABUX010003862.1_pt1 | contig 19478 bp, 18 predicted proteins | sample 5561851 | NCBI WGS metagenome assembly JAABUX01 (sample SAMN10711883, study PRJNA513361) | rock metagenome | isolation source: Antarctica rocks | place: Antarctica: Victoria Land, Richard Nunatak red sandstone | collected 2016-01-03 | reverse complement strand
AGGGAGATGCAGCAATACATCAAGGCGTCCTGGGGTAGCTACGAGGCGTTCATCGACGGCGGCTTCGGCTTCTGCATCCTGGTCGACGACCAACTCGCGAGCGTCGCCTTCGCCATTGCCGCGAGCACGCGCCACGCCAACGTCGACGTCGAGACGGCCGCGCCATTCCGGCGACGGGGGCTGGCCCTACTCTGCTGCCGCGCCTTCATCGACCACTGCCGCGAGCACGGCCTGACCCCGTTATGGGAAGCCGACGACACGAACAGGGCCTCGCGGACCCTCGCGCACAGGCTCGGCTTCTGGCAGATCGCGGCCTACAGCCAGCTCACCCCACCCCACGGCACGAAAATCCCGCTCTCCCATGGCCTGTGGGCGGCGGAGGCTACTCTAACGGGGATGACACCGGGCGTCACGATGTGGCGTCGCTTGACGACCAGCTAGTGGCCGAGAGAATAAATGCCGAACGAACGCCACAATCCCGGCGAACCTCTCGCGCTGTAGGTTCGGTCTGGCACACCAATAGTTCAATACAGCAACGGGGCCAGGAAGCGCTGGCCGAGGATGAGACCGCCGTCAATTTTGGCCGGCGCGCCCTCCCACACGGGGTCCTCGTGCTCGGTGCTGAGCACATAGTCGTATCCGCCCTCCTGCAAGGAACTGATGAAGCGCGGCCAGTCGAGTTCGCCGAGGCCGGGCATGCGATAGCGCCACCAGCCGTCGTCCAGGACGGGCGCGCGAGCGGCATCGGCGCGTCTGCCGCGCAGGATCTCGGTGTCCTTAGCGTGCGCATGGAAAATGTGCGCGCCGTAGTCGCGCGCGACGGCGTAGGGGTCGACGCCGAGCCAGTGCAGGTGCGACGGGTCGAGATTGAGGCCCAGCTCGGGTACCTGCTCGAAGAGACTGTCCCACTGCGCGGGGGCATAAAAAAGATTGCCCGGTATCCAGGGCCGCTGCCAGCCGACCATGGGGCAGTTCTCGATCATCAAGCGCACGCCCTTCTGCCCGGCGTAGGCGGTCAACTCGCCGAAGACCTCGGCCGCCTCGCGCATGTTCTCGTCCGCTGTCTTGGAGAGATCGTGTCCCACGAATGTGCCGACCAGGGCGACGCCGAGCAGGGCCGCGGCGTCGATCGTCTTGCGTACATGTCCGTTGACCACGGCGCGCTCGTTGGGGTCGGCGGCGAGGTTGTTCTCGTAGTAGGCCAGCGCGCTGATCGCCAACCCCGAGAGCTCGAACATTCTCCCGATCTCGTCGGCCCCCGCCCGGTCGAGCGTCGCGACGTCGATGTGGCTGGCGTTGTAGTCGCGCTCGCTCGTGCGCGGCCAGCACGCCACTTCCAGCATCCCGTACCCATGCGCGGACGCGAAGTGCGCCACCTCGCTCAACGGACGCTCGGGCATGCAGGCAGTCAGGAAGCCAAGCTTCATGAGATCTCCTTAGCAGCTAACAGCTAACCGCTAATAACTATTTCGCGCCCCGCCTCGGCCGAGCGATAGAGCGCATCGATGACGCGCAGCACGGTCAGGCCTTGCGCCGCGGTCGCGGGCGGCGGGGCGCCGGTGCGGATGCTGTCGACGAAGAGGGCGACCTCGTGGTCGTAGCCGCCTTTCCCCACCTTGGGCAACACGGGCGCCAACTCCACGAGCGTTCCGGCCGACTCCGTGACCAGGCGCAGCGAGTCGATTTCTTGGTAGTCGGGCATGGCGATGCGCGCACCGCCCTCGCGGCCGTAGAGTTGCAGGTAGATATCGTCGCGCAGGGGCTGATAGCCGGCCCAACTGGCCTCGACCGTCAGCGTCGCGCCACCCTCGAAGCGCACGAACCCCGTCGCCAGATCCTCGACGTCGAAGACGACCTCGGGGGTGTCGACCGGGAAGCGCGCATAGTCCGCGTAGTCCGAGTGGCCCTTGCCGCGCGGCCCCAGGGCGGCGTACGTGGCCCCGCTGACCGCGACCGGCCGCGGGTAGCCCATCATGTACAGGGCCAGATCGAGCATGTGCACGCCGAGATCGATCAGCGGCCCCCCGCCGGAGAGGCCCTTGGTGGTGAACCAGCCGCCGAAGCCGGGGATGCCGGCGCGGCGCGTCCAGCCGGCCTTGGCGTAGTAGATGTCGCCGAGCGTCCCGGCGTCGATGAACCCCTTGAGCGTGACGGCGTTGGCGAGGTAGCGGCGGTTGAAGGCCAGCATCACCACGCGGCCGCTCTCCCGCGCGGCCGCGACGATGCGCTCGCCGTCGGCCACGTCGATGGCCAGGGGCTTCTCGAGCAGGACGTGGCAGCCAGCCGCGAGGGCGTCGACGGCGATGGGGGCATGGTACTTGTTGGGCACGCCGATCGAAACGGCGTCGAGGTCGAGATCGAGCATGGCGCGGTAGTCGGCGAAGACCCGCGGGATGCCGTACTGGTCGGCCACCTCCTGGCAACGCTCGACGTCGGGGCCAGCGATGGCGGCGACCTCGACGCCCGGGAGCTTCTGGTAGCCTTCGATGTGGACCTTGGTGATGCCGCTGCCGCAGATGCCCACGCGTAGCGGGGCCTCTGTGTCCGATGTGTCGATCGCGGGCGAGGTGGGAAGGGTGGTAGTCATAGCTATCAGTGTATGGCCGCGGCGTCTCAAGGGCAACTCCCCCTCCCCCTCTCTCTATGCGCGGGAGAGGGGGGCAGGGCTGGAGGGATGGAGGTCCGCATCTTGCCGCGAACATCGCGGTGATGCTACGATTGCTACGAGGCCGTTCCCATCGGAGATCCTTTGTACAGCCTGATCAACAGCCCGCGCGGCCGCCGCTACGCCATCGTTTCCTTGCTCCTAACGCTCGAGGCGGGCGCGGCGCCGGCGCGGCCCGCGCCCATACCAGTGCTGGCCGCGCCCACCGCGCCCACCGCGCCCACCGTCGCCATCGCGGGCGGTGGTCCGGCCTTGCCGCGCGGCGCGCGCATGCTCGGCCCTCTCCCCGCCGCGACGCCCATGCGCCTCGTCGTCGGCCTCGCCCTGCGGAACCAAGAGGCTCTGGACGCCTTCCTGAGGCAGCGCGCCGAGCGCGGATCGCCCCTCTATCGCCGAGCGCTCTCGCCGGACGAGTACGCGCGGCTCTTCAGCCCCAGCGCCGCCGACGAGGGCGCCGTCGCGGCGTACCTACAGGCGCGCGGCCTGCGCGTCGTCCGCCGCTACCGGGACCGCTTGCTGCTCGACGTCGCGGGGACAGCCGGAACGATTGCGCGCGTTTTCGGCAGCCCCATCGTGCGCTACCGCGACAGGCGGGGCCACCTGCGTTACGCCAACAGCGCGCGCCCGCGCCTGCCCGCCGCGCTGGCGCGCCTCGTGACAACGGTGGTGGGCCTGCGTGACGACGCGCCGTGGCGCCACGCGCCGTTGCCGCGCGTCGCCCAGCCCGCCGGGACAGAGCGAGCGCGACGCCTGCGCGGCGCCCTGCCCCCGCCGGCCGCCCTGCTGACGCCCACGCGCATCCAGGTCGCCTACAATATCGCGCCGCTCTACGCGCAGGTCCTGACGGCGACGAACGGGCTCACCACGACCGTCGCCATCACGGGCGCCGGGCAGACCATCGCGCTCTACGAACTCAGCCCGTTCAAGCAAGAAGACATCGCCGCGTACGACGCTGCCTTCGGCATCGCGGCCGCCCCCCCCGTCGACATCCCCGTCGACGGCGGCGCGACCGACTCGTATGGCGATGCGGGGGCGCAGGAGACGGCGCTCGATATCGAGTTGGCCCAGGCGATCGCCCCGGGCGCGCGCATCCTCGTCTACAACGGCCCGGCCGCCGCGAACAGCGCCAACACGGCGGCGGCCGACGACACCTACGCGCGCATCGTGAACGACGACAAGGCGCAGGTCCTCAGCACCAGCTGGGGCCAGTGCGAAGATGAGCAGCTGGCCGACCAACCGCCCGACCTTGCGCTGCTGCACAACCTGTTCGCGCAGGCCACGGCCCAGGGCATGACCGTCGTGGCGGCCAGCGGGGACAATGGCGCCTACGACTGCATGGGTCCCGACGGGGCGACGCCCGACACCACCAGGCGGACGGTCGATTACCCCGCCTCCGACCCCTACGTGCTGGCCGTGGGCGGGACACGGCTTGCCCTCGCGCCGGACGGGGGCATAGCGTCCGAGCAGGGCTGGGCGGGGAGCGGCGGCGGGCTCAGCGGCCAGTTCGACCGGCCCGCCTGGCAGACCGGCCCCGGCGTCGACAACGCGTTGAGCAACAGCAAGCGGCAGACGCCCGACGTGGCCCTCAACGCGGGTGCGGGCTACGACGTCTGGGTCGGAGGGGGCTGGCGCACGGGCGGCATCGGCACCAGCGCCGGGACACCGATCTGGGCCGCGCTCCTCGCGCTGGGCAACGAGCTGCGCTACGCCGAAGCCGCCGCGGCCGGCTCCCCGCCCTCGACGTGCGCCACGCTCCCTGGCCTCGGCGACGTCCACCAGGCGCTCTATCAATTAGCCGCCGCGGGCGGTGCGGCGGACGGTCCGCCTGCTTTCCGCGACATCACGGTGGGGTCGAGCAACGGGGTCGCGACGCCGGGGCCGGGGTGGGACTACGTCACAGGCCTCGGCGTGCCGGATGCCGCCGTGTTGCTGCGCGCGCTCGTTGCCCTGCCCGCGCTGGCCCCACCGGCCCCCGGCGTCTGCCCGGTCACGCCCGCGCCGCGGACCCCGACCGCCGCCCCGACAGGGACAAAGACTTCTTTCTCGCCCGTCACCCCTACCCCCGTACCGATCGCCACGCGCACGCGTACGCCGGTCGCCACGCGTACGCCGGTCGCCACGCGCACACCATCGTCCATCAGGCCGGCGACGCGGCTGGTGGCGCGGGTCGTGCCGGGGCAGGTCATCGCGGGCGGGAGCGTATCGCTGGAACTGCGCGGCGCGAGCGGGCGCGGGCTGAGGGTCACCTTCGAGTTGGGGTACCCGACGCATCCCCAACGCGCGTTCGCCGGCACCGACAGGTCTGGCGCCGCAACGGTACAGGTCCGCGTGCTGCGCGACCTGACGCGCCGGCGCGCGCTGATCGTGCCGCTGCGTGCGACCCTGCAGGAGAACAAGCGGACGGTGAGCGCGCAGACGACTTTTGTCGTCCTACAGGCGCCTCTTAGGCCTCTTAGGAGATAGGCGCCCGACGCCAGGGACCCGACGCCAGGGACCCGACGCCAGGTATTAGATCCCGCCATCCAGCGAGACATCTCCAAGCCGGCGCTCCCAGTAGATATACCCCGACCCCTGGCCCTAATCTACTTGGCGCGGGCGCACGGGGATGAGGCGCTCGCGGGGCACGAGCCCGATCTGCCCGGTGCGGTACGACGACACGGTGCTGTGCACGATGCGCACGCGGCCCAGGCTATTGTTGTCGCCGGTCCAACCGAGCAACTGGCAAATGATGCGCTCGCCGCGCGCCGCGGCGTTATTCCCCAGACGCGCCCTATAATACGTGCCTTCAGTAGTCATTGTCATTAGCCCTCTATCCTTCAGTCCGATGCGGCGAGTATCAGGGCAAGGGACGGTATAGAACAAGGGCACATTCGGGCTAGCCGGAATCAGCTATGAGCGACTAGCCATTAGCTATCAGCTTTTGCCTGATGTGAAAGCGTGCAAGGGCTAACAGCCAATCGCCAACAGCTACTCGATCGCCCGCGCAGGCATGAAAAAGCGATCCTCCGGGATGTCGAACTCCGCGACGTAGCGCAGCGGCAGCGCGATCTCGGCCGTGCGGTCGAGCCAATGGCTGTCGCTACCCACGGCGAAGCGCGCCCCGGCCTCGAGCGCCTCGCGCATGAAGACCGGCGACGGCACACTGTAGCGCGTGCTGATCTCCAGGCCGACCCCCGCCGCCACCGCCGCCTCGATGTAGTCGCGGCGGCGCTCGAGGGTCCAGAGCTCGTCGTGCATCCCGCTACGGATGAGCGGCAGGAAGGTCGGGTGGCCGATCATCTGCACTGTGCCCGCGCGCACGTCGCGGCAAAAGGCGTCCAGATAAACCTCCATGTAGCGGTCCCACCCACCCTCCGGCTCGCCGCGCGGGGAGACTTTAACGCGCGCGCCGCGCTCGTCGACGACCTGGTGCATCGAGCCGATGCGGTAGTCGAGCCGCGCGGCGTTCTCGGGCGAAACGGGCAGCTGATGGCCCAGGTCCATCTCCACGGCGCGGTAGACGGGGTACTTCTCGAGCTCGTCGAGGTAGACGGCGAGCTTGGCGTTGTCGTTCATCTGCTGCCCGTCCGAGTAGTGGTCGCTGACGGCGAAGGTGAAGCCGATCTTGTGGGCGCGCTCCACCAGTTGCGCCACGGTGGCGCGGCCGTCGGAGAAGGTCGAGTGCATATGCAGGTCGGTGCGCAGGAAGCGCGGGCCCTGTGTGGTCTCTTCTCTGTTCATATTCCAAGTGTATCAGCCGTCCGGCGCGCTACCCTCGTTGCCCGGTCTGGCTGGAGTAGGTGCTCTCGAAAATCTTGTCGGCGTTGCCGGCCTCGAAGCCGTCGCGGCGATGCTCGCGCCCGATCTGTTCCCGCGGCAGGTCCCGGTACTGGGGCAGCACGCGACGCTCGGCGAACTCGACGTACGAGCCGCTGATGGAGCGTGTTTCGCCGCCCGCGAAGGTGGCCTCGATCATCTCGGCCACGGTGGAACTCTGCAGCAAGCCCCCGTCGGGGCTCGTCTTGATCTTGCCGCCCGCGTCGTTGAGCCTGAAGCCGTGCCCTTCGAGAAAGCGGTTGAAGTCGGCGACCGTGCTGTAGCCCGTGGGCAGGTTGTGCACGCTGACCGTGAAGTGGTTGAGGTAGTAGCGGTTGTAGATGACCCACGCCGCGTACTCGCTCTCCTCCTGCAGCCGCTCGTAGTCCGTCCGGGTGGGCAGGCGCCACAGCGCCCGGTGCAGAAAGGCGTCGACCGCGGCCGCGTCGTCGAGGTCCAGCGCGTCCACGGGATCGCTCGCGACCTCATCGGTGTAAGAGGTGATGATGCGCCGGGTCTCGGGGCTGAGGTCGCCGACGCGCAGTTCGGACACGAAGATGCGCGGGTAGCGCGGCTCGGGCGGGCTGTACCAGAGGGCGTCGAGCTTCTTGGCGGGGAAGGTGTAGGGCTCACGCTTCTCATAGCCGTAGTGCAGGAAGATCTTCTCGAACGAACGGATGCCCAGGTGCGGCGCGCCCATGGTGCGGAAGGCGATATGGTCGTTCTCGATGTCCCCGGGCCGCGCGATCAGGCCGTCCGCGACCATCGCCTGTATGATCGCCGCCACGTCGGGCACACGCTCCTGGTAGCGGCGCATCAGGCCCGCCAGGACATCGTCCAGGGTCGCCAGGCTGGTGGTGGTGGACACGCTAGCTGTCATAAACTCTGCACCTCTTCTATTTCTATGATGTCGAACCGGACGTGGGCGTGGGCGCCGTATCGCCTCGACGCGCTTGTCTCTCTGCGCCATCCCCGCCTTCCGTTACGGTATCAAGTCCGGCGATCAAAAGCTTAAAAAGCGGCGTCCCCTCACCCGAGGGCCTGTGCGAGGTCGGCGCGGAGGTCGGCCTCGTCTTCGATGCCGACGGAGAGGCGGATGAGGCCGTCGGAGATGCCGATGGCCCGGCGACGCTCGGGCGGGATCGAGGCGTGCGTCATGCTCGCGGGGTGCTCGATCAAGGACTCGACGCCGCCGAGGCTCTCGGCCAGCGTGAAGAGTTTGGTGCGGGCCAGCACGCGGTAGGCCTCTTCCTGGCCACCCGCGACCTCGGCCGAGATCATGCCGCCGAAGAGACCCATCTCTCCCATCTGCCGCGCGGCGATCGCGTGGTCGGGGTGGTTCTCCAGTCCGGGGTAGATCACGTGATCGATGCGGGGATGTCCCTCGAGGTAGCGCGCGATAGACATGGCGTTGGCGCTGTGCTGGCGCATGCGCACGGCCAGCGTCTTGACGCCGCGCAGCGCCAGCCAGCAATCGAAGGGGCCGGGCACGGCCCCCGCCGCATTCTGGATGAAACGCAGCCGCTCCGCCAGCGCGTCGTCGCGTGTAACGAGGGCGCCGAGCACCACGTCGCTGTGCCCCCCGAGGTACTTGGTGGCCGAGTGCAGCGCGATGTCGGCTCCCAGCGCGAGCGGGCGCTGCAGGTAGGGACTGGCGAAGGTGTTGTCTACCACCAGCAACGCGCCACTAGTATCACCACCTTCGCCAAGCGCGGCATGAGCGTTGTGGTCGTGGACGACCGTGGCCACGGCGATTATGTCGACCACGCGCAGGAGCGGGTTGGTGGGCGTCTCGACCCACACCAGGCGCGTTTCGGGCCGAAGGGCGCGCGCGACGTTCTCGCGGCTTGTCGCATCAACGTAGTCGACCGTCACGCCGAAGTTGGCGAGCAGGCGGTTGAACAGGCGCGAGGTGCCGCCGTAGAGATCGTCGTGCGCCACCATGTGGTCGCCACTCTTGAGCAGGTATGTGACCGCGGACTCGGCGCCGAGCCCCGACGAGAAGGCCAGCCCGTGCGCCGCGTCCCCCTCGCCCTCGAGCGAGGCCAGGCAGTGCTCCAGGGCCGTGCGCGTCGGGTTGCCGCTGCGCGCGTACTCGTAGCCCTTGTGGCCGCCGACCCCGTCCTGCGCGAAGGTCGAGGTTTGGTAGATCGGTACCGTCACGGCGCCATAGGCCGGGTCGGGCTCCTGCCCCGCGTGGATGGCGCGGGTGGCGAAGCCCCACCGATCCTCATGTTGGCCTTGGTCGACGGGAGAGGAAGAAGGAGAAGGGGAGGGGGTTGGCATCACGGTCTCCCGTTGCGGTGCGCGGCGAACTCGAGCAGGTCGAGGCGCGTGATCAGGCCGACCGGGCGCTCGTCGTGCGCCACGACGAGGGCGCTGGCGCCCCCGAGCAGCTGCGCGAAAGCCTGCTCCACGTCGCTGTTGTCCTCGACGACCGGGAACGGCGCGCCCATCGTGGCGCCGACCTCGGCCTCGACCTTCCCCGGGTCGCGGTAGATGCGGTCGAGCAGCGCGCGCTCCTCGATCGAGCCGATCATGGCCTCCACCGTGAGCGTCCCCTCCCCTTCGATCGCGTCGAAGACGGGCATCTGCGAGATGCCGTAGCGCTGCAGCGCGTCGATGGCCTCGCCGACCTTCTGGCGGGGCGTGGCGTAGACGAGCGGCGGCATCTCGCCCTTGCGCGCGAGCACGGCGTCGGCCACACGGCGCGCGGGGAATCGCTCCAGGAAGCCGTTCTGGCGCATCCAGTCGTCGGAGAAGATCTTGCTGAGGTAGTTGCGCCCGCTGTCGCACAGGATCGTCACGATCGTCTTGTCCTCGCCGAACTCCTGCGCGACCTGCAACGCGCCGTAGACGTTGGTCCCGGCCGAGCCGCCCACCAACAGGCCCTCCTCGCGCGCCAGGCGCCGCGCGGTGATGAAGCTGTCGCGGTCGCTCACCCTGATCCAGCGGTCGACGATCGCGAGGTCGGCCGTTTCGGGGATGAAGCTTTGCCCGATGCCCTCGACCTTGTAGGGCCTGGGCGTGTCGCCGGAGAAGATGGAGCCCTCGGGGTCGACGCCGACGATGAGCGCGTCGGGGTTGCGCTCCTTGAGGTAACGGCCCACGCCGCTGATGGTCCCGCCGGTGCCGAGTCCGGAAACAAACACGTCGACCTTCCCGCCCGTTCCATCCCAGATCTCGGGTCCGGTGGAGCGGTAGTGCTCGTCGGGGTTGGCCATATTGGCGAACTGGTTTGGCTGGACCGCGCCGGGGATCTCGTGGATGAGGCGGTCGGCCACGGAGTAGTAGCTCTCGGGCGACTCGTGCGGCACGGCGGTCGGCGTGATCACGACCTCGGCGCCGTAGGCCTTGAGCAGAGCGATCTTCTCCTCGCTCACCTTGTCGGGCATCACGAAGATGCACCGATAGCCCTTGATAGAGGCCGCCTGCACCAGGCCAGCGCCGGTGTTGCCGGCGGTCGGCTCGACGATGACGCCGCCGGGCTTGAGATGGCCGGCGCGCTCGGCCGCCTCGATCATGCTGATGCCGATGCGGTCTTTAATGGAGCCGCCGGGCTCGAGATGCTCGGCCTTGCCGAGAATGGTCGGGCGCACGCCGCGCGCGATGCGGTTCAACCGGATGAGCGGGGTGCGCCCGACCGCCTCCAGGACGGAGTTGTACACAGTCATGCAGCTATTCCTTCGGATATTTTGTCCACTCTCAACACTATAGCGCGTCCTCACACACCGTCAACACTATCGCCATGCGTTGTTGCCTTGCCACTATGCCAGTACGGGCGCGCCTCATGGTCTTGTTTTATGTCGACACGGGCGCGCCTCATGATCGTGGTTGTGGACCTGCGACTCTAGTCGCAAGCTTGCCACGCTTACTATCACAATCGTGGGGCGCGCCCTGTCAATACTACGGCGATCCATGCGCGCCCCTCCATTATGCAGGCGGCGCGGACCTGCCGCCCCTCCATTATGCAGGCGGCGCGGACCTGCCGCCCCCTATGTCGCCAGCGTCTGTGTGTGACGGCCGGCCCAGGCCCGCGCGCCGTAGACGAGCGGGATGGCCGCGACCGTGACGAGCATCTTGTTGAGGTATTGTCCGGCCAGCAATTGCAGTAGCGCGTTCCCCACCAGCGGGGGCGAATAGGCGAAGTGCGAGAACACGAAGGTGTCGACGGCGAGGCTGACCGCGTTGCAGGCCAACACGTAGCGCCACACCGGCCAGCGCAGCGTGAGCGTCTGCATCACAAGATCGGTCGTGCCGGAGCAGGCCAGCGATCCCAGGCTGGCAAAGGTAATCTGCCCAACCCCGCCGTTGCCGGGGATGAGCGCGAACACGAGCGAGGCCGTGGCGCCGAGCAGGATCGCGGCGACCGTGGCGCGCCGGCCGTACTGCCGCCGGATATAGTCGTAGACGACGAAGCTGAAGGCGAAGGTCAGCGTGCCCGCGTCGTCCATCAGCGGCCCGATATGCACGAAGAATTGAGCCAGATAGTTGGCGGTGAAGTCGAGCACCGCGGCCAGCGCGATCGCGGCCACCATCATCCGGCGTTGCGTCAACTGCGTCAACAGAATGTCACTCCGATAAATGATTGTAGCCGCTTTCGACCATCGACCTTACCCCGCGGCCGGGCCGAGGTGGAACAGGACGCCGGGGATGTAGAGGGCGCTGAGCACGGCCAGGACGGCCGTGGAGGCCCAGGCGATGGCGTTGAAGAGGGCGTTATTGGTGTGGCGGCCCATCAGGCGGCGGTTGTTGACCAGGCGCAGCACGAACACGAGCACCATCGTCAGCACGATGCCGTTGATGGCCTGCAATTGCACCAGCACGAGGACCAGCGCCTGCGCCGGCACGGCGAGCGACACGAGGACGGCCAGCGCGATCAGCCCCGTGAAGATGCCGTTGAAGACCGGCGCCTCCTGGAACGTCTTGTCCACACCGCTCTCGAAGCCGAAGACCTCGCAGACGGCGAAGGCCGTGGAGAGCGGCAGCACCGCCGCCGCCAGCAGCGAGGCCCCGAAGAGCCCGACCGCGAACAGAATCTTGGCCCACGAGCCCAGCACGGGCTCGAGCGCGCCGGCGTACGCGCCCGCGTCGGACAGGTTCGCGGGGTCGACCTTGCCGTAGAGCGCGGCGGCCGTGGCCACGATGATAAACATGGCCACGAGGATGGCGAAGAGCGAGCCGATCACCACGGAGTCGCGCGTCTGCCGGTAGGTCGACATCGTGGCGCCCTGCTCGACGACCGACGACTGCACGAAGAACTGCATGTAGGGGCTGATCGTGGTGCCGACCAGCGCGATCAGGAAGGCGATGAGGCCGATGTCTTTGGGGCCGCCCAGGGTCGGGGTGACCACGGCGTGCGCAACCGCGCCCCAGTCGCGCTCGCCTTTGAGGGCCGCGGGGATGTAGGCGAAGAAGACCAGCGTCATGACCAGCAGCACGCGCTCGACCGGTCCGCGCGAGCCCTTGGTGACGAGCCACCACAGGCCGATCGCCGAAAGCGCGACCACGAGATAGGGCAAGAGGGCGCCGACCGCGGTGCCCCGCAAGGCCCTTTCACCGGCGACGACGCGCGTGGCCGCGTTGATGCCGACGAACTCGGAGATGGTGATGGCCCCGTTGGCGACGAGCAGCCCGACCATGGCCAGCGTGGCCCAACCGATGCCGAACTCCTCGCGGATCAGGTCGGAGAGCCCCTTGCCGGTCACCGCGCCCATGCGCGCGCACATCTCCTGCACCACGATAAGGCTGACCGCTGTGATGACCATGGCCCACAGAAGCTTGTAGCCGTAGGCCGCCCCGGCCTGCGCGTACGTGGCGATCCCGCCGGCGTCGTTCCCGGCGCTGGCAGTGATGAGGCCGGGACCCATCATAGCGAGGTAGGCCAGCGCGCCGCGGCGCGGTACGCGCACGCGAGGCAGGCGCGGCGCGAAGCGGCGCACGCGGACGGGTGGGCGCAGGCGGCGCACGGTGCGGTCTATACGCATAGGTCTCCTCGATAAGCGGCATGGGCTACCACGCGCGTCGGTAGCGAAAGTCGGCGGAGCGAAAGCCGGCGAACGGCCTATCGCAGGCTATCACGCGGTCCGCGCAGTCGGCAACGTAGAGCCCGGCTCCGGGGGAGCCCTGGATAAAGAGTGGCGAGCTCGGCGGCCGCCTCCGCGAGGCTCGCGCGCAACTCCTCGGGCTCGAGCGCCTCCACTGATGCGCCGCACCCCAGGAGGGCGCGGCGCGCGTCGTCGATGCGCTCGAACGTGACGGGTATGGCGTGCCAGCCCCGCGCGTCGGGCGGCGCCGCCCGCCCCATGTGGATGGCGACCTCCTCGCCCAACAGATCTTGCAGGCGAGGCATCGCCGCGGGCGCGACGCGCACGACGACCGCATACGCCGGGATGCTACGCTCGAACGCAGCGCGCCACGAGGCCCAGTAGGACGGCAGATCGAAGTGGTCGGGGCGCGCGAAGCGCTCGTCGAGCAGCGTCGCCCCCTGGATGCGGGTGACGCGGAAGACGCGCATGTTCCCCGCGTCGGCGGCCACGAGGTACCACACACGCGCCTTGACTACGAGGCCCAATGGTTCCACCACGCCGGCGGTCGTGGCCCCGTTGCTCCGCCGGTACGTCAGGCGCAGTCGCCGCTCCTGCCAGACCGCCTCGTGGGCCACCGCGAGATACGGCGCCGGCTCGGGGGCGTGGAACCACACGTCGGGGTCGAGGTGGATGCGCGCGAGCGATCGCTCGGCGTCGCGCCGGGAGGCGTCGGGGAGGGCGGCCAGCAGCTTCAGCAGGGCGGCGTCCCCGGCGTCGCCGAGCCCGAGGTCGGCCAGGTACCCGGCCGCGCGCGCGGCGAACAGCGTGCGGGCCTCCGGCGCGGTCAGCCCCGTCAGATCGGTGCTGTAGCCCTCCACGAGGGCGCAGCCGCCGTGGCGTCCGCGTTCGACGTAGACCGGGATGCCGGCCGCGCCCAGGGCGTCCAGGTCGCGGTAGATGGTGCGCTCCGACACCTCGAGGCGCCGCGACAGCTCCCTGGCCGGCATGCGGCCGCGCGCCTGCAGGAGCAGCATGATAGAGAGGAGCCGGTCCGCGCGCATTCCCCACGCCTCCTTACACCCGTGTTGTCCACCCCATTTTAACCTGACAGTAGGTGTCAGGATATGCGTGCTATGCTATCTCTGTCTTGCCGGCGTCTCTTGGCCGGCGCCCCGACGACCGACGAAGGAGACGTATACCATGACGCCGACGATTGCCCTCGTCACCATCTTGACGGATGATGTCCCGGCCCTGACGCGCTTCTACCGCGATGTTCTCGGGTTCCCGCTGGAGCACGGCCCCGGCGACTATGTCGAGTTCCGCTCGCCGGGGGTACGCTTCGCCCTCTGCGCCCGGCACGTCATGGCCGAGGCCACGCGCCATCCCTCGTACGCCGAACCTCGGCGCGGGCAGACGTTCGAGCTGGCCTTTCCGCTGCCGACACCCGCCGAGGTCGACGCGGCGTACACCGACCTCGTCGCCAGGGGCGCGACGCCCATCGGGGGCCCGGCGGACATGCCGTGGGGCCAGCGCGCGGCCTTCTTCGCCGACCCGGACGGCAACATCCACGAGCTCTTCGCCGTCCTGGCGCAGGGCTCATAGATGGCCGCCGGCATGAGCAGCGTGAACCTACAGGACCTACACGCCCTGCGGCTCGTCCGCTGGGGCCAGACGCCCGAGGCGCGCATCCCGGACCCCACGGCGGCGGCGCAATTCATCGCGCGCGCCGGCGTGGCGACGCTGTACCCAGCCTCGCCCGAGATCCCCAACCTCTTCCACGCCTACGTGGGCGACCCCGACAGGGAGACCGATTCCGGGCATGCCACCCCGTCGGGCGAGGTCTATGGCTGGAGGTGGGCGCTCGGCCGGGCGGAGGCGGCCTTCTACACAGCGCTCGTGCGCGGCCGCCCCACCTGGGCGCACTGGGACCTGCTGCCCGCCGTGTTGCGCCTATGCGGTGAGCTGCGCATGCCCGACGAGGTCTACGACCGGGGAGAGATCTCCGGCGACGCTTACCGCATCGCGCAGGCCCTCGAAGAGGCGGGCGGTGTGTTGAGCACGGGCGAGCTGCGCAAGCGGGCAGGGTTCCCAATCGGCAAAGAGCAGCGCGCCGCCTACCTGCACGCCGTCCACGAGCTGGACACGCGCCTGCTGCTGGCCAAGGTCTTCTCCGCGGACGACTACGAAATGCGCCACGCCCTGGTGCGCGCACGCTACCCCGCGCACGTCGTCGCGGCCGAGGCGCTGACGCGCGAGGGCGCCCTGGACCGGTTGCTCCTGGCCTACCTGCCACGGGCGGTCTACGCCGTGCCCGCCCCGCTCGCCAAAGCCTTGAAGCTGCCCGAGGCTGATCTCCGCGCCGGCCTCGATCGCTTGACTGCCGCGGGCAAGGCCACGGCCGTGTCGCCGACGGACCGTAAAGGCATATGCTATATGTGGGTGGAGTAGGAGGCGTCTGTCGCTTCCCGGACACAAGCCGCGCTCAGGCGATGGGCGGCGCCTCCCGGATATGCGGATTCAAGGTGGTGAGGAGAGCGAGCGCGAGGACAATGACGGCGGCGACGACGATGGTCAACCGCGGCCCGAAATTCTGGAGCGCCAGCCCGGTCAACGCAGCGCCAGCCGCCCCCGTCGCCGATGGGATGAGGTCCCACAGCCCCGTTACCCGTCCCCTCAACCCCTCGGGTATGAGGGGGAGCGCGTAGCTCACCAGGGCAACGTTCTTGACGGGGCTCAACGCGTAGATCCCCGCCGTGATTGCGCCCAGGGCCAGAGCGTTCGGGGCGAGGGCATAGAGCGGCACGAGCGCCGCGAGCGCCCAACGTACCCCTATGATGGCGCGTCCAAAGCCCAAGCGCGTCTGCACGTATGCGCCCATAAACGCGCCGAGGAGTCCACCGATCCCGGCGAGCGAGAAGATGGCCCCGATGGTGGCCGCGGAAGCTCCCTGCTGCCCGGCCAGCACGATCACCACCAGACTGAGACCGGATAAAACCGGTGTTTCGGCCCCATCCAATAGGGACAGGGCGCGGATAAGGGGCGCGCGCCACAGCCAGGCCAGCCCCTCCAGCATGTCGGCGCCGAGATGGCGCGGCCTGTTCGGCTGTTCGTGCCGCAGGTCGGCCTTGATCAGCAGCAAGGAGAGCGCCGAGAGCAGGTACGACAGGGCGTCTGCGAGGAAGGGTAGGGCGCGTCCGACCCCATACAGGAGCCCTCCCACGGTCGGCCCAATGAGCCCCGCGGCATAGTAGGCGCCCTCATCCCGCGCAGAGGCGGCGGCGAGCTGCGGTCGCGCGACGAGGTGTGGCAGGGCGGAGAGGTTGGCGGTGTTGTAGAACACGAACAGGGCGCCCTCGATCGTCGTGGCTGCGTAGAGCTGCGCCACGGAGAGGCGCCCCGCCCACCACGCCAGGGGAATGCTGGCGAGGGTCAGGGCGCGCGCCGCGTCGCAGAAGAGCATCGTACGCCGGCGATCCCAGCGATCGACGAGGGCGCCCGCCGGGAGGCTGAACAGCACGTAGGGGACGACGCGTAGCCCACCGCCGAGCCCGGCCAGCGCCGGGGAACGGGTGAGGGCCAGGATCACGAGTGGAAAAGCGATGCCCGACATGCTCGAGCCCAGCGCGGACACGGTGCGCCCACCCCAGAACAGCATATAGTCGCGATTGCGCCAGAGCGATGCGGAGGCCGCGCGCGATGCCGCGCTGCTCTCACTCGCCATCCTGCCCCTGCCCACCTACCGGGTTGGGCGCCTCCCACGCGCTCCTCCCGGTGCGATAATGCGCGTCGTAGACCGCGAGTCGGTCCATCAGATCGTCCGACGGGGTATCGAGGGACTGCTCAACCGTCGACACCGGCAATGCTCCTTGGCCTGTTGTAAAGTTCGGCGACGGCCCGTGCGGCGGCGGCGACTCTGTCACGCACCTCGGGTGGGCTGAGCACGGTGACGACGGCTCCGCGCGCCAGGGCATACGCCGCGGCCTCCGCGGCCGACTCTACATCGACGCGGACCACGGCGCCCCCACAATCCTCCTCGCGCAGCACGGTCGCCTCAGCGACGAGAGATCGGCCGGATGCGCTTACGCGCAAGGTCAGCGCGAACGGCTTGGTCTGCTCTTCGAAGCGGCGGCGGGCCTGCTCCCAGTAAGTCTGTAGGTCGAACCCGGGGCGCGGGCGCACCGCCTCCTCGCGCACCGTCAGGTCCTCGATGCGGTCGACCCGAAAGGTGCGGAAGTCGCGGCGCACGTGGCAATAGCCGACGAGGTACCAGGCGCCCGCCTTGCAGACGAGCCCGTGCGGCTCGACGCGGCGCCGCGCCGGGTCCCCCGCAAGGGCGTCGCCCCCCACGCCTCCCGCGCCGCTCGAGCGGCTGTACAGCAGATCGAGCTGGCGGGCGCCCCACAGGGCGGCGCGGACCGTCTCGAGGTGCGCGGTCGTGGTCGGGCGCCTGTACCATGCCGTCGTGTCGAACAGGATGCGCTCGCGCGCGGTGCGCACGTCGGCGCGATACTCCTCGGGCAGCGCTGCCTCCAGCTTGACGAGGGCGCGGCGCAACCCGTCTTCGCTCTCGAAGAGCCGGTAGCCGCTGGCGACGGAGCCGCCGAGCGCGAGGGCGACGGCCTCCTCGCTGGTAAAGATGGTCGGGTCGAGGCGATAGCCCTCGGGCAGGTAGTAGCCGCCGCCCGGGCCGTAGTCCATGGTCACGGGCACGTGCGCCAACGAGAGCGCGTCCATGTCGCGGTAGATCGTGCGCGTGGACACGTCCATGATCGCGGCGAGGCGCTCGGCCGTCATCTTGCCGCGCGCTTGCAGCAACAGCGTGATGGCCACGAGGCGTTCGGTCTTCCGCATGGCACTATAGTAACACAGTAAGACTGACATAGGGCTGTCAGCTTTTAGCGGCTAGTGTTTAGTGACTGGTCCCAGCAGGAGTGCTAAACACTAGATACTCACCATTAGTCACTAAAGGCTGACATACCGTTGTCACACACACTGCCGTACCATGTATTCGTGGGGGAAGGGGGGGCTGCGCTCTCTGGACCGCACAGCCGAGAGAGGAGCACGACGATGGGCGACTGGTACGACGGCGACTGCCACGCGATGTACGTGAACATGCGCCTGCACGAGTTGCGGCAGGAGGCGGGGCGCGACCGGCAGGCGCGGCAGGTGCGGCAGGCGCATCGCGCGCGACATCCGCTGCCCCTGCGCGCGCGGTTGGGCAGGCTGCTCATCGTCGCGGGCGAGGCGCTGGCCCGCCAACCCCTCGAGGCGCCGCGCGTCGAGCACGCCTAACTTTGCGAGCGGCGAGTGGCAAGAACGCGCCACTCGCCGCTCTTGTTGTTTAGCGGGCGGGGATCTCGCCGGCGACCCAGTTGACCATGATGGGGTTGGCGCCGTGCGCCGCCGCCTGCTGCAGCTGCGCGTGGGCGGCGGCGTAGCGCCCCAGCTCCACGTCGTCCCAGGCGATGTTCAGGTACGAATAGTACTTGAACGCGCCGGGCGTACTCGACACACCTGTCAGTGGCGCCTTACCCGAGCGCAGGCGCGCCTCTGTCTTGGCAAGATCGCGCTGGTAGGCCCGCGTCTTATCCCAGCCGGCCGAGGCGAGCACGGCGCCCAACAGCGGCGCCTTGGCGACCGGGTACAGGACGATGAAGCGGTTGTTGCTGACCGCCCATATCTTGTCGAAATCAGCGTAGGTGATCGTATGGCCCTCACCCGCCAGGGGGTCGCTGGACACGAAGACGCCCTGCCTGTCGTCGTACGACCCGATCGGCCGGTAGTGGCGGGTGGGGTCGGTCGCGCTATACGACTGGTTGACGATGACCGGGAAGCCGTTGCTGACCAGCGCCTTGAGGGCGCGCGGCGTGCCGGCGGCGCCCACCAGGGCGCGCATGCCCACGCTGCGCGCGTAGGCCGGCACGCCGTACACCGCCATGCCGCGCGGGTTGTTGTCCGCCCGCAGCACAAGCTGCGCCTGGTACTGCGTCCGGTAAACACCCCAGTACGAGAGTACCTCTGTGACCGAGCTGGGCCCGCAGTTGTTGTAGGTCTGCCAGATGTGCGGCAGATACCCCACGCTCCCGACGGCGCCGCTCGGCGCGACGGCCACGCTCCGCCCAGCCGCTACCGGCCGCGTCGCCGCGCCGGCCGGACTCCCACCGGCGACGAGCAGGCCCAGCGCCAGCAGGCCCGCCGCCCCGCGTCGTAGCGCGTGCTCATGCTTACGCGCGTTCCCCCGTCCCGTGTCCGCTATCTTGTCCTTCTCGCCCATCATGCCCGCCCGTCCTAGCCATCGATATGTATGTTGCTCGTGGCGCCATCGGTGCGCTAGTATCAGCGTATCTCATCGCGGATGCAAAAGGGTGTGTGAGTATTCTCATCCGCGCTGTCCGGCGGAAACACCATCAGGAGCCGTACACTTGCGCGTGCCGCTTACCCAGCGCACCGTGTTCATCGAGGTGGCCGTGACCGGGATGACCAGCGACCATGACGCGATAACCGTTGCGGGGCCGGCATAACCGGCATAAATTGTCGGGGGAGCCAGTCCATTGTGGCGAAGCGCCCCTCCTCTCCTGCATGTGAGTTGAGGGGCCGCGAGAGGTCATAGAGAAGGGCCGTAGGGTCTACGGTGTCTCCATCCACCCCACGGCCCTGTAGCGATCCTTCAAACGCGGGCACGGGCGCGGGGACGATGGCACGGTATCAGAAACAAAGTGGGCAACCTGTAGCGATCCTTCAAACGCGGGCACGGGCGCGGGGGGTCGATCATGCGCCGCCTCCCGCGTCTCGCCTGTCCCTCCGACTCCGACGATACTGCGCGTTTCTGTCGTGTGCCATGGCCCCCCCTGTCACCTCACGGGTCGGGTAGGAGGGAAAGCATCGCTGCTTCCCTCGCCGGGTAGCAGGGTGGCGTTGCCGCCACCCCGCCCCCTAAGAACTGCTCGGGCGAGTTTCCCCGCAAGCAGCTCAAGCCTTTCAAACGCCCG
>JAABUX010003858.1_pt1 | contig 19493 bp, 17 predicted proteins | sample 5561851 | NCBI WGS metagenome assembly JAABUX01 (sample SAMN10711883, study PRJNA513361) | rock metagenome | isolation source: Antarctica rocks | place: Antarctica: Victoria Land, Richard Nunatak red sandstone | collected 2016-01-03 | reverse complement strand
CAGTGGTGGGACCACGGCGAGGCCATCAGCCGGCTCGAGGCGTTGTGGCGGTCCTGGGAGGTCGGCCGCCTCGATGAGCTGCGCGGCATCGCGCTCTGGCACCGCGACTTCCTCGACCCCCAGCTCGCGGTGCTGACCAGCACCACCGGCCCGTTCGCACAGTGCACCCCCGACCGGCACGCACCCACCAAACCGCTGCCAACCGTGCCGGCACCCGAGGGCTACTGGGACGACGACGAACCCGACGGGCAGCCGCTGCCTGACGGCTCTCCCTACCGGGAGCTGCGGTGAGCACGCCAGCGAGCGCCCCGGTCGCCGGTGCCGTGGTTGGTGCCGCCGGCGTCGCCCTCGCGCTGGGCGGGATCCTGACAGTGCTCGCCGCAGCTGTGCTGGCGGTTCGGCGTTACCGCCGCGAGGAGTGCGCTCAGACCTCGCCGGGAGTCCCGCTGGGCCTGCTGTCCGCCGCCGCGGGTTGCCTGCTGGTCCTGGTGCGGGGCCGGTGGTGACCGGCCTGGTGCTACCCGGGCCGCTGTCGCGACCGGCCGTCGCGTTGCCAACCCAGTTGAGCAGAGGAGAGAGCGCAGATGAGTGAGCATCAGCACGAGGACCCGGTCGCGCACGCCAGCACGAAGATCACCTCCTACGTCAGCGTGGCAGCGATGGCAGCCGAGGCGATCGCCCAAGTCGCCGCCGTCCGGGCCCGGGAACGCGCCGCCGCCGACGAACGGGCCGCCCGCGCGCTGCGTGCGGAGCGCCACGCCGCCTACGGCTAGGCCCGCCTCGGCTGGGCGCAGGTCCTGGACCCCAGGCTGCGCGAGCAGGCCGGCGTCGTCGACGCCGGGACCGCCTGGGCGCGGGCCCAGGCGTGGCGGCCAGACCCGGAGGCCGAGCGCGCCACCGACCTTGCCGAACAGCGGCTGCGTGAGCTGCGCCCGCAGGTGATGGAGCGCTACGACCGGCTGCGTGAGCAGAGCAGCGACCCGGTCGAGGCGATGCGCCGCGTCGCGCCGCTGTTCGACCAGCCCCCGGCCCGTACCGGGCAGGCCGCCCCGGACCGGTCGGCCCTGGCCGAGGCCGAGACCGCCCGCCGCGCAGCGGGCGTCGGGCTGGTGCTGTACCGCGATGAGGCCGCGGTCATCGACGACCCGGGCAGGGCGGGTGTCGACCAACGCATCCAGACCGTCGCGCAGGCCGCGCCGGACGCCGGCGCGGGAGCCACGGCCAGCGGAGTGGGCAGCATCGCCACACGCAGGCCCGCCACCCGAACCCCGGCCGTGATCGCTGCTGAGGGCTACCCGCGGCCGATCAACGCCGGCAGCGTCGACGCCGCGAGAGCCGTCGCCGCGGGACGGCCGGGGTCGGTTACCACTGCCGCCCAGCGGACCTCAGCGACCCAGCAGAAGCCGGCCGGCGCCAGGCGGGGCCGATGAGCAGCCCCCGCAGAGGTGGCCGCGGCCGGTTCGGGCGCCGCAGCCCGGAAGCACCGGACCCTCATGCGGCAGCGCCTGCCGCGGCGCCGGCAGAAGAAAGGGACAGCATGACGGAGACCGGACCGAGCAGCCGGCCGCTGCCGACGCCGCAGCCGACGGTGGACCTGGCTGCCATCGTCGCCGCCCAGCAGGACCAGATCGACGACCTGGTCGCGATCGTGGAACGCCAGCAACAGCTCCTCGACGAGCTGCTACGCGGCCAGCGCGCCACCCCTACCGTTGGGCGGGCACGTCCGACCGACGGCAGCAACGGCGCCGGGCGGCGCTGATGGCCGCCCGGTTCAAGCGGCCAGTCACGCCAGCGGAGCGGGAACGCCGCGAGCACGCCTCCGCCGACAAGCTCGCCGCTCTGCACGACCGGCTCGCCGAGCAGGTCGCGGCGCTGCGCACCGGGCAGGACTGGCGCCGCTGGCTCGACGTCGCCCACCGCTTCCACACCTACTCGTTCAACAACACCCTCCTGATCTACGCCCAGCGGCCCGAGTCCACCGCCGTCGCCGGCTATGAGGCGTGGAAGACCCTGGGCCGGCAGGTCGACAAGGGCGAGCGCGGCATCCAGATCCTCGCCCCCGTCATCCGCAAGGTCACCAAGGACCAGGCCGCCGGTACCAGCGCTGCCGGCCGGGGTGAACCCGACCCGGCCCGCACCGGTGCTGCAGTGGCGCGCCCCGGCAACGACACCCCTGGCGATGAGGCCCCCAGCAGCGAGGGGGAGCGGCGCCGGGTGGCGGGCTACCGGGTCGCCTACGTCTGGGACCTGTCCCAGACCTCCGGCGAGCCGCTGCCCACCCAGCCGCGTCCGCAGCTGCTGTCCGGACAGGCCCCAGCGGGGCTGTGGGACTCGTTGGCCGGGCTGGTGGCCGACCGCGGGTTCACCCTCGAGCGGGGGGACTGCGGGCCGGCGAACGGCTGGACGGACTACACCACCCGCACCGTGCGGGTCCGCGGCGACGTGGATGCCGCCCAGGCCGTGAAGACCCTCGCCCACGAGGCTGGACACGTCCTGCTGCACGACCCGACCGGCCTGGGTGAAAGCACGACCGCGCACTGCCGCGGGGTGAAGGAGGTCGAGGCCGAGTCGGTCGCCTACCTGGTCACCGCCTCGCACGGGCTGTCCACCGACGACTACACCTTCGCCTACGTCACCGGCTGGGCCGGCAGCGTGGATGGCACCGAGCCCGAGACAGTCGTCCGGGACACCGGGCAGCGGGTGCTGACCGCGACCCGCACCGTGTTGGCCGTCACCGCCCCGGAGACCATCCCTACCGCGGACGCGTCGTTGGCGGCCCGCGCGCAGACCGGCGCCCTGCGCACCGCCGCCGTCCGCGGGCACGCCGACGCTGCACACGCCCTCGCCCTGTCGCCGGTGCGGTCCGGCGCCGCGGCCACCGCGGCCACCGCGGCCACCGGGGACGTCAGTGCCGCGGACCTGGCCGTGCTGGCGCGGCTGCACGCCGACGCGACCGTCTTCTACGTCGGCCAGCTCGCCGCAGGCTCCCCGGAGGCGGCTCGTGCCCGGCAGGTGCTGGGGCAGCGGGCTGTCCCGCCGACGGCGGTCGCGGCGTATGAGATCGGGTACGCCCCGCCCGGCTGGACCGCGGCGGTCGACCATCTGCGTGGCCGCGGCTACACCGACACCCAGCTGCTCGCCGCCGGGGTGGGCACGACCACCCGCCGCGGGAGCGTCGTCGACCGGTTCCGGGACCGGCTGATGCTGCCCGTCCGTGACCCCGCCGGCGAGCGGGTCGTGGCTTTCCTCGGCCGGGCGCTGGCACAGAGTCCGGAAGTTCCGAAGTACCTCAACAGCCCGCAGACCGCGCCGTACCGCAAGGGCGAGGTGCTGTACGGCCTTGGCGCCGACCCGACCCGGCAGGCACTCGCCGGCGGTGCCCGGCCGGTGCTCGTCGAGGGGGCGCTGGACGCGATCGCGGTCACCTGCGCCGGCGGCGGCCGCTACGCCGGGGTCGCACCGTCGGGTACCGCGCTGACCGCCGGCCAGGTCGCCGCCCTCAAGCTCGCCGCCGGGCCGCTCGCCGAGCGCGGTGTCACCGTCGCGTTCGACGCCGACCCGGCGGGCCGGGATGCCGTGCTGCGCTCCTACGGCCTGTTGCGCGCAGCCGGTGCCTGGCCAGCTACCGCTGCCCTGCCCGATGGGCAGGACCCGGCCAGCCTTGCCCAGCAACAGGGGCCGGACGCGCTCCGCGCCGCGCTGGACGCTGCGGTCCCGCTCGCGGACCTGGTCGTCGACGAGCGGCTGGCCCGCTGGACGGGCCGGCTGCACTGGGCCGAGGGGCAGATCGGCGCCGCCCGCGACGCCGCCGGGCTGATCGCGACCTTCCCGTCCGAGCAGGTCGGCCGGCAGGTGCTGCGGGTTGCCCGGCAGCTCGGGCTCGAACCCGCGGAGCTCACCAGCGCCGTCGTCGACGCGGTCAGCCGGGATGCTGATGCCCCGGGGCGCCTGTCGCGGCGGGACCGCCGCGACGACCTCGACCGCGGCCAGGGCGCCGACGCGGCGCCGATCACGATGCTGAGCGTCGCGCAGCTGGCCCGCGCCGGCTACCCCGCCCCGCTAGCCACCTCAGCCCGACGGGCCGCCGCCGGCGCCCCGGCCGAACAGTCCGGCACTGCCGGACCGCTAGTCGAGCCGCGCCGGGTTGGCCACAGCCGGTAGCCACCTCGCCTTGGGCGCCTTGGCGCCCGGCGGTCAGTTTCAGTGGCAGACGGGTCCCACGCCAACCTCAGGACGCGCTCACCTGTCAGCGGCGGGGGCGCCTACAGCGGCGGGACAGGGCCGGGGTCGGTCGGCGATGCGCCGCGCGCGGGCCAAGGCGGCTCGACCGGGGTGATCGGGTCAGGTAGCAGCGGGTCAGGCGGGGGAGCGGGCGTGGGGAGCGTCATCTGACCTCCGTCGTTCGTGGACATAGCCCTAGAAGTGTGCGGTTCCGGCATCCGTACGACCAGTGACAGCTGTGCCACGTCAACAGCGCAGGCCAGCAGCATGGGCAGGGCGGCCGGGGCCGGCAGGACAGTCTCCGGCGGCGCCTGGGGGTCCCAAGCGCGACCGAGCACCCGGTGGGGCTCGTTTCGCGGGGCGAGCTGTGTCAGGCCGAGGCGGCCGGCGAGCATCGTCAGGGTTGACGCTGAGATCGACGAAGCAACTGTCAACCAAAGGCCACGGCACACCCAGTGACCGGAACGGGAGGCCCACTCGCGATCCCGACGCCCGACGACGAAAGCGGGCGCGCTACTTCTTGGCGGACGACTTCTTCTTGGCTGCCGGCTTGGTGCCGGCTGCGGCATTCTTGGCGGCGGCTGGCGTCGACGCTGGTGCCGCCTTTGCCGCCGACCCCTTCTTGTTCTTTGCGGCGGGAAGGGAAGCAGCGACCTGCGCCTTGTAGGTGGCTCCCGCCTTGAAGCTCACGCCCCGGCTCGCCGGGATTTGCAGTGCTTCTCCGGTGGCCGGGTTACGACCGGCCCGCGCTGACCGGTCCGTCGGCTGGAAGCTCCCGAACCCGGTAAGAATCGTCTTCTGTCCCGCCGCAGTAGCCGCCACGATCTGGTCCAGTACCGCGCTTAGCGTGGCGTCGACTTGCGCACGCGGCAGCGCCGTCGCGTCGCTGACAGCACTGACGAGCTCTGCTCGATTCATAGCTGGCCCTTCGATCTAAGCGTCGGTCCCAATCGCGCGAGCCACGCACGACGGGGCTATTGAGGCAAGATCGTGACACGCCCGGGCCGGCAATAGCAGGTTTGGCACGCCGTACGGCACGACGCTGAGGATCTTCCTAGTGAAACGTCGGCTAAGACGGTCGGCCTGGCTGCGAAAACTCACAGGCCATCGGCGTCCGTTGCTGTCGTGCTGGCCGCACGGGTGTTGCCTCCCGGAGTTGGTTAGCTGGCTGATGCCTGGATCCGGGATCCAAACCGCTCAACCTCCGTCTACCTCGCGATCACTGTTGGCAAAGCACGGTGTCGAGAACCCTGGGTAGTCGAACGGCGCCACTGCAGTACCTTGACAAGCGGGAGTGGACGTGGCGGCACGACGAACCGCGGCGAAGACGGCCAGGAAGCGGCCGGCGCCCTCGACGGCGAGGCGTCTCACTAGCGAAACAGATAGCCGCACGCCCGAATCAAAACAATCTAACATCGGCGCTTAGCGATGGTCTTTGAGGTGCTGGCTTACCTGGCAGAACCTGGCTCCCCCGAAACAACGAGAGGTGGGCATGGCGTTTGCCGTAGCCGTTCTGCCGACACCGACCCAGCTTGAAGCGAAGCAGCCGCGGTTGGTTCGAGAGCGTCCACGGGCCCGCCGTCCAGCTGCACGTGCAACTGCAGTGCTGTCCGCGCAGGTGGTCGAGGCTCCTCGGTCGCCGTCGCGCGGCGCACGAGAACCGGCCAAGACCTAAGCGCTCGTGCTGTGCCCATCCCCCGGCCTGCCCGGGCTGCCCGACCTCGACCGGACGCTGGTCCTGAGGATCGTCAACGTCACCCCCGACTCGTTCTCCGACGGGGGCCGGCGCTTCAAGGCCGCTGATGCGATCGGGGCCGGTCAGCAGATGCTCGACCAGGGCGCCGACATCCTCGACGTGGGCGGCGAGTCGACCCGCCCCGGTGCGCAGCGGGTCGATGAGGCCGAGGAGCTGCGACGGGTGCTGCCAGTCGTTGCCGCACTCGCCGAGGCAGGAGCCGTCGTCAGCGTCGACACCACCCGGGCCAGCGTCGCCGCCGCCGCACTCGATACCGGAGCCCGGCTGGTGAATGACGTGAGCGGTGGCGCCGACCCCGACATGTTCGGACTCGTGGCCGAGCGGGCCGCTCCCTACGTGCTGATGCACGGACGCGGGCCGAGTGCCGACATGCAGTCCCGGGCCTACTACGACGACGTCGTCGGCGAGGTCGTCGCCGAGCTCAACGAGCGGCTCGGCGCCGCCGGCGAGGCCGGCGTCAGCACCACCCAGGTGATCATCGACCCCGGTATTGGTTTCGCCAAGACGGCGGCGCACAACTGGCAGCTGCTGGCCGGGCTCGAGCGGCTGCACGTCCTGGGGCGCCCGGTGCTGCTCGGTACCAGCCGAAAGGCGTTCCTCGGCCGGCTGCTGGCCGGTCCGGACGGTGCGGTGCGGCCGACCGACGACCGGGAAGCGGCAACAGCGGCCACCACCGCGCTCGTCGCCGCAGCTGGCGGGTGGGGAGTTCGGGTCCACGACGTGCGGGCGAGCGTCGATGCCCTGCGGGTGGCGACTGCCTGGCACGCTGGGCATGGGTGACGGACGCCGCGACACCAGCGCCCGAAGAGACACGATCGCCCTGCGGGGCCTGCGCATCCGCGGCTACCACGAGGTGTTGGCCGAGGATCGGGGGCGCGGCCATGACTTCGTCGTCGACGCGCTGCTAACCGGCGATGCGGCGACACCAGCTCGCTGGTTCACGAACTGTCGTTCTAACCCTTATGGCAACTGGAGCTAGAGATGAAGAAGCCCGCGCCACCCTGGGCCCGGTTCGACAATCTTGTGGAGGGCAGTGCCCTCCGCTTTGCTCGCGTCGAACGAGCACTGGTCGCCATGAGACACGACGAAGTGGCTCCGGTCCTCGACGAGGTCGACCGTAGTACCGCTGAAGGTGCGTGGGCATTCGGGTTCGTCGCGTACGAAGCAGCGGCGGCTCTCGACCCTGTCCTCACCACGCAGCCGCCCCTCGCAGATTTCCCGCTGGCGTGGTTTGGCATCTGCGCGGCGCCGACGCCGGTACCGGTAGTCGGTCCCGGCGAGCATGGCTCTTACCTGTCGGGACCCTGGGTAAGCGACTGGGACGCCGACCGGCATCGTGACGCTGTCGCGGCGGTCCGCGGCTGCATAGCGGCAGGCGAGACCTACCAGGCCAACCTCACCACCCGGCTTCGGTCGTCGGTGTCCGGCGACCTCGTCAGGCTCTACGGTGATCTGGCGCTGGCCCAGCGTGGGGCCCATAACGCCTACCTCGACCTGGGCAGATTCGTCATCGCCAGCGCAAGTCCTGAGCTGTTCTTCGATCTGCGGCACGGTCGTATCAGGATGCGTCCAATGAAGGGGACTGCGCCGCGCGGACGCACTCTTGCCGAGGATGAGGGTGCTATTGCTCGGCTGCGGCAGAGCGAGAAAGAACGTGCGGAGAATCTTATGATCGTTGATCTGGTGCGCAACGACGTCGCGCGCGTCGCGCGCACCGGCAGTGTGTCCGTTGATGCGCTGTTTCGCGCCGAGCGGTTCGAAACGGTGCACCAGCTGGTCTCTGACGTGCGCGCTGATGTCCAGTCAGGCGCTGGGCTGACCGACGTGTTCCGTGCGCTCTTTCCGTGCGGCTCGGTCACCGGAGCACCCAAACACCGGACCATGGAGCTTATTCGCGATCTCGAAGACAGCCCGCGCGGCGTTTACTGCGGCGCGATAGGCATCGTTGCACCGCCGAGTGCTGCCTACGGAGCCCGGTTCAACGTCGCGATCCGAACGATGGTGGCCGACCGCGCGACGATGTCAGCAACCTACGGCGCGGGCGGCGGCATCACGTGGGATTCGCAGCCCGACGCCGAATATGCGGAGTTGCTCCTGAAAGCCAAAGTGCTTCATGTCCCTTCGCTGTCTTTCGAGCTTCTCGAGACGATGCGCCACGAAGCCCAAGTCGGATTGGTGTCTGGCAGCGAGCATTTGGCCCGGATGCGACGATCCGCCGCCTATTTCGGGTTCGCGTTCGACCTCGAGGCCGCCCGGGCTGCCCTCCGCCGCCGGCTGGCTGGCGTCGGCGAAGCACGGGTCAGGTTGCTGAACTCTCGAAGTGGCGAATTGACGATCGAGGTCGGCGCGTTGCCGGCCACGGATGCCACGCCGGTACGAGTGTGCCTCGACGACGAGCCCATCGATTCGCAGGACTGCTGGCCGCACCACAAGACGACCCGCCGGGAGCCGTACGTGGCCCGGCGCGCCAAGTACCCGTGGGCGGACGACGTCATACTGGTTAACGAACGCGGTCATGTAACCGAGTCGAGCACCGCCAACCTCGCAGTCTGCATTGACGGGCGCTGGTGGACGCCCCCATTGGACAGTGGCTGTCTGCCAGGCATCGAGCGGGGCCGTCTCCTAACTGAGGGCGAACTCCAGGAACGAGTGCTCCTGCCGAACGACGTGCAGCTCGCAGACGGGCTAGCCCTAATCAATTCAGTGCGCGGCTGGCGCGACGCGACCCTCGCGCCAGCGCCGCTTTAGGCCGCGGCCTCCCTCATCGTCCCTGACCGGACCTGCTCAGCGGCCGAGACGTGCTGACACAAGCTTGCTCGGGTAGGCGTCAGGCAGGTGTGGCGACGTCTGCCACTAACTTCGATTAGGCGCCGGTACAGCCTGCACCCGAGCGCGCCGCGGCGGCTGACGCGGACGCGGAGCGACGCTGGTTCGGACTGTCGAAGTTCGCGATGGTGCGCGCTGTCGCCTGCACCTGCCGGTGCGGCTGGCGCTCCTGCCACGCCAGCACACCCTCGGCGGCCCCAGCTGGTTCAGTTCAGCAGCGCCTCGATTGCGTCGTTGTCGCGAACCATCACCCGGTCGACGCCGTGTACCTGCCGGAACCTGGCCACTACACCAAGGCGGCGGGCGGACCAACCAGCGCCAGCGCAGCCTCGGGCCCCGGCGCCGCGACCTCCAACTCGGGCGACCCGCGGGCCTCGTTCAATGAGCTCTGTGCCAGGAACGCACCCCGCCACGCGGCCGCAGCATCACAGCTGCCTCCCGAGACAACCTCCGGCGGCAGTCCCCAGACGGGCCAGCCGGCCCGGTCGATCAGACCGGTGCACGGGCCAGCACCGCACCGTCGCGCTCCACCCACACCACATACGAGGACCGGCGCGCAGACCGGCGGCGGCAGCGTCCGAACCCGGGCAAGCGGGTCGTAGAGTCACCGATCTCCCGCCGCAGCCGGTGGGCGGCCAGTCCACTGTCGAGCTCGACCATCACCGGCCGCCGACCAGGCGCAAGCCCCGGCGAAGTGCAACACGGCTGAGAGCTCCCGGCCTTGACGAGGACGCCCACGCCGCGGGGCGCGAGCTCGTCGCACAGCCAGTCAGCGATCTCCTGGGTCATGCGTTCCGGCACCCGCAGACGCCAGCTGTAGCGGTCGACGGCCCGCGCCAACTTGGACAGCCCAACGATCCACTGCGCTGGCAGGCACGACTTGCGCCACGCCCTACGAAGGGTAGCAGGTGGTGCTCGCAGGCAGATCTCTCACGCTATAACTCTATGAACTGCCCCAGCAGGCCTCAGACCTGTGGCGCAACCGTGGCAGCGGCAGTGCCTGTCAGATCCCATGGACGGGATGCCGGGTCAGCTCTCGCACGTTGCGGGGTCGTAGTCGGCCAGCCAGGCCACCGTCGTCTCCCGAAAGCGCGATAGGCCCTTGTACTCGACGAGCTCGGGCGGCAGCGAGCTGAGTACACGATGTAGCCGCTGACCCCAGCCGGGCACTGTCACCAAGTCGTTCAGGCTGATGAGGTAACAGCGGATCGGGAAGACGATGGCGTTGGATCGCGGCAGCCGGAAGAAGCTCTGCAACTCGACGCGTAAGTGCACCTTCTCCCCGACGTTCGCTGCAGTGACGGTGTCCCGATCAATGCCCCATCTGTGGTAGTTCTCGGGGCTGGTGTCCAGGCGCGGGTTGATCGTCATGGTCCAGTTCAACCGCCGGACTGGTCGGCCCTGCTGCAGGTTGAGCAGGTACTTCAGAGCCCGGTCGAACACTCCCATCTCGTGCGCCAGCGGCACCGGACCGTGCCACTCGAGGAAGTTCATCCCGATGTCGAAGTCCAACGACCAGTCGGCCTGGGTCGTCACGATCCCCGCGTCCATCCATAGGTTGTCGTCGCGCTGGTCCAGGATGCAGAAGTCGCCCTGACATTGTCGAGTGACGTACTCCATTGGTCCCATGGGGACGGCGGAGGGGTCGGACGTGCCTGGGGCCGGCGGCAAGGTGGCCGTGTCACCAAAGGTGAAGGTGTCGTCGATGCCGAGCGGACGGTTGACCCAGCGCCAGCTATCCTCCGCGCACTCAAGGCGGAAGTGTTCCGGGTAGTCCGCGCTCATGCTGCGCAGGAGAAGCTCCAGGAGGTCCCAGCCCGCAAGGTCCATGTGGGGCAGTGACTGGCAGCGGAGCGGGTCCTCGGCCAGCACTAGTGCGCGGTCCTGCATCTCGGACACGTAGTGCTCGTCCACGTCGATGGCGAACTCGAAGACGGAGCCGGGCGCACCGGGCGTGTGCGGCTCGATGTTGACGGCGTACATGTACTCGTCCCGGTCGAACGGGAAGGGGAAGCGCCGGATCGCGTGTGGGCTGTTGGAGAAGGTGAAGTCGTTCCGGAACGTCTCCGAGTTGAAGACAAGCGTCATGTCCTGACCCTTCTGGTTGCATGTGCTCTGGTCCACCCGGGAACGGGTCACAGGTCCAGCGTGAGTTCGCGCCCGCGGAAGCGGGACATACAGATCATCAGCTTCTTACCGGCGTCGCGTTCCTCGGCCGTGAGGTAGTGGTCGTGGTGTTCGAGGGCACCCTCGTGGTGCAGCACCCGCGTCTCACACTGTCCGCAGGCCCCGCCCCTGCACAGGTAGGGCGGCTCGACGCCGGCCGCCTCGACCGCCTCGAGGATGCTCTCGTGCTCACCGACCCGAACCGCTCGTTCGGAGCGAGCCAGTCGCACGGTGAAGGGCTCGCCTCCCGGCGGAGCAAGGAAACGCTCGCAGTGCAGGTTCTCCTCCGGCCAGCCCGCCAGCCGCCCCCGCTCCAGCACCGCTTCGATCATCCCCTCCGGTCCGCAGACGTAGAGGTGAGTGCCAAGCGGCTGGTTCTCCAGCAGGTCCTCAAGGGGGATGTGTTCTCCGAGATCGGTCCGGTAGACGGACACGAGGTCGCCGTAGGTCTCCTGCAAGACCCTCCCATAGGCACCGGAGGAGTCGGTGCGCATCGCGTAGTGGAGCTCGAAGGCGTGCCCGAGCTTGGACAACTGCACGGTCATCGCCATGAAGGGAGTGATGCCGATGCCGCCTGCGACGAGAATGTGTTTACGAGCCAGCTGGTGCACTGGGAACAGGTTGCCCGGTGGTGTGATCCAGAGCTCGGTCCCCCGGGAGACCTGGGTATGCAGGTAGCGCGACCCGCCCCGGGACTGCTCGACCCCCAGCACGCTGATCTCGTAAGCATCGCAGCAGGCCGGCGAGCTCATCAGAGAGTAGGGATTGCGGATGAGGCGCTTCCCATCGTCCATGAGCACGGTGACGTGGGCACCTCCCGAGAAGCTGGGCAGCCGTTCGACATCGACGGGGACGAAGCGGAAGCGCTTGATGCGGTTGGCCACCTCCTGCACCTCGTCAACGCGCACGCGGATCTCGTTGGCGTGGCTCATCGGTACACCTCCTCGGCCACCGGTCGCTCGGTCGGGTCTTCGGCGTTGACACAGACACCCTGGAAGGCCGCCAGCCGGCGGGAGTAGTGGTCGCGCACGAACAGCAGGATTCCGCAGCCCTCACACTCGAAGATCGACACGGTGACGCGTTCGCTCACGTGCTTGCAGTGCACGCACTGCACACGTCGGGCCAGCGACCCGCTGTGCTCGGTCAGGACCGACTTGTGGTCGATACCGTGCTCCGTCCCCAGACGCACAACGCGTCCGATGAAGCCCTCACTGCCCGCGGCATACAGACGGGTCCCCATCGTGGCGGTACCCAGCAGAGCGTCCAGGAGTCGGAGGACCTCGTCTGGGCCGGGAACAACCTCCAGCCGGCGGGCATGCAGGCCCCGCAGGCCGTCCAAGTCGTCTGACGGCCCGCCCTCGTCGGCGTACAGCAACTGGGTGCGACCGGCAAATCCGGCGGGGGCGTCCGTCATCATGCGCAGCACTGCCCGTGCCCCTGCGGCCTCCATGGCCACCAGGTTGCTGCGTGCTGTCGCGACGGCACGCAGGCCGGCGTAGACCGGTCGACTCTTGATTGTCGAGGGCAGCATCTTCCAGGTCCAGGGAAGCGCCTTAACCGGCGGCAGTCCGCTTCTTCTTGTCCGGGTCGTCGAAGGGCAGTGTGTGCGCGACCGCAGGACCGGTGACCGAGACGCCCCGCACCTCCAGGGGCGTGCCGTGCACGGCCTTGTCCACATCCAGCCGGGCAATGGCCATGGAGCGGTCGGTCAGGGTGGAATACATGCCGCAGGTGATGACCCCCACCCGCTTCCCCTCCGCGTAGAGCGGGTCGCCCTCGGCGGCAGGCTCGTCTCCGTCGACGAGCACTCCGAAGATCTTGAACCGCTCCTTCCTCTGGAGCTGGTAGTGCTGTTCGGCTCCACGAAAGCCGGTCTTTCCCGGGCTGACCGTGAACTCCAGCCCGAGCTCCCACAGCGAGTCGCCAGGCCGGTCGTTCGCGAACGGGTACATCTCGGAGTTGTCGTAGGGGTAGAACAGCAGATAGCTCTCGACCCGCAGCATGTCCAGGACTGTGAAGCGGCACGGGATGATCCCCAGATCGGCACCCTCCTCCAGGATCGTGTCCCACAGGAGCGTCGCGTCCTCGGCCTTGCAGAAGATCTCGTAGCCGCGCTCGCCCGTATACCCCGTCCGCGAGATCGTGACCGGACGGCCGAACAGCCGAGCCGGCGAGTGGTGGAAGTACGGCAGGTCCCTGATGCCCGGCACGTGCTTGGCCAGGTAGTCCACGGCGAGCGGCCCCTGCAGCGACAGGTCGTGCAGGTCGTCGTCAAACAGTACGGCGACGTTGCGACCCATGGCGGAGCGGGTGAGCTGTTCGTGGCCCCCGCCGCTGCCGTGCACGACCATCCAGGAGTTCGGACCAGTCCGGTAGAGGATGCAGTCGTCGATGAACAGCCCGCGGTCGTCCAGCATCGCTGCGTAGGAAGCCTTGCCAGGGTAGATCTTCGTGACGTCGCGAGTGGTTGCTTGATGCAGCACCGCGTGCGAGTGCGGTCCGACCACGTGCACCTTTTTCAGTCCGGACACGTCCATGAGTCCGGCCCTCGTCCGGATCGCGACATGCTCCTCGTTCATGTCCTTGTCGTACGTCCACGCCGTGCCCATCCCGCTCCAGTCCTCGAGCTGAGACCCGAGCGCACGATGGCGGTCGGCGAGCGCGGAGGTCCTCCAGGAGAGCGTCACGACAAGTCCCAATCTTCGGAGTGCTGTTGCGTTCTAACCCGGTTCCAGCCACCTCGCCTCGTGCTCGGCGTGGGGTGAGGGGCCGTATGGCGTCAGTCGCGCGATCGCGGGCGACCGTACATCGCCCAGCGACCGTTGTCTATACCCGTCCGGGGCCGACGCTGGGCTGTCCGTCGGGACCTGGCCACGCGGCGCTACTGGTCACGCCGTCGTCGGACGCCGGCAACTTCCAGTGTGGCAGCCGCTCAGTTCGCGCCCCCTGCCGGCGCTGTCGCCACCACGGTCGGCAGAACCGCCACCAGGCGATGAGGAAGGCCGCCACCGTCAGAGGCAGGGGGGCCGAGCGACCCACGAGCACCAGGGCGGCAACGACGAGCAGCATGGTCACTAGGAAGACGAGGCGGTGCCGGCGAGACCGCGTAACGAGCCGGTCGAGCCCGCGCAGGTCCTGGTCGGGCAGCAGACCGGTGTCCCACCGGCGTCCGCACCGGCACGTCACTGCCTTGCCCGCGACGACGGAGCTGGCCGTTCCGCACGGACAACGGATGCTGAGGCGGGTCGTCCTGCGGTGCGCGCTGGGCCACTGCATCACCGACACCACCCTCTGAAGGCCTTGCCTTTGTGGCCCCGGAGTCTACTGTCGCAACTCAAGGTTTCGTGTGGTGAAAACCGATGCATTGCCGCGCAGGATGAGAGGCGCCATGTCCGCTGCCACCGGTTCCGTTGCCTCTGTGGTCGTGGAGGAGCGCTCACTCGATCAGACGCTGCGTTGGTGGGACGGCTTCGTCGTCGCGCTCGCCAATCCGGGCTTCCTCATCGCGTCCCTCGGCTTCTCCGTCGGCGTGCTCGGGGCGTGGGGAGCAGTGCTCGTGTGGACGGTCTCGATGCTCATGGGCGCCCTCCAGGGCTGGATCTACCAGGAGCCGGCGCTCATGTTCCCCGGCAAGTCCGGCGGGATCGCGCTTTACGCCCACGAGGCCTGGAAGCGCTACTCGAGCCTGGTCGGGCCGATCGCGACCTTCGGCTATTGGTTCGGGTGGTCCAGCGTGCTCGCGATCTTCGGCCTGCTGGTGGGCAGCCTCGTGCAGGCCGAGTGGTTCCCCTCGGTCACCGGCTCGGTCGGCATGGGCGTGTCCACGTTCGGCCTGCCCAAGGCCATCGCCGTGCTGGCCATCATCGTGGTCTGGTTCTCCAACACCCGCGGCATGAAGGCCGCAGTGGTGCTGACGTACGTCACCGGCGCGCTGCTGATGGTCCCGCTCGTCGTCGTCATGTTCGGCTCCTACGTCTCCGGCAACTTCCACGCGGACCACTTGACCTGGACGTTGCCGGCCGGCTGGCACGGCTGGCGACTGGCATTGGTCTGGCTATACCTGATGTGCTGGTCCTCCTACGCCGTGGAGACCTGCGCCACCTTCGCCCCCGAGTACCGCGACACCCGAAAGGACACCACCTGGGCGCTGCGGTCCTCGTCGCTGTTCAGCTTGGCGGTCTACTTCTTCCTGCCGCTGGGGATCGTTGGCACCCTCACGACCCAGGAGATCGGTGCCGGCGCTGGTGGTCCCTACATCGTTGCGGCCCTGCGCCGCATCATTGGTGCGGGAAGCGGCATCGCCACGGCACTGATCATTGCCGGGCTCCTGCTGGCCATGAACACCGCGACCATGGACGGGTCCCGGGCGCTCTACGGCATCTCCCAGGACGGCATGACCGTGCGCTGGCTGGGCCGGCTCAACAAGCACAACGTGCCCGGAAACGCCATGACGCTCGACGCACTGATCAACATCCTGCTGCTGTTCCTGTTCGACTCGACGCTCGCCATCCTCGCCGCCGGCAACCTCGGCTACGTCTTGGCGCACGTCGCGGCTCTGAGCGGGGTACTGCTGCTGCGCAAAGACCGGCCGCACTGGCCCCGCCCCTACCGCCTGCCGCGTGCGTGGATGGCGGTCACGGCGATCCTGCTGACGGCCAACATCGTCTTTATCATCGTCGGCTTCGCCTACTTCAAGGACACCGGATACTCCAGCGGTGTGACGTGGCTGGGAGTCGCCAAGGAACTGTGGATAGGTGTCCTGATCCTGGCCGTGGGCGTTGCGCTGTACGTCTACCGGCGGGTGGTGCAGGACCGGCTGCCCTTCACCTGGACCGAACCCGACGACTCCCGGCCTGCTGCTGCCCCCACCCCCACTCACGACTGAACCTGCACCGTGTTTCCCACGACTACTGTGACTTTCCTTCACCTGACACACAGGTGCGGCCCGGGGCCCACGTCTCAGACTTACTGGAGGCGGTCGTCATGACCACGTCTGCAGCGCTGCTGCGTCCCGCGAACCCGCGGCTGCTGCTGCCGGGGTTGGTGGCTGCCGAGCCGGGGCTGGAAACCTACTGGGTGCGGCCCGGTGGAGTGACCGGGGTGCGGCTGTCGCCGGGCGACGAGCTCACGGTCGTCGACCGCCACGGCCGGCAGGCGGCAGAGCTCACGGTCTACCTTCCGGACGGCTCGTCGGGGGGTGGACCGCTGGGTGTGCTGTTCGACGCGCCCGCGACCACGCTGCGGCGGCTGGCCACCGCGGCACCCGCCGGTGGTCCGGTCGACCAGGTGCTGTGGGACCTGCGCGCCCACGACGTCGCCGTCGATCAGCTGCAGGCCGCCGCGCTATTCGGCGAGTGGTCGCCCGCCGGCACTCGTGAGACGTTCGTGGCATCGGCGCTCCTGACCGCACTGGTGGCGGCGCCTGCGCGAGGTATGCAGATGGACGACGAGTCGGCGAACCCGCCGTCCGAGCTGCTGCTGGAGGTGCGGCGAGCAGCGCCTCGCACCGGGGGAGAGCCGGCCCTGCCGGCCCCGTTGGCCGAGCCCGCCCTCGACCTGCGGGTGGACCGGTCGACGGCAGACAGCTACACGGTCAAGGCTGGCCAGTACCTCCAGATCATCGACGTGGAGGGCCGGCAGTGCTCGGACTTCCTGGCCTTTGACGGCCACCAGCTCGACCGGGGCGTCGAGCGCGGCCTGGACAGCACCGCGACCCGCTCCCTGATGGGCAACGCCTATCCGCAGCCGGGCCTGCACGGCAAGTTCTACGACCAGGACTTCCAGCCGCTGGTGGAGGTTGTGCGCGACACGGTGGGTCGGCACGACACCTTCGCGCTGGCCTGTCACGCCAAGTACTACGCGGACATGGGTTATCCCGGCCACGTCAACTGCACCGACAACTTCAACCGGGCACTGGCCGGCTACGGCATCGCAGCACGCAGCGGCTGGCCGGGATTGAACTTGTTCTACAACACCTCCTTCGATGCCCACAACCAGCTGGTCGGAGACGAACCCTGGTCGCGTCCTGGCGACTACGTCCTGATGCGCGCCATGACTGACCTGGTGTGCGCCACGTCCGCCTGCCCTGACGACATCGACCCGTCCAACGCCTGGGTGCCCACCGACATCCATGTTCGGGTGTACGACGCAGAACGGAGGTTCTCCATGGCAGTGGCCACGCGGGTAACGCCGGACTCGCCTACCGAGCTCACGAAGCAGACCGCCTTCCACCCCCGGACGTCTGCGCTGACCCGGCAGTTCACCCAGTACCGCGGGTACTGGCTGCCAACCAGTTACGACGGCTATGGCGCCATCGAGGAATACTGGGCCTGCCGCGAGCGCGCTGCCGTCATGGACCTCTCCCCGCTGCGCAAGTTCGAGGTGCTCGGACCCGACGCGGAGGCGCTGCTGCAGGCGACCGTCACCCGTGACATCCGCAGGCTCTCCCACGGGCAGGTCGTCTACTCGGCCTTATGCAACGAGACCGGCGGGATGATCGACGACTGCACCGTCTTCCGTTTCGGCGACACGAACTTCCGCTTCGTGGGCGGCGACGACGCCGACGGGGTCTGGTTAGCCGAGCAGGCCCAGCGGCTCGGCTTAGACCGGGTGTGGGTGAAGCCCTCCACGGACGCGATGCACAACCTCGCCGTGCAGGGCCCGGCCAGTCGGGACCTGCTCAGCACGATCATTTGGACGCCGCCGACGCAACCGGCCTTTGCCGAACTCGCCTGGTTCCGCTTCTGCATCGGTCGGCTGGGCGACGCCAACGGCGTGCCCCTGGTCGTGTCCCGGACGGGCTACTCCGGTGAGCTCGGCTACGAGCTGTGGTGCGCCCCGCAGGACGCGGTCTCGTTGTGGGAGGCGGTCTGGGAGGCAGGAGTCCCGTTCGGGTTGCGGCCGCTTGGCCTAGAGGCGCTCGACATGCTGCGTATCGAGGCAGGACTGGTGTTCAGCGGCTACGACTTCTCTGACCAGACCGACCCCTACGAGGCCGGGATCGGCTTCACGGTTCCCTTGAAGACCAAGGAGGACGACTTCGTCGGGCGGGACGCGCTGGTCGCACGCAAGGCCAACCCGCAGCGCACTCTCGTCGGACTCGAACTGGCAGGCAACGAGCCGGCTGCCCACGGTGACGGGGTCTACCGCGGCCGTTCGCAGGTCGGTGTAATCACCAGCGCCACCCGCTCCCCGTTGCTGCGCAAGAACATCGCGCTGTGCCGGCTGTCGGTGCAGCACGCCGAACTCGGGTCCGAGGTCGAGGTCGGCAAGCTCGATGGGCAGCAAAAGCGCATCCCCGCCACTGTCGTGGCCTTCCCCTTTTACGACCCCAACAAGACCCGCCCGCGGTCCTGAGCCCAGCCAACAACGCACCTCCAGCGCGCTGATCACACCCCAGGAGACCTCGCATGGCACGTGTCGCAATCGTCGGTGCCGGCCCGAGCGGCCTTGCTCAGCTGCACGCCTTCGAGCAGGCGCGCAAGCAGGGCGCCGATCTCCCCGAGATCGTCTGCTTCGAGAAGCAGAACGATTGGGGCGGCCTCTGGAACTACACTTGGCGTACCGGTCTGGACGAGCACGGGGCGCCCGTGCACGGGAGCATGTACCGCTACCTCTGGTCGAACGGACCCAAAGAGGTGCTGGAGATGGCGGACTACACCTTCGAGGAGCACTTCGGCAAGCCCATCCCGTCCTTCCCGCCCCGGGAGGTACTCTACGATTACGTCACCGGCCGTGCCGCGAACGACGACCTGCGCAGCTTCATCCAGTTCAACACCGCCGTCCGATGGATTGCGGAGGACGGCCACGGCGCGTTCGAGGTCACGGTGGAGTCCCTGACCGACGGTCACACCCGTGTGGAGCACGTCGACCACGTCATCGTGGCCACCGGCCACTACTCCATCCCCAACGTCCCGTTCTACGAAGGGTTCGCCACCTTCCCCGGTCGCATCATGCACTCGCACGACTTCCGCGACGCGCACGAGTTCGCCGGCAGGGACCTGCTCGTCATGGGGAGCAGCTACTCCGCCGAGGACATCGCCCTGCAGTCCAAGAAGTACGGGGCCCGCTCAGTGACGATCACCTACCGCACCGAACCGATGGGCTTCTCCTGGCCGGGGGGCATCGAGGAGGTGCCCCTGCTGACGCAGGTGCAGGGCAACACTGCGCACTTCGGGGACGGCAGCACGCGCCACGTCGACGCCATCGTCCTGTGCACGGGCTACCGGCACAGCTTTCCGTTCATCGAGGAGGCGCTGCGGCTCCGGACGGCAAACGAGCTGTACCCGCCGAACCTGTACCGAGGGGTGTTCTGGCTCGACAACCCGAAGATGATGTACCTGGGGATGCAGGACCAGTACTACACGTTCTCCTTCTTCGACGTGCAGGCCTGCACTACTCGCGACTTCGTGCTCGAACGCCTGTCCCTCCCGAGCCGGCAGGAGATGGCCGAGGACGTAGCAGCCTGGCGTGCGCGTCAGGCGACCCTCCAGGGACCCTTCGAAGAGATCGACTTTCAGGCCGA
>JAABUX010003857.1_pt1 | contig 19494 bp, 38 predicted proteins | sample 5561851 | NCBI WGS metagenome assembly JAABUX01 (sample SAMN10711883, study PRJNA513361) | rock metagenome | isolation source: Antarctica rocks | place: Antarctica: Victoria Land, Richard Nunatak red sandstone | collected 2016-01-03 | reverse complement strand
GTGCACCACCCCAAAGCACCACACAGCTTCAGGTCAATACAGGCTTATATGGGCACCTTTACGCCGTGTCTGTGGACTGTGCGGACAGCAGGGCACAGGGGTTGCGCGTTTTAACGCAAATCTGTCTTCGGTTCTGCCCATGCATACACTTCGTGTAAGCCGTGAAGCTTTGCAATCTGGTTTACATGCCGGCTTTGGCATAGTCAGACACCAGTATTGCTGTGTACCATTCTATCTGCTGCAGACAGATGCAGCCACCTTACAGTGCGGTCATGTACCAAGCCCACAATGCACACTTCTGCCACGCCCATGCCCCCTGTCTCCTTTCCTGTCAGCTCCTTTCCGAGCGGCATCGGGCAGGCGCAACACTGCGCAGTGTGGCGCATGTATACATAGTACCGATTGTGTATAAATGCATAAGATTTCGACAGGAGGTCCAGGGCTTTGGGAATATCTTTGTGTTTCTCGAGCCACACAGCAGTAAGAGTAAAAGCCGGTTCGATTAAAAATGCGCGTGGGCACCTTCCAGCCTTGTCAGAGACAGTGCGTGAAGCGGTGTTCTGCTTCCACATCATCTGCCAGCGGTGACGTGCCAGCACGGCCCTTTATAGCTCCGAGGTTCAGCAGGGCGCAGCAAAGAGCTCTGTTTGTTAACGCAGCGCTGGCGACAGACGCGCCAAAGCTACAGAGGCCAGACGCTGACGGGCGCTTTGGGAAGTATGGGGGCAAGTGCGTGCCCCACATAAACAAAGCGCTGGTGAACTGTGTTGATATGTCTATGCACTGACCTGGTGGGGGTTGCTCAGATATGTGCCCGAGACACTCATTTCGGCTCTCACAGAGCTGGAGGCTGCATATAAGGATATTATAGCTGACCCCAGCTTCAAGGCATGCCACCTGTCTCCTATTTATGGCGCGCAGCATTGCAATTATTCACTGTCATTACTCACTAGCTGCTTCCTGCTTCTTGTGCGCGAGGCAACATTGCAAGCTGCAACCTGCTTCTGTTATAGGCATGACGTGCTTATTTTCCTTATTGCAAGCATGCCTCGCATCCTTGACCCTCTGGAGTGCTGTAGCGCAGGCCGAGTTTGCCAAGATCTTGAAGGACTATGTGGGCCGGGAGTCGCCACTGTATCATGCAGAGCGCCTCTCCGAGCACTACCGCCAGTGCGCTCCGCACATTCTTGCAGGGTGTACAATTCAAACAAGTATTATGTGGTGATGAAAATGGATTTTGCGTGATGCAGGCCCGACGGCTCCCGCGCTGAGATTTATCTCAAGCGTGAGGACCTGAACCACACGGGCGCACATAAGATCAACAATTCGCTGGGTCAGGCGCTGCTGTGCTTGCGCATGAACAAGCGACGTATCATAGCAGAAACTGGGGCTGGGCAGCATGGCGTTGCCACGGTGCGCCTGTGAGGCTGAGCCTGCTTGCAGAAGGCTGCGTGTTCTGTAGCACAGCGCTGCCCTCCAAGTACTGACTCTGCCACGGACGTCGAGTGTGGGGTGCGTTGCGCAGGCCACGGTGTGCGCCAAGTTTGGGCTGCCCTGCATCATTTACATGGGGGCCAAGGATATGGAGCGCCAGGCGCTCAACGTGTTCCGCATGCGTCTTCTGGGCGCAGAGGTGCGCTCTTTGCACATCGTGGTTTACATGGTATTGTTAAAATTGCATGCGAACTGCTGTTTGCCAGTGCCACTTTCCGCTCCGTCAGGGCTGAGCCACAACTGCAGGCCCTTTCGATATTTGAGTGGCTCATCTGAGGTGGTGCGCTGCAGGTGCGGCCGGTGTCGGCGGGCACAGCGACGCTGAAGGATGCCACAAGCGAGGCTATTCGCGACTGGGTCACCAACGTGGAAACCACGCACTACATCCTGGGCTCTGCTGCCGGGCCGCACCCCTACCCCATGATGGTGTGCGCTGTAGTGCTGTTCATTCTGCTGTGCGTGCCTGTGCTGTGTTGCTGACAGGGCAGAAGGACTGCTACTTGGCTGCCGTATAGGTGTGAACTGATGTACTCGGGAGCAAAGTAAAGTGAGCGGTGCTGGCAGGTGCGAGACTTCCAGGCAATAATCGGCGAGGAGGTGCGCCGACAGTGCCAGGCGGCCTTTGGCGGCAAGCCTGATCTGCTGCTGGCCTGCGTGGGCGGCGGTTCCAACGCAATCGGCCTCTTCCACGAGGCGCGGCCCTTGCTCACAGACCAGTAAAGGTTTCAGAGCATGGCATCTGACAGCTGCAAATTTTAGCATAACATAGCCATCATAGCATAAAAGAAGGGAAATGAGAATCGATGAAGGAGAGTGAAGTGCTTGCATTGACGTTCACATACATGCGTTTTTTGGCAGCCGCACACCGACAACCTGCTGCAGGGGCACGCCCACATTGACACGACATAAAGATTCTGTGCGGTGCAGTTTGTGGATGATGAGGACGTGCGGCTGGTGGGTGTGGAGGCTGCGGGCGAGGGCGTGGACACCGACAAGCACGCCGCCACGCTCACCAAGGGCTCTCCCGGCGTGCTGCACGGCTCCATGTCCTACTTGCTGCAGGACAGCGAGGGGCAGGTCGTCGACCCGCACTCTATCAGCGCCGGGTGCGCCAAAACCCCCCCCTTTTCACCCTCGGGCCGCCCCGCTTGAGCGTTCCAGTTTTGCAAGCAGCAATGTTTGGTCGCTGGCCCTGGCATGCACTCGCCGAATGTGCACACGCCAGAGTAGCCGATGCCCAGATCGACGGGATTCGACCCCGCGACGTCCCTGCGCAGGCTGGACTACCCGGGCATCGGGCCGGAGCACAGCTTCTTGAAGGACATTGGCCGCGCGGAGTACTATGCGGTGACGGACGCGGAGGCGCTGGAGGCTTTTGTCCTGGTGAGCCGCCTGGAGGGCATCATCCCCGCGCTAGAGACCAGCCACGCCTTCGCCTACCTGGACCGTCTGGTGCCCACGCTCAAGCCTGGCGCGCGGATCGTCATCAACCTCAGCGGCCGCGGTGACAAAGACGTCAACCAGGCCGCTGCCATGCTGCCGCCTGACATTATGTCCCAGTAGCCTGCTTCGTCGTGTCCCAGTATGTGTTGCCATGACGTCGCCTGACATGATGATTCTGTTGGGTGGCTTCTTTTCTGTGTGCTACCGCGCAGCAGACGCATGCCGGGCGCTTGTGCACAGCACGGTAGACATCTGCACGGCCTGCTATATGGCTGTGCAGGCTATGCGGCTAAGGGCACATCTCTCATGAGCTGGCTTGTGTGCTGCGGCGCAGTTGGCGCCTGTACTGACCGCCTCCTGTGTGTGTAAACAATACAGCGTGGGGCAAGTTTTCGTGTGTGACACAAGCGGGCATTCACAGACCTGTAGGCAAGCTGAGCAGGTCTAACTACTGAGCTTGAAACGCAGCCCTTTTTAGGTGTCAGAGTGCACTGAGCGAATTAAATATACATGGGCAGAAGCCGTCACAAGCAGGTACATGCAATGATGAACATTTAGAAGCCAAAGACAGGTACATATTGTCAGCCAGTAAGAACACCAAGATACATAAGAAACCACGATGTTGTGAACACTGACAAGCTCCTAATGGCTGCACAGCAGCAAACAGATCTCTAAATGAAAAAAGCAATAAATTAGGTTTTCTACAACTTAAAACGGTCTCCACAATGCTAGAATGACCTCCTGATTCAAAAATTGGGTCCATGCAGCACAAGCCATGGTGAGCAATTGCCACAACTCTCAGCAAATGTCACGAAATGACATAAGAGGCTGCTGCGCTCCCTGTTGGACCAACAGACCAACCAAAGGAACACCAAAACTCCCAGCTCAGGTGGAGGCCACTGGAGTGGCGGACGGCGCGGGGCGGCCGGCAGAGGTACGGGAGAGGCCGCCAGACGGCAGCCGCGGGAGCTTGTGGCCGGAGATGAGCGGCTCAAGGCGCGCCACCAGCTGCGCGTAGAGGTCGTAAAAGTCGAGGCTGTCGCCTGTGATGCGCTGCACGTCCACCATGTGCACGCCTGCAACCACCGGCAGCACCTCCACGCCCAGAACCAGCGACCCATGGGGCCCCGGCACTGTGATTCGCACCCTGCCCCACCAGTACCTGGGGTAAGGGACATACATTGCAGATTAACATATGATTTTTGCACCTTCACAAAATTCAAGCCAACACCACAGACCCACCAGAGGCCCCGACACCCTGTTCACTGACGGACCCCTCTACCTTCCGATTAAGCCTGGCGAGTCCTGGCTAACTCAAAACCTGACATGAGGAAAAACTCATCACTCAAGACTGCTGCAAGGATAGCGGCGCAAATGCGCGGGGACAATGGGTGCAGGCACATGCCGGGTGTCGTCGCGGCGGCGCGTGCGTCCGCCGAGCGCATGCGCGGCGTCTTCCACGCGCGACAGAAGAGCGCCAGGCGCGGCGCGGCTGGTGAAGCGCGTCATGCGTGCCACAACGTCCGTGCGCGCGTCGAACAGCGCGCTTATGTCCAGCGCCGCGTTGATCAGCTGCGCAGCTGGACGCCTGGCCTCACTTGGGAATTGGCCATCAACTCCTCTACATCACATAAAGGGTGAGCACGCCAAGCATGAATTGAATCATACACCACGCGGCAGCTCTGGTGCGGCGTTTGTCTCTTGAGTAACGCACCTGGAATGCGTTCAGCTGCCTAGCAGCTGGCACGGCCGCCGCTTCCATATTGGTTTGCTCTGCCGCTCGGCTCTGCTCCTCCTGCGCGTTCCAGAACTGTGCGTCATGCTGCCGGCCGCACCAGAGTACATTGTGCATTACAAGCAAGGCTGGATAGCAAAGGTATACGTAAGTCTGCCCAGGATCATGACAGCTATGGTGCCCGTACCCACTTGTCACGCCCTCTGGATGTTTCACCGGGAGCCTTTCCATCATCGCAACGACATGGTGCAAAATCCAGCTGTCAATGCTGCGGCATGCTTTTTCTCGCAGACGATTGTCATGCACTCCCCGTACCAGGCACGCTGGAGGGGTACGCGCCTCGCTGAGCAGCCGTGGCGCCACGGTCGGCAAGAAGATGTCGGGTGCGGCCTCGGCATCAGTATCTGCTCGGCCCGCAGCGCCCGCCGGCAGCAGCTGCGCGCCCGCGACCGGGAAGCCAGACAGCGAGCTGCTCGGGGAACCCACGCTGGTGGCGCTCTCTAGCACAGGTGCGTAGTCCACCGCCACCCAGGGGTGCTCCCGCAGCTCTTCCGCCGTCGGCCTGCGTTGCAGCTCGCGAAGTAGGACATAACATGCCTGTAGGAGGGTTTGCCTTGTGAGCCTGCTGATGTAGGGTTGAGTAGGGTCTACCATCACTTAGGGTGTTTCCACAGCCTTGCGACCATTAGCCTGCGCTCGCAGCTCAGGCTGTAGTCCTTCCCGTGGATATGTGTTAGCCTGCCAAAACCCTGCCTGCGCCGGCCTGTCTTTGGCACAGCATGCCTGGGGAAGCTTGCAGCTGAGGGCAAGCAGATACTGCTCGCGGGAACGCATGCCGGGGGCTCCGGGCATGGCAGGCGAATGCAATTGTGTCATCTGTGCATGTGTATTTGGAGTGTCAAGGCGCATAAGCGCTGACGTCTTCTCCAACAGGCGCACCGTTGGAGGGGATCGGGCATGAGGATATGGTGGATGAGGTGCGCGAGCTCGGGCGACCACCAGGGCGCGGGCGGGTAGTCGGCGCGCGCAATCTTGTCAAACATTACAGTCAGGTTGGGCTCGTCGAAGGGCAGCGTGCCCGTCGTGATGATGTACAAGCACACGCCTGCGCGGAGCGCGCCCCGACCCACTCGTGGGCCTGGCATAGGTTCATAGAAGTTGCATACCCTGCTACATTGCGCAAGAAAGCAAGCTCTGGTGCCATCCAGAGCACCGCGCTGCCTCTGCCTGGGACACACAGCTGATCTACGCCTGGGCGAATGACTCATCAAGCTGCTGGCATATGGGGACTTGTTCACCCTCAGGGGACGCTCAGCTGCGCCTATACATTGCCGTACATCCAGATGTCCCAGACGCGAAAGTAACTAGTGTGCAAAAGCTGTGAGGCCAGAGAGTGTGGATGCTGGCAGCTGGCGCGGGGGCGCGCCCAGAGACCAGATGTCGGCAGGCGCGCCCGCGTACCCCGTGCGCTGCAGCACCTCGGGCGCGACGTAGTTGGGCGTGCCACAGGCGGTTTTGAGCATGCCGTCCGCACGTGCGCTGTCCGGCAGCGCGCCCAGCCCAAAGTCGCTCAGCTTCACCACCCCCGGGCCGTCCAGCAACACATTCTCCGGCTTCAAGTCTCTGCATAACTCGCAGGCTGTTCATGTTACGCTGGCACAGCGATGCCTACCAACTCATAGCGCTCTGAGCCAAGACAGGCAGCAAAACTACCGCACCGATGGTAGATGCCCCGCCTGTGGCAGTAATCGAGCCCATCCAGGATCTGCTGGAACACCTTGCGGGCGACAGCCTCCTGCACAAGCCCGCTGCACATGGATGAGTGACCTCTCCCTAGCCTTTAAAGCCTGCTCCACTGCGAGCGCCAGTGGGGTGTGCTTGTTCAGCATGTGGCGCACATCCATGGGCCCTTCGGCAACAATCTTATCAAATAGTTCGCCGCCAGGGCAGAACCTGCTTTGCAGCACTGCCCGTCAGCGTCACCACTGTTCATAACCGGACAGCATCAGTGGCATCGGACGTCCCTTGCCAAGAGCACAGGCGAAGACCAGGGCGTACTCCAGGACCATGTAGATTTTGTCCCGCGAGCCCATCACCTCCTTAAGGTCAACAACATTGGGGTGGTGCAGGTCGCGCAGGATGGCTATCTCCCGCTTGATTTGCTGCATCATGTTGTCCTCCCTCAGGCGAGCGCGGTCCAGCACCTGCAGCGGAGCATGCTTGCTCTTGTGCTGCCCACCACCCCGTTGGAACTCAGCACTGGGCGCTGAAGAATACCTTGATGGCCACCACGTCGCCTGTCTCCACATGCTGTCCATACTTGACCTTGGCATACGTGCCCTGCACAATTCCCAAAGACAAGCTAAGAAACAACACGTCGGTTACGGATAGTGACGCATGCTGCCTGAAGCTGCACCTCGCCAAGCGTCCTGCCCATATAGTACTGCCCAACACGCTTACGCAGCATTGCAGGTGCAGGGCAGCGCCCGCGCCCAACTTAGAGATGTAGCATCAAGCGCATGAGGGGCCTTCGCCAATCACGCACATGCACAATTGAAAGGTCACAAGTCTCATCATGTGAGATTGCCGTTGCTTGTTGCAACCAGAACCTACAGGGAATAGGGATCAGAAGGCCGATCATAAGATCAGGGTCTAACCCTCTAAGATTATCTCTGGCTGCCTGGAAGGGAGTGTCTGTGCAGTGTTTGTCGAAAGGAATGGTCCAGTCCTAGAGAGTTGAACAAAGATCGTTGTTTTTCACCTGCCTGTAAAGCTTTTAGAGGCGCGCCTGTCATGGAGGGCGTTCTGGGAATGCGGCCCCTTGCGCACACCTGCAACCGGAGGCTGGATGACCTGACCTTCTCCAGCAGCCGGGTGCGCATACGACAAGAAAGCTTCAGCACTTTTTATCTCTGGGCGGCCAGCGCTGAGACTGAATAACTCTGGTTTGCAGGTTGCCCGGGGTCAGGCGCTGCGGAGGTCAAGCGCGGCCTGCGCTGCGCCGCACACGCGCCAGGTGGGTGCCGCAAGCTGCGCTGCTTGCATTTGCTGAAGACACAGGGATTGTTCTGAGCATGGGCGCGGTGCAGGTCACTAGCATGATCGCGACAGGCCCAAAGCCTCCCCTGACGTTCTCCAACTCGAACGACGAGGGGACGCCCGTGAAGGTCAGCATTGGGGAGGGAATGGGTGAGCCCCCGACGAGTGCATGGGCCACGACAACGTGCTATTTCCCATTAGCAGGCGGCAGTCGCTGTCTTGAGAGTGCAAGCAGCACACTGTTTCCGTGTTTGAGCTTCAGTGGAGCAAGGTCGGTATGAGAGCTGGAGCTGCTGTGCAATTTTATTCTGGCATCTAAGTTGGCTGTGGGCTTGGCAGGCGGGGGCCTGTTCACCAGCATCAATCCAGAGACTCGGCGGATAATTCCAGAGGCTGTGGGCAGCCGCACGCGGCTGAAGGTTGTCTATGTGGTGCTGGAGGCGCAGTACCAGTCGGCGCTGGGCGCCGCGGTCAGGAATATCAACGCCACCAACAGCAAGGCGCGCTGCTGCGCCTGTGAGCACTGCTGTGGCTCATTCAAAGCACGGAGCCGTCAAGTATCCCGCTGCTGGTAGAAGAGACGGAGAGGTTTGCCTCGTGCGGCTAAGTCTTAGAGCCCTCGCACAGTGGCAGCCCCCCTATGGACTGCATAGTCAAGGGGTGGTTGCCCAACCACAGCAAAGGCATGGCAGCCAGAGTAGTCGGCCAGGCGTGCAAGCGGCGGGCGCGGGCGCAGGTGTGCGTGGAGGTGGTGGGCTACCTGCTGGAGGAGCTGCGCGACGCGAAGAACTACGCGCTCTTCCAGAAGGACGTGCAGAATGCCAACATCTTCATCGGCTCGCTCATCTTCATTGAGGAGCTGGCAGAGAAGGTACAGAACACGCTGTGCGGCCGGCCCTGTCTGGCCAACAGCTGCTAACTGACGTTTTTGCAGACGGACATCTGGGTATGCACCCAATAACACCTCATGAGCCCTTGGCTTGGGGTCAACGCAGATTGTGGAGACGGTGACGCCCGTGCGGGATCAGCTGGACGCGTGCCTGGTCTTCCCGTCCATGCCCGCCGTCATGTACGCGCCCTGCTCAGCAGCATGCATGCCCATGAATTGAGTGGGAGGATCATGCAGCAGGCAGCGTGCATGCCTTGGAGCAGACAGACAAGATGTACAGCGGACAAACATATGCATGTGGGCAGTCATGCGCGGTGAGTGGCAAAGTGTGCGCCTGAGCGGATGTGGCACGCGCACAGGCGGCTGAACAAGCTGGGCACCTTTAGCTTGAGCCAGCTGGGGCAGAGCAAGAGCCCGTTCGCGGAGTTCATGCGCGCACAGCGCAAGAGCAACGAGAACTTTGAGGAGAGCCTGCTCAAGCTCGTTCGCACGCTGCCCGCGGTGCTCAAGTACCTGCCCAGCGAGAAGGCGCAGGTGCACGCCTGCTCCTGCTGTCCAGGGAAGGACTGGATGGTTGCGAGGCGTTGTTGGTCAGACCCTTGAATAATGCACGGAGCGGTTTTTGTATTTGGCGTCCGTGCATGCGGGCAAAAGCAGGCTCCCTAGGCGACATGCGCACAGTGTCTGTGCTCACATGCTCTAAGCGAGCCCAAGCCCCAGCGCACGAGTTTGCATCATTACGCCTGGGGCCGCCAGCATACCGATTACGCCCGCGCGTGCGCAGGACGCGCGCGCCTTTGTGCAGAGCCTGCAGTACTGGCTGGGCGGCAACGCGGCCAACCTGGAGGGGCTGCTGCTCAACGTGGCGCAGATGTACGTGCCGGCGCTCAAGGGCGTCGACTTCTCGGTCGCCGAGCCGCAGCTCTTCCCGGACGTTGGCATCTGGCACCCTCTCGCACCCAGTGTGCCACCCCCTTATGCGCCCTGGGGCATGCGGTCAACATGTCCTGTCCTTGCATGGCCGCACATGCCTGCACCTGGTGACCCTTGTTGTAGCAACACACCAAGCAAGATGAGGCACGTGAAGTTTCGTTGAGAAAGAAGGGCCTGCCTGATACGCCTGCGTCTGAGCAAGGCCGGCGGTGCGCGCGCAGCAATGTACGAGGACGTGAAGGAGTACCTGAACTGGTACGACACGCGCTCGGACCTGAAGCTGGCGGCGGATGCGCCGATCGTGGGGCTGGTGCTCCAGCGCTCGCACCTGGTCACCGGCGACGAGGGGCACTACTCGGGCGTGGTGTCCGAGATGGAGGCTCGCGGCGCCAAGGCGCGCGGCCCTGCCCGGCGTCGCATGATGTCGCCTGTCAAGAAATCTGGTTACTAACACAGTTGGTTACTTCCTGCTGATGTCACACTTTCAGTGGGAGCCCTGCAAAATCCGCCAAATAACTTGGCGGATTCAACTTTGCGTCATTGAGCTCTGGGACTGTGCACAGCATGTCAAACGCGTGCAATGACCGGCTGTGAGCGAGCGCAGGTGGTGCCGGTGTTTGCGGGCGGGCTGGACTTCTCGCTGCCGGTGCGGAAGTACTTCTACGACCCGCTCGGCTCCGGCAAGGCGTATGTCAATGCGGTGGTGTCGCTGACGGGCTTCGCACTCGTTGGCGGCCCTGCCCGCCAGGACGCCCCCAAGGTACAGGCCTCGGCCGCTCTGCAGCTCTGAGCTCTTGCCTGGGTAGTCAAGTGATGGCATGTGCCTGCGGCCTGTTCAATTGTTGCACCTTGGGTGCAGCTTAGTTACAAAAGAAATGTCCCTGCACTGCGCACGTATGCATTGTCCGGCATGTGGGCCTCGGTATAGCACAGCCAATGGTTGGAGGGCTTGTTTGTGAGCGTATGCAGTGCTCGGTGGGGAGGCATGGACCTGCATGGCCGTTGACTGGGGGGCCTGGTGGTGAGCGGAGGGGGGCAGTGCGCAGGCGGTGGAGGCGCTGAAGAAGTTGAACGTGCCATACCTGGTGTCGCTGCCGCTGGTGTTCCAGACGACTGAGGAGTGGCTGGAGAGCGAGCTGGGCGTGCACCCTGTGCAGGTCGCGCTGCAGGCGCGCCCTGCTTAGCCCCAGGCACATGCATGATTCTGCATGGTGTGAGGTGCCCTTGAGCCGTATCTATCATTGCACATGCTGCGTGCCCGGCTGACATGGTGTTGAGAAGGGTGAGAATGTTAGGACTAGGACAAATGTTGTTCTGCCGGTGAGGATGGGTGGCAACGCTCCAGTGCCGCACTCTCCTGCCACACGCGAGCGCGTTTCGCGAGCAGGTGGCGCTGCCGGAGCTGGACGGTGCGCTGGAGCCGATTGTGTTTGCCGGCCGCGACTCCAACACGGGCAAGAGCCACTCGCTGCCCGACCGCATCGACACGCTCTGCAACCGCGCCATCAACTGGGCCAAGTGTGCTGCCCCCTGGGCAGCCAGCCTGTTTTCTGCACAAGCAGTTGGACACAATTGGCGCGGGTGACCCGATGCGTTTATTCAACTTGTAGACAAGATGGCAGGCCCAGCGTCAGGTGAAAGCGCAGCTGCGTGACTGGTGCTGAGAGCGGGGATGGGTGCTGCGCAGGCTGGCGCGCAAGCCCAAGGCGGACAAGCGCGTGGCGGTGACCGTGTTCAGCTTCCCGCCGGACAAGGGCAACGTTGGCACCGCAGCCTACCTCAACGTCTTTGGTTCCATCTTCCGCGTGCTCAATGTGCGCCCCTGAGCCCCTTCACTTAGCATTCATGCTTGGTGCGTACAATTCTGGTTACCTTCTCAGGGCAAGCATTTGTTGCTTTCTGAAGTAATTTGTCTTGGTTTTTGTGATCCACCCTGGTATTTAGTTACAGTCCGCGTGAAGCCCTCTCTCTGAGTTTGGGAGGCGTTCCTGCACGGTGACTTGACCAATGCTCACCGTGGCGGACAAATGCGTGCAGGACCTGAAGGAGGATGGGTACGACGTGGGGGAGCTGCCGGCAGATGAGGGCGCGCTGATGCAGAGCGTGCTCAACGATCCGGAGGCCAAGTACAATAGCGCCGACCTCAACGTCGCCTACAAGATGTCCGTCAGCGAGTACGAGCGCCTGTGTCCCTACGCTGAGGCGCTCGAGGAGAACTGGGGCAAGGCGCCTGGTGCGCCCTCCACTCCCGGCATTATTCGGCATGTGCCCTTTCTTGCGACTAGCAATTATTGGCAAACATGCAAGCCGCCCCGTAGGTCCATCGCGTGTGGGCTTGCCATGCATGTTTTCATCCTTACCACACACCTTTTTGACATGCTTTGCAAGGACCGTGTGCAAGCAGCAGCGGAGCCGGGAAGTCTCTGCCTTTGCATGCCTTCAGCTCCCGGCGTTGAATGCGTGCCTGTGCCTCTCTTTTGCACTTTGTCATCAGCAGGGGAGAAGGTGCGTGCAAGCTGAAGTGGACGAGGTCCGTCTGGCTGCTGCATGCCTAAGGTGGGGCCTGTGGCAGACGCTGAAGCAAGTTTGTGGGGTGGCGCGGCAGGCAAGCTGAACACCAACGGCACGGAGCTGCTGGTGTTCGGCAAGCAGTTCGGCAACGTGTTCATCGGCGTGCAGCCCACGTTTGGCTACGAGGGCGACCCCATGCGCCTGCTCTTCAGCCGCTCGGCGTCCCCGCACCACGGCTTTGCCGCCTACTACACCTTCCTGGAGCGCATCTTCAAGGCGCGCGGAAGACCTCGCCACTGCCTGGTCTTGGCTACGGCTTTTCCCAGCGTGCTTGCCGTCAGGCTCCAGCAGGATCCACCCCGGCCCGGTGTCAAGAGATACCGTCACGGTGCTTGGTTTTGTATGGTGCCGGGCATCACAATGTATGTGCCGGTCTGCTTGGAAAGGGTGTGGGGCGCCTGCTCAAACAAGGTCCCCCATGAAAGGCGCTACAGCATTGGGTTTGTCATGAAAGAAGCGGGAGCCCGGGTGTGCAGGCGGACGCGGTGCTGCACTTCGGGACGCACGGGTCGCTGGAGTTCATGCCGGGCAAGCAGGTGGGCATGAGCGGCGTGTGCTACCCGGACAGCCTCATCGGCGACCTGCCCAATCTGTACTACTATGCGGCCAACAACCCCAGCGAGGCCACCATCGCCAAGCGCCGCTCCTACGCCAACACCATCTCCTACCTCACCCCGCCCGCCGAGAACGCCGGCCTCTACAAGGGGCTCAAGGCGCGCGCCTGTTTGGCTAGTTTGTGTCGGCGGTCACAGGGCTGTGACAGTGACTGCGAACGAGTGTGCTCGTGTTTATGAGGCGTGGCCTGACCAAGTATTGGCCGCACCGAGGGGTGAGATGCATGGCATGCGCGAGCGCAGGAGCTGAAGGAGCTGATCGCGAGCTACCAGACGCTGCGGGAGAGCGGGCGTGGGCCGGCCATCTGCGCGACCATCATTGAGACGGCGCGCCAGTGCAACCTGGACAAGGACATCCAGCTGCCGGAGGCGGACCCCAAGGACCAGTCCCTGGAGGAGCGCGACAGCGTGGTCGGCCAGGTCTATGCCAAGTGCGTCGCCCGGGAGTCTGCAGCCTCTTGTGGCACACGTGGGGGCTCGTACACATGCACAGAGTCGGGTGCATCACACAAACTGGTGGCAGAGCGCGCAAAATCTTCTTTCAAAGGCCGCATCGGAGGCGAGGCCCAGGCACATGCAGCCTGCCACAAGTTGTGCAGCTGAAGCGCAGCCTGTTTGCATGTGTCACTGCTGATCCTGCTGGGCGGCAGGCTGATGGAGATCGAGTCGCGGCTGCTGCCATGCGGGCTGCATGTGGTGGGCAGCCCGCCCAGCGCGGCAGAGGCGGTGGCCACGCTGGTCAACATCGCTGAGATTGACCGCCCCGACAACGACCCCCCCGTCGCGGGGCTGCCCGGCGTCCTCGCCCGCTGCATCAATCGCAGCATCGAGGAGATCTACCTGAACAACAACAAGGCAATTTCCTGCCTCCCAGTCTGCTGGCTCTTGCATGTTAAATACCAACAAAACATAATGTGCTGCGGTTTGTTCAGGGCCGCCCATGTTTACCTGCAGGATTGACCAGCAGATGAGGAAGAATTGCTGAAAGCGCGGCTGGCTGATGCGTAGGGCATTCTGGAGGAGGTCAACCTGCTGCAGGACATCACAATGACGACGCGCGCGATGGTGGGCGCGTTCGTGGAGGACCGCACCGACGCCAATGGCGTCATCACCACGGACTCCTTCTCCGGCTTGGCGCGCCGCATGGGCTTCCGCGCGCAGCCCTGGGAGGCTGTCCTCAAGGTGTGTGCGCGCCCCGCGCTCGCCTACACTTCTGATGGGTATGTATGTGTGCTTGTGGTGTGATGGAAGCTGGACAGCTCAGCATCGCGAATGGTATGCACGAGCTGTGTTCACGCCTTGAGCGACACAGTGCAGGGAGCTGGTTGGCAGCAGTCGTGGGTGAGTCCAGCTGCTGCTTGTAGTGCGCCTGGCCTGCTGAGAACAGGTGCGGCCGGGCGCAGGGCACGAAGTGGGCGGGCGCCGACAAGAAGCAGATGGCGGGCACGTTCACGTACCTGGACTTCTGCCTTGAGCAGATCGTCAAGGACAACGAGCTGGGCGCCCTGCGCCAGGCGCTGGAGGCGCGCCCCATGCATGTCCCTGTTGAGCTCGGATACGACTCTGAAACGTGAAGCAACTCTCGTCGATGATGGGTCTCTGGTGAGAGCCTGCGATCACCCCTGCAGTTTCCTGCCGTCTGAGGCGCTGCATTCTGGCCGATTGCTGGCACGGGACGAGGTAGAGCATAGTCTTGGGTATTGGGCGAGCGCAGGAAGAGAGCGTTTGAGACGCGCACCACATGCAACAAAGGGCTGGGGGCGCGCAGGGCGGGTACGTGGAGCCCGGGCCGGGCGGAGACCCCATCCGCAACCCGGGTGTGCTGCCGACAGGCAAGAACATCCATGCGCTGGACCCGCAGGCCATCCCCACGCAGGCTGCCGTCAAGTCTGCGCGCATCGTTGTCGAGCGGTGCGCCTTTTGCCCTTAGGCGGCTGCATGCCTGCAGCTCTGTGCTGGACGTAGAAAAGAACAAGAACTGGGCTCCGGGTGTCCAAGTTTGCATTCAAGGTGGCTAGGATGGAAGCATGTTAACCTGCTATCAAAACATGTGCATGGGCAAACGACAACCCGGAGCGGTGGGTGCGTGCAGGCTGCTGGAGGTGCAGAAGGAGCAGAACGGCGGGAAGTGGCCGGAGACAATTGCGGTTGTGCTGTGGGGCACCGACAACATCAAGACGTACGGCGAGTCGTTGGCTCAGGTACCCACCCGCCTGAGTTATCGATGATGCAACCTCATCTCGGACTCTTTGTGGGTGCAAGTTGCGGAGCTCCTGTGTGTCTGGGAATTGACCACGTGGAGGCTTGCTGGATGTTAACGTGCTGCGTTGTTGACAACACTTTGTTCCCTGAGACAGAGTGTGGGGCGCAGGTGATGATGATGGTGGGAGTGGCGCCGGTGGCAGACGCGCTGGGCCGCGTGAACAAGCTGCAGGTGATCTCGCTGGAGGAGCTGGGCCGCCCGCGCGTGGACGTGGTCGTCAACTGCTCCGGCGTCTTCCGCGACCTGTTCGTCAACCAGATGAACCTGCTCGACCGCGCCGTCAAGATGGCCGCCGAGCAGGACGAGCCTGATGAAATGAACTTTGTGCGCAAGCATGCGCGCGAGCAGGCACGGCCACCGCCCCTGCAACACGTTTCTGGTGTGTTGCCTTTGCAGAAGCACCGATGTTTGTCGTGTGGATTTTTTGTAGCGTTTGTTTTATGCATCGTGACATACAAGGCTCGAAGAATATGTGTCGTGCGCTCACGCTGGTGGCTGACACGGCAGGCGGAGGAGCGGGGGGTGAGCATGCGCGAGGCTGCAACGCGCATTTTCAGCAACGCCAGCGGCTCGTACAGCAGCAACGTCAACCTGGCCGTGGAGAACTCCAGCTGGCAGGACGAGAGCCAGCTGCAGGAGATGTACCTGCAGCGCAAGTCCTTTGCCTTCAACTCCGACCGGTGCGCCGCGCGGCCTCACTTCCTCTGCCTCTTGTTGGAACGCACACACCTGGGGTTGCCGACGGGGCCAGGCCCATTCTGATGTGCAGGCAGTTTGAATTAGGTAGTCACGGAGTCTCAGTAACGGGCTGCGCAGGAACCGGCACAGGTGCTAAAACACAGCCTTGAGAGTTCTGTCCAAGAATGGGGTTTTAGTACGAGACCGAAGCAGGCACCTGAGCTGCGCTCCTCAACAGGCCGGGTGCGGGCGGCGAGGCGAACCGCGACGGGTTTGAGGCGGCGATGCGCACGGTGGACGTGACGTTCCAGAACCTGGACAGCAGCGAGATCAGCCTGACTGACGTCAGCCACTACTTCGACAGCGACCCCACCAAGCTGGTCGCCGGTCTGCGCAACGACGGTCGCACGCCCTCCTCCTTCATTGCCGACACCACCACCGCCAACGCGCAGGCGCGCCTCTGCCTGCCTCTGCTGCTGTCTGTGACATGCTGGCACCTGAAAGGGCAGCGGCACGTGGTGCTGCGCTTCATTGTTTGATGGGCTCTTGCATGTGATGTGGCGTTTTGATGCTTGGATGGCAACTGCCGCCATCCCAGTGTGCCTCCACTGTGACATGAGGAGCAGGGCTGGGTGGACAGCATGCAGGCAGCAGGAGACTGACGCATGCATGGGGGTATGGTGCAGGTGCGAACGCTGGCGAGCCAGGTGAGGCTGGATGCGCGCACGAAGCTGCTCAACCCCAAGTGGTACGAGGGCATGCTGTCCAGTGGGTACGAGGGCGTGCGCGAGATCCAGAAGCGCTTGACCAACACCATGGGCTGGTCCGCCACCGCTGGCGCCGTCGACGGCTGGGTCTATGACGAGGCCAACGCCACCTTCATCGATGACCCGGACATGGCCAAGCGGCACGCGCCTTGCTGCTAGTTTTGCCTGCATACTTGCTTTGCAGCACCTGTCAACTCGGGTGCCTCTCATCAACAAACCCGTCAGCCAACAGGCGCTAACCCTGCTCTCAACCCTGTGTGTACATGCTGTTTGTTGGTAGCCTCACTTAATGTGGTCGCAGCCCTGTCGCTGATGTTCAGGGAGGCCTATGTGCAGGAGTCTGGCTGGTAACCAGTTGTGGTGTGCCAATCCAATTTTTACTGGGAGGTAAGACGATGCGGTGATTCTGCATTTGACACGAGCCTGAGTGCCGGCGCAGGTTGCTGGATACAAACCCAAACAGCTTCCGCAAGCTGGTGGCGACCTTCCTGGAGGCCAACGGGCGCGGCTACTGGGATGCCTCCGAGGAGCAGATCGACCGCCTGCGGCAGCTGTACATGGATGTGGAGGACAAGATTGAGGGCGTTGAGTAGAGTCTTGAGGGGTCATAGTATCATTGGATGGGCTGGATTGGCGTCTGGCCTCTGGTCAGTGGAGCTGCAGTGGTATGGCCGCCAAGGCCGCTGCTGGCTGCCAGGGGCCGGGATGCAGCTGAGCGGGGCGCGGTGGTCGCGATCAGGTTGTTACAATGGATGCCTTGTGAAACGGTTCTTGTTGCTTCTCGGTGGGTTTGAGCATACCTTCCTGGTAGAGAGAGTGCGAGCAGACTGTCCCACCCGCGCCTCGCCGCTTGCTTGAGCCGTGGAGGCCGGCGCGTCTTTTAGGAGAGCTTCTAGCTCTGGGTCTGTGTGTTTTGAGCTCCTATTCTTTCCGCAGGGCCATACCGCAAGGTCTTGCGGCGCCACATTGCACAGCAATTGGCTTGCAGCATTTTTGGGCCGTGCTATGCACTTCTAGGGCAATCAGGGTAGGGTTTAGGGCAATGGCTGGCCATCAGGCGCACGCTCGGACACACAGTGCAGCCCAAACGCCTCTGGAGAAAAGGCTTGTGGCACGGCAGCCATATTGCTTAGATAGTTTATAGCGCCAGGAAGGAGTTAATGAGCGAGGAGATTTGGCGGCCACACTCGGTTACTGTTATATCTAGGGCCAGTTCACCCCGACCCATGACCTGACGTCGGCGTAGGTTAGCCTGCCCAAGGACTCCATTGGCTACGAGACAAGCTGGGGCAGCTATTTCAATTCACCCCAGCACCTTTTTGTGGAGGCGCATTAGCAAGGCGCGATTGTTGAAGCAAATGCGAGGCAGGACAGACCAGAGAGCATACAGACTTTCACTTGGGCTTCTTCATGGCTCTGAGTCTTGTTGCTGCCTGACTTTTTGAACCAGTGTGGTAGCTTCACAGTGGCACAAGCAGCGTAAGCTTCAAGGTAACTCATATTCAACACAGCATATCAAGCAGTACACTTTACGCCAGGCAAAATGGGCAACAGCCTGTACGCAGAAATAGATATGTCTGGTCAGCGTATGTGTTCCCCCACACTTGAATACACACAGTATCATGCCATTCCGAGTACAGAATATCCGTCAAACAAACCTTATAGGCTGAACCACACAACACCATAGCAAGACAGTAAGCTAATCTATGAGCTCAGTTGCTTGCACAGCACAGCAGAACGAAATTGCAAGGGTTACTGCTTTCGGCCAAGACAGATAGATAGAAACATAGAATTTACACCATCCAACCTCAGCTGGGTTGATTAGGGTCCTATTCACCTAGCAATGTAGCATGGAGCTTCATACCAGCACAGATGTCGCATGCTACCGAAAACAGGTCCAGCCATATGAACATCTGCATGGTATCAGCTTCAGCAAATAGATGCGCAAGCCTCTGCCGACCTGGCTGCATGACAGGGCGCTAAAGCAACAAGTGCCACTTGTTGCCCAGGGCGCCAAGCTGACAAGAACGGCATGTGCACTCCTGATGATCATGACTCGTGATCAGTGACTCAGTGACTCAGTGAGTGTGGTCGTTGATGGGAAGTTTGGCGGCGCCCATACTTCACCTAAACACAGCGCTTGACTTCACTACTTCCAAATGGAGCGCAAATGGAGGCACGACCACTGCAACCATTGAACGTGGCGGCCTTGCTAGGATTTCTTAATGTTGAGGATGCCTAAACTCTCAAGGATGCATGTATGCATTTAGTCACTGCACGAGTGTCCGCTTTACGCTTTAAGTGCAGCATGGATTAGCCTGGCGGGAACAGTTGTGCAAACAGCGCACGAACAGCCAGTGTTGCCAGGCACTCGAGCAAGGTCAGCGAACCAGAATGTTGTAGTAGCACGAGCACACGCACGATAAAATGCAGGCCGCTGAGGCGTGGCGAGCGAGGCTGGACCTTGGGCCAATCCTGTGCAGATTGTATAGACTCAAGGCGGAATCCACTCTCCCGCCTGCACTTGGGCATGTGTCAGTAAGGAATCCTCACCCTGGCACTCGAGAGGCATGCAGCCCTCGCCTTGGTACCGGTCGTGCGGGTATGAATCATGGAGATATCTAAGTCTGCACACTGTGTTATCTACCCTAGCAGGGTTCGTGTTTATGTAGCTCAGTTGGTTAGAGCATCCGTCTAACACACGGAAGGTCCACGGTTCGAAACCGTGCATGAACACTGCTGACAGCGGAATGCTTTTTGCCTGAGCCGCAGCAGATAGCCTGCATTAACAATTTGAGCTGAAGGCACGCTCACACAAAGCTACATCTGAGTTTGGTGAGTGGCGGGCGCATGCTATCAAGCAAATATTCAGTGTCATCAAACTATGCTGAACCTGGCCAAATGGGCTTGCAACTTGTGCACCACCCCAAAGCACCACACAGCTTCAGGTCAATACAGGCTTATATGGGCACCTTTACGCCGTGTCTGTGGACTGTGCGGACAGCAGGGCACAGGGGTTGCGCGTTTTAACGCAAATCTGTCCTCGGTTCTGCCCATGCATACACTTC
>JAABUX010003855.1_pt1 | contig 19500 bp, 21 predicted proteins | sample 5561851 | NCBI WGS metagenome assembly JAABUX01 (sample SAMN10711883, study PRJNA513361) | rock metagenome | isolation source: Antarctica rocks | place: Antarctica: Victoria Land, Richard Nunatak red sandstone | collected 2016-01-03 | reverse complement strand
CCGATCTTCTGAGGGATCGGGGGCGGCCCGGCCTGCCCCCAGTCATCAGGCTCCGACTGTCAGGCGGCGTGCGCGATCCGCGTCCTCAGCGTGCCGACCCCGCCGACCTCGATCCGCATCTCGTCGCCGGGTCGCAGGAACACGCCCTGCGCCATGCCGACCCCGGCAGGGGTGCCAGTGGCGATCACGTCGCCGGGCAGCAGGGTGACGCGGGTGCTCAGGTGGGCAACCTGCTCGGCCATGCTGAAAATGAGGTTCCGGCTGTTGGAGTCCTGCATCAGCCGTCCGTTGACCCATAGCCGCACGGACAGGTCGGCCAGGTCGGCGATCCCCTCCAGCGGGACGATCCAGGGTCCCATGGGCTTGGCGCCCTCGAAGCACTTCTGGCTCATCCAGTCCCAGCGGAACGGGGAGCTGACCGGGATTTCCGGCCGCGCCACCCAGTCGCGGGCCGACAGGTCGTTGACAATGGTCAGGCCGGCGACGTGCGCCATCGCCTGGTCCGCCGCCACGTTGCGCGCGGCCCGGCCGATGACGACGCCGATCTCCGCCTCCCAGTCGAGCTTGCTGGAATAGGCCGGAATTGCAACCACCGCATCCGGGCCGACGACCGAGTGCGACGGCGTGGCGACAAAGTGCCAGGGCTTGTCCCCGTCCTTGCGCGGCCCCTCGTCGGGCAGGCCGAGCACGCGGGCCATCTCCGTCACATGGTCGGTGTAGTTTGCACCGGCGCAGAACAGCGCACGGGGGTAGAGGACCGGCGCCAGGAGCCGCACCCGGTCCAGGGGGCCGACCGGGGCGCCGCTGAACGCCGCCGCGGCGAGGCCGGCCCGCATTTCGTCCCATCGCTCCAGCGCCGCGAGCATCGTGGCCGGCGCGTCGGTGCCCAGGACAGCCTGCATGTCGTGGACCAAGCCGTCCCGGGCCATGCCAGGGCGGGGCAGGCCGGTGTCGGCGGCGGCGTAGGTGACGAAGCGCAGGTCCGCGATGGCCGTCAAGCGGCGGACCCGAACACCTCGTCGAACAGCCGGCCCGGCCGGTGGCAGATCTCCCACCAGTTGCTGTCCATGTCGCGCAGCAGGAAGCCGGTCTGGCCGCCGTCGCGCGTCACGTCCTGGACCTCCTGCATCCCGTACTCGTCCTTCAGGCGGAGGGCGGCGGCGTGCGCCTCCTCCACCTCGGCGGCGGTCGCCATGTCCAGGCACCAGCGCACGGAGGGGGGCAGCGGCAGCATGGAGTCGCCGGTCTTCACCGCCGCGACCATCCAGCCGCCGCCGCAGCGCAGCCAGATCGCCATCTCGCCCCGCTGGACCGTCTCCAGGCCCAGGAACTCGTTGTAGAAGCGGCGCGCGGCCACCAGGTCGCGCGTTTCCAGCGTGCCGTGGGACAGCGACAGCGTGAGGCTGCCGCTGGCCGGGACGGGCTGGGTCATGTCGTTCATCGCGTGGTCCTCCCGTTGCCCCAGCCTGCTCCGGCCGGGAATTTCGCAGATTGGCCGGCGCTAGTTGAAGCCGCCGTCGCCGCGGGCGAACACCTCGTCCGTCGCCTCGCCAGGCGGGCGGCACTCGACCTCCCACCAGTTGGAATCGAAATCCTGCAAATAGAACGAGTAGGTGCCGTGCTGGATACGCGGCTTGCGGACCGCGCGCAGGCCCAGGCTGTCCTTGTTGGCGGCGGCGTAGGCGTGGACCCGGTCCACCTCGGCCGGCGAGGCGACGTCGATGCCCCAGTGCTTGAACAGGTTGGTGGTGACGGTGCCCTCCACCTGTTGCACATCCATGACCCAGTAGGGGCCGCCGTTGCGATGGCGCAGCCGGGCCGGGTCGGTGTCGCGCACCATCATGCGCCCGCCCTCCATGCGCTTGCACTCCAGGCCCAGGAAGGTCTCGTAGAACGCCTGGGCGCGGTCCAGGTCGGCAGTCAGGATGGTGCCGCGCGACAGGATCAGCGGCTTGAGCACTGAATTCGCGTCGCTGCGGGGGATATCGGTCGGCAGGCTGGGCGCAAGCGGGGCGTCGAGGGCGGCGGACATGGCGTGCTCCTTGGGTTGAGGGGTTCAGCGGTCCAGGATCAACTGCTCGCCCGGCATCGCGCGGGAGATGCAGATGTGGATGGTGTCCTGGGCGGCCTTTTGATCGTCCTCCAGGATGTCGTCGCGGTGGTCCGCCTTGCCGCCGAGCAGGGTGGTCTCGCAGTTGCCGCACCAACCTTCCCGGCATACGTACGGCGTCTTGATCCCAGCGGCGAGGATCACCTCCAGGATGGACTTGTCGGCGGGGACATGAAGGGTGCGTCCGCTGCGGGCCAGCACGACCTCGAACGGCTGGTCCCCCTCCGCCGTGGAGGCTGCGTCGGATGGCGAGGACGGAGAGGCGAACAGCTCCACATGCACCGTGCCCACTGGCCAGTGGGCGGTGGCGGCCTTGGCGGCCCCGATCAACCCGCGGGGGCCGCAGACATAGGCATGCGCGCCCGCCGGACGGTCCCGCAGCGCAGCGCCCAGGTCGAGGCTGCGGCCCGCGTCGCCCTCGTCGTGGTGCAGGAGCAGGCACGGGCCATGCGCTTCCAGCAGTTCCGCCCGGTAGGCGGTGTCGGCGGCGGTGCGCGTGCAGTAGATGACGCGGAACGGGGCGCCGATGGCCTGCAGCCGGTGGATCATGGAGCGGATGGGCGTGATCCCGACGCCGCCGGCCACCAGGATGTGCTCGGCCGCCTCCTCCCGCAGCGGGAAAGCATTGCGCGGCCCGGCGATCTCCAACCGGTCGCCGACCTGCACGGTGCCGTGCAGCCAGCCGGACCCGCGGCCGTCCGGCTCCCGCAGGACCGCGATCACGTAGCGGTTCGCGTCACGCGGGTCGTTCGCCAAGGAGTAGGACCGGATGACGCCTTCGCCCACGGCCACTTCGATATGCGCCCCCGCTTCGAACGGCGGCAGTTCGGCCCCGTCGCCGACCAGCTCGAACTCGCGTATCCTGGAAGTCTGGTCCCGAACGGCGCCGACGCGCACGCCGAGACGCGGCAGCGAGGGATCGAAATCTTGCATCCGTGGCGCTCCCCGTCATCGTCCGGCTTGGTTCCGGCTCCTGCATGTGAGTATAATGAGCGCAGTCATGTTTGAGCGCAATACAATTTTCATCGCTGCCCGCTTTGGCTGCGCTGATTGGGTGATGGTTCATGCCAGGTGCAGGAGGGCAGCGGATGCGCAAGGTGGAGGCTGACAAGCAGGCGTCCGGGCTGCGGGAACGCGGCAAGCGCGACCGCCTGCGCCGCCTGCACCAGGCCGCGGCGGAGGTGTTCCGCACCCGCGGCTACGACGCCGCGACCACGCGGGACATCGCCCAGTTGGCTGATGTGTCCGTGGGCACCTTGTTCGTCTATGCCAGGGACAAGCGGGACCTGCTGTTCCTGGTCATCAACGACGATCTGGATGAGGTCCTCGCGCGCGCGTTGGTCGCGGCTGGCCGGCCTGGCACGCTGCTTGACCAGTTGGCGCGGCTGCTCGGGCCGATCTACATCTACTTCGCCTCGGAGCCGGAGCTGGCGCGGCCGGCGTTGCGCGAGGTCGTGCACTACGACTGGCCGGAGGACCCCGGCATTGGTGAGCAAGCGCAGCGCTACATGCGTCGGATGGAGACTTGGCAGGACACCATTGCGGCGATGTTGGCCGGCGCTGACAAGGCCGGGCAGCTCCGGTTGGACGCTCCGGCGGGGTTGGTGGCGCGGGTCCTGTTCGACATCCATCTGGTCGAGGTGCGCCGCTGGATGAGCGTGGGCCAGCCGGACCCGGCGCAGGGCCAGGCGATGCTGCGGCAGATGTATGCCATCGTGCTGGAGCACCGGCTGGCAGCGGCGGGCCAACAGCTTGCGACATCCTGTGGCTGAGCAGGTTCTTTTCTGGCAACTGCTGGCATGGGGGCTTTTTCTGTCAAACGGCTGAGGAAAGTGGGTAATCAGGAATTTTCCTGATGTTAATGCTATGCACCATCATGTCGGCGGCTTACGAGCGCACGCCGACATCCCGTCGATAAGCACCCTCCGCCCACGGTACCAGCCCTACGGCTTGATATGCCACCATCCGGGCCGCCGCCAGGTCGATTGCCGTGCCGCAGACCGTCAGCACCCGGCCACCATCGGCCAGCAAGTGCCCGCCGTCGAACCGCGTGCCCGCCTGGAACACCAGCGCGCCAGGGACAGCAGCCGCCGCGCTGAGGTCGCCGACGTCGGAGCCGAGTTCAGGCGCTGCCGGGTAGCCCGGCGCCGCCATCACCACAGCAACCGAAGCGCCATCCCGCCACCGCAGGTCAAAACGGCCAAGCTCGCCATCGCAGGCCGCCAGCAGCGCAGGCAGCAGGTCGCTGCGCAGCAGCGGCAGCAACGCCTGGCACTCCGGGTCGCCAAACCGGACATTGTATTCGATCAGCTTGACGCCCGCCGCCGTCAGCATCAGCCCGGCGAACAGGACGCCGCGGAACGGCGTGCCGCGCCGGGCCATCTCGGCCAAGGCCGGGTGGATGAACCCGTCCATCGCCGGAGCGGGATCAAACCCCGGCACCGGAGACAGTGCCCCCATGCCGCCCGTGTTCGGCCCGGTGTCGCCATCGCCCGCCCGCTTGTAGTCCCGCGCCGCCCCCAGGAACACCGCATCCGTGCCGTCGCACAGCGCGAACAGGCTGACCTCCTCGCCGGCCAGGCACTCCTCGATCACCACGCTCGCCCCACTGTCGCCGAACAAGCGGTCGCGCATCATCATGTCGACCGCCGCCTCCGCCTCCTCGATCGTGGCAGCCACGACGACACCCTTGCCCGCCGCCAATCCATCGGCCTTGACCACGACCGGCGCACCCCGGCGGCGGATGAACTCGCGCGCCGCGTCCGCATCATCGAACCGCTCCCACATCGCAGTCGGGATGCCGGCGTCATCGCAAAGCTGCTTGGTGAACGCCTTGCTGCCCTCCAGCCGCGCCGCCGCTGCGGTCGGGCCGATGCAGCGGACGCCAACCTGCGCCATGGCGTCCGCCAGCCCGGCAACCAGCGGACCCTCAGGACCCGGCACCACCAGGTCAACCGCGTTCTCGCGCGCGAACTGCACCAGCCGCTCGACATCCAGCGCGGCGATGCCGACGTTCTCCGCCACCAGCGCCGTGCCGGGGTTGCCCGGCGCCACCCACAGCTTCGTCAGCAGCGGCGACGCCGACAGTGCCCAGGCCAGCGCATGCTCCCGCCCGCCCGAGCCGACCACCAGAACCCGCATCGCGACCCCCGCTTCAAACTACCGCGCCTCTAGCATAGGCTGGGCGCATGGACGATCTAAAGGCGGCCCCCAGCAACATCCCGGAATACACGGTTTCAGAAATCTCCGGCGCGGTGAAGCGCACGCTGGAGGGCGCGTTCGGCCGCGTCCGCGTGCGCGGCGAGATCACCGAGTACAAACGCTACCCGTCCGGCCACATGTACTTCTCACTCAAGGACGAGGGCGGCAAGATCAGCAGCGTCGTGTGGAAGGGCACCGTGCCGCGCCTTGGCCTTCTGCCCGAGAATGGCGTGGAGGTCATCGCGACCGGGCGCGTGTCGTCCTACGGCGAGCGCAGCTCCTACCAATTGATCGTCGACCGCATGGACTACGCCGGCGCCGGCGCGCTGCTGGCCCGCATCGAGGCGCTGCGCACCCGCCTGGTCGCGGAGGGCCTGTTCGACAGCGACCGCAAGCGCCGCATCCCGTTGCTGCCCGGCGTCGTCGGCGTCGTGACCTCGGCCCAGGGCGCGGTGCTGCAGGACATCAAAACGACAATCCTGCGCCGTTTCCCGCGCCCGATCCTGGTCTGGCCGGTGCCGGTCCAGGGCGAGGGCGCCGCCGCCCGCATCGCCGCCGCCATCGCCGGCTTCGACCGCATCGCGCCCGGCGGCATCATCCCGCGGCCCGACGTGCTGATCGTCGCGCGCGGCGGCGGCAGCTTGGAGGACCTGATGGCCTTCAACGACGAGGCCGTGGTCCGCGCCGCCTGCGCCTGCCGCATCCCGCTGATCTCCGCCGTGGGGCACGAGACCGACCACACGTTGATCGACCTCGCCGCCGACCGCCGGGCGCCGACGCCGACCGCCGCCGCCGAGCTGGCCGTGCCGATGCGCGCCGAGCTGCTGGCCAATGTCGCGCAGGAGGCGGCGCGGCTGTCGGCCGGGCTGCACCGGATGACGCAGGAGCGCCGGCTGCGGCTGGGCCAGGCCGAGCGTGGCCTGCCCGACCTGCCGAACCTGCTGGGCGGCGCGCGGCAGCGCCTGGACGACCGCGCGCAACGGCTGGCGATGGCGTTGCCAAATCTGCTGGCCGCGCGCCGGGCCGCGCTGGTGCGGGCGGAGCGCGGGATTCCGGACCTGCCCGGCATCGTGCGCGCGGCGCACCAGGCCATTGAGGCGCGCAGCCTGCGCCTTGTGCTCGCGCTGCCAAACCTGGTGCGTGCGCGTCGGGCCGCGCTGGTGCAGGTCGAGTTGCGGACGCCCAACCCGCAAGGCGTCGGCGCGGCGCGGCGGGCGGCGGTGGCGCTGGCGGCGTCCCGGCTGGGCGGCGCGCTGCGCCAGGCGGCGGCGCGGCACCAAGGACGCGCCGGCGCCATGCTGGGCCGGCTGTCCCCCGCGCCGTTGCACGCCGGGCTGCGCGAGCAACGGGCGCGGCTGACCGGCACGGCGGCGCGGCTCGAATCCGTCTCGACCCAAGCGGTGCTGGCCCGCGGCTATGCGTTGGTGCTGGACGCGGAGGGGCAGGCGGTCACGTCGGCGGCGCGGGTCGTGCCCGGCGGGCGGCTGCGGCTACGGTTCGGCGACGGCGAGGCAGGCGCCACCGCGGACCCGGCAATCCCGTCAACCTGAACATATTCCGCCAGCCTGCTTTACTTTGGCGCGGCGAAGGCTCATGTAAGCGATGGCGCTTTTCGTGTTGGGCCAGCCACTCTTTGGATACTCGCCTGTCGAACCCTGTTTGTCTTGTGGTCCGCGGCTTTTCCGGTGCTCCCTAATGTAAAAGTAATTCGGCCTGCACCGTGCGGGCCGCCGTGTCTATGGAGAGCATGTTATGGCAGTCGGAACGGTCAAGTGGTTCAACGCGCAAAAGGGTTTTGGCTTCATCCAGCCGGATGACGGCAGCAAGGATGTGTTCGTCCACATCTCTGCGGTCGAGCGCGCCGGCATGGGTTCGTTGAACGAGGGCCAGAAGCTGAGCTTCGAGCTTGAGCGCGGCCAGCAGGGCAAGACCTCCGCGATCAACCTGCAAGCGGCGTAATCTTTCACCCCTAGAGCCGCCCGTGTGGCGGCGGTCGGAGGCGACCTGTATGGCAGCCCATAAGTTCGCCTTCGGCCAGAAGGTGGAGTTCTCCCCCAGCGCGTTCGATGGCAACGCGCCGCGGGGGAGCTACACTGTGGTCCGGCAGATGCCCAGCGAGACCAGGGACCTGCAATACCGCATCAAGAACGCCCGTGACGGGCACGAGCGCGTCGTGCGCGAGAGCCAGCTCGGCCAGAGCTGAGGCGCCGCCTCCCGCTCTCCCCGACGCTGCCCTCCTGCCACTTCGCGCTGCCTCCCTAGCGCTGCGAGGAAGATCAATGGTTTTCAAGCCCAACTACAACATGCAGCGGGCCGAGCGGAACCGCGCCAAGCAGGCCAAGAAAGACGAAAAGCTGCGGGAGAAAGAAGAATCCGCGGCGAAGCGCAAGGCCGACCTTGAGGCCGGCATCCAGCCCGCCTCAACCGAGGGCGCCAATTCTGGAGACAATGATGGCGCCTAAGAAGAAAATCGAAAGCAGCTTCGTTGCTTTTGATGTGACCTATGTCGACGGCACCCGCAGCAGCAACCGGCGCGTGCCCAGCACGGCACTGGTTGGCCTCGATGGCGACATGCCGGCCCAGGGCATCATCGAGCAGCAGGACGCCACGATCGGCGCGGCCTCCGGCAAGCCCCGCCCGGCCATCAAGTCGCTGGAGCGCTCGCCGCTCCCGGAAATCGTCAAAGTCCCGGTGAAGGCTAAGTACTAGCCTTCGGCCAGCGCCGGTGCAGCCATAGCCAGCTTTCCGGCTTGGCCCGTATCCAGCGCTCCATCGTATCGTTCACCGTCTGCGTCAGCGCGGCAACGTCCGCCGCGCGGTCGCCGCTGTCCGGCAGGACGAGCGGCGGCTCGCACGTGACGCGGAAGCGCGCTGGACCCAACCGCTCCACATAGCCGGGAATGACCGGGCAGCGCAGCCGCAACGCCAAGGCCGCGAGTGCCGGGGCAGTCATCGCGGGGCGGCCGAAGAACCGGGCCTCGATGCCGTCATTCATCTTCTGGTCCATCAGCATGCCCAGCCGTCCGCCGCGCGACAAGTGCATGAGGGACTGGCGGGCGCCGGTTGCCCCTTTGGGAAACATCTTTATGTCGGCGCGGGCCGCCTGCCGCCGCATATCGCGGATCATGGTGTCGATCTGCTTGTTTTCCGTCGGGCGGTAGAACGAGGAGAACGGCGCGCCACGGGCCGCCGCAGCGACCGGCAGAACCTCCCAGTTGCCGATATGGCCGCTGAACAAAATCGCCGGGCCGCCCTTCTCCACCAGCCAACGCACAGTGTCCGCGCCGACCAGCTCCCATCCCGGCCCGGCGTCGGTCTCGTGCAGGTTGACGATGTGCGGCAACTCGCCGAACGTGCGGCCCAGGTTCTCCCAGACGCCGCGCACCACCCGGCGTCTCTCGGCGTCGTCAAGGTCCGGCAACGCTGCACGCAAGTTGCCGTCAGCGACGCGAGAAACCGGTAGGAGCGGCCCAATGGTGCGCGTGAACGTTCCCATCAGGTTGCTGGATGCGACTGGCCCCAGGGCGCGCAGCAGACGGAATGCCACGCGCGCCGCAAACGCCTCGGCCCGATGCGCCGCGCTCATGGCACAACCTCGGCCAACAAGCGTTCGAGCGCGGCCGGGTCGTCCCACAGCAGCGAGATGCCGACCACCTGGACCCGGCTGCGGACCGCGCCAGGCAGGCGGACCGCATCCTTGGGCGTGGTGACGGGCACGGCGTCGAGCGCTGCGGCGCGGGCAAGCATGTGGTCCAATTCCGTATCGCTAAAGCGGTGGTGGTCGGGGAAGTCCATGCACTCCGCGAGCGTGGCGCCGGCCTGGCGCAAGGTGTCGTGGAACTTGGAGGGACGGGCGATGCCGCAAAACGCCAGCACCCGCACTTCGTCCAGCGCCGTGTCGGACTTCAGCGCCGCCCTCAACACAGGTAAGCCCTGCGGCAAGGCAGCGCGCACGTTTGCCATAGCAGGCGCCGTGTCGGGTCCGATCAGCACCGCTGCACGGCACCGCGCGGCGGCAGCGGCAACGCTCTCCCGCAATGGCCCGGCGGGCATGACCCGGCCGTTGCCGAACCCCGCCGCGCCGTCGACCACGAGCAATGCAGCGTCCTGCACCAGCGTCGGGTTCTGCAGGCCGTCGTCCATCAGCAGCGCCCGCGCCCCCGCCGCCACCGCCGCCCGTGCGCTCGCGCCGCGGTCGGCTGCCACCCAGGTCGGCGCGACGGCCGCCAGCAACAGCGGCTCGTCGCCAACGAAACCCGCGTCGTGCAGCGCGGGATCAACCCGCAACACGCCACGCGACCGGCCGCCATAGCCACGGGTCAGGCAATGCACCGCCACGCCATGCGCCACCAGCCGTCGCGCGAGATCCAGCGCCACGGTCGTCTTGCCCGCGCCGCCCACGCCCGCGTTGCCGCAGCACAGCACCGGCACCGGCGCACGCCAGCCCGGCCGGGACACTCGGCGAGCGGTCAGCCCGGCGACCGCCGCGCCTGCCGGGGCGAGCAGCCGGGCCATGGGGCCATCGTGCTGCCAAAACAGTGGCGGCCTCATCCGCGCCGCACCAGCGACAGCAACGCCGCCGCTGTCCGCTCCGGCAACCCGGCCGCGCCCTGGGCCGCGACGCAGGCCGTTGCCCCAGCGGCGCGCATCCGGGCGGGATCGCGCAGCATGCCGTCCACCCAGCCCACCAGCCCGGCGGCGTCCGCGATCCGGGTCAGCGCGCCGGCTGCCTCCAATGCCTGCACGGCCTCGGAAAAATTCGCGGTGTGCGGCCCGACCGCGATGGCGCATCCCAGGCGTGCCGGCTCAAGCGGGTTCTGCCCCCCCTGCCCCACCAGGCTGCGTCCCACGAAGGCCAGCGGCGCCAGGCGATACAGCAGGCCAAGCTCCCCGAGCGTGTCCGCGACCCATAGGCCCGCTTCCCCAGGGTCCTGCCCGGCCGACCGGCGCGGCGCGTCGAGCGCAGCCGCGATCGCCGCCCCACGCTCCGGATGCCGCGGCGCAACGATCGTCAGCAGGCCCGGATGCGCGGCGGCAAGGCTGCGATGCACCTGGCCGGCCACGTCCTCCTCGCCGGGATGCGTGCTGGACGCGAGCCACACCGGGCGGCCACTGGTCAAAGCGCGCAAACGGGCAAGCTCGGCTGGATCGGCCGGCAGCGGCGGCGCGGCGAGCTTCAGGTTGCCCGGCGCATCCACGCCGTGCGCGCCCAGCAGGCGCAGATGGGCCGCGTCGCCCTCCGACTGCGCCTGGACCCGGTCGAACGCCCCCACCACCTGCCGCGCAAAGCCCGGCGCACGCTGCCACCCGCGCAGGCTGCGGGCCGACATGCGGGCGTTCACCAGCATCATGGGAACGCCCCGCGCCCGGCAGCCGTCGATCAGGTTGGGCCAAAGCTCGCTCTCCACGAACCCCGCCACGTCCGGCCGCCAGTGGTCCAGGAACCGCGCCACCCAGGCCGGCACGTCGAGCGGCACGAACCGGTGCATCACGCACTGCAACCCAAGCTCCGGCAGCCGGGCGGCCAGGAGGGCGGCGGAGGTGACGGTGCCGGTCGTGAGCAGGATCGAGGCGTCCGGCGCCTGCCCCCGCAACGCGGACAGCACCGGCAGGACCGATTGGCTCTCCCCCACGCTGGCCGCGTGCAGCCAAACCAGGCAGCCGGCGGGGCGGGGCGTCGGGTCGATGCCCTCACGCTCTGGGACGCGGGCCGCGACCTCCTTGCCGCGGCCCACGCGCCGCCGCAGCATCGCCCGCAGGCCGGGAGCCGCCAGGGTCGCGCCGCCGTGCCAAATCCCGCCAATCAAGCCCCGCAAAGCGCCGTGGCCTCGTCCGCCGCCTGGGTGAGAGCGGCGGCGATCACCGGCAGGCTGTCGGCCCAGCGCTCCCGCGGCACGTGGATCGGCGCGCCGCAGACCAGCACGCCGCGGCCGAACGGCATCGGCAGGATCATGCGGTCCCAGGTCGGCAGCACCCGGCGGCGGGTGGACCGCGCCGAGCAGGGCAGCACCGGCACTCCGGCCAGCGCCGCCAGTTGCGCGACTCCGCGGGCGACCTGCCGCGCCGGGCCGCGGGGGCCGTCGGGCGTGATCACCACCTGGTCCCCTGCCGCCAGCACCGCCAGCAACGCGCGCAGGCCGGACGCGCCGCCTTTTTGCTCGGTGCCCTTGGACGACGAGCCGTATACAAGGTCGAGGCCGAAGCCGCGCATCATGTCGCCGATGAGCCGGCCGTCCTGATGGCGGCTGACCAACACGTGCATGCGTCCGCGCGGCCCGAGCGCTGCGGCGCGCTGCCGGACCGCGTGGGTCCACAGAGCCGGCATCAATGGCAGGCATTCGTGCCAAAAGGCGAATACGGCGGGCGTCCCGTATAGGGTGCGGCCGAGGTCCACCCCATGCAGCGACCAGCGCGTGGTGCGGAGCGCAAAGCGCAAATACGCTCCAAGCGCCTGCGCGCCCAGCGCCAACGCACGGGGATGACGCAGGAGTCGTTTAATCATAGTCGTTTGATCACAGGACGCGGCAGGCGGGCATGGCGCGGCGGTAGCATGCGGCCCGTGGCGCCGCAAATCCGGGGTTGGGCGCGTCTAGAAGCCGGGGCCGACCACCACGAGGTTCGCCAGGAACCCGTCGGCGCAGGCCCGCCAGGAAAACCGCTCGGCATGGGTGCGGCAGGCCGCCCGGTCCCCAGCCAATGCGCGCATCGCAGCCGCCCGCAAGTCGTTGTCCAACGCGCCCACGCCCGGCGCGGCGCCCTCCAATACGTCAACCGGGCCGGTGACTGGGTGCGCCGCGATCGGGGTGCCGGAGGCGAGGCTTTCGAGCAGCACCAGCCCGAACGTGTCGGTGAGCGACGGGAACACGAACACGTCCGCCCCGGCGTAAGCCTGCGCCAGCGCCGCCCCATGCCGCTCGCCGATGAAGTGCGCCGCCGGATGGTGCCGGGCCAAGGTCTCCCGCTGTGGCCCGTCGCCCACCACCAGTTTCGATCCCGGCAGGTCGAGCGACAGGAACGCGCCCAGGTTCTTCTCGACCGCGACCCGGCCGACATACAGGAACACCGGGCGGGGATAGGGCATCCCGACCGGCGGACCCGGCTTGAAACGCGCGAGGTCGACGCCCCGCGTCCACGCGCGCACGTTGCGGAACCCGCGCCCGGCCAGCTCGCGCCGCAGGCTGGCGGTCGCGACCATTGTCGCCGAGCCTGCGTTGTGGAACCAGCGCAGCCAGGCATACGCCAGCGCAACCGGCAGCCGCGTCCTGGCGTGCAAATACTCCGGGAAGCGGGTGTGGAACGAAGTAGTGAACGCCATGCCGCGCCGCAGCGCCCAGCGCCGGGCGGCATAGCCGAGCGGCCCCTCGGTCGCGACATGCAGCGCGTCGGGGCGAAAGGCGCCGATCATGGCCGCCAGCCGGCGCCCCGGTGCGAGCGCCACGCGGATGCTGCCGTAGGTCGGCAGCGGCATGGTGCGGAACCGGTCAGGTCCAATGACCTCCACGACATGGCCCAACGCCGTCAACTCCGCCGCCACCATCGAGAAAGTGCGGACCACCCCGTTCACCTGGGGATGCCAGGCATCGGAGACGATCAGGATGCGCATGGCGCCATTGGGGCAGTCAGGCAGCCTCCGCCAACACTGACTCACGCGGCTTGAAGAACGACAGCCCGTTCATGGCGGCCCAGTCGATCAGTTCCAGGCGGCCATCGTGGTGCTCGACGAGGGCGGTGCAGCTTTCGACCCAATCCCCGCCGTTCAGGTACAGCACACCGTTCACCGTCCGCATCTCGGCGTGGTGGATGTGGCCGCAGACCACGCCGTCGAAGCCTCGGCGCCCGGCCTCGTCTGCCAGCGCCGTCTCGAACAGGTCGATGGCCTTCACCGCGCCTTTCACCTGGCGCTTCAGCCACTGCGACAGCGACCAGTAGGGGTAGCCCAAGCGGCGGCGCAGCGAGTTGAACCAACGGTTGACGACCAGCGACGTGACGTAAGCGCCATCGCCGAGGACCGCCAGGAACCGGGCGTAGCGGACCACGCTGTCGAACTGGTCGCCGTGCATCACCAGCAGCTTCTTGCCATCCGCCGTCACATGCGTGGCCTCGTTGCGTAGGGCGATGCCGGCGACCTCCAGCGTATTGGGGTCGAGTGCGGTCGGCAGCCAGGCGCGGAACATCTCGTCGTGGTTGCCGGGGATGTAGGTGACGGCGGCGCCGTTGCGGGCATGCCGAAGGATCAGGCGGATGACCCTGTCGTGGTTCGCATCCCAGTACCAGGATTTGCGAAGCCGCCAGCCGTCCACGATGTCGCCGACAAGAAACAGGTGCTGGCACGACATCCGGCCCAAGAAGTCCGCGAGAAAGTCGCTGCGGCAGCCGCGCGTTCCCAAATGCGTGTCCGAGATAAAAACGGCGCGATATTGGTGAATATTCGTTGTAGAGAGGATTGCATTCATGCGACCGATTGAACCTCGCGTCGTGTTCAGGGCAACTCTGCCTCGCGACGGTCTATGGCCATGTGGCGTCGGACTTGCACATGAAGTTTTGATGATGCAGCATCGCTGACCCGGTTTGTGACGTCTGAAATACAAATGGCCGCCGGAAAAATCCGGCGGCCATTATTGTTAAAGGGTTTTGTTTTAACGCGCTTGCTGGATCGCCGACAGCACCCAACGCCCGCCGGGTGCGCGGAGGAACGTCCAAAGCTCTGTCGCCATGCTGCGCAGCGCCACGTCGCCCTCCACCACGCGCCCGGCCGAGTCGCGGGTCACATCCAGCGACGAGAAGCGCATCGCAACCGTCGCATACTCGCGGTTGCCCTCCGACCACGCTTCGGACAGGTCGCCCTGCTCCAGCTTGACGTGGGTGACGGTATTGCGCACGCCACGGCTCGCCTGTTCCGCCAGTTGCTCGCCGAAGTAGCTGACCATCTCCGGCGTCGCCAACCCACGCAGCGCATTCAGGTCCTGTGCCGACCACGCGGCCTGGACCTCATACAAGGTGCGGTCGAACGCCTCGTAGTCCGGCTTACCGATCTGGACGCCCGTTGCAGGGCGGGTCGCGGCGGGAACTGCCCCTGGCATCGGGCCAGGCTGCTGCATACGCATGAAGCTGGGTCCGCCCGCCATTGCCGGCTGGCGGCGCATGAACATGCGGTAGAGCCAGCGCACCCCAAAGAACAGCAGCGCCGCTTGCAACAGCAGGCCGATGAAGCCCAGCCCGCCCATGCCGCCGGACCCGCCGAACATGCCGCCGCCGAACAACATGCTGCCCAGGCCCACGCCAAGCAGGCCGCCGAGCAGGCCGGACCCGAACGCCGAACGGCCGCCGAATGCGGGCGTCATCGGCGCTGGGGTGCCATAGCCTGGGCTGGGTGCCGGGCGCGCGGTCATGCTGCGCTCCATCGGCGCTGCCGTGAACGGCGACGTGTTGGTCGAGGGCGGCGCCATGAAGGTGCGGCCACCGCGGCTGCCGAACGAGCTTCCGCCGCCAGCCCGCGCATCGGCGAGCGAGGGCGCGAACGCCAGGGCAGCAACCGCGACGGCAGCGATGAAAGAAGAGGAACGACGCATTTGATCAGGGTCTCCGGTTGGCACTCATGAATATAGTCCGTTCCAGAGCTGAAAATAGGGGTCGCCTTGGCTGCGTTGACAAGCGTTGGCCAGCCAGCCCAGCCTGTGGCCTGGCCATTAAATCCGGGTAAACGGAAATGCGGTATTCGGCTGCTGCCGGGCTTGGACTGTGCGTGTTGTCGCTGGCGACCCCGGCCGCAGCGCGGCTGACCGAGCTTGCCATCCTGGCGCAAGAGCCTTTCGCCGACGGCGCAAGCTTTGGCGACGCCGGGCCGTATGTCCGCATCCGCGCCGTGGCGCACGGCGAACTCGATCCCAACGACCAGGCCAACGCTGGCATCGCCCTGCTCGGCCAAGCGCCCCGCAACGCGCGCGGCATGGTCGAATACGACACGGACGTGTTCATCCTGCGCCCGGCTGATCCGAGCCGCGGCGACGGCGTGCTGCTGTACGACGTCACTAACCGCGGCAACAAGCTGCTGATGGGCTGGCTCAACGACGCCGCAGAGCCGCCGAGCGGCAACGTCAACGACCCCCGCACCCTGGCCGACGCCGGCAACGCCTTCACCTTCCGGCGCGGCGACACGATGGTCTGGTCCGGCTGGCAGCCCGAGGTGACGGGCGTCAACAACGGCATGGGCATCCGGGTGCCGGTGGCGACCCAAGCGGCGACACAGGGCGGCCCAGGCTTCCCCTCGCAATCGGGCCCTACCCTGCAAATCGTGCAGCGCATCCGCCACGAGTTCCTCGCCGGCACCCGCAGCCCGGACCCGATGCAGCGCGTCCGCCTGCCCTACCCCGTCGCCAACACCGACACGGCGCGGCTCACGGTGCGCAGCCGCCAGGCCGACGCGCCGACGCCGCTCGGCCCCGAGGATTTCCGCTGGGTCGACAGCAGCGCCATCCAGCTCATGCCATACGGCGCCACGCCGACGCCGCGCCGCATCTACGAGCTGACCTACGAGGCCACGCGGCCCACCGTGGACGGCATCGGCTTCGCCGCCACCCGCGACCTGGTCAGCCATCTCCGCGCCGAGCCTGGGGTGCGCCGCACCCTGGCGGTTGGCGTCTCGCTCAGCGGCCGGTTCCTGCGCCAATTCCTGGAGCTTGGCATGAACCGGGACGAGGCCGGGCGGCGGGTGTTCGACGGCGTGCTGCCGCACATCTCCGGCGCCGGCAAGGTGTTCGCGAACGAGCCTTTCGCCATGCCGTTCCGCACCGCGACCCAGCATGAGGACCGCTTTTATCCCGAGGTCTGGCCGCCGTTCGGCTACGGACCCGGCCCTAGCCTGCTGCATGGCGACGGCAGCGATCCGCTGATCATCGAGAGCAACACCTCGACCGAGTACTGGCAAAAGGGCGCCTCGCTGGTCCACACGGACGCAGCGGGCGCGGATGCCACGCTGCCGCCGGGCGTGCGGATGATGCTGGTGGCGGGCACGCAGCACGGCGGCCACGCCGGCAGCCAGGACACGCCGGGCGCCTGTGCCAGCCCGCGCAACCCCAACAGCGCCGGCCCGGCGCTGCGGGCGATGCTGACCAACCTCGACACTTGGGTTGCGGCCGGAACCGTGCCGCCCGACAGCATGGTGCCCCGGCACGGCGACGAGACCGGGGTTCCCGCCGCAGCGGTGCATAGGCCCGCGGTCCCCGGCGTCGTTTGGGCGCCGGGCGACAACCAGATCGGCCGGCCGGTGGACTGGACCAACCCGCCCGCGGCTCCTGTGCAGCCGTATCCCACCATGGTCGCGGCCGTCGACGCCGACGGCAACGAGGTTGCCGGCCTGCGGCTGCCGCACCTGGCGGTTCCGCTCGGCACCTATACCGGAACCAACGTTTACAAAGACCTGCCGTCCGAATTGTGCGACCGCGACGGCACGTTTATCCCGTTTGCCCGCACCCGCGCCGACCGCGAGCGCACCGGCGACCCCCGGCTGTCGTTGGAGGAACGCTATGGCACGCGGGAGGCGTACGTGGCGAAGGTGAAAGCAGCCGCTGACGCCTTGGTCGCGGCACGGTTGCTGCTCGCGGAAGATGCAGCGCGCTATGTGGCGGCTGCCGCAGGCAGCGACCGGTTCTAAGTTGATCGCGCGGACGGGGCAGTGTAGCCCGCAATAAGCAATGAAGCAGGATGCCACGCCAAAAATGAAACTATGTGCCTTGGCTGCGTGCGCCTCGGTCGCCTTGGTGTCGGCAGGCGTTCGGGTGAATGTCGGGCAACATACAGCCGCCATGGTGCGTGCTCATGCTCGCGTCCCAATCACCGCCCTGGTCCTTGCTTGGTGGCGCAAGGGAGGCGATACTTTCCGGGCTATCTACGCCGAGTAGCAACGGCCGAAGCAGGGACATACGGCCCGCTTGCGCAGCATGGCTCGCCAGAATAGAAGCACGGAAGCATGAGCCAGACCCAATCCAGGCCGATGACCTCGGGCGAGTTCCTGGCCTGGGAAGCTGGGCAGGAGCTGAAATGGGAATTCGACGGCTTCCAGCCTGTCGCCATGACTGGCGGAACCTTCGCCCACGCGGTCATACAGGGCAACTTGGTCAGAGCACTGAACAACCGGCTGGCCGGCACGCCATGCCGTGCGGTCGGCCCGGACCTCAAGGTCTTAATTGGTTCGAGTTGCCGCTACCCCGATGTCCTGGTCACCTGTACCCCGACAGCGCCGAATGCCGTGGCAAGCACCGACCCCGTCATGATCTTCGAGGTGCTGTCGGCCAGCACCGCCGGCGACGACCGGACCATCAAGCTTGCCGAATACAAGTCGCTCCCCTCGGTCCAACGCTACGTCATGCTCGAACAGGACCGGGTGTTCGCCACGGTGATCACCCGAACGAACACTGGATGGGACCACGCCCTTGCCGGCCCGGATGGCACGTTGGCCATGCCGGAGATCGGCGTTGAGATTCCCGTGGCGGAGCTATACGACGGACTGGCGCTTGCCGTCGCGCCGCAAGTAATCGCGCCCGCTCTGCCGCCCTCCGAGGCCCCCTGAATCCAAGCCCTTGCATCACCTATGCTGCCTCTCGGCATAGCGTCCGATGGCGTGCTCAGGGCCTGCTCGCCGCAACCCGCCACACCGGCCTAAACCGGGATCGAGGTCTGAACAATTAGCGGATGCAAACACCTGCATTCCACCGCAACTCAGGGTTCATCTCGCGTCAGCCCTAAGCCCCCGCCAGCGTCATCCCATCGATCCGCACAGTCGGCGCATCGGTCCCGCGCCGCAGCACCAAGTCATTCGCCGGCACCAGCTCCCGGAACATCGCCGGCAGCGACCCGGCGATGGTGATCTCCGCCACCGGCTCCGCCAGCACGCCGTCGCGGATCATGAACCCGGCCGCGCCCCGGCTGTAGTCGCCGGTGATGCCGTTCACCCCCATGCCGATCAGCTCGGTCACATACAGCCCCTCCCGTATGTCCGCCATCAGCGCGGCGGGCGACAGCGCGCCCGGCGCCATGAACAGGTTGGTCGGCGACGGCGACGGCGGCGCGTTGGTGCCGCGCACTGCATGACCGGTGGACTGCAAGCCCAGTTGCCGGGCGCTGCGGCTGTCCAGCAGCCATGTCGTCAGCACGCCGTCCTGCACGATGGCGCGGGCGGCGGTCGGCACGCCCTCGGCGTCGAACGGCTTTGACCGCAGGCCACGCAGCCGGCGCGGGTCGTCGTGTATCTGAATGCCGCCGGCGAACACGGCCCGGCCCAGCATGTCCTTGAGAAAGCTGGTGCCGCGCACGATGGCAGCGCCGTTGATCGCCGTCATCAGATGGTTCAGCAGGCTGCCGGACACGCGCGGGTCATACACGATCGGCAGCTTTGCCGTCCGCGGACGCTGCGGGTTCAGCCGCGCCACCGCCCATGTCCCTGCCCTGTGGCCGATGGCCGCCGCGTCCTCCAGGTCGGCCAGATGCACTGCCGAGGACACGTCGTAGTCCCGCTGCATGTCCGTCCCGGCTCCGGCCAGCGCCACCGCGGACACAGAATGCGAGGTGCGCGAATACTGCCCGGCGAACCCGGCCGATGTCACCAGCGCCACGTCCCGCCGGCTATACGACGCATCCGCCCCCTCCGAGTTCGTCACCCCGGCGACGGCCAGGGCAGCCTCCTCCGCCATGGACGCGCGGGCAACCAGCGCCGCCGCGTCAGGTTCGGCCGGGTCATCGATGTCGAGCGCCATCGGTTCCGGCGCTGTCGCCTGCTCGGACAATCCGCCGTAAGGGTCCTCGGGCACCACCCGCGCCATCGCCACGGCCCGCTCCGCCAGCGCCGCGAACCCGGCGGGATCGGCTGCGGAGGACGACACGATCGCCGACCGCCCGCCCACGAACACCCGCAGCCCGAGGTCCCGCGCCTCCGACCGCTCCAGCTTCTCGGTGCGGCCCAAACGGCGCTCCACGGAGATGGAAGCGCCCGACAGCAGGACCGCATCGGCCGCGTCGACGCCAGCGGCCTTGGCCCGGCCGATCAGGTCGGCCAGCAGGTCGAGCTCGCTCATGCCGCCAGCTTGTCGACGATGGCGGGCAGTTGCGGCACCTTGTCGGCCGGCCCCATCACGGCGAGCGTCGGGGCCGCGCGGAACAACCGGACGGCGGCGCGGCGCACGCTGTCGACCGTCACA
>JAABUX010003854.1_pt1 | contig 19500 bp, 19 predicted proteins | sample 5561851 | NCBI WGS metagenome assembly JAABUX01 (sample SAMN10711883, study PRJNA513361) | rock metagenome | isolation source: Antarctica rocks | place: Antarctica: Victoria Land, Richard Nunatak red sandstone | collected 2016-01-03 | reverse complement strand
CGTGCCCGGCTACTCGAGCGGCGTCCGAAGCGTGAGCCTTCGGGTGCGGCACAGCGTCTTCGCCTCCTACCGCATCGACTACGCCCGACACGCGGCCTACGAACTGGACCATCTCGTCCCGCTGGAGCTCGGTGGCGACAACGCCGCTGCCAACCTGTGGCCGCAGCCGCGGCAGGGCGCCGGCGCGGCCGACGTCAAGGACCATCTAGAGAATCGGCTGCACGCCCTGGTGTGCGCCGGGCGCGTGCCGCTGAGCGAGGCGCAGCACGCCATGCAGGGCGACTGGTGGGCCGCGAACCGGAAGTACGGCCCGCGCACATAGCGCCCCACAGGTGGCATTAGCTCTTCACCCGCCCGCAGGTAAGCACTGGCCACCGCGCTCGTAGCGCCCAGCGGCAACGTCGAGTGGCTCTGCCTGCCGCGGATGGACTCTCCCAGCGTGTTCGGGGCGATGCTCGACCGCGACGCCGGTGCCTTCCGCATCGGACCCGCAGACCCGGAGGTCCCAGCAGCCCGGCGCTACCTGCCGGGCACGATGATGCTCGAGACCAGCTGGGGCAGCGGCACCGGGTGGATCATCGTCCGCGACGTGCTGCTGATGGGTCCGTGGCACCACGCCGACGACCTGTCCCGGACCCACCGCCGCGCACCGACCGACTCGACTACGACGCCGAGCACGTGCTGCTGCGCACCGTCCGCTGCGTCAACGGAGAGGTGCAGGTCGAGTTCGACTGCGAGCCGATGTTCGACTACGGGCGCAAGCAGGCGTCGTGGTCCTACACCGACCGCGGCTACCACCAGGGCGTCGCCTCCGCCGACGGCGTTGACCTGCAGCTCACGCTCACGACCGACTTCCGCCTGGGCTTCGAGGGCGCCCGCGCGGTGGCCCGGACGTTGATGAAGGAGGGCGACACCCGCTTCTGCGCCCTGTCCTGGACCGAGCACGAACCCCCCTACGACTACGCGGAGGCCTACCGGCGACTGACCTGGACGGCTCACCACTGGCAGCACTGGCTGGCGCGCGGCGAGTTCCCGGACCACCCGTGGCGCACCTACCTGCAGCGAAGCGCACTCACGCTGAAGGGCCTGACGTTCGCCCTCACTGGAGCACTGGTTGCGGCAGCGACGACAAGCCTGCCTGAGACGCCCGGCGGCGAGCGCAACTGGGACTACGACTACGCCTGGATCCGCGACTCCACCTTCGCGCTGTGGGCCCTGTACACGCTGGGCTTCGACTGGGAAGCCAACGACTTCTTCTGGTTCATCGCCGACGTGGCCGAGCGCGACCCAGAGCTGCACATCATGTACGGCGTCGACGGCGAGCCCGAGCTGCACGAGGAGATCCTGGACCACCTGGACGGGTACGAGGGCGCCAAGCCGGTCCGCATCGGCAACGGCGCCTTCGACCAGCGCCAACACGACGTCTGGGGCGCCGTGCTCGACTCGGTGTACCTGCACACTCGCTCCCGCGACCGGCTGGACGAGAGGCTCTGGCCGGTGCTCAACCGCCAGGTCGAGTGCGCGCTGCGCTACTGGCGGGAGCCTGACCGCGGCATCTGGGAGGTGCGCGGCGAGCCGCAGCACTTCACGTCCTCGAAGCTGATGTGCTGGGTCGCCGCCGACCGAGGAGCCAGGCTGGCCCGCCTCCGCGAGGAGTGTGAGCTCGCCGACCGGTGGCAAACCGCAGCCGATGAGATGCACGCCGACATCTGCAGCAATGGCACCGACGAGCGCGGAGTGTTCGTCCAGCACTCGGTCATTCACGTCATCCGCTCGGAGCCGGCGAGCCAGCCCCACGCGAGCGGCCGGTCAGGCTTGCGATGGAATCGGAGCTGATGCAGCACTGACCCTCGTGTGACGCCGGTCGCGCGATGTGACCGCCAACAGCCGGGGTGACGGGCCAGCAATGACGTGATCGGCCACCATCGACGTGGCAGCGATCATCCGCTTCTGAAGCGTTTTAGAGACTCAGGCGGGCAGACCACAAGCATGAACAGCTACCCGAACATGCACACCCACTCCAACCGGTTCCCTGAGATCGACCCCGCACTCTGGACGGCCATGCTCATGGTGCTCGCCGTGCTCGCGGCTGCCGCCGCGGTCCTCGCGATCGTCCTCTGAGCACCAGCCTCACCCGCAGTGGTCTGCGGGTAGGCATCTTGCGGCGCCGGAGCTGTTACCGGTAGGTGACGGTGACAGCTCCGGTCGTCGCGAGCCAGGTGATCGACCCGTGCTGGAAGTCGTTGCGCCGGCCACCGGTCACCGCGTACTCGTTCGTCAGCGGGTAGCCGAGCGCGCTGCGCTCCCACCCGAGCTGCGACCACCGGAAGCGGATCGCCCCGTACACCGCATGAGCCGACGTGGCCGGCGTCCAGTAGACGCTGCCACCCGCCGAGAAGTGGTTGTAGCGACCGACCAGGTCAGGGGTCCGCGTCTCGTCCGTGATGGGTAGCCGGAGCGCCCCCGCCGGGCCACCCAGGGCCAGGTAGTCGGACAGGATGAGGCCGTGCACCTCGTGCGCACCGGTCGCGGCCGAGTAGTACATCCGGCCGCGGGTGTAGTTCTGCGCCACGCCCCCCGGTACGGCGTACTCCCCACCGACAGGTGTCCCCAGGACTGAAGCGGCCCCGCCCAGCGCGGCGTAGCGGACCGAGATGGGCGTGGGCGCCGCCGGCGGGGTAACCGCAGTGCCGGTGCCCCAGCCGATGTCAGCCAACATCCCGCGGACGATGGGGCCGGGGTCGTGCACCACCTCGGTGTCGGCCAGCGCCGGAGTCATCAGGGCGTTGGCGCTACCGGCCGGATACGCGTTCTCGTCGAGGTGGTAGATGCTGCTGCCCCCGCTGAACGGACTGGGCGTGTAAAGCACGGGCGAAATGCCCCCGTTGGCCGCCTTGGCGTGGGCACCTGCGAAGCGCAGCGAGCCCGTGCTGCCGTTCAGCACGGCATCCATCGCGGTCGAGTTGTTGGGATAAGCCGTATCGACCTGGCGGCCGCTGCCGTCCACGACCAGGTTGTCGAAGGCATATGGAGTAGATGTCCCCACGCCGAAACTCCCTGTGCCGTTCGTCTCGTCGAAGCTGCCGTTGAAACCGAGGCCGTGAGCGAGCTCGTGGGTGACGACGCTCTGCAGGTCGTACTGGCCCGGCGGGACGGCGCCGCTCGTGCCGGTGTACCAGGAGGCGCCGCTGCTGAAGCTGGCTTGGATGTCAGGCTCGTAAGGGTTCTGGTCGCTTCCGGCAGCGGCGTCGGCCAGCGCGTCCGGCACCCACGCGCCGTTGTGCATGTCGTCGCCCCCCTCGCCGGCGGAGCCGAGCACGCCTGGCCCGAGGTAGCTCCAGTCCGCCGTCACCCGGATCGGCACCGACGAGACGACGATGCGGCTCCACGTGTCGACAGCGGCGTTGAAGGCTGCCTGGGCCGCTGCCGGGAAGCCGGGGCTGTAACTGACCTGGAACGTGGCCGTTGGCGGCGTGGTGAGCAGCCGCGGGGCACTCGGGGTTGGAGCGAGACCACTGGGGGCGGTGGTGCTGGGCGCCAGCAGGTGCTGGGGCGTGTGCGTCGCCCGGATGACGAGCTTGCGGACGCGCGGTCCTCGCCGTGCCGCGGGCGGGCGACCGGCGTCGTGAGCCGAGCCGGTCGAGCCGGCCGAGGCCGGTGCCGGTGCAGCAGCAGCCGGACCCGCCCCGAACACAGCTCCCCCGGTGCCGACCCCGACGGCCAGCAGGACGGCTCCGGCCGCAGCAGCAGTATGAGGACGTCGGCCTAGCAACAAAAACAACGGAGGGCCTTTCGCAGCCGGGAACGGGCAGCACCGCAGGGCGGCGTCTGTTGTAGTTCTCGGCCGGCTGACGGCCGGAATTGACCCGAGTACCCCGTCTGGAGCAATGCGGGGCGAGCGAAGGGTGACCTAGGGCACTGGCCCAACAGGTGCGGGTAACCTGGACAGGCGAACTCACCGGCAGAAGGATGAGGCGAATCACCTCCGTGACGACCCAGGTTGGTCAGCCCGCCAGTCCGGACTTCGGCCCCAACGAGTGGCTGGTCCACGAGATCTGGCAGCAGTACGAGAACGACCCCTCCAGCGTGTCGCCCGCGTGGCAGGAGTTCCTGAGCGACTACCGACCCCAGGACGCTCCCGGGCCCGCAACCGCCCCCACCGGCAGCAGCGCCGGGGCGGCTGTATCGGCCACGGCACCCAGCCCCACCGACGCTCCCCCGACGGCAGCAGCCCCACCAGCTCAACCGGCCCCAACAGCTCAGCCGGCCCCCGCTGCGGACGCGCCCGCGTCCCCCGCCCGGCCCTCAGCGAACGGCAGTGCATCCACGGCCCCGGAGAGCCGCGCCCCCGAGCCGCCTGCCGATGCACCGACCCGTCCGCTGCGCGGCGCGGCCGCCCGCGTCGTGCAGAACATGGAGGCCTCGCTCGAGGTCCCGACCGCCACCAGCGTCCGCGCCGTCCCCGCCAAGCTGCTCGCCGACAACCGCATCGTCATCAACCGGCACCTCGCGCGCTCGCGCGGCGGCAAGGTCTCGTTCACCCACCTCATCGGCTACGCGATGGTGCGCGCGGCCGTCGACTTCCCGGAGATGAACAGCTCCTACGCCGAGGTCGACGGCAAGCCGGTGGTGGTCGCCCCTGAGCACGTCAGCCTCGGCATCGCCATCGACCTGGTCAAGGGCGCTCAGCGGCAGCTCGTCGTCGCCAGCATCAAGCGCGCCGACACCATGGACTTCTCGCAGTTCTGGCTGGCGTACGAGGACATCATTCGGCGGGCCCGGTCCGGAAAACTCACCACCGACGACTTCGCGGGCACCACGATCAGCCTGACCAACCCCGGCGGCATCGGCACCGTGCACTCCGTGCCGCGGCTGATGGCCGGGCAGGGCTGCATCGTCGGCGTGGGCGCGATGGAGTACCCGGCCGAGTTCCAGGGCTCGTCGGAGGAGACGCTGTCACGCCTGGCGGTCAGCAAGGTCATCACGCTCACCAGCACCTACGACCACCGCATCATTCAAGGCGCGCAGTCCGGGGAGTTCCTGCGCCGGATGCACCAGCTGCTACTCGGCGAGGACGACTTCTACGACGACGTCTTCGCCAACCTGCGCGTGCCGTACGAGCCCATCCGCTGGGTCTCCGACATCGCCGCGACCCACGAGGGCGACCTCGACAAGGGCGCCCGCGTGATGGAGCTCATCCACGCCTACCGGGTGCGCGGGCACCTGATGGCCGACACCGACCCGCTGGAGTTCAAGGTCCGCAGCCACCCCGACCTCGACATCACCAATCACGGCATGACGCTGTGGGACCTCGAGCGGGAGTTTGCCGTCGGCGGCTTCGCCGGGCAGCGGACCATGAAACTGCGCGAGATCCTCGGGGTGCTGCGCGACTCGTACTGCCGGCGCGTCGGCATCGAGTACATGCACATCCAGGACCCCGAGCAGCGTCGCTGGATCCAGCAGCGGGTCGAGCGGCGCGCCGAGCGCCCCGACCCCAAAGAGCAGCTGCACGTCCTCGAGCGGCTCAACGCCGCGGAGGCGTTCGAGAACTTCCTGCAGACCAAGTACGTCGGGCAGAAGCGCTTCTCGCTCGAGGGCGGGGAGTCGGCCATCCCCGTGCTCGACGAGATCCTGCAGGGCGCGTCGGAGGACAAGCTCGACGAGGTCGTCATCGGGATGCCGCACCGGGGGCGGCTCAACGTGCTGGCCAACATCGTGGGCAAGTCCTACGACCAGATCTTCCGCGAGTTCGAGGGCAACGTCGACCCCGACACCGCCCACGGCTCGGGCGACGTGAAGTACCACCTCGGCGCCGAGGGCACCTTCCGCGGTGAGCAGGGCGGCGAGGTACTGGTCAGCCTGACCTCCAACCCCTCCCACCTCGAGGCCGTCGACCCGGTCGTCGAGGGCATCGCCCGCGCCAAGCAGGACATCCTCGACAAGGGCCCCGACGGCTTCACCGTCCTGCCAGTGCTGATGCACGGCGACGCCGCCTTCGCCGGCCAGGGCGTCGTGGCCGAGACGCTCAACCTCTCGCAGCTGCGCGGCTACCGCACCGGTGGCACGGTGCACGTCGTCGTCAACAACCAGGTCGGCTTCACGACCTCGCCGCTCGCCGGCCGCTCGTCGGTCTACGCCACTGACGTCGCGCGAATGGTGCAGGCCCCGATCTTCCACGTCAACGGCGACGACCCCGAGGCCTGCGTGCGCGTCGCGCGGCTGGCGTACGAGTTCCGGCAGGCGTTCAAGAAGGACGTCGTCATCGACATGGTCTGCTACCGCCGGCGCGGGCACAGCGAGGTCGACGAGCCCTCGTTCACCCAGCCGCTGATGTACGACATCATCGACAGCAAGCGCTCCGTCCGGAAGATCTACACCGAGGCCTTGATCGGGCGCGGCGACATCACCCTCGACGAAGCCGAGGAAGCCCTGCGCTCCTACCGCGGCCATCTGGAGAAGGCGTTCGCCTCGACCCACGAAGCGTCGAGCGCCCCGGTGCGCCGTCCGGTGATGGAGCCTGCCGACGACACCTCGTCCGCCGCCGTGACGACGGCGATCACTCCCGAGGTCGTCAAGCAGGTCGTCGAGACCCAGACCAACCTGCCCGAAGGGTTCACCGTTCACCCGCGCCTGGCCCCGCAGCTGCAGCGCCGGGCCAAGATGGTCGGCGACGCCTCGATCGACTGGGCGATGGGTGAGCTGCTCGCCTTCGGGTCGCTGCTGCTGGAGGGCACGCCGATCCGCTTGTCCGGTCAGGACAGCCGGCGCGGCACGTTCGGGCAGCGGCACGCGGTCCTGGTCGACCGCGCGACAGCCGCCGAGCACACCCCGCTGCGCACGCTGCCCGGCGCGGCGCCGTTCCACGCCTACGACTCGCTGCTCAGCGAGTTCGCGGCGATGGGCTTCGAGTACGGCTACGCCGTGGCACGGCCGGAGGCACTGGTGCTGTGGGAGGCGCAGTTCGGTGACTTCGCCGACGGCGCCCAGTCGATCGTCGACGAGTTTCTGTCCTCGGGCGAGGCCAAGTGGGGCCAGCGCTCCGGCGTGACGCTGCTGCTGCCGCACGGCTACGAGGGGCAGGGGCCCGACCACTCCTCGGCCAGGATCGAGCGCTACCTGCAGATGTGCGCCGAGGACAACATGACCGTCGCGCTCCCGTCGACGCCCGCGCAGTACTTCCACCTGCTGCGCCGGCAGGCGCTGGCACCGCACAAGCGCCCCCTGGTGGTGTTCACCCCCAAGTCGATGCTGCGCCTCAAGGCGGCGGCGTCGGCGGTGGAGGAGTTCACGGGCGGGGAGTGGCAGCCGGTGATCGCCGACGAGACCGTCACCCGACCGCGGCGGGTCCTGCTGTGCGCCGGCAAGGTCTACTACGACCTGATCGCCGCCCGGAGCAAGCGCGACGACGCCGCGGATGTCGCGATCGTCCGAACCGAGCAGCTGTACCCCACCCCGGTCGACGAGGTGTCCGAAGTGCTCGCCGAATACGGCGTCGGGCCGGGCGGCACGACCGACGTCGTCTGGGTCCAGGAGGAGCCGGCTAACCAGGGCGCCTCCCCCCACATGCTGCAGGCGCTGCCCGACGGACTCCCCGAGGGCGTCCGGCTGCGTCGTGTCTCGAGGCGGGCGTCGGCATCTCCTGCTGCTGGCGTGGCGGCTGTGCACGAGCGGGAGCAGAAAGCGCTGGTCGAAGCCGCGCTGCGCGCCTGAGGTGCCGGGTCGCTGTCCGCCAACGCGCGGCAAGCGCCCGGCCTGACGCGCACAACGCCCGACCATCCAGAGGGAGAGCGACGACGTGACTGATCAGCCGGGTCAACCGGGGCAGGCGCCCGAGCAGATCCAGGGCGGCTACGGCGAGCCTGGAACCGAGCAGCAGCCGGCCACCGGCGGCGCGGGCTGGGGCGGCTACGGCCAGCCGGGGTACGGCCAGAGCGGGTACGGCAGTGGCAGCCAGCCCGGCGGGTACGGCGCCCCTGCCTCGTCCACGGGGTACGGTGGCGCGCCGTACGGCCAGCCGCCCTACGGCCAGCAGCAGGGCTGGGGCCAGCCCGCCTACGGCCAGGGCTCGCCCTACGCCGGCGCCACCCGCTCTTCCGCGCCGCGCGGCGGGCTGTCGACGGCTGAGGGTGCTGGTGGCCTGCTGGTCGTCCTCGGCTACGCCGTGGCGGCCCTCGGTGTCATTGCTGCGATCGCAGCGCTCACCGTGACCAGCGTCGGCGGCGGCTACGTCGTCGAGAGCTTCTGCCGCGACCTCCTGCTCGGCCTGGGTGTCGGCGGCGTCTGCCTCGGGCTGGGACAGCTGCTCAAGTCGCGGGCCGCTGGCGCCGCACGTGATGGTGGTGCCGCGGGCGGGGCAGCTGGCGGCGGAACCGGCAGCTAGCCGTGTACTTCACCGACCGCGGGCTCGAGGAGCTGGCGGGCCGGCGCGGTGACGAGACCGTGACACTGGCCTGGCTCGCCGAGCGCCTGCGCGACTTCGTCGACGACAACCCGGAGTTCGAGACCCCGGTCGAGCGCCTTGCGACCTGGCTCGCGCGGCTCGACGACGACGAGTAGCCGGCGCTCAGGTAGCAGCGGCGCGGCCGCCGACACGCCATCAGGTGCCGAGCATCCGCTCGACCACCCGAGCCGCGTGCGCTGGGCCCAGGCCAGCCGCGCTGACCGCGATGCGCCGCGCCGCGCGGCCGTAGGAGGCGTCCCCCACCAATCGGCTGAGCTGGGTGGCGAGCCGGGCGGCTGTGAGGCGCTTGGGCCGGATCGACGCACCCGCACCGAGGCGGCGCACCCGCTGGGCGTTGTCGTACTGCTCGCCGCCCCCTGGGACGCACGCCAGTGGCAGTCCCCGCAGCATCGCCTTCGCGACCATCCCGTGCCCGCCGCCCGCCACGACCACGTCGGCCGCGTCGAGCGCCGGCGCCTGCCGGCCGGGCCCGACCGACGCCCAGCCAGGCAGCGGGCCGTCGTGCGTGTCGAACTGGGTGCAGACGAGCCGGTAGCCCAGAACCTCGCAAGCACTCAGCGACGCTTCGAGGATGCCGGTCGCCCCTGCTGGAGCCGTCGACGCCGACGCGAACACCAGCGGCGCGTCACCTGGCGGAAGCGGCAGCTCAGCCGTCACCGGGTCCCACTCGAGCGGCCCGACGACGGCGGTGCGCCGCGGCCAGTCCGCGCGCGGGATCTCGAAACCGGGCAGGGTGGCGACGACCCGGCCGGTCGGCGGCCCCTCGTCCGGCAGCCCCAGCGAGCGCCGGGCATCCCACCGCTCGTGCATCGTCTTGTCGATGGCGCGCCGGTTGAGCGCCCGCAGCACGGTGTCGCGTGCCCGGCCCGCGGGGCCGCGCCCGGGCGCGAGGCCGGTGCCGGGCGCGCAGATGCCGTCGGTCACGTCCTGCAGCGGATGCGGGATGAGCTCGATCCAGGGCAGGCCCAGCAGCCCGGCCGCGTAGGCGCCCCCCACGGTCAGCGTGTCGACCACGATGGCCGTCGCACTGAATGCGGCAACGAGCTCAGCGATGCCCGGTGCGGACTGGGCACCCCGTCCGTAGATCCGGAAGCCGAAGAAGCTGTCACGCTCGTCGTGGGACAGGATCGGCAGGCACTGGGCGCGCAGGCCGTCACGGGCGAGCGCGGCGAGCCACAGCTCCCCGGTGAGGACGAGTACCTCATGCCCGCGGCTGACCAGACCCTGTGCGAGGGCGGCGGCCGGGAAGGCGTGGCCAGGGGCGGGTCCAGCGACGATCGCCAGGCGCACCGATCAGCCGGTGGTGAGCACGAGCTTGCCGAACACGCTGCCGGTGTCCATCCGCTCGAAGGCCGCGCGCGCGTCGGCCAGCGGACGCACCTCGTCGATGAGCGGCCGCAGCCCCGTCTGGTCCATTAGCTGGAGCAGGCCGACGAGCTCGTCGCGGGTGCCCATCGTGCTGCCGACGACCGACAGCTGCAGGAAGAACACCCGGTTGAGGTCGGCCTCCGGGTTCGGGCCGCTCGTCGCCCCGCTGACCACAACGACACCGCCGGGCCGCAGCGACTTCAGCGAGTGCGACCAGGTCGCGGCACCGACCGTCTCCATCACGGCGTCGACCCGCTCCGGGAGGCGCGCACCGGACTCGAACGCGGCATCGGCACCGAGGGCGAGAGCCTGCTGCCGCTTGCCCTCCTCGCGGGAGGTGACATAGACGGTGTGCCCCAGCGCCTTGCCGATGGCGATCAGCGCGGTCGCAACGCCGCCGCCCGCGCCCTGCACCAGCACCTTGGACGGGCCCTCGAGCCGGGCTCGGGTCGCCAGCATGCGGTAGGCGGTCAGCCACGCCGTCGGCAGGCAGGCCGCCTGCTCGAAGCTCAGCGACGCCGGCTTGTCGACGATGTTGCGCTCAGGCACCGCGACGTACTCGGCCAGGGTCCCGGGGTAGCGCTCGGACAGCAGCGAGCGCTTGGGGTCGAGCGTCTCGTCGCCCCCGCCGCCCGCCGGGTCGCCCACCACGGCGTGCACGACGACCTCACGGCCGTCGTCGGTGACCCCGGCCGCGTCGCAGCCCAGGATCATCGGCAGCTTGTCGGATGCGAGGCCGACTCCCCGCAGCGACCACAGGTCATGGTGGTTGAGCGCGCAGGCCGCCACTCTGACCCGAACCCATCCGTCGCTCGCCTGCGGCTCGGGCTGCTCGGCGACCTCCAGTCCGGAGAGCGGGTCGTCGGGTGAGATCCGGGCGGCGTAGACGGCGAGCACGCTTGGCAGGCTAGTGGCTACGACAGGCTCACGCGCGTCGGCACCGGCGCCCGCTGCGAGGCGGGGTGCTCCTGCTCAAGACCGCCGTGCGTGTCGGGTCCCGAGCACCGTCAGGCCATGGTGGAATCGCAGCATGGCGTCGGCCCTCTACCAACCCCCGGCCAGCTCATCGACCCGGCGCAACGGGTTCCGCCGTCGGCCGGCCCGCGCGGTCGACGTGCGCGACGACGCGCTGCATGACGCCGGCGCCGCATCACCGGCCTCTGGTGCTGCCATCGTCATCGACGCGCTCGACGACTTCGTGCACTGCACCCACCCCGGCTGCTGCGCACTCCGACCGGTGGGTGAGGGCGTGCGCTGCCCCGCGTGCCAGCGGTTCTGACCGACTCTTCAGCCGACTCTCCAAGCCTGGCTGCTGCCGCAAGGCCCGCCGGCGCGTCAGCTGGGGCGAACCACGCCCTCCACCTTCGCCGCTGCGGCCACCGCGGCCGCGACCTGCGGCGCCACGCGCTCGTCGAGCACGCTGGGGACGACGCACGTCTCGGACAGGTCCGCCCCGACGATCTCCGCCAGCGCCTCAGCCGCCGCCAGCTTCATGCCCTCGGTGATGCGGGTGGCCCCGGCATCCAAGGCGCCCCGGAAGATGCCGGGGAAGGCAAGGACGTTGTTGATCTGGTTCGGGTAGTCGCTGCGACCAGTGGCCACCACCCGCGCGTAGCGGTGCGCGACAACGGGATCGACCTCCGGGTCGGGGTTGGCCAGCGCGAAGATGATGGCGTCGTCGGCCATCGTTGCCACCGCTTGCTCGGGCACCCGGCCGGCTGACAGGCCGAGCAGGACGTCGGCGCCGCGAAGCGCGTCGGCCAGCGAGCCCGTGCGCCCAGCCAGGTTGGTGTCCTGCGCCAGCCCCGACTTGACCTCGGTGAGGTCGAGCCGGTCACGGGAGACGATGCCCCTGCTGTCGGCCACGGCGATGTCACCGATGCCGGCGGCCAGCAGGATGCGTGTCACCGCGACCCCGGCCGCGCCGGCCCCGCTGACCACCACGCGCAGGTCGCCGAGCGTGCGGCCGGTAACCGCAGCGGCGTTGCGCAACGCGGCGAGCACCACGACAGCGGTGCCGTGCTGGTCGTCGTGGAAGACCGGGATGTGGAGCCGCTGCTGCAGCCTGCGCTCGACCTCGAAGCAGCGCGGGGCGCTGATGTCCTCGAGGTTGATGCCGCCGAAGCCTGGTGCCAGACGCACGACGGTGTCGACCAGCTCGTCGACGCCGGTGCAGTCCAGCACGAGCGGCACGGCGTCGATGCCCGCGAAGCGCTTGAACAGCAGCGCCTTGCCCTCCATCACCGGCAGTGCTGCCGCCGGGCCCAGGTCGCCGAGCCCGAGCACGGCGGTCCCGTCGGTCACGACCGCAACGGTGTTGGCGCGCCAGGTGTAGACATCGGCTAGTGCCGGGTGGGCGGCAATGGCGGTGCACACCCGGGCCACGCCCGGGGTATAGGCCAGGGAGAGGTCCTCGCGTGTCTGCACCGGCACCGTGAGCGCCAGCTCGATCTTGCCGCCGCGGTGCAGCTCGAAGACCGCGTCCCCGCGGCGATCGCCGCTGTCCTGGTCGCTGCTGCTGCGGTCGCCGCTGGGCTCCCCGGCAGGATGCGCGTCGGACAGCGGGGGGTCGGTCGAAGGGACGGGGCTCACGGTGCTCACGGTGCTCACGTTGCTCCAGATGGCCGGGCGCACGACACTGCGGAGCGGCCGGCGGCGGAAGAAGGGTAACCGGGGGTCGCCCGGGAGCTGCCTGGCGAGGATCGCCCGGCACTCGACTATCCCACGCGCACCAGGCGGCGTCAGGACCGGAGGCGGCGGACCACCCGCGGCCGCGGCCAGTAGCGCAGCACGACCCGCCCGAGCAGGTCGTCGTCGCTCAGCTGGCCGAACGTCGCGCTGTCGCTGCCTTCCCGAGGGTTGTCCGACGCGAGCCACCAGCCGCCTGCGTCGTGGAAGCGCGCCCGCTTGACTGCCAGCGGTCGGGCCGGCAGCCGGGCGACGACGACGTCCCCGGCGCGTGGCGCGGCGCCCCAGCGCACGAGGCAGGCATCGCCCGGGGCCAACGTCGGCAGCATGGAGCGCCCGTCGACGCCGACGGCACCCCAGGCCACCCACCGGTGCGGCACACGGCTGCCTGCCGTGACCTCTGGTGCGTCACGCCGTCGGCGGGGCAGTATCGGTAGTCGCATGCCACGAGAGTCGCAGGGTATGCACCACCTGGCCCGCGCCAAGCCGCCGGCCATCGAGCAAGAAGGAGTGACTATGTCGTTGCTGCACCCCTCTACCCGTGTCAGCGCCCACTGTGACCTGCCGTGCGGCGTGTACGACCCCGCCCAGGCACGCATCGAGGCGCAGTCCGTGCTGGCCATGCAGGAGAAGTACCAGGCCAATGAGGACCCGGTGTTCCGGACCCGGGCCGTGATGATCATCGGCGAGCGGGCCGAGCTCGCGAAGGAGCACCTGTGGGTGCTCTGGACCGACTACTTCAAGCCCGAGCACGTCGAGAAGTACCCCCAGCTGCACGACCTGTTCTGGCGGGCGACCAAGGCGGCCGGCGCGGGCGGGGCCAAGGGCTCCGTCGACCCGGAGAGCGGCAAGAAGCTGCTCGCCCTGATCGACGAGGTCGCCGGCATCTTCTGGGAGACCAAGGGCGGCAAGCCCGCCTGACAGACTCCGTCGCTTGCGAGAGGGACCGGTACCGCTCGTCGGTGCCGGTCCCTCGCACTGTGCCGGCAACGCCCCCTAGTGCCCGCGACGACGGGCGAGGAGTTCCTGTGATTCGTTCGGCTGAGCCCGCGGACGTGCCGGCGCTGCTCGCCCTCGTACGCGAGCTCGCGGCCTACGAGCGGGAGCCCGATGCCGTGGAGGCGACCGAGCCCCTGCTGCACACCGCGCTGTTCGACCCCGACGCCGGCGCCTCCTGCCTGGTGGCCGAGGCCGACGGCCGCGTCGTCGGGCTCGCCCTGTGGTTCCGCACGTTCTCTACCTGGCTCGGCCGGTACGGCATCCATCTGGAGGACCTCTACGTGCAGCCGGCTCACCGCGGCGCCGGGCACGGCAGGGCGCTGCTCGCCCGGCTGGCGCAGATCGCCATCGAGCGCGGCTGGGGCCGCGTCGAGTGGCAGGTGCTGGACTGGAATGTCGACGCGCAGGGCTTCTATGCGGGCCTTGGCGCCCGAAGCCTGGACGACTGGACCACCTTCCGGCTCGACGGTGCTGCCCTGACCGAGTTGGCCACGGACGCCACCCGATCGGCCGCTCGGGAACCCCCGCTCACCTGACTGCCGCTACACCGGCTGATCCGTTCCCCGGTAGGCTCGCCCAGGGTCATCGCTGGGGGAGGAAGTGGCCGTGCTCGACGAGTCCGCGACGGAAGTCGGCGCCGCCGTTCGCGACGTCGTCCGGCTGCGCCTGCCCGCGGCGGGCGCCTACCTGTCGGTGCTCCGGACCGCCACTGCCGGCCTCGCCGCCCGCATGGACTTCACCCTGGAGGAGATCGAGGACTTGCGGATCGCCGTCGACGAGGCGTGCGCCATGCTCCTGCCCGATGCCGCTCCGGGAGCCGAGCTGTCCTGCGAGTTCGAGCTCTCGGGTGACGACTTCCGGATCGCCGTCTCGGTTCCCACGACGACGGGCACCGAGCCGGCGCGCGACACGTTCGCCTGGACCGTGCTGTCGGCCCTCGCCGGGTCGGTCAGCAGCCACACCAGCGCCGGCGGGACGGTCTGCATCGAGTTGCACAAGCGGCGTGCCGAAGCGAGGGTCGCATGAGCCTGACCGCCGACGAGCGGGTGCCAGACCCGCGCACCCACGCGGCTGCTGTCGCCGGCGCCTCGCACGATGCTGATCAGGCCCAAGCAGCGGCCCACGCGCCCGGCTCGGATGCCGTCGACCCCCCCACTTCCGAGACTTCGACAGTGGAGTCGCCGGCGGTCGCCGACCTCGACCCGGATGCAGCGATCGCGCTCGACCCTGAGGTGACCTCGGCACTGGCCAGCACCAGCAGCCGCCCCGGGGCTGGCGCCGATCGCGCCCTCGCGCGCGAGCGTTTCGCGGAGATCGCCGGTCTCGAGCCGGGGGACCCGCACCGCAACCGGGTGCGCGACGAGCTGGTCGAGATGCACCTGCCACTCGTGGAGTACCTCGCCCGCCGATTCCGCAACCGCGGGGAGCCGCTCGACGACCTCGTCCAGGTCGCCACGATCGGCCTGATCAAGTCGGTCGACCGCTTCGACCTCGAGCGCGGCGTGGAGTTCTCGACCTACGCCACCCCCACGATTGTCGGCGAGATCAAGCGGCACTTCCGTGACAAGGGCTGGGCCATCCGGGTGCCGCGGCGCCTGCAGGAGCTGAAGCTCGCGCTGACCAAGGCCACCAATGACCTCTCCCAGACCCTCGGCCGCTCCCCCACCGTGGCAGAGCTCGCCCGGCACCTGGAGATGAGCGAGGAGGAGGTGTTGGAGGGCCTGGAGTCCGCCAACGCCTACTCCGCCGTCTCGCTCGACGCTCCGGACGGCGGCGACGAGGACGCGCCGGCCGTCGCCGACACGCTCGGCATCCACGACGAGGGACTCGAGGGTGTGGAGTACCGCGAGTCGCTCAAGCCCCTGCTGGAGCGGCTGCCGGCGCGCGAGAAGCGGATCCTCATGCTGCGCTTCTTCGGCGGCATGACGCAGTCGCAGATCGCCGCCGAGCTCGGCATCTCGCAGATGCACGTCAGCCGGCTGCTGGCCCGGACCCTGGCGCAGCTACGGCGAGGGCTGCTCACCGACGAGTAGCAAGCTCCCGCGGGACGCCGCTCCACCTGGTGCTCAGGACGACCAGGGTGATGGCGAGCAGCGCCACCCCGCCGACGACGAGTCCGATCAGCGTCTCGTGCGCCTGGAACAGTCCCCAGGCCACGGGAAGGCAGAGCAGTTCCACGACGGTGACCGGCGAGCGGACCCAGGACCTGCGCCGCCACAGCCCCCGCGCCAGCAGGACCACGGCGATGCCGGTCACGACCGCGAGCCCCGCCCCCAGCAGCGCGCCGAGCCGATCGCTCGGCCGGCCGGTCGTGGCCTGAACTCCGAGCACCACGCCGACCACGACAAGGGCGAGACCTTGCAGCGCCACGAGCCCGGTTGCGCCGCGGGTCAACACCCCCGCGCGGGTCGACACACCGGCGCTCGACACCACTGTGCGACTCGACACCCCTGTGATGCTAGAGCGAGCTTGCGCGGTGAGCCGGGCCCTGCTGGGTAGGTTCCGTCCATGCGGGCACTACTTGTCGTCAATCCCACGGCCACGGTGACGACAACCAGGACCCGCAACGTCCTCACGTGCGCCCTCGGGGCCAGCCTGAAGCTCGACGTCGCCCCGACCAAGAGCCGCGGCCACGCGCGCGAGCTGGGCGAGCAGGCGGTCGACGCCGAGTACGACCTCGTGGTCGTGCTCGGGGGTGACGGCACGGTCAACGAGGTCATCAACGGCCTGCTGTCGTACGGCCCATCGCCTGCCGTCCCGGCTCTCGCCATCGTGCCGGGCGGGAGCACCAATGTGTTCGCCCGTGCCCTAGGCATCACCAACCACCCCGTCGATGCCACGAGCGAGCTCTTGGATGCCCTGCGCGACGGCCGCAGCCGGCGCGTCGGTCTCGGCCTGGCCGACGACCGCTGGTTCACCTTCTCGGCCGGCCTGGGCATGGACGCCGCCGCCCTGCGCCGCGTCGAGGACCAGAGCGCGAAGGGCCGGCGCAAGACCTCCGGGCTCTACATCCGCAGCAGCTTCCGCGAGTTCTACCGGTCGGAACGGCGACGACCGCTGCTGACCCTGACCGCGCCAGGCCTCGACTCGCCGCAGCGGCTGGTGCTGGCACTGGTGACCAACACCGACCCGTGGACCTTCCTCAACAACCGCCCGCTGCGCCCCACGCCGCGAGCCTCGTTCAGCACCGGCCTCGATGTTCTTGGGATGCGCAAACTGGGGTCGGCGACCGCCCTGCGCGCCCTCGGCCAGTGGTCGCGTCGGCAGCCGAGGCCACACGGACGGCACGTGGTTGCCCTGCACGACCTCCCGCAACTGACCCTGCGTTCCGACACACCCCTGCCCTTTCAGCTCGACGGCGAACCGCTTAGTGAGCGCACCGAACTGCAGTTCCGCTCCGTCCCGAGCGCGCTGCGCATTGTGGGCTGAGCCTGCTGCGGTGACGTACGTCACTTTCTGTGGCGTTGGCCCATCGTTGACTCTCCGTTGCTGTTGCCTTGAGGCGCGGCAAGTGCCAAAGTGACCTCTGGTTACCGAGAAGTGCAGTTGACAGCGCCGTAACGCGGTACAGCCACACAGCCCGGGCGGATCCGGCCGCCGGCTCACTGATGCGCGAGGAGACTGCCCATGGACTGGCGGCACAGTGCTCTCTGTCGTGACGAAGACCCTGAGCTCTTCTTCCCGATCGGGACCGTCGGGCCGGCGGAGCGACAGGTCGTCGAGGCCAAGGCCGTGTGTCGCCAGTGTGCTGTTACTCAGGACTGTCTCGATTGGGCGCTCGCCACAGGGCAGGACGCAGGGGTGTGGGGCGGCCTCAGTGAGGACGAGCGGCGCCTGCTGCGTCGCCAGTCATTGCGGCCTCGCGCCGTCTCAGCCTGACCCAGCGCAGATCATTCCTCACCTTCCGTGTCCAGCGCGCGGTCGAGTGCTGTAGCAGGTAGTGACAGCGTGACCACGGTCCCTCGGCCGTGAGTTGCGTCCAGGGCCAGCGTGCCCCGCATCTCACCCACGACCAGGGTGCGCACGATCTGCAGCCCGAGCCGGTTTGAGGTCTCGAGTGAGAACGACGGCGGCAGCCCGGCTCCGTCGTCGCTGACCCGCACTATCAGCTCGCTGTCGCGCCGTTCCACGAGTAGCTCGACACTGCCGGCCTCGCCGTGCTCAACCGAGTTCTGCAGCAGCTCGGACAGCACGAGCGCCAGCGGCGTGGCGAGCAGCCCGGGCAGGACACCGAACGAACCGGTCCTTCGCACCTGGGGGCGCACCCCGGTCACCGCCACGTCGAGTGTCATGGCCATCAACTGGTCGGCCACGGCGTCGAAGGCGACCTCCTCGCCCAGGGTCTGTGACAGCGTCTCGTGCACCAGGGCGATGGAGGTCACCCGGCGCACGGACTCCCGGAGCGCGAGCTGCGCTTCGGGCACCGTGACCCGGCGCTCCTGCAGCCGCAGCAGGGCCGCGACGGTCTGCAGGTTGTTCTTCACCCGGTGGTGGATCTCCCGGATGGTCACGTCCTTGCTCACGAGCTGCGCCTCGCGCCGGCGGACTTCGGTCACGTCCCGCAGGAGGACCAGTGTCTGCCGGTCGTCCGTCACCAGCAGCAACGGCAGGGCGCGCAGCAGCACGACAGTTCCGGCCGCTTCGATCTCACCGACCTCGGCCTGATGGCCCTCGCTCGCCCCCGCCGCAACCACGTGCTGGAGCGGGACGGCTGCCCGGCCGGTGCCGCCGGCCGGCTCGTCCGGAATTGCGAGCAGGGCCGCGTGGACCTCCGCCAGCACCTCGCCGATGAGCTCCCCGGTGAGTCCCAGCCGGCGGTAGGCCGAGATGGCGTTCGGGCTGGCATACGTGACCGTGCCGGAACGGTCGAGCCGCAGCAGCCCGTCGCCGACCCGCGGTGCCTCGGCCGGCTCGATGTCTGCGCCGGCGAGCGGGAAGCTGCCTTCGGCCACCATCACGGCGAGGTCGCCGGCCGTCCGCAGATAGGTCAGCTCCAGCGCGCTGGGTGAGCGGGTCGTGGCCAGGTTGGTGTCGCGGGCGAGCACCGCGACGACAGCACCGCGGGAGCGCACGGGGATGGCCTCGAGCCGGACCGGTGTCTGCTCCTGCCATTCCGGATCACCTTCGCGAACGATCCGCTGCTCGGCCCAGGCCTGCCGCAGCACCGCTCGGGCCAGGCGCCGGTTGACCATGTCCTCGCGGTAGACCGTCGGCCCGGTGGCCGGACGCACTTGCGCCACGACGGCGAAGGTCGTGGCGCCGTCGACGGGGACGCACAGCAGCAGGTCGGCGAAGGACAGGTCGGCCAGCAGCGACCAGCCGGCGACGAGGGCGTGCAGGTGGTCGAGGTCCTCGTCGGCCATCGTGGTGCAGCCGCGCACGAGCTCGGCGAGGGAGGCCACATCCTGAGCGTGCCAGAGCGCGGCCGCTCGCCGCCTGCTGCTGCGCCCTCGCTCAGCCCCAGGCTCGCCCTTCGTACGGGTCGGCAACAACCCCGGCTGCGGCGACGGGGTCGTAGCGGTAGACGTCGCGCCCGGCCGACCAGGCACGCTCCACCCGGGAGCCGACGTCGAGGGGGTCGCCCGACCACAGGCACAGGTCGGCGTCCTTGCCCGGGGTGAGCGAGCCCAGCCGGTCGCCGACGCCCATGATGCGAGCCGGGTTCAGCGTCAATGCCTGCAGTGCGGTCGCCGGATCGAGGCCCTCCTTGACGGCAAGCGTCGCCTGGTGAACCAGGAAGTGGATGGGAACGACCGGGTGGTCGGTGGTGAGGGCGATCGTCACCCCAGCGGCCGCGAGGCGCCCGGGGTTGCGCAGCGAGCGGTTCCGCACCTCGACCTTCGAGCGGGTGGTGAACAGCGGTCCGATCACCACCGGGGTCTCGCGCTCGGCCAGGATGTCGGCGAGCAGGTGCGCCTCGGTCCCGTGGTCGATCACGAGGTCGTACCCGAACTCGTCGGCGAGCCGTAGCGCTGTCGCGATGT
>JAABUX010003852.1_pt1 | contig 19502 bp, 19 predicted proteins | sample 5561851 | NCBI WGS metagenome assembly JAABUX01 (sample SAMN10711883, study PRJNA513361) | rock metagenome | isolation source: Antarctica rocks | place: Antarctica: Victoria Land, Richard Nunatak red sandstone | collected 2016-01-03 | reverse complement strand
CCAGCCGAACCGCCTCCTGCTTGTACTCCAACGTATACCGCCGCCGTGTCGCCTTCTCCATCACAGTCGCCTCCTCGCGATTACAAAAGTTCGCTATGAGAGACGTTTTCCGGGGGCAAGCTCAGCCTGAATGGTACACAGACACGTCCAAGATCGAGCAGAAAGCGGGGTAGGAGCGACCCGGAGCACTCGGGCAAGCCTCACTACGGTCGGGCTTCGGTAAGAGCCTCCTACGGCCTTGCGCTTTCGCCTTTCATTCGCCTATACTCTGTTTACCGAGTGGATCATCAGACCGGCGCGTCGGCATCATGTCGTTTTCTTCACTTTCGACCCCGCCCGTTTCGCGGCTGATTCCTTCTTTTTCTCTTGTGCCGCACCGTCAGCAGGGAATTGCCCGAGACCTTCGAGGAGTTCAGAAAGTGAGGTGTCAAACGCTCTTGCTATTTTGAGAAGCGACAGCATGTTCGCCGCGCCGCCGCGCTCAAATCGACGCCATTGTGAGTCGTGGTAACCATGCTTCACAACCATGTCGTGAAGCGACAGCTTTCGAGCCTTGCGGAACTGCTTTATTCGCTGCCCGAGAGTTTTAAGGAACGCTGCATAATGCACCTCTATTTCGTCGTTTGTCATGTTGCCGACTTCAATTGGAATTGAAGATGTCCCCCTTTGCTCCTCACGATCTAGCCTTCGCGCACGAATCGAAACACAGTGATGCAGTACAGACGCGCTTGAGCACGCGTACCGTCTGCGGACGAAGAACTCCCAGCGTATCGCTTTCTTTATAGGCGATGAGGCCGCTGAATTGCTACGTTCTTGGGCCGGTACGAAACCGTTGCACTACGTCTGCATTCTGTGCTGGTACATTTCACGCATAAGCGCACAAATGTGCGGGCTTGACAGGTACTGTACATTTTGCGTATTAATGCAAATCAGGCACCGCCTGTTCGTTACCAAAACGCACTTCTAGCCTTTACCCGATGGGCTCAGCCCATGCATAGCCCCGTATGGTCTGAGCCGCGCAGTACACCCAAACTAGTCGCTGTTGAAAAGGAGAAACCTTGAATACTAAACTCGATTCACGACTCACCCAGAGGTGGGCGAAACGGCTCACGAAGCAGACAATGTCTTCGTTCGCCCGTTCACTCGCCCCAGTTGCGGTGATGTTGCTCGCAACCACCGCAGCACACGCCCAAGGCACGATGGATTTCACACAGGCGACGACCCTGATGACAGGGTTCAAGACGTTCTGCATGTATGCCGGAGCCATCACCTGCTTAGGTGGCCTCATTTTCGCCGCAATCCGGATGATGGGCGGGCGCTTCCAGGAAGCAATCCCCGGCCTATTTGGAGCGTTGTTCGGCGCAGGCGTACTCGGTTGGGCAACTGGCTGGATTACCTCACTCACCGGCCAACAGGTGTAAGGGAGGCTGCACATGAACAAGCGGGGAGAACCGTTACCGATCAATCAGGCCCTCAACAGACCGCGAGCCAAGCTCGGACTCGATTTGACGACTTGGATGGGGATTGTCTTTGTGAGCGTAGCGGTTTTCCTCGTGGGTTTACGGATGCTTGCCATTCTCAGCTTCCCCATGCTCTCAGTCGCAGCATGGCTTATCGTCCGCAACCACCCCAAAATGATTCAGCTTTGGGGTCTTAGCTGGAGCCAGAAGGCATACTATGACCCACGCAAACGCTAGCCGCAAAGAACTCCCATGGTTCGCAAAAGCCGGAGCCGCTTGCAGCATCATCCCCGTCTCGCGCTTCGTCAGTAACCATATCTTCGCGACCAAAACGAGCGGCTACGGGGTTTGTTTTTACCTCACGGGCAAGGACGAAGAGGGTCTGACGGACCAGGAACTCGAAGCGCGCGTAGCGTCGATCGAGGGGGCATTGCGCGGTCTTCCCGAGGGTTCAAGTCTCTACCAATACACCCGCGTTCTTTCAGGTTTCGAGCTCCCCAGGCGCGAGAAATACGAGAACGGGGTGACGGAATCCTTCGTCACCGACCGGCTCACCTTTCTCGACAAAACGGCCAACTTCCGGCGCATCGACCTCCATTGGTGCCTCATCTTCGAGCCGGTAAAGCCCAGCCCGTTTCAGCGCAAGCCGCAGGAAAACGCAAGTGACAATTCAAGGTTGCTGGCCGATCTCCGGAAGGCGGCGACCATCCTTGAATCGCACCTTGGCGCGTCGTTCGGCCTCAAGATGCTCGACAAAAAAGAGACGTTCCGCTTCTTCTCTTACCTATTCAACCTTGAGCAATGGGCGCAGTATGACCATCTCCAAGGAGACACCGGCGTTGACCGGCAGATCGTCAAAAGCCCGGTATCGTGGGACGCCGAACACCGCCTGAGAGTAGGGAAACGTCACGTCCAGATGTTCACCCTCACGAACACCCCGGAGGCTTCCCGGCCATGTCTTTTCTCCGGCCTAATGACGCTCGATTGCGATAGTGTGTTGTGCTCCACATGGAGGCCGAAGTCCGCAGCTTCCGCGCGGAAGGAGATCGACCAGCAGGAGAAGTTCATCGACTTCTTCAAAGTGGGCGTGCTCTCCCGCGTCATGGCCGGGAAAGACACGGGATCGCTCGACACCGGAGCCGGAGCCAAGGCAGCGACCGACAGCGTGGAAGACCTCACCGAGGTTATCCGATTACTCGACAAGAAGGCGCAAGGTGAATACTCACTCCGTCTGCTGCTGGCGGCGAAGAACGCAGACCAGCTCCGCGATACCATCCCAGCCGTTCATCGCATATTCGTCGATGCCCGCGCCCAGGTGATGGAAGAGACCTACGGCAATCTCTCGGCCTTCTACGCGATGTTCCCGGCCAATCAGAAGTTCAACGTCTTTCCTCTTTGGTTGGGCGAAGACCACCATGCGCGTCTCTCTTCCGTGTTCGCGCCACACCTTGGCAACCCGGAGTCGGATGACCTCGGCAGCGAATACCTCAACATCTTCGAGACCCGCACCGGAACGCCTTTTTTCCAGGACGTGTACATCGGCGGCCTGCGGGTCATGCTCATCATCGGACCCCCGAACGCGGGTAAATCCGTCCACGGCAACCAGCTCATCTCGCTTGAGCAGAAATACGGCGGCTTCACGTACATCTTCGACATCGGCGGCTCTTACGAAAGCGTGGTGGAGCTGTACGGCGGGCGCGTGGACAAGGTAGGGAAGGACGGCCCCCACGTCAACCCGTTCGCGCTGGAGCCTACCGAGCCAAACATCAAGTTCCTGTATTCCTTCGTGAAATTGCTTTTGACAAACGGAGGAGCGGAGCTGCAACCCGAGGACGACGACGTTATTTTCAAAGCCGTTCAGGGAATGTACCTGCTCGACCGCCCGAACCGCCGCCTTGCGAATCTCTTTCTTCCGAAGCATCTCGACCGTTATCTCGTGAAGTGGGTTGGCAAGGGCATCTACAGCGCCGTTTTCGACAATGTGGAGGATTCGCTTTCCCTCTCACGGCTGCAATGCTTCGACTTCCAAGGCGTGAGCAAGAACTACCCCGACCTCATCGAGCCGCTGATGATCTGGCTGCTTCGGCGCATCGACGAGGTGGTCTACGACCCCGCCAATCTTGGCGTTCCGAAGCATGTGCTGATCGAGGAGATTTTCACCAACATGAAGAACGCCGATCTTCTCAACGGTGCTCTCGACTCCATCAAAACCGTGCGGAAGAACCTTGGAGGGGTCACCCTCATCGGACAGTCGGCAAAGGATTTAGGACCGAACGCCGAGCTTATCGTCAACTCCTGTTCATCCTTTCTGTTCCTGCGCGACAGCAGTTTCAACCGAAAGACCTACGGCGAGCTTTTCAAGCTCAATGAGCAGCAATTGAACCTCTTCGAGAGTCTGCGGGAACGGGAAGCCCTGTACGTGCAACGCGACGGCGTGAGCAAGGTCGTGACCTTGAATCTCGACAAACGCAGCTATGCCAAGTTCTCGACGAAGCCGAAAGACAAGGTTCGCCGGGCAAAGTTGGTCGAGAAGTATGGGCTTGCCGAGGGCATCGAGCGATTCGCCGAAGGGGAGGCCGTATGACCCCGACCCGCATTATTTCGTACGATACAGCTCCGTCATCCATGCCCACAACACAAGCAGGCCGTGGAAATGCCGGGGCTATGCAAAGGGTGGAAAACGATACGACCGTTTCCCACCCTTCGCACAGCCCCTTGGAAGACGCCGATGGTGCCAGGCGTCTCCCACATTCCCACCGCCACGACGACGGGTTTTATTTTTTAGAGTTCAGAACGAACAAACGCAAGAGTGGGCCATGGAAAAGTGGAAGACGCCGATGGTGCCAGCGTCTCCCACTTTCCCACCGCCCAGGGAACGCCCACACCACACCCACTGAAAGAGGACCAGCCGTGAAATCATCCCTGCTCTTGCTTGCAACCACTGGCCTTGCGTTCGCCGCGACGACAGCAACCGGCTATGCCAGTGGCGAGGCCAAACACCTTCAGCCGAACGCCCCACGCACCATCGTTGTGCTCGACAGCGAGACGCCCCCGGTAATCCGGGCCGGACTCCTGCAATCCACCCTCATCATGCTCCCAGCCGAGGAGAAGGTCGCAACCGTCTTCGGTGGAGACACGGTTTCATGGGTGTTCGACGGCGGGCACGTCGCCAGCCGGTACATCAGCATCAAGCCGAAGTTGGCAAACAGCACGACCGACATCCACATCGTTTCGGATCACGGAAACGAGTACACCCTTCAGCTCCGCGAAATCTCCGCCGACAGTGACGAGCACTTCGATTCCAAGGTGTTCATCACGCCAGGCGACAAGGCCGGGAAAGAGAAGCTAGCCGAGCTTCCGGTATTTGTGCCGGCAGCCGAGGCCAAGGAGAAGGAAGACCAGTTGCAGAAAGAAGTGACGGCAGCGAAGACCGCCGCCACCACCCAGCAGAAGGCCGCAGCGACCGAGGCCGAACAGTACCGCAGCACCTACCCCGGCCAGCTCCACTTCGATTATTCGTGGGACCAGAAGAAGGGAGCCACGCTCGGAATCCAGCAGATTTGGCGAGACGACAAATTTACCTATCTGCGCGGCCATTTCCAGGAGACCCCGGCGCTTTACGAACTGAAGGACGGCAAAGGCTCCCTCATCAACTTCGATTTCAATAACGGCCTCTACACCGTGCCGAAGACCGTAGAGATGGGCTATCTCGCGATTGGGAAGCAAAAGGTGGAGTTCAAGCGCGTCGCGGGAGGGAACTAGCCATGCAGGAACCGGAACAGATCAAACCAGCCACAGTGCCCGCGCAGCCCGAGGCAAACGCCCCGATGAAGAAGGGCCGACCGGTGCTCTACATTCTCGTGGGAGTGATTGCGCTTATCGGAATCACGAACCTCTCCAGCTTTGTCAGCGGCAAAGGGAAGGAGGCCCCGAGAAGCGCGATGCCCATGCGCCCTTCCGCCGCGAACCCACAGCAGGTATCCAGTTTTCAGAACCAACAAGCATTGCAGACGACCAAGGACCAGGAGGACCGGGCACGGCAGCAGCAGGTGACCGCCGCCCAGCTCCAGCAGATGCAGGCGGAACAGTCTCCAGGCCCAGAAGCCGATGGAACCGCGCCTATGACGCCAGCCCAGCGCCAGGCGATCTACGGCAATAGCCCCAACGCGCCCAAGCAGACCTCCAATGCATCCCAGGCCCAGGCTGAAGCGAAGCAGAGGCTGCTAGCCCGCGAGAAACAGCATCAGGACGCTCTCAACAGCGACACGGTAGCCATCGACTTTTCTCACCAGACAGGAGGGCCAGCAGCAGGCGCTCAAGCCCCCACCCAGACGGCTACAGCAGCCACGGACGACCGCGAGGAAGGTTCGACCAGCGCAGCCGTAGAGATTGCCCAGGCAGCCGATCAAGAGAACCCCCAGCGCCCTAGCCACCTTGCAGAACGTCTCCGACCAGCGGACGAAGGCAAAGACCGATCCGATGGCCGGATACGACTTCGACGAGTACGATGGCCGTCTCTATCGTGTGTTCGAGGGGACCGTTCTTGAGGGCGTCGTGACGAACCACATTGACGGTGGATTCGCCGGGCCGATCCTCGTCATGCTCACCACCGACTACTACTCCCACGACCACCAGCAGCTCCTTATGCCGCAAGGGACTCGCCTCATAGGAAACGTGCAGAGCGTAGGCAACGCCCAACAACGGAAGATGTTCGTGACCTTCCATCGCGCCGTATGCCCAGACGGTTTCTCGCTCGACTTAGACAAGTACATCGGGCTTGACCCTCTCGGAACAACCGGCCTCGCAACCAACGTGGACCACGGCTATCTCCAGGCTTTCGGAGCGGCGGCGGCAGTCGGAGGTTTGGGAGGACTCGCACAGATCGGCAACAGCGGCAGCATTCTCAGTCCGTCAACCCAGATTCAGAATGGAATCTCCGCGCAGAGCAGCCAGGAGGCCGAGCAAATCCTGAACCACTTCCTGAACCGCCTGCCAATCATCACGCTCAAGGAAGGTTCACGCGCCCGCGTGTACATAGGACGGGACATCCTGATTCCGTCCTACGCCGAACACCGCGTCAACCCCGCACTTTAACCGTCGTCCACTCCCAGGAGGCTTTATGAAGTTTGACGTGAAGGCACATCGGAAGCACCTCATTGCGGGTGGGTTGTTGCTGGCAACGGCAACCACGGGCTTCGCTCAATTCGGCGGCATCGTCTTCGATCCAACCAGCTACGGCGAACTCATCACCCAGGCGACGACGGCCTACAGCCAGCTCAAAACGATGGAAGCGAACATCCAGCATTTCTCGTTCAAAAACGCATGGTCCACAACCGAGACGCAGATGAAGCAGGCCAACGTGAGCAACCAATTCGGCGAAACGAGCGGGATGACGACAGCTCTCAATACCGATTCGCCGGGCAGCTCATCCACCGCATGGAGCATGTCGAACGTTCCGGTGAGTGGAAGCACAACCACCTATTTGCAGGGTCAGCAGGTAGGGAACAGCGCCCAGCTCTCACAGCTCGCCATGATCGAGGCGTCTGATTCAGTCTCACCGGACTGTCTTACGGCCGTCGGGCAGTACCGTGCAGCGCGAACAGCAAGCGCGACGGCAAACGCAGACCTCGCGCAACAGCAGCTCGACACCAGCGACAGCACGAACAGCGAAGTTGAACAGCTAAATCTTTTGAACGCATCGGAAGCGCAAAGGATGACCGAGATTCAGGGCCAAGGCGTCCTCAACGCCTGTCTCGCCTCTCAGATGACGATCGCCAACATGCAGCAAAGGAACGCCGCAGCACAAGACTTGAATACGTGGAGTTTCGTGAAGCAGCAGCAAAAGGCGAACCCGACGTATGTTGGAGGGGGGTCGAGCACCGACTCATTCATTCCCTAAACAAGACGAGGAGTACCACATGCTCAAAGCCATCAACACGAAAATCCTATTCGCCATACTAGCGACCCTCACAGCAATTGGGGGCCTTCTAGTCCATCAGAATCACGTCAACGCCGCCGCCGCCGCCAAATCAGCCGCCATTCTGGAGCAACAGCAGAAAGCTACGGAACAACAGAAAAAGCACGACGAGGAGTTCTGGAAGGAAGTTGAAGCAAACAAGAAAAGGCACAGCTCGGCCATCGGTGGCGGGTCTGACACAAACAAGTTCATCCCTTGATTTACAAACCCTCGAAGAGGAACGCCTTACTATGATCGACACACTGCTCGCTTCACCATCATCTCTGGCACTCTTCGCGCTTCCGCCGGGCACCGTAAATTGGGTCGATCAATTCACTACAAACCTTGCGGACTTGACCACTCAAAACGGGGGCGCGCTCACCCAGCTCGGAATGACCGAACTGAGTTTTGTGTCCCTATTCGTTCTAGTCAGCATGGTTATGGACATGAACCTTTCGACGATGGCGCTTACTTTCCATCGCCAACCAATTCATATCGGTGACCTGATTCGATTCCTGCTGCGACTCATATTCTGCCTTCTGCTGGAGAGCTATTGGGTGAACCCTCTGCCAGGAGTAGGGTACGGATTTAATCATTTGTTCTCGGCCTTCGCGCAAAGCATCGTTACCGCACTCGACCAGAACTCCCTATCGAACCTGCAAGCTCTGCTCTCGAATGCAGGACAACAAACGACAGCACCGAGTCTCACGGCCCCGATAGAAATTCTTTGCTACATGTTGGTTCAGGTTCTACTCGGCTTATCGCAAGCGATTCTCTTCCTTATTAATGTCAGTGGATTCATCTTTTACGGGGTCTCCGCCCTGTTTGGACCGATCTTCATTCCGCTTTACATGACCAAGACTCTAAGAGGTAAAGCCCTCCAGTTCGCGGACGTTTTACTCAGTCTCGCCATGATTCGCGCCGTTGCCGCAGCCTTTATCTTCGTCTGGGAAGGATTCATGAACGGCTTTATCCAGCAGACGTTCAACAAAAATTATTCGATGGAGATGTGGCTAACAAACCTCATCCCGTGCGTGATGGTCTTTCTCGCATTCGATCTGAACATGCTCTATATCCCCAGCATCACCCAGATGCTCTTCGGTGGCGGTGCAGGAGTCGCAGGACGTTTAGAAGAGAGTGCGGGCAAGCTCGCCGCAGTTCTTGCAGCGTGAGGAGCCAATGCCACCACTCGTCTATGTCCTTCCCTACAGACCATCCCGTCCATGGAAGTTTGTTGTCCGAGCCTGCTTCGCAATTGCAATAGTCGCTTCGATGGTCCACTCCTGTCACCGCACGATCAACCTAGCCGCAAAAGGAGCCACGTCTCATGTCAACGCACCTCGCCACCATCGAGACACAGCTAACCCCGCAACAAGCAATTCTCACTGACCACATCGGAAACGAGGTCTACGCCTCGCACTATGCAGAGAGGAAGCTAAGCAGGTTCATCATCGGGACCGAAGCCGTCCTCCTTCTGGGAGCGTTCGGATTGATTCTTTCTCTCTCACATAAACCGAGCGTTAACCGATACATTCGCATCGACGAGATGGGCCGGGCGCAAGCAATCCAGTACAGCGACCTCAATTACAGCCCGCGCGAGGGAGAGATAAGAACCTACCTGACCGATTGGGCAAATTACCGCTACACCATCAACCGCGAGACCGTAGGAAAGAAGTACCCGCTGAATTACTACTTTCTCTCAGCAAATCTCGCCTCGCAACTGATGAACGAAGACAACGCGAACCACGTTGTTTCCCAGGTGATTGCAGGTCAGACGGAGCAGAGCGACGTTGATGTCAAAAATGTGACCATTACTTCGATGTCTGACGAGACGGTTGCAGGTGCCAGGATGTCGCGCGGAACAGCTTTGGTGAACATCGACAAGCTGTATTCCCCGCGCAATTCCAGAGAGCCACGCACAGAGCATTGGCTGCTCAGCGTCACCTACTACCTAAACCCAAGACAGGTGAGCGAACAGTCGCGAATCTTCCCGCAGTTCGAGACGATCAACCCACTCGGCCTGACCATTACCGAGTTCCACGAGAACCGGATATCCGTCGATCCAATTCAGCCGAGCGCCGCGACTCTCGCTACCACAGTCTTACCGATGATTGCGTCACCGCGCACACACGGACTGAGCCGATGAGCTACGAGCTGATTCTCCCATTCTTTCCCGAGGAGCTGCGTGAGCTGCTGCTGGACCCAACCATCTCCGACCTGATGATAAACGGAACTACCGGAGTGTACGCGGATCGAGACGGCCAGATGCAGCCTATTCCACTCTCGCAGCCCTATACGAACGACACGCTCCGAGCTGCAATCGAACGAATTGCCCGGCTGCTCGGACAAGACCTTACAGCGCAAAATCCCATTCTCAATACGCGCTTGCCCGATGGTTCGCGTGTGGCCGTTGTCGGTGCGCCGTCATCAATCAACGGTCCGTCGCTCACCATCCGCAAGTTCAATCGCTGGTTTACAAGCGATGAGCTGATTGCGTCCGGCTGCTTGCCGGAAGAGGTACGAGATCACGTTGTAAGTTTCATCGCAGACAAGAAGAACGGCATCATCAGCGGCGGCACCGGTTCGGGGAAGACAACACTGATGAAAGCGTTTCTCGATCACATACCGCTACACGAACGTCTCTGCATCATCGAGCAGCCAGCAGAGTTGAAGGTGCTTCATCCGAATGCCGTTCGGTGGGAAGCGGTTGAGGAGATTCCCGGCCAGGTTGCGATTACACCGAGCGATCTTCTAGCCGCAGCTCTCCGGCATCGTCCAGATCGAATCATCATGGGTGAGATTCGCAATGAGTGCGGCTACGATCTCCTCCAGGCCATGAACACCGGACACGGCGGCACACTCTCTACGATCCATGCGAAGTCAGCATGGGATGCGCTGAATCGGCTATCGAATCTCGCACTGAGCGCACGAGCGAACTTGAACCACTCGTTTATTCGTTCCGAAACCGCCGAGGCAATCGACTTCGTTCTGTATTGCGAACGAGATCACACCGGCAAACGACGTGTGCGTGAGCTAATCACCGTCTCCGGCTATTCGCATGACGACAACACTTTCCAGACTGAAGAGCTGTACCGAGCCTCCAACGCCCACGCAGCATAACCGAGAGGAGAACGCGACCATGGCAGCATTGCTGGATATCAAGATTACGAGGAAGGTGACCATCACTTGCTCACTTGAAGAGTCAACCGCAAATCAAGTTGACCTGTACGCAGCGTTTGCGAAGGTTCCAGCAGACGATGTGGTGAACAAGGCTCTTGAGTATGTGTTTACCAAAGATCGTGACTTTCAGCAATTCAAGGAAGCGAACCCGAATGAGAAAGCGCCGGCAGCTCTGAGGGTGAAGAAGCCCGTGATTGCTCCCACCGGTGCAAAGCGAGGCCGGAAGCCGTCATCTCCAGCGACACATTGATAGTCGCTTGCGGTGCAAAGATAATTCGTGCGGAGCTAATCGCTCCACACGAATGATGACGCTTTGGGCGTCATCGAACAGTAACATCAAAAGCAACGACAACAGCAAGAGCAAAAGCGATGTGCTGCGCACATGGAGAAGGTTGACACTCCACCCCTTCCAGGGTTGAGTTTCAGCCTTCGGCGTAGACGTACGACAACGCTCCTGAAATGAGCGGTTTACTTGCACTCCGTCTACATACGTCTACGCCGTGAAGACGTATGTAGACGGAAGCTTAGGAGGCAATATGGAATCGCCAATGGTGTCAACTATGTTGAGTTTTCAAGAGCGGCTAGCCCGCCCGAAGGGCAGGCCGATCCGCAATCGCATGGCTAGCGCCCGCGTCACGGGAGAGGAGCTAAAGACGCTAGAGGCTGCCGCGCAGGTGGAAGGAAAGCTGCTGGCGGAATGGGCGAGAGAGGTGCTGCTGAAAGCTGCCCGATCAACCAAGCACGACGCCCTTTTCACGGAAGTAATTGCCACCCGAATGCTCCTCAATAACCTCTTAGGGCCAATGGCAGCCGGTCAGACGGTGACGCAGGAGAGGTTTGTCGAGATCATCGCAACGGTCAGAGACGGCAAGCGCAACGCAGCGAAAGAAGTGATGCGGCAGTACACGGAAGCAGAGCAAAAGGAGCAGTGATGGCAAGTGAATGGGGACGCAAAGAAACGATCTTATGGCCGCCGCACGTTCCTATCTGGACGTATGGCGCGGTAATTCTAACCTTGCTCTGCACTGTGGTCTTCGGGTGGGAAAGACTCATTACGATGTCCACCTTGCAGCGGTCGTACAGTGCGGATTACGTGCGATCAGAGATCGGACAACTCTTCCACCAGCATGGAAGATATAGCCTCCTCTACTTAGAAGGCGGGAAAAAAGCTCCCCGGTTTGCACTCCCAACCGATTTCGAGACCGGACTAACGACCCTTCCTGACGGTAAGACAATCCCCGTGGTGCTGGCTCAGCAGGCGACCGGCGAAGGCTACCGTTACTGGAAACGCGGAGCCGAGCAGAGCTACTTGGACACTTCCATGTTCAGTTGGCTACAGCGCACGATCTTTGGGGGCAAAGGGCATCTCGCCCTGTACTCCGGTCCCCTTGGAGAAGGACTAGGCGTGCTCCTACTCGCCCTCTTCTTCGCCGTCCCCGCCGATATAAAGCGGTTCAAAGAGATCAAGTACGGACGGCGGCTGAAGGGTCCAGTGATGGTGACGCCAAAGGAATTCAACAAGGTTCTGAAGACGGATGGCCTTGCGATCAAGACAGACGACAAGGGACTGCTCATCCGCATCCCCAAGCGCTCCGAACCTGCACACATTCAGGTCATGGGGGATACAGGAGTCGGGAAGACAACCCTGCTCACGCAGATGCTTCAGCAGATCGAAGACCGAGGCGAATTAGCCATCGTCTACGATCCAGCGGGGGAGTTCACGCAACGTTTCTACCGGCACGAGCGGGGCGACTGGATTCTGAACCCGTTCGATGCCCGATGCTCCTACTGGACACCATCGAGCGAACTTCGTAGCCCTACCGAAGCACGGACAATCGCCGCTTCGCTATATCAACCGAGCAAAGACAGAAAGGGCGAGTTCTTTACCGAGACGCCCCAGAAAGTGTTCGCCCATCTGCTGAAGTACCGGCCTTCCGCCGAGGACCTGGTCGCTTGGCTCTCGAATGAAGACGAGATCGACCGGCGCGTCAAAGGAACCGAAATGGCGTACATGATTGCCAAAGGAGCGGAGCAACAGCGAAGCGGCGTACTTGGTTCGATGGGCCTTATTGCCGACAGTTTGAGACTGCTGCCGTCGAAAAAACAATCGGACGGACGGGAATGGAGTGCGACCGAGTGGGCCGACAAACGTAAGGGGTGGATTTTTCTTACGTCTAGCGAAACCGAGCAGGAAGCCCTTCGTCCGCTTCACTCATTATGGATCGACCTTCTCATTCTCCGCTTGCTCACTCTTCCCAAGCCAGGTCAAAAACGGGCGTGGTTTGTGATTGACGAGCTTGCAACTTTGCAGCTCCTGCCGCAGTTCCATACCGCGCTCACCAAGAGCCGCAAAAGCAACAACCCAATCATCTTTGGCTACCAGGGCAAAGCTCAACTAGAGGTGATCTACGGCCATCTCGCAGAGGTGATGCTGTCTCAGCCCGCGATTAAGCTGATAGCCAAGACAGCCGAACCAAAGGCCGCGAAATGGGCCTCAGAGCTTATCGGTAATGTAGAAATTGAGCGCGTCCGCGAGAGCATCGCCCACGGCAAACGTGCGGGATCGAGCTTCACGATGGACCGCCAGGTAGAGCCGCTCGTGATGGATTCCGAAATTCAGGGCCTAGACGATCTACACGCCTTTATGAAGGTGGGAAACTACGTCTCGCGCTTCGCTTTCCCTCACATGAATGCACCGATCATAGCAAAAGCATTCGTTGCCCGCGATACCGACAAAGATGCATTCTGGCTGACGCTTCCCGAAGAAGAGAAGACCCCAACACCGCCAGCACCGACGCCGCCAGGCACCGGTGAGCAAGCAGGCGGGCATGGGGGTTTACACCTCACGCCGAAGACAAGGCCCGCTCCGTCGCAAGCCGAGGCGGACGAAAAAGAAGCAACGGAGGCGGTGTTGACCCCGGCGTTTCGGTCGTCCGGCCCAGGAGACCTCTAAACCGATGCTGAACATCTCAAAGCCGCTCAGCGCGAGCCAAGCGCAGACGTATCACAAGCTGGAGTTCACCTCCGACACCCAGAGCTACTACAAACAAGGCGGCGCGGTCGAAGGCGAATGGCAAGGGCAGCTTGCCGAGAAGTTCGGTCTAACGGGCGAGGTCAAAGCCGCCGACTTTACGCTTCTCACCGAGGGCAAGCACCCCCATACCGAAGAGCAAATGGTCAAGCATCGGGCGGCGCAGGAGTACACAAATGCCGATGGAACAACCACCAAGGCAGTCGAGCATCGGGCCGGGTGGGACGCGACGTTTTCCGCACCCAAGTCCGTCTCACTGACCGCTTTGGTAGGCGGGGACGAACAAGTCAGAGAAGCCCACCGCGCAGCCGTTACAGCCGCCCTCACCGAGCTTGAGCGATACACCCAGGCGCGCATCGGCGGCAACAACCAGGCCGAGACTACCGGCAAGTTCATCGCGGCCAAGTTCGAGCACGACACAGCACGCCCGGTCGATGGGTACGCCGCGCCGCAGCTCCACACCCACGCCGTCATCTTCAACGTGACCGAGCGGACGAACGGATCGACCCGCGCCGTCCAGCCTCAAAGCTACTTCGATTCTCAGAACTTTGCGACCGCCGTATATCAATCGGCCTTGACCTACGAGCTGCGCCGCCGAGGGTACGAGATCGAGGCCGGAAAGAGCGGAGCGCCGGAGATCAAAGGCTACTCGCAGGAGTACCTTGATGCATCCAGCCCGCGCTCACAGCAGATTCGAGAACATCTGGAGAAATCCGGCAAGACGGGTCCAGAGGCGGCACAAATCGCGGCTCACGCGACCCGCGACAGCAAGCAGCTTCTATCGCCAGAAGAGGTCCTAGCAGCCCATAAAGAGATGGCGGCAGCGTACGGCAATCAGGCGCAGAAGGTGGTTGCCGAGGCTCGCCAACGCGCCCAGACCCAGGAGCACAGGCCGGAAGAGATCAACCGCGCCAAGGACGCCGTGAGCTACGCGCGGGCCAGCAACTTCGAGCGCGAGGCGGTTACAGACGAGCGGGCGATTCTACGTGACGCACTCCGCCGTGGCATGGGCGAGACGACCTATGCTCAGGTTCGCGCCGAGTTCGACGCCCGCCAGAGCCGAGGCGACTTCCGGCAGACAGAAGGCAAGAAGCACGACACCGGACGTAGTTTCACCACGCCCGAGACTATCGCCCAGGAACGCGCCAACGTGGCCCATGTGATGCGCGGCCAGAACACTTTCGAACCGATGATGACGCCCGAGCAGGCATCCGCCCAGGCCGGAACAAGATCGTTCTTGAACCCAGCACAACGCCAGGTGATCGAGGAGGTACTAACCTCTCGCGACCGCATCCACGGTTTGCAGGGACTAGCAGGAACCGGCAAGACCACAACCCTTGAGGCCATCCGTGAGGGCGCGGAAAAAAGCGGCTACACCGTCGAAGGTTTCGCCCCATCGTCCAAGGCGGCCGGCGCACTTCGAGAGGCAGGCATCAGCGCAAACACCCTGCAAAGTTTTCTGGTTCGCGGCCAGGCGAAAGCCCCCGCCGATCCCACGGAGCGGCACCTCTACATGCTTGACGAGTCAAGTCTCGCAAGCACCAAACAGATGCGGGCGTTTCTTGACAAGATCAAGCCGCAGGACCGGGTGCTCGTTATCGGAGACACCGGCCAGCATCAGGGCGTGGACGCCGGACGACCCTTCGAGCAGATGCAGGATGCCGGAATGCGGACTTCACGACTAGATCAGATCATGCGGCAGAAAGACCCGGAGCTGCTGAAAGCGGTTGAGCATCTTGCGAAAAAAGAGACCGAAATCGGCGTCAAGATGCTAGCCGAACAAGGCCGGGTCATCCAGATTGCCGACCCAGCCGAACGCATCCAGGCCATCGCAAAGGACTATGCCACGAGGCCCGACAATACGATTATCGTGTCCCCGGATAACCGCAGTCGGCAGGCAATCAACCAGGCAGTACGCGCCGAACTACAGACCGATGGAACCGTCGCGAAGGAAAACCAGTCACTCAGTACCCTAGTCCACAGGTCCGACATGACCGGCGCGGATCGAGAGTGGGCAGCCCGCTACCATGCGGGCGACGTGCTCAAATACACGACCGGCAGCAAGGCTCACGGCCTAGAGCGTGGCAGCTATGCGACGGTGATTTCTACCAACGCCAAAGACAACACCGTTACCGTCGAACGCGCCGACGGCCAGAGTGTAACGTACGATCCAAAACGGCTGAAGGGAGTCAACGCTTACAGCGAGACCGCCCGCGAGTTCGCCACCGGAGAGCGCGTCCAGTTCACAACATCGGACAAGAAACTTGGAGTCGCAAACCGCGATCTAGGCACTGTGACCAAGATCGAGCCGAACCAGATCATTGTCCGGGTGGATGCCAAAGAGGAACGCAGCATCAGCTTCGATCCGACGAAGATGCGGCACTTGGACTATGGCTATGCCGTGACTTCGCACAGCTCGCAGGGGCTTACCGAGCGCAAGGTTATCGCCAATATCGACACAGAGGCCGCCCGCGCCCTCATCAACACCCGCCTTGGCTACGTTGCTTTCTCCCGCCCTTCCGACGACCTACGCATCTACACAAACGACGCGGAGACGCTAGGCAAACGGCTTGCAACCGAAATCAGCAAAACCGCTGCGGTTGACTTCCGCCAGCAGAGCAAAAACACCAGAGAAAAGCACTCTCTCGCCGACCTTCCGAAGGCGTGGCTGAAGGACTACAAGGCGGCAGTCACGCCCGGCGAGACGATCCAGCCAGCCCCCCTTAAAGGCAACGTCTTCGAGAAGGCTATGACACTTGCGCTCGACTCCGAGCCCGCTCGCGTCAAGCGTGTCATCAACCTGTTCTCACACGGAAGCACCGAGAATCAGAAACCGGCGGGCGAGAAGATCGAGCCATCACCACGGCCAGCGCATATCCGTGAGTTCGCCGACCCCAATCACCGCACTGCCGCGGTCGCATCGGATTATGTCGCAAGGCCGGGAAACACCGTTATCGTCGCACCCGACCAGGCCGAGCGCCGAGAGCTTACACAGCTCATCCGGGCCGATCTACGCGCCCAAGGCGTGCTCACGTCCAAAAGCCGAACCGTTCCCATCCTCATCGACCAAGAATTGAGCAACCGCAAAATCGCCACGAACTATACGCCGGGCGACATCATCCACTACCGCGCGGGCGACCCAACCCACGGGATTGCCAGTAACAGCGCAGCAACGGTAATCGCCGTCAATGCGAAGAAAAACCTTCTCACCGTCCAGACCGCAGACGGCGGCCAGGTTGCTTATAACCCCGTCAGCTTGCGGTCGCAGACGACTCAGAGCACGGTCTACAGGCAGGAGTCGCGGGAGTTGGCCACTGGCGACCGCCTCCAGTTCACCGCACCGAACAAGGAGCAAGGCATCCGTACCCGCGATTTCGGCACCGTCAGCGCGATCGCAGACAGCAACGCCCTTACCGTGCGGCTCGACAACGGCAGAACCGTCGAGCTAAACCCCGGAAAGGCCCGTCACATCGAGCACGGCTACGCCGTAGACGGCCTGAAAGCCGTGTACGCAGAACGTATCTTAGTGAGCATCGAGGGTGCCGGCCACATTTCTAGGGAAGACCCCCTGTACAAAGCTGTCTCGCGGGTTTCCCAGAACACCACAATCTACGCATCCGACCCCGGCTCAGTCCAAGAGAAGGTAGCCGCCGAAAAGCTCCACGCCCAGAGCGTCGGCAGGCTCGTACCCGACAAATCCATCGAAACCGCGCCCACGAAAGCCGACTTTGAGAAACTATTCACGCCAGCCGTTCCAGCACCTTCCCAGGAACGCAAGTTGCAAATCGGCCAAGGTCTCAGCCTCTAGCAGCCATTAACCGGGCTTTCAGGAGTCCAGAAATCGAAAACGCCTATGAAGCATCTCTCCCCCGCCTCACGCTACCTACTCGCCGGTGTTCTCACATCTTCATTCGTCACCGCACTGCCCGCGCAAACCCGCAAGACCACGCAAGCGACCGACTGGCAGATCGAGGCCAAGGTGCAACAGGCACTCAAAGACGACCACGCCTTTGTAGGGTCATCCATACTATCGAGCGTCAATAATGGAGTCGTCAAACTCACCGGGAACGTCCGCAGCGAAGCGGAAAAAGAACTCGTATCGACGGAACTAGGAAATATCACAGGCGTAAAGACCGTGCTGAACAATCTCAATATCGTGGATAACAACTTCCACTCCCCACCCGCGCCGAAGCCAATAGCGGGGCCAACCGGTCCGAAAGTCATCACTCTCCCTGTCGGCACAACCCTTTCAGTCCGCATCGCCGACGAGATCGACACGAAGACGACCAAAGCCAGCGACATCTTCCACGGCACCACGGCCAGCACCGTTCTCTTGAACGGCTTCACTCTGATTCCGACCGGGACGCCCGTCAAAGGCAGAGTCATCGACGCCAAGGCAGCGGGGCGCTTCAGCGGCGCAGCGGAGCTGTCCGTAGAACTTGTCAGCCTCCGGCTTCCAGGAGGTAATGGGACGCAAGACGTATCCCTTGTCACCCAGCCGGTTTCCAGCAAGGCGGCGGGCCGAGGCACCAACACAGCAATGAAAACCGGAGGCGGCGCGGCACTCGGAGCCGTTATCGGAGCCGTCGCAAGCGGCGGCACCGGCGCGGGCATCGGGGCGCTGAGCGGCGGCGCACTTGGAGGCGGATCGAACGGACTATCACGAGGCAAGGAGATCGACGTGAAGCCCGAACAGCTTGTCCAGTTCCACACCTCAGCTCCACTAGAGGTGACGATCATGCTTGTAGACGGGCACCAGATCATCCCCGCAGCGGCAACCAACGCCCAGCTCCAGACCCGCCCCGCCGAACCTTCGGCAGCTCCACCGGCTGCTCAACCGCAGCAGTGAGCCAGGAGAATAGAATCAGACGCTACGGAGACATGACTATGAACGCAAACCGATCCTCACCCGAAATCGAGATGTTCGTCGAGCTGAGCCGCCAGGAGCCGTTCAGAACCGTCGCGCTCTTCTTTCTCGGGTTTCTCCCGACCGCGACCAGCCGCACAGTTCTCATGGCTTCTATCGTCGTCGAGCTGCTGACGAAGCTACCCTTCGTGTATCTCGGAATCGCAGTAACCACAGCGCTTTCGTTCGGATTCTCTCTCTACTTCGTCGCAGGCTTCATCGTCTGGTACAAGCACGAAGGTTTCGACGCCTAGCTTCTAAACACACTCAATTAGCCGTAGTCGAGGGCGGTGGGAATGTGGGAGACGCCAGCACCACCGGCGTCTTCCAAGGAGCGGTGAGAAGGGTGGGACAGCTTCACCGTTCCACGCTTCTCACCGCTCCATCATTTGCACGGCCCTGTTTACACAGACTTCGATTCTTCTAGGGGTCACTACACCAAACGTAAAAAATGGTACGTTAAGGCTTCATTACGTAAACCTGTTGCCAGGCGCAGATGAGAGGGACAGCACTTGTGGAATCACTTTAATAGCTACGACAACTCGGTCGATGAATTGACGCTCCGCAGGTTGGTCCAGGACAACTTTGTTTCCCTTTCAGTGGAGAAACTGAATACGCATCGTGAGCTGGTCGAACGGATTGCCGAAAACTCGACAATTCCGGTCTCGGTCGAATCTTTGCCGGACGTCCTTGCCCAGACTGTATCTCCACGAGGGCAGGTAGTTTCTGGTCACCCAGGAGACTATTTTGACCGCATTGCCAGTAACTATCCGAATATGCAGTGGTGGCTCACTGACAAAGGTCTGAACATGGCCATTGTGCCCACTCTTCATGAGCGACTTGCTAGAGCTTGTTTCATAAACACCGTCTGAGCGTGATCCACAGGCAAGCGAGGTGGAAGAAGGCCTTATAGGTGGTGAGGAGATGCTCATGCCGGACAAGCAGTCTGCGGAACTGACCGAGCCACGC
>JAABUX010003851.1_pt1 | contig 19503 bp, 18 predicted proteins | sample 5561851 | NCBI WGS metagenome assembly JAABUX01 (sample SAMN10711883, study PRJNA513361) | rock metagenome | isolation source: Antarctica rocks | place: Antarctica: Victoria Land, Richard Nunatak red sandstone | collected 2016-01-03 | reverse complement strand
CAGGAGCAGGAGATCGACCCGGCGCTGCTGCCGCCCGATGCGGAGCGCAAGGGGTATGCGGAGTTCGTGGTGCAGGACGTGGCGCTGCGCACGGACACCGTGCTCTTTCGCTGCGCGCGCTGGTACGCGGCGAGCACCCGGCGGAGTTATCAGGCGCCGCTGCCGGAGGGCTATGCGGAGCAAGGGCACTATGGGCCGGGGCTTAAAGCCCTGGCGCTGCAACTCTATTATCAAGGGCAGATGAGCGAGCCGAAGATCCTGGAGGTGCTGCACAGCGTCGGCATCGTGATCTCGGCGGCCCACCTCTCCACCCTGCTGATCGCGCAACCGGTCTTCGCGGCGGAGTATGAGGAGATCGCGCTGGCCGGCCTGGCGAGCAGTCCGTACCAGCACGTCGATGACACGCGCACACGCGTGAACGGGGAGGAGGAGCAGTGCCACATCCTGTGCGGCCCGCTCTTTACCCTCTACCGCACCACGCCACGCAAGGATCGGCAGACTGTGCTCGATGTGCTGCGGCTGGGCACCCCGCGCGTCTACCAATTGAATCGCTATGCCTGGACGTTCCTGGCGGCGTATGGACTGCCCGCCGCCGTCCTGACGGCGCGGGGGCGGCTGCCGCAGGGCGTGGACCTCGACGCGGACACCTTTGGGGCGCTGTTGGAGGAGCATGTGCCGCGCTTGGGTCCTCAGCAACGCCAGCACATCCTGGACGCGGCGGCGATCGGGGCCTACCGGGTCCAGCAGGATGTGCCCGTGGTGGAGATCCTGGTCTGCGACGACGCGCCCCAATTCAAGGGCGTGACGGCGGAGCTGGCGCTGTGCTGGGTCCATGCGGGGCGGCACTTTAAGAAACTGACCCCTATCTTCGCCGTGCATCGGGCGCTGGTGGACACGTTCCTGGCCGACTTCTGGGCCTACTATCATGAGCTACAGGCGTACCGCGCGGCCTCCACAGCGGTGGAACGGGCGCGCCTGGACGCGGCCTTCGACACCCTCTTTGCCCGCCGGACGGGCTACTGGCACCTCGATGAGCGCATCGCCAAGACGGCGGCCAAGAAAGAGGCATTGCTGTGCGTGTTGGCTCATCCGGAGGTCCCCCTGCATAACAACCCGGCCGCGTTGGGTGCCCGTCAGCGCGTGCGCAAGCGCGACGTGAGCTTCGGCCCCCGCAGTCGCGCGGGCGTCACGGCGTGGGATGTCTTCGGCACCATCACACAGACGGCGACCAAGCTCGGTGTCAATGTGGCCCACTATCTGCATGACCGCCTGTCTGGCGCCTACCAGATGCCCTCCCTGGCCACCCTCATCACCCAACGCGCGGCTGAAGCCCACGCCCCTGGGGCGCTCGCGGCGGCCTAGCCCCCCGACTTTTCGATAAGATACGACGGCCCTCTGTTTCGTGTCCTGTGGAGTTAGGAACCTACCGCTTTTGAGCGTGAAGGCGCTATAGAAGCGGGTATGATGTGTGAGCAGAACGTATTGGATGATTTCAGGCCTGTTCTCGGTCGTGTATCCGATACCGGGACGGAATACATTGATCTGAGACCGCTCTGCCGCCTCCTGCAGAAGGGGGTACACCCTCTCCCAACTGTTCGGGCCAGCAAAGAGTTGGGCGTCCGGAATCCATAACGACCGATTGCCCTCAAGCCCGGCGTTCTCCATTTTTTGCACGGCGGTGAGCTGTGTTTGATGGTACGCTACAGCGAATGAGAACACCGTCACTACTATTAGAAAAAGGATGAGTAACTTCTTCAAACCGTCAAATTCCTCGATCCCGTTCCCCCCGAATGCAAACCGCGGAGACAATGGATATGGGGGTACGTTTAATACTACAACGTTACCTCGCTAGAATCGCCCCTAGCGACCGTCAGACAAAGGGCCATCTCGCTGCTAAACTGAGCGATTGCACGCCTGCTTCCAGGTCGTTAGCACGGCCTCAGGAGACAAGTAACGTTGTAGTATTAACAGGAGTGATAAAAGAGGGCCGCTCTTGTCGAAGAGTGGCCCTGGGGTTTGGCTTTTTTCAACGAGGGCTTGCAGCGGGGCGGGGGCACCCTATACTAGTAGTCCGTCAGCCGAAGTCTTGACAGTCGCGGTGCGCCTAATCAGGGGCTGTCATCTGTTCAAAGAAACCTTGACGGACTACTAGGCTAAGCAGCGCGCTCCCACCCCTAGACGCGGGTGCGCGAAGAGACATCAAGGGAGCACAACTGGTGGTGCGACCGCTCCGCGCGGGCAGCCGGAGGCGTCCCTGGACACATTTCCCCGACCGGTTGCCCCTGGTTTCCGTGCAACCGGCCAGGAAATACGTGGATCAACCCCATCCCGACCGCGCCACGCTCCTTTCAACGCCCTCTGTCCCCGCAGAGCCTTCCGAAAAAGCCAAATTCCAGGGCCACTCTTGTCGAACAGTGGCCCTGGTAACAAGGCTACGTCTTACACGAATACAGGAACGTTAGCGAGTATTAGTACGTGTTCCAGTATTCACTCGCGGGGGCATTCAATGCCCCCGTAGCAGAAGCGCTGGCCAGTACGCCGGGACTCAGTCTACCCGAAGTATTGTAGTTTTGCCCACAATAAACAGAGGCGGAATGAACCGCGTACTGGTGTTGATACTGCGAATAGACGTACTTCCCCAAAGGGAAGTTATAATTCGAGCCGTAGTTCCAATCACCACCTCCCACACTTACTTGGGTAAAAGGAGTAATCTGTGAACTGCTCGTTACAGCTGAACCACCAGCTGGCGAACCGGCAGATGTCGGGGGGCTGGCTGCGAAAGTCGGCGCGACCGTAAAGCCCAGGGATAGTATAGCGGTAGCAACTGCAATTGGCAATTTCTTCACGGCTTCTCTCCTAATGTGTTATCGGCGGAAAACCCAGAACGACTGTATGATTTGCGAATCGTTGCCGTCAAGGGTACTCCTCAAATCACGCTCCGTCCAATCCAAGACTACATGTATGTGCGCAGTGCGATACCCCTTGTCCTCCTCTCTTCGTGCCATTCGCCGCAGCCGCCAGTCGCTGGCTGGGCATATCTCTACTATAAAACCGAGGGCGCCCCGCTGTCTGTACTATTCCGGTCATCTTTTGCGACCGGTTTGGCTCAATTTTCTGACCCGAACTGGTCGCGTTCTGACCGCTTTGGATCACCGATGTAAGATCCGGAAGCAGTCACCGGCCTGACCGGAACCTGTTAGGGAAGGAGTCGTCGCCGTTACCCCATCATCGTCGGCCTGGGGCAGGGGCACGAACCCCAGCCGTCCCGCCTGCCAGCACAGCGCGTTGGTCGTGCGCACGCCGAACTTGGCACGCAGCGCGGTGACGGTGCGCTTCACCGAGACCTCGCTCATGTGCAGCGCGGCGGCGATCTCGGACTGCGTCCAACCACCGACCAGCAGCGAGAGCACGGCCCGCTCGTCGTCAGTCAGAGCCGGCTCGTCATTGCGCGTCCGTTGACGGCGCTCCGGCGCGGCCAGCAACTCCTCCAGGACCGCGCGATGCCCGGCCAGCATATCGTCTTCTTGCACGACCGCCAGACAGCGCGTGACCGTTGCCCCGTCCAGCCCCTCCCACAACAAGTAACCGCGTGTTCCCTGCTCTATGAGTTGCAGCAACGTGTCCCGGCGCAGCATGTCTTTCGTACCGACCACCACGACGCGGCTCGCCGGACTCGCGCGCCGCACTTGACGGACAAGCGGGACGAGACCTATGCCGCCCACGGCGGCGTCGATGAAGACATGATCGGGGTGCTGGTCCGAGGTCATTCGGAGGGCCTCGCTAGTCTGCGTCACGTCGGCTAGCACGCGTAGGTCTGGCTTCTCTTGCAAAAGCGCGCGCAAGCCCAGCCACTGACAGGTGACGTGATCGGCACCGACGAACAAAACGCTGGATTGTGTGGGCTGCATCTGTCCTGTCTTTCTCGCAGCGGATGGGGCGACGCTCGCCGCGTCGAGGGCTCCACTGCATGTCCCCTATTTGTTTAGTTGCGGCAACGCCCCGTTTTTGGACATGGCGGCATACTTTTGCTCGGTTTATAGTGGGAATGGTGAGGAACGCATCCTGAGTCAGGTCTTGCGCCTGCTCGGTGTCGCCGACCATGCCCAGCAGATAGCCGTAGATCCGGCCATTGTAGCGCGTGAACATCTCATCAAAGGCGAGGGGCGCCTCCTCCGCCCGCGCCAGTCCCACGCCTGCGTGCTCGTCTATCCATCCCCTACGGGTCCGTTTCACGATGACCGACATCTATCCCCTTGGTTCTTCGCGCCTGACCGGCGTTCCCCTGCCGCATCCTCTACCTACCAATCCTACACCCTTCAGCATGCGTGCACTACCGTATAAATACGGTTGCCGGCCACCGTGAAATATGGTATGCGTATGCAATGGACCCGCAGGCGGCGTAGACTGGAAGCTGACCTGCGCGACCCGGCGGCAATCCTGGCGCATCCCCGCGCTCGGCCTGCATGGCGAGGGTATCCCCGTGCTGGGCACCTCACCCGTCTCCATCGACCGCGCCGAGGACCGCCACAAGTTCTCGGCCCTGTGCGACGAGTTGGGCATCGACCAGCCGCCGTGGGCCGAACTGGCCTCGCCGCAGCAGGCGGCGTCTTTCGCGACGCGCGCGGGCTACCCCGTGCTGGTGCGGCCGAGCTACGTGCTCTCCGGCGCCGCCATGAACGTGGCCTACAACGAGGCGCAGCTGCGCGACTACCTGCGCGTGGCGCGCGTCAGTTCCGAGCACCCCATCGTGGTCAGCAAGTTCGTCGAGGGGGCCAAGGAGATCGAGATCGACGCCGTGGCCAAGCGCGGTAAGCTCGTCATCTACGCCCTCTCCGAGCACGTCGAGAACGCCGGCGTGCACTCGGGCGACGCCACGGTGATGGTCCCGCCGCAGCGCGTGTACCTCGACACGCTGCGCCAGGTCAAGACCATCGCCAAGCGCCTGGCCAAAGCGCTCGACATCACGGGACCGTTCAACATCCAGTTCCTGGCCAAAGACGGCGCGGTACGGGTGATCGAACTCAACCTACGCGCCAGCCGCTCCTTCCCCTTCGTCTCCAAGGTCACGGGCTACGACTTCGTGGACCTGGCCGTGCGCGCCATGCTGGGCGAGGACGTGGCGGGGACGTACCAGACGGTCGACCTCGACTACGTGGGCGTCAAGGCGCCGCAGTTCTCGTTCTCGCGCCTCAAGGGGGCCGACCCGATCCTGCGCGTGGAGATGGCCTCGACGGGCGAGGTCGGCACGTTCGGGCGCGACCTGCACGAGGCGTATCTGAAAAGCCTGATCGCGGTGGGCACGCGCCTGCCGCGCGACTCGGTGCTGCTGAGTCTGGGCGGGGACGAGAACAAGCGGCGCTTCCTGGAGTCGGCGCGGCGGCTGCACGCGCTGGGCCTGCGCATCTACGCCACGCGCATGACCTCGGCCTTTCTGACCGCCAACGACATCCCCAACGCGCGGATCTACAAGGTCCATGAGAAGGGCGCGCCGGGCATCATCGACCTGCTGGGCGAGCGGCGCATCGACCTCCTGATCAACGTGACCGACGAGTTCGCCAGCGAGCAATTCGAGGACGACTACGCCATCCGGCGCGCCGCCATCGACTACAACGTACCGCTGCTGACCAACCTGCAGGCCGCGCGCCTGTTCGTCGCCGCCATCGCGCGCTACCGGCCCGAGGACCTCGCCGCCGCCCCCTGGGACGAGTACGTCACCATGAAGAGCGTCGCGGTCCCAGCCACGCTGCATGTGGGATAAACAACCCATTACCACGATTTACGTCGTAAAAGCACTGGGCGAGAGATCAATCCGCTATTCTTTAAGCAAAGGGACGATAAGCAAAGGGACGATGAGAAGGGCGGGGCAAACACTATGACAATGAGTATCGCGGTCTATCCTCGATTGGATGAGTTGCTCGAGTCTGAAAATGTGACCATTGCTGAACTCGAGAGCCAAATCAAAGAGCGATTCGGTTTAAGGGTCGATCAAGCGGCGCTTTATAAGCTGCTGCTGGGCGAAGAGCCGGTCAAGAGTGTGGATCTCGACATCGTCGCGGCCGTAGCGGCCATTCTAAAGGTGCCCTTGGGTGATCTTTTTATCGTCGCCACCTCGCCCGATGATAATTTTTTCGAGGAGGAACCGCCTGTGCTCGGACTGGAAGATAGCCGCCGTATGGGCGAGTTGTTCGACCGAGGAGCGCTTTCGGAATCCGAAAGCGCCGAACTACAGGGGTTGGTGGGCAAATATAGCCGGTTGTTGCACGAGCGTAGAGTGCGCGATATCGCCCAGAGCCACGGTGTGTCGGAAGATCAAGTGCGCCGCGAGACCGAAGCCGCGGTCGCGGAAGCGCTCGACTGGCTACATACCTTCAATGCCGATCCTCAGAATCGACAAGAGTTGGCCGAGCGGGTAAAGCGGCGCCGGGTAAGGCAAGGCGGATAGTTGACCGGCCCCATTCGCTGGACCTACCGTCGCGGCCAGAGCGCCAACGACACGCGGAAAAGGGGACGCGCCGCACAGCCCATACGACGCGTCCCCCTATAAGGCCAAGGGGATGGCACGGGTCAGCCCTGCCCCTGCCACCATGCCCTTACGTCTATAAAGATGCGCTGGGCAGGCCGATCTTACGTCGCATTTTTTCCATTTATAGGTAGCTTCGATTGATAAGTTACCTAATAACTGATGTCGCGACGTATGCGCTGATTTGATGTTTCGTGTTCCGTCGTTACTGCTATACTTCGGATAAAAGTTTGCGTAGTCGGAAGGATCGACGATATGGCTGTCGTACGAGTGCAGGCCAAAGGGCAGATGACAGTGCCAGAGCCAATCCGCAAGGCGATGGGCATTGAAACGGGGACGGAGTTCGTGTGCATACAAACCGGCCTGGATTCGTTTGAGTGTCACATGCTGCCGGCGCGTCTCGATCTCCGCGAATACTTAGACGCACACATGTTGCCCGGCTCCGGTATAACGCAAGAAGAGATAAACGCGGCGGTCGAGGAGGGCATCATGGCCGATGCCGACGTGGAATACGGCGCATTGACTACTAGCGTACCAACCAAAGAGCATGCTCATAGTGGTACTGGGAGATGGTAATTGTGGCTGTGCAACTGGGATGGCTCGATACTAACGTTTTCGTCCATGCACTGCAACCCAATGACCGTGAGTATGCGCGTAGCCGCGAAGTGCTTGACGCCCTGGTGGGTGGTCGTGCTAAGGGATGGTTGAGCCCACTAGTCGCGCACGAGTTAACGTATGTGCTCAGGCGTTTCCCAGCCTACCAAACGCGCGCGGCCATCCAGACGTATCTCCTGACAATCCTGAGTAATCGCAACATACAGGCCGAAGACAAACCTATGCTGGTTGCCGCCGTAACTCGCTGGGCGGTGAGCGCGTCCCTAGCCTTCGTCGATGCCTACCTTACCGAGCTCGCCCAGCGTGATACTGTCCCTGTCTGCTCGGCCAACGCGCGCGACTTCCCGCTGACGCCCAATAGCTACGTCACCGCCAGCCTGTAATTGTTGACGAGGCGCCAGTACCCGTAGTTCGGGGATGATGGTGAAGCGCAGGCGGCTGTGCGCCTCGCGCAGGGCCGCCTCAACCGCATCCGGCGTGGCGCCGCGCGCGAAGATGAAGCCAAGGTATTGCGCGCCTTCCGGCAGCGGCGTGACGGGGCGCCTAACCGGGATGGTCAGGTCGATCTCTTCGACGCCCACGACGGCTTTGGCCTCGTCCAGCCCCTGCACGGCCTTGAGGATGCCCGCGCGCGGGATGGGGATCATCATGACCCCGCCGGCGCGCTCCTCGCGCCGCGGCGCCTCGCCCTCATTGCCCACGGCCGCGCGCAGGATGAGCTCTTCCAGCGATGTCCCCTCCGTGCCGAAGCGCAGGATCTTGGCGCACAGGCCGCCGATGGAGCGGCCGGCCACCTCTACCACCCATGGATGTGCGTCATCGACGCGCAACTCGGCGTGGACCGGTCCCTCGCGCAGGCCGAGCGCGGCACATGCCTCCGCCGCTGTCGCCACGATGGCGCCCTGTACAGTAGCGGGTAGGCGTGACGGCGTGACGTAGATCGTCTCCTCGAAGAAGGGGCCGGTGAGCGGGTCGGGCTTATCGAAGATCGCCAGCGGCGTCAGGCGCCCCGCCGCGAGGATACCCTCGACGACGACCTCGACGCCGGGGATATAATCTTCGACCAGGATATGGTAGGACGGACGCGCGCTGCCCTCGGCGTTGGCGCACAGCACAATGGAGCGCGTGCGCGCGAACGCCCGCGCCAACTCTTCGGGTGTGTTGGCGCGGATCACGCCCTGGCTGCCGGAGAGCGTGGTGGGCTTGACGACGCAGGGATACGATACCTCACGCGCGATATGGGCGGGGTCGTCGTCGGTATGGTAGAGGCGGAACGCGGGGCTGGACACAGCGGCGGCGGCGAAGCGCTGGCGCATCACGCTTTTGTCGCGCGCGGCCAGCGCGGCGTCGGGGCTGTTGTGTGCGAGGCCGAGCGCGGCGCAGGCTCCGGCCGCGATAATGGTCGCGGCGTCGTCGACAGCGAGGATAGCTCGTACAGGGTGCTCGTAGGCGTAGGCGACGAGGTCGCGCACGGCGCGGTCGGGGTCGCGGAAGTCGAGCGGTAGTGTGGGGCGCCAGTGGCGGGCCAGCGGCCGCGGCATATCCAGCCCTCGCACGACCTCCAGTCCCAGGCGCTCGGCCGCGTTAATGAACGCCGTTCCGCGGTAGGTGACGCCGCTCATCAGCAGAATGACGCGCTTAGCGCTGCCTTGTGTAGCTGTACTCATCATCGTTACTGTACCACGCTGGCCGCGCGCCATTTTATGTCTTGTCACCTATCTGGCTACTATAGCTGGCACGAGGCGCGGAGCGATGTACATATGGGGGGTTGACCGCCGACACGTCGCGCCTTATCATACGGTTGTAGCGTGACAAATAGACTGTTATGCCGAGCTGGGAGCAATCTATGATGCGGTGGGCCGTTCAGGGGCGACAGATGGGTATGCCACGCGTGCGCCGCGCCCCTTCCACGTATCGGAGGGCGCCCTATATGGAGCAGGCCGCGCGGCGACGCCGCGTGGCGCGCCGCCCCGACTATATCGCCGTCCTGGGTACGCATCGGGCGGCGTGCCACGGCGATCAGCACAGGATGTCCGGGTCTGAGTTCGCGCGCGCCACGTTTGTCGTTCCATGTCGCCATACCACGATAGGACAAACGTTGGCGTAGATAGAAGACAGGCCGCCCATTTAGAGGTCCGTGTAGGAGTATCTACTCCGACGCGGGCCTCTTTTTTTATTGGTGACTATTTAGTTAGTAGGAGAATATATGGCAAACGGGCTGGTGGAGCGCGGCATACTGATCGTCGAGAACGACGCGGCGCCTTACCACGATCACTATCCTTTCCACGGACTCACACCTATCACGGAGCAATACGCCGTGCTGCCTATCTCAGATGGCTTCAACTGGGCCGAGCGCCTGCGCGAGGTCGCGGAGGGTCAGTGGTACCTGGTCGTCTTCCGCTCGGTGCGTCGCGCGACGGCCGACGTGGATGTCCTGACGGAGTTCGACGACCATGCGCACACTGAAGCGTTGGGCGCGGGCGGGTTGATGTACTATTTCAGGGGCGAATTGGGTGGGGATCGTGAATGCCTGTCGTTTTGTTTGTGGGAGACGCAGGAACAAGCCAAAGCGGCCCTGCGGTTGCCACGGCATCAGGCCGCGGTCCGCGTCGCGCGTGAGATGTACGAGTCATACCTGCTGGAACGCTACATCCTGACTAAACGCCGCGCGTCCGCGCAGATCGAGTTTCAACACTTGACATAATTTTATAGAGGGCGCGGTGGCCGTAAGATTGGGCGCGGGCTATGCTGATAGTAGTCCTACAGCACAGCAGAAGGAGACTCACTCAGACGTGCGACAACGCCTTATTCCCATCATCATCACGCTCGCTTTGCTGCTGCCGGGCCTCGTCGCCGGCAGTTGGGTCGGCTACTACTACGTCCACCAGAAACATACCGCGCCGTATAGCCCCCAGAAGCACACCTTCCTGCTACAGGTTCCGACGCCGCGCACGCACGCCGCTTCTTACACCTGGGTACGAAACCTGCACTCTCCCCTGTTGTAGACGTTCGCCTGTCTGGATACGGGTGAAGCCGTCGAACAAAAGACTACTACGGAGGAGACGATTATGGCCGATACGACCGTGACCAAGATCGACTCGCGCGACTCACCCAAAGGTGCGTTGGGGCAGAAGTACCTGGCGTCGGGCATCCACCTGGCGATGCGCATGTGGGAGAACGAGCAGCCGAACGAGCAGAAAGAAAACGAGCCAATCTCGCGCCCGTACGAAACGGTCGGCTACGTCATCGGCGGCCGGGCTGAATTGCACATCGAGGGGCAGATGGTGCTGCTCGAACCGGGCAACTCCTGGGTCGTGCCACGCGGTTCCAGCCACAGGTACAAGATTCTGGAGCCTTTCACCGCGGTCGAAGCGACCAGTCCGCCTGCACAGGTACATGGGCGCGACGATAACTAGGGCGCGATCGCGATATAGTTCTGTCTGATAAAAACCGCGGCGCGAGGGTCGGACGATCGCTCACAGCGGCGTAGGGGCGTATCGCGATACGCCCCTACGCCGCTGTGGGTAGGCCACATTTTAATCGGACAGGGCTGTATGGCCCTTACACTCCTATTAGTGCTGTCCCGCAGTTGTAGCAGTAGTGGAAGCTGTCGTGCAGCGGTAAGCCGCAGGTGGGGCAGGCCATAGCGCCGCCCATCTGCGCCAGGAAGCGGGGGAACGAGGCGGCGAAGAGCGCGGCCGAAGCGCTGTCCTCCTCGCCGCCCGCCTGCATACCTTGCACCAGAGGACGTAGCGTCGCGACATTGGCTCCCTGGCGCGCCAGCAATCGTGCGCCTTTGCCGGCGCGCGACTCCACGAGTCCGAGCAGTATGTGGCCCGCGCCCGCCTGTTCGCCGCCGTCGCGTCGCGCCTCGTTAGTCCCCAGCACGATAGCCTCACGCGTGTCGGCGTCGAGCGCCGAGCGTCCGCCTAGCGGAGGTTTGCCGCGTTTCAGACTGTCGCCAAGGGAGGCGCGCAGCGTTTCGACGTCGACGCCGGCCGCCGCGAGCGCGCGCGTGGGCACGCCGTCGGGGTCGTCCAGGAGCGCGCGCAGCAGCACGTCGGGCGTGGCCTGACGCATGCCGTATGTGGCGGCCGTGCTCTCGGCGCGTTGTACGGCGACGCGCGCGTCCTCATCCAGGCGCTCGCCACCCTGCCACGCGCCGTGTGAGCCGATAAATGGCATACATAGCTTTCAGCCGTCAGCGATCAGCCGTCAGCTTTTTTGATCGTTACCTATGCGGATATAGCAACCGTTACCAGATCAGATTACCAGAACCATCGGCATTGCGCCGCCTAAAAGCTGACAGCTGATCGCTAGACGTCGGCGCCCGGCGGCACGAGTTGGTCGATGCGGCGCAGGTGCTCGGGCGGGATACGCACGTCGAGGGCGTTGACGATTTGTTCGCTCTCGCCGTCGCTATAGACGTTGGCCGTGTCGATGAAGTTGAGGCCGGCGTCGAGCGCGCGGTGGATGATACGCGCGCAGTCGGCGTGGTCAGGGTTGCCACGCTCGCCAAACATCATCGCGCCCAAGCAGAGCGGGCTTACCTTGAGTCCGGTGCGTCCTAGTTTACGATAGTCCATCAATAGCCCCTCTTTTTTAAGCAATCAACAATCAACTGACGGCTGACGGCTTAGAACGGCGTGCCGCAGTACGGCGCGCGGTCCGTGGCGAAAAGGGCGTCGGCGCGGCGCAGCGCGCCCGTCGACTGCTCGACAACGCGACCGGCGTAGGCCAGCGCGCCCGGCCGTACCCCTCCCAGGAAAATCGCTCCGAGGTCGGCCACGGACAGGACGAGGTCGGCTGTAGCGGTCGTCGGGCGGCAGGCCGCCCCGTTGGGACCGCCCTCGAGCGCATAGCGGGCCGCGTTATCGGGCAGGAAAGGATCGGATATCTCGAGCACGAGGCTATCCTCGACACCGTAGCGCCGGGTCGAGAGCGCCGCCGGGATGTCGACGATGCGCACCCACAGGTCGTCGGTACGGCGGGTCACGCGCAGGCGTCGCGGATCGGCCAGTAGCCAGCGCAGCGGCTCGTCGACTGGGCGGTTGGGACAGTGCACGCTGTTGATGAGATCAACGCTGAGCAGATACTGCCACAGGGCGGCGTAGGCCATGGGCGTCACGGCGAAGAGTTCACGCAAGAGCAGCGCGTTGCTGGCGATGCCGTCGGTCCACTGGTTACGCACCCGATAGATGGCGACGCCGTCGACCTGCCCAGGCGCCGGCTCATACGCGACGCAGAAGATCGCGCTGGCTCCGTCTTGCGGCGTGCGCGCTCCGCGCAGCGTGTGTCGCCAGCGCGCGTCGCTACGATTGAGCGCGCCGGGCTGCCGGCGACGCCAGCGGTCGTACACCGTGGGCAGCAACTCCGTCGCGGCATTATGTTCGAGCAGCGTCAGGCGGCCGGGATACTCGACGGGGCGGGCGAAGGCGCCGTGGCGGGGGTCGATGTCGATGCCCAGCACGCTCGTGGACAGACCATACCCAAAACGCTCGTAGATGACACTCTCCGAGGCGGTCAGCACGGCCATGCTTTCGCCGCGCGCCCGCACATCGTCCAGTTGGCGCCGCATGAGCGCGCGCAGCAGGCCGCGCCGGCGGTGCGTTGGCAGCACGCCAACTCCGGTGACGCCTGCCACGGAGGCTGTCGGGGATGTCGCGTCCGGCCCGGTTGAAGTAAGGCCCGGCAGGGTCAACGCGAACGAGAAGGCGGCGGCCGTGGCGACGATGCGCCCTGCGTCATAGATGGCGAGTGTGCGGTCGGCTTCCAGGAGCGGCCGATCGGCCTCGATATCCTCGTCGCTCGGCTGCCAGCCGAAGGCGGCGTCGTTGACGCGCCGGAAGGCGGCGAACTCATCGGGCTCGATTGGGTGGATCTCGGTGGTCATACGTAGCTATCAGCTTTCAGCGTTTCACTTACCACTAGCATGGATGTCTAGCGAATAAAACAATCGAGTTGCCACGATCAAGCGGACCGTCTGTGCTTCTCCACGTAGTCCCGGAGCACCTGATTGATACGCGTTTGATACTTTTCGCCATCTGTTGAGCGTCCTTTGAACCACGCAACGACGTCGGCATCGAGGCGCAGAGTGAGTTGCTTCTTTATTGGCCGGTAAAAGAGTCCGCGACGAGCATCGCTCCAGTCATGCGCCTCTGGCATCTCCCCAAGGTCAATCTCTGCATCAGGGAGCCCAACAAGGGCGTCTACATCGGCCTGCTGTGCAGGGGTCAGCTTATTAGAAGTCTCCATTTTCATATGCCTGCCTTTCCTGTGCTGTTGCCTTTCGGGCACGCACTTATTTGCTCGGTTTTTCTCGTCGTCCCACGTCCAGATCATCAACTCACCTTACATAGAGTATTACCCTTAACGTAACTACGATAGTGTAGTTTGTCAAGGGTGCATTTTCCCCTCTCGTATGCCTGGTGACCTCCATTGCTAGCGGTTTGCTAGCGTGCCGACACGGCGACGCTGAGGGCGAGTAGGAGCAGCACGACGGTGGAGATGACGACGTAGCGCCGCTGGCGCTCGGCGGCGAAGAGCCCGATCGCGGCGACGACGCGTAGGGCCGGCGTGGCGAAGAGAACCAGCACTCCCAGGTCGAGGATGCCGGCAGGGTCGCCGGCGAGCGTGCGCGGGACGACGCTGCCGAGTGGCAATGGGACGGTACCATGCCTAAGTTCGTGCCGCGCGGCCAGCAGCAGGAACCCCAGCGCCATCAGGGCGATACTGAGCGTCACGCCCACCGACAGCAGGCGCGCCATCACGCGATAGAGCGTACTGTCGGCGCCGGTCGTGTCATTCATATCATAATCCAATGCGATCTATCTCTGTCGCCACTCGTCACTCGTCACTCGCCCCGTTCATGCCGCTCCCGTCGCGGCGCGCCATAACATCTCCGCCGCGAAGATGATTACGACCACCACGAAGATCTGGCGCAGCCGCGCTACGGGCAGGCGGCGCGCCACGCGCGGACCGAGCAGCGCGCCGCCGATAACGCCGACGACCACGGGCACGGTCAATGTGGGGTCGACGAGGCCGTGCGTGTACTGTATGAAGGCGCCGGCGGTCCCGGTCACGCCGATCATGAAGGTACTGGTGGCCGTGGCGACTTTTAAGGGCACACCCATCAGCAACGCCATGGCGGGGACCTTGAACAGGCCGCCGCCGACGCCCAGGATGCCCGACACGTAGCCCGCGACGAAGCCTACACTCAGGCCGACCGGGAGGCGCCGCACGCGGTATGGCACGTCCCGCTTCTCCCGCGCGTCGTGGTAGGAGAAGTCGAGCGCGGTGGGCGCTCCCGTGGGCGCCCGCACCAGGTCGCCACGGCTGCCGCGCGCCATGTAGTAGCCGGTGTAGAGCAGCACGACGCCGAACACGAGGTCAAGCAAGCGTGGGCTCGCCGCTGCCGTGGTCAGTGCGCCCAGGATCGCCCCCAGCACGGTTCCCATTTCCAGCGTCATACCCAGGCGTACGTTGGCCACGCGCTGCCGTAGGTAGGCGCTCCCGCCGGTGCTCGACGTGGCGATGACGGCGACGATGCTGGCGCCGATAGCGTTGTGGATGGGGACGTGCAGCACGCCCGTCAGCAGCGGCACGACGAAGAGGCCGCCACCAAGGCCCAACAGCGAGCCGAACAGTCCGGCGGCGATAGCGATCAGGATAGCCACGAGGATGAAACCGAGCGTGATGGTCACGAGAGCCACCCGCCGGTCAGGAAGATTTCCGTGTAGATGACCAGCCCAATGGTGAAGAGGACAATGAGCGGCCGGTACAGGCGGCGTTGCAGCCCCAGGTAGGTGAAGAGTGGGAACAGCATCAACAGCAGGCGCGGCAGCGACATCAGCACGTCGTGGTGCGGCTCGGAGGTGTGGCGCTCCGTTAGCATGGCCGGCGAGGAAAGCAGCATCAGCCATACCAGCCATAGGTAGACGCCCTGTGTACGCGGCAGGCGCCGCCAGGCGAGGTAGGTCAGAGCCAGGCCGGCGATCTCGTACAGGAGATCGTGCAGGGCGTAGAAGTCGACGACGGTGAGTGTGCCGTGCAGCAGATCTCCGAGGGGCCAAGCCACGCTGATGTAGAGCGTTTCCCATGGTGGGGCGAACGTGCGCAGCCAGGCCTGCTGCGCGTGGCTAAACCACAGGGGGTCGTTGAACGTACGGCCAAGGAAGACCATGAATAGGATCAGACCAAGCGGGATCGCCACGACCGGCGCGCCGTTATGCGCGGCGTGGCGCGCCTCCTCCGGCCAGTGACGCCACCGCCTATACCAGCGCGCCGCCCGCGGGGATGTCGGTGTGATCGCCTCCTCCTCATTCGCGTCGGCGCTCCCCGCTATGGCGCCATTCGTGCGCCGTTGGTAGAGATCGATCCGCACCGCCGCCGGGACGGGGTGTGGCGTCTCCGCTTTTCGCAGGCGCAGACGTGTGAGGGCGAGGCGCCAGGCGTCGCTGAGGCGATCCGCCAGCGTGCGCGCGACGACCGGGTGGCCCTCGACCCAGGCCAGCGCGAAGGGCGCCAAAAGGACGATACCCGGCGGCCGCGTCGCGGCGGCCAACAAGCCCCACAACCCGGCCTGCCACCAGCGCTCCAACCGCAAGGCATAGAAGAAGGCGATGGCGCAGAGCAGGAACGTGCCCTCGCTATAGGCCGCGAACAGAAAGATTGAGGGCGGACACAGGGCGAGCAGCGTGACCGTGCGCCGGGCGACAGGGCGGCCGTGGTCGAGGCGCACCAGCCCGTACAGGAAGGCCAGCGCGGCGACCGCGCACACGTTGGCCACGAGCATACCCGGCACAAGGTACGGCGGGTAGAACTTGTCTGGCAAGGGCATGTCGAGCACATTGCCAACGAAAGCCGCGATGGCGTGGTGCAGCGTGCGCGTCAGCAGCGGATAGAGCGGGAAAAAAGCCACATTCTTGAAGCCGGTGGGACCGTGCAAATTGTAGCCCAGGCGCGCGATGTCGTCGTACCAACGCGCATCCCAGCGGTTCCAGCCATCGAGGGCCGTGCCCGTAGCCGGCACAAACCGCAACGGCGTGGAGCCGGTCAGCGCGCGCCACAGGGGCGTGAGCGCCGTGAGCAGAACGAAGAGCAGACGTGTGACAATGACGACCGGCGCCACGTCGCGCAGCAGTTCACGCCCCCACGACCACGCCGGTACGACTCGACGCGCGGCAAGGGGGTGCAGCGACGTGATCGGTACAGCTGTACCAGGGCTGGCGTGCTGCCTACGCTTGGCGCGCGTCGGGAGCGCCGGTATCATGACGCTGTCCTCTCCGGCTCCAAAGCAGTTATTCCCTTCATGCTTGATGATACCGGTGAAGCGGCGCCGCGATGACGCCACAGCAGCGCGAACAGGCTCACGAGCAAGAGGTTACGTAGCGCCAGCACGAGGATGGGCTCAACCTCGAAACGCCACAGTGGAAGCCAGTTCGCGGGGTAGACCCACTGCGAGAGCAGCACGACGACGAACGTGAGCGCGGCGACGCGGCGTGGCCGGTACGCCTGCACGACCACGAGCGGCAGGAGCCACAGCAGGAATTGGATGGACAGTAATTTGCTGCCGAGCAGCACGGCTAGCACGGCCAGCGTGGCATGGGTCACGAGGGCGCGAGAGCCGCCCTCATCCCCAACCCCTCTCCCGTGCGCGGGCGAGGGGAGCCGTCCTCCGTATGGAGGCGCCTCCCCCTCTCCCACGGCTAGGGAGAGGCGCGCTGGACCGTCGGCCGCAGCGGGGACCCCACGGAGTGGGGAGTGGACAGGTAGCCATGGGATGGGGGGTGAGGGCATCCTCCGCGCATACGAGAGATAAACCGCAGCCAACAGGCCTAGCGTCAGAGCCGTCGAGAGCAGCTTGAGGGCGGGGGTCAGCGCTGAGGCGACGTCGTAGGAGCCGTAGGTGACGTCCCTGGATACCGCGAGCCCCCCGAGGCGCCCAAGCTCGGCCACCGAACCGAAGAGGCTCTCGATCTCGATGCCGCGCCGCGTCTCCCATTGCGCGAACCGCTCCAGTGACGCCGGCGCCAGCAGATACCAGGCCACGGTTGAGCCGACCAGCCCCGCCATGTACACGGCGACGCCGCGCGACCGGCGTCGCGCGGCGTGCCAGTCTAGGTGGTGGCGCGCGGCGGCCAGCCAGGGCCGCCAGTCGTAGAGCAGAAAGAGCGGGACCAACACCGCGGGATAGAGTTTCATCAGCGTGGCGGCTAGCAGCAGGACCCAGGCCACGACGGATCGCCGGTCGAGCAGCGCCAGGATAGCGCCCAGTGTGAGCGTCGCCGGCACGAGGTCGTAGCGCTGCGAGACCAACGAGCCGAGAAACGGCACGAGCAAGCCGTACGCCGTGATCGCGCCCGTCGCCGAGATACGCTGCCGGAGGGCCAGCCGCGCGATGAGAGGCAGCGTGGCAAGGTCCACGGCCAGTACCTCCACCGCGAACAGCCAATCGTAGACGCGCAGCGACGTGGGGTGCAGTAGAGCAGGCAGCACAAAGAAGGCCGTGCCCAGCGGCGGGTACTCGACGAAGAAATGGGGATCAACGTAGGGGACGTGCCCGGCCAGCAATTTTTGCACGGCCGGCCAATAGACGTGCTGCGTGTCGGAGCCCATCTCGTAGTAGGTCATAGCCGCTATGCGCACCGGCAGCTTGTATAGGCCCAGAAAGATGACGGCGTGGATGAGCCCCCACACGGCCATAGCCCTGCGCGGTGTCCACCCGATAGCGGCGATGCCGCGCCACTGCGGGATCGCATCGCGCGTACGCGGCGATACGGCGACGTGGGTGGGGGCCTGTTCGTCGGTGTACTCTCGACTCTTCACTATGCTAGCTTACGCATCCAGCCGCTTGTTGACAACCATCGACGCGTCATGCGCGCCACACGATTGCGGCCGCAGGCCTGCGACTGCGGTCGCATGGCAAACCACGGGCACTGCCGTGCCAGGGCGGGGGCACTGGAGCGGCACGCGATAGGGCGACACCCGACTGCAGTCGGCGTTGGTTTGCCATGCGACCGCAGTCGCAGGCAAGCGCCTCATCCCACTAAAGACGCCCCCTGCCATGCGCGCGCCACGCTCGCACGGCGTCCTCGTAGCAGCGCAGCGTTCCGCGCGCCGCCTCGTCCCAAGTGAACAGGGCGGCGCGCGTGTGTCCACGCACGATGAGTCTCTCGCGGAGGGCCGGATCGCGCAGCAGTGAGCGCAGCGCGGCGGCGATAGCCATGTCGTTACGCGGGTCGACGAGCAGGGCGGCGTCGCCTGCGACCTCTGGCATCGAAGATATGGTGGAGGTGATGACGGGGCAGTCGCAGGCCATGGCCTCGATGATGGGCAGCCCGAAGCCCTCGCCAAGCGAGGGATAGACGAGGGCGAGCGCCGCGTGATAGAGCGCGCGCAGTTCCTCGTCGCTCGTCGCGCCGGCGAAAACGACGCGCTCGGCTACGCCCAATTCGTGCGCTAGAGGACGCAGCACGGTCTCGGCGTAGTCGCCGGCTGGGTGTCCGGCCAGCACTAGCGTCGCGCCCGACTCGTCCAGGCGGGCGAAAGCCTCGATGACGCGCGCGAGATTCTTCTGGGGGGCCAGTACGCCGACGGAGAGAAAAAATTGGCCGTAACGCGCGCGGATCCGTGCGACCGCCCCCGCGTCGGGGGGCGTGCGGAAAAGGTCGCGTGGCGCGGCGGGGACGACGGCAATCTTGCGCGGGGGCACGCGCAGCAGGCGCGTGATGTCGCGCGCCGAGGATCCCGAGAGCGTGACGATGCGGGTGGACTGCCGCGCGGCGACGGGAACCTGCAGCGCCAGCGAGAGGTAGACGGCGCGGCGCCCGGCGCGCCAGTTCTCGCGCAGGCGCAGAAAGTTGACGTCGAACATGCCCACGACGGTGGGGCCACGCCACAGTAGCGGCAGCGCCACGGGCAGGAAGAAGGCGGGTGAGTGGTAGAGGTCGAGCCCCTGCCTGCGCAGCGCCAGGGGCAGCGTGACCTGCTGTCGCAGGTTGGTCAGCGGCGCGTCGACGGCCACGCGCGTGATGTTGGGCCGGTCGAGGTCGGGCAGCGCCGGCCCGTAGTGCGTGGCGTCGCGCGTGAACAGCACGTACTCATGCGTGTCGCCCACCCGCGCCAGGGCCTCCACGAGTCCGGCCACATAGGTCGCGGTGCCGCTGGGACCCATCTGCGCCCAGCTGACGTCGATGCCAATTCTCACGTTTTTATCCCCCTTCCGCCCCCAAAGGGGGAACCAGGGTTTCTCTCCTCGCCCCCCCCGCCCCCTCCGGGGGAGCCTGGGGAGATGCCTCCCCCCAGACCCCCGCCAAAAAGACATCGCGGCGGATGATGGAAAGGGTGCTGGTGAGCGTAGTCGCGGT
>JAABUX010003847.1_pt1 | contig 19519 bp, 19 predicted proteins | sample 5561851 | NCBI WGS metagenome assembly JAABUX01 (sample SAMN10711883, study PRJNA513361) | rock metagenome | isolation source: Antarctica rocks | place: Antarctica: Victoria Land, Richard Nunatak red sandstone | collected 2016-01-03 | reverse complement strand
GACACCTCGCCACGATTGACTTGACACATACGTGTCATGGACGGTGAGACGAAAAGCGGCCTTCCAACACGCCAATCAGGCCACCCGCACGCGTGGAAGGGCGGCATGGCCGGGTGGCTAAACCTCGAAACCGTCTCACTGACCACTGCAAACATGTGTCAAGGCGATTGTGGCGAGGTGTCCACCGTACCTCCATCCAGCCATGGCGTCGCGCCTGCGCACGCCCAAGTCGATAGAGAGCGGGCCTATGTCTACAACACACCATGACCCCCCGTCCCGCCGCACCCCCACGTTGTGGCGGCATCCTGACTTCCTGAAGCTGTGGGCGGGGCAGACCATGTCCCAGTTCGGGTCGCAGATCACCCTCCTCGCGCTTCCGCTCACCGCCGCCCTCGCCCTCCACGCCTCGGCCTTCCAGATGGGGCTGTTGCGTGTCGCCGAGTATCTACCCTATGTTCTCGTTGGGCTCATCATCGGTGCCGTGATCGATCGCCAGCGCCGACGTCCGCTGCTGATCGGCGCCGACATCGGGCGCGCCCTCCTGCTCGGCGCCGTGTCGCTGGCCGCGCCCCTCGGCCTGCTCCATCTTAGCCTGTTGTACGTCGCGGCGTTCTTCGTCGGCCTCCTCTCCCTCGTCTTCGACGTCGCGTACCAATCGTTCCTCCCGTCGGTGATCGCCCACGAACGCTTGGTCGAGGGGAACAGCAAGCTGCAGGGCAGCGAGTCGGCGGCCCAAATTGCGGGTCCGGGCCTCGCCGGTGTCCTGGTGCAGCTCGTGTCGGCCACGCCCGCGCTCAGGATTGATGCGCTCAGTTTCCTTTTCTCTGTCTTCTCCTTGCTCCTGATCCGCGCGCCCGAGCCCATGCCGTCACGACGGACCTGGGGAGCGAGCATCTGGGGAGAGCTGGTCGAAGGATTACGGGTTGCGTTCGGTGACCCCCGTTTGCGGGCGGTCGCCGCCTGCAGCGGCACCTGGGCCTTGTTCGACGGCGTTCTGTACACCGTGCTCGTGCTGTACGTGCTCCGCGAACTTGCAGTAGGCCCGATCGTCCTGGGGCTCATCTATGCCAGTGCCGGCGTTGGCACGTTCCTCGGCGCGTTCATCGCCGGGCGCGTCGCGCGACGCGTCGGTCAAGGGCGGGCGATCGTGGCCGGTGCCACCGTCAGCAGCTTCGGAACTTTGGTCATCCCGTTTGCGGGCGGGCCAACGGTCTTAGCGATCTCTCTCCTCCTGCTGGCCCAATTTCTCATGGGGCTTGGGGTCATGGTCTACGTCGTCAATCAGGTCAGCTTACGCCAGGCTATCACACCCGACCACCTGCTGGGACGCACAAATGCGAGTATCCGCTTCGTTGGCTGGATTGCCACTCCACTCGGCGCACTACTCGGAGGCGTGCTCGGGGGACTCATCGGGCTCCATGCAACACTTGTGATCGCCGCGCTCGGTGGGGTGTTTGGTTTCCTGTGGGTATGGTTCTCCCCCCTACGAACTCATGGTGAACACCCATAGAGAACGACGGGGAAGTATACGCGTGTCGTGACAATCTGGCTACGCTTGATAAGAATAATCCGCAGTCGGGGCAGAGGCGCGGAAACGTGCGTTGCCGGGGCGCTTGGGGGAGGCGAGCCGCTCTATTCTTTTTCCAAGTAGCAAAGCCTCTGCCGGGCGTCCGTTTGCCGGTACCAGGGTGCGCCACACGCGGTACTATAACGGGGAGGACATGATGTCACGGAATGGAGCGCGCCGGCGACCGGTGCGGCAGCGGTGGCCCCGGATGGAGGAACGGCGCGCGGCCGGCGTGGGTATGCGCGACAGCGATGACCACAGCGAGTTGCGAGACAGGGGCGAGGGAGAGAGCGATGGCAGGGACAGGGCGACAACATCGGCACCGGCACCCGTCGGCGCGTGCGAGGAGGAGTGACGCGTCTGAAACAAATCCAGCGGTGGGCGCGGCCATCAGGGAGGTCGTGGACAACCAACTGCGCGACGGCACTCCGCCGGAGACGCGACAAACCCTCGACCGGCTCCTGGCGGCTGGCTACCCCGAGGAGGACGCGCGGCGGCTGATCGCCTGTGCGGTGACGAGCGAAATCTTCGACGTGCTCAAGAACCACCAGCCCTACGACGAGGCACGCTACGTCGCCGCGCTCCAGCGGCTGCCGACGCTACCCTGGGAGGATTAAGCGTCCACGCAACGTATGACGATAGCGTGCCAAGGATAGAGCGTGGGACCGGCACACACTCTATGGCGAAGATTGGTGGAAATAGCGGCTGTGCATGAGATAGACATCCTCCCTTCTATAGGACAGGCGTGGTCGCTCGGGACAATACTGGCGGCGTCCGTACCCGAGACCGGCGCCGTGAATCGGACCCTCTTGCTGCGGACGACGAGCGGGGAGTATGCCCTGCGCTCCTATCGCCACGCCAACCGTGAGCGCATCGCGCGTGACCATGCCCTGATCGCTTTCGCGCATGCGCACGGCCTGCCCGTGCCCGTCCCCCGTCCGTTATCCAACGGCGCCACCATCCTGGAACAGTGTGGCCGCTACTACGCCCTTTTCCCGCAGGCGGACGGACGCCAAGTCCGGCGTGCCGCCCTGGGGCGTGGGAAGATTGAGGCGATGGCTACCTTCCTCGGGACGATGCATCGCGTCTTGCAACGGTACCCTATGGAGCGGGTGGAGGCCCGCTCCTTCACGGCCGACTTGGCCACGACACTGGCCGGAATCGACCGCATTGAGCGCGTGATCCGCGCGCGGCCGGAACCAAGCGAGACGGATCGGATAACCCTGGCGCGCCTGGGCGGCCGGCGTCACTGGTTGTTGCGCGCGCCCTCGACCGATCCGCCCAGACTGGCGGGCCTCCCCTTCCAAGTCATCCACGGTGACTACCAGGAAACCAACCTGTTCTTCGCGGCGGGCAAGGTCAGCGCCGTCATCGACTGGGACCAGGCGTATGCCGCCCCGCGTGCCTGGGAGGTGATGCGCGTTCTCCACCTCGTCTGCGCATTTGCCCCCGCGCCGAGTCAGACCTTCCTGAGGGCCTATCGAACGGTGCAATCCCTCCCCCTCGACGACCTGCGGAGAGCGGCGGCCTGCTACTGTTCCCTGCGCACCCACGATCTGTGGGTCTATGAGGCGACCTACCTGGAAGGGAACGAACGGGCGCGCGCCTTCATTCAACCGGGTACGTTCGTGCCTCTGGAAGAACGTTGGGCACGCCTCCAAACCGCGCTCCTCTAACAGGTATGAAGCTGATCACACAACAACGGACGGGCCATTGGTTCGTTAGCCGACAGAAGGCACGGTGGAGTGGGCACCGGACGGTGCCGGTGTGGAGGCTGGTAGCGTCGCCGCACGCGTCGCGTCCGCCCATCCCAACTCGTCCATCGCGCCTGATCGCGGCGCTATCCGCCGTCCTGCTAGATGTGCCCGGACAAACGCGCGGCGAGCGTGTCCACGACAGTCGCGGCCGGTACACCGGTCATGCGCAGGGCGCGCAACGCGCCTGAGTGGTGCAGCACGCGGCCGAGCGCGACACCGCGCAGCGTCGTAGCGTCCCACGCGTCGACGACCCACTGCCAAGCGTCATCACGCCGGGCCAGGCCGAACTCGACGTGCATGGCGACGATGATGGCTTCCAGGTCGGCGTTCTCTGGTCCGGTCACCGCAACCTGCCCCCGCCGCATATAGGCGTTGGCCTGGAGGAGGTCGATGCTCCCGCCCGCCGCGTCGCGTGACGCGTACCTGACATCGCACAGGCGCACGACGCGGATCGCCCCCGTGCAGAGCGGGCACGGCTCCGTCGTGGTATAGAGTACGCACGCCGTCGGATCGACGGCAGCGTAGTCGAGGGCGTTTAAGGCGTTCATCTCAGCGTGGGCCAACCGATGCCCGTAGATATGGCGCCCCTCGGCATCAGCCTGGAAGATGCGGTTGCGTCCGCGCGCCACGATGTGGCCGGCCTGATCCATCACGACCGCGCCAATCGGGATCGACCCCGCGCGATAGGCGTCCCAGGCTTCCTCCATGCATCCCCGCCACGGCGGCGCGAGATGATCCCACATGACGATGATCCTCCTCATTTCCCGTGGCGAGTATTGGTCGCAAAGCCTTTCTCCTACCCCGGCCACTCGCCGGCGATGTCTGCCTGGGGTGAAAATACCCCATTTCATGGGCGGTGGTGGGCTGCAAAGCCCATGAGGGACTACTTGGAAAAGAATGGCCGACGCTCATCCTTGCGTGGTGTCCCCTCCTGTGTCGTCCGTCCTTGTGCGGCGTCGGCGTCCGGTCGAAATGTCGCGCGGGGGCGGCGGCGATGGTGGAGATGTGGGCGTCGCGCTCGCCCGTTCCGCCGCGAGTCGGCGCAGCGCCATCTGGCTCTCGACCATCCCGATCATAAGCTTCCATTCCTCGGGGCCGAAGTCCTTGACCTTCAAGGCGATCTCCCGGACCATGGGATCGGCCAGCGCCAGGCGCACGGCGGCGTCCTCGTCGGTCACGCCCTCATTGTCATCGGACGGCTGGCTCGCCCCCGGTATGTCGCCGATGTCATGGCCGAGGAAGTAGCCGGTGGGGACGGTAAAGAAGGCGGCCAGCGCCTCGACGATATGCAGGCCGGGCATGGTCACGATACCCCGGCGCAGCGTCGAGAGGTACGCACGCGACACGAGGCCCCCCGTCCCGTCGCTCACCTCGCGCAGAGAGTAGGGGTGGCCCGTCGCGGGGTTGACGCGCGTGGCGAAGAGGCTGTTCAGGCGCTCGGCAAAGAGGGCGCCGCCCTCATCCCCCAGCTCTTTCCTTCTGCGCGGCATTTCCCCGCCCACGATATACAGTAGCGGCGCCGCGATCACGCCGTCAACGACACGCATCCATTGACACCTCCACATCCGTGGTATACACTGGATCAAGCGTATATTATGTTTTCTAAACGTACATAATAGACGCTAGCGGGTGGTGGGCCAAGGCATGCGTCTCTGCCCGTAACCGTAGCAGGTTGGGGCCTCCGTGCGCAAGCGCGGGCGGGCTACCACAGGAGAAAGGGGGACCGCACACGATGGACGAAGGGCAGGCGCGCGCCCTGGCCGACCGGATCGCCGCGACGGCGGGCTATGTCATCGTCGACGTGCGGCGCGCGTGGTCGGCGGCCTGGGCCTGGCAGGTCGCGGTCACGCGCGAACACACCGCCGAGCGCCTGACGCTCCTCTCCGACGACGACTGGGACGACCATCTGGCTTGCACATCACGCGTCGTAGCTCAACAGCAAGGATAGAACACAACATGGACCAGCTCATCACGCTCATCAACGCCTATGGCTTGCAGTTCGTCCTCGGGGCCGTGGGCCTCGGCATCATCGGCACCGGCATGGGCACCACCGCCGGCGTCCTCGGCTACCGCCACGGCGCGGACATCACACGCGGCGCCTGGATCGGCATGATCCTCATGCTCGTGATCCGCGTCTTCGCCGCCGCCCTCGCCAACAAGACCGGCGCGCAGATTTAGGAGCACGCCGGCCGCTCACTGACGGCGGCGGACATTGGCCGTGGTGAACGGCCAGGTCCGCCGCCTTTTTTATGGAGATTGCCCATGGAGACCATGCAGACCCAGCGCAACCGGCGCAGCCCGCGTGTGCCCAACCAGCCCTGGCGCGGGCCGGCCAACCTCACCATCCCGCAAACCGCGGCGCTGCTCGCCGCTGCCCTCTTCGCCGTCGCCCTCTGGTGGGCAAGCGGCTACCTACCCGGTTCGTCGTCATTCGGCGTCCTCGCCGGTCGCGTGATCCTGACCGGCTTCGCTGGCGGGATCGCCGCCGTCCTGTGCTACGCCGCCGCCGACCCGACCCGCGAGCCCGTCGTGCGCCAGCACGTCACCTACAGCTTTCGCCGTCACACCTACCGCAAGGAGCCCGCCCATGGCACCCACGCCCACCCCCTCCCCTTCCCAGGCCGCCGCCCGCACGCCGTTGGCGCGCCTGTGCGCCGTGCACGCACCGGCCGTGCCCGCGTCGCCGCCGTCCTCCGCGCCGTCGTCGCCCTCCCCGGTCGTCGAGCCCGTCACGGGGCCTAACACCGGTACACGCAGGCGGGCGGCCAACGAGGAGACCACGGCCCCACACTCGACACGATCGGGCCGCGTGCGCACGCCGCTCCCGCTGCCGTCCGGCCCCGGCCGGTTCGCCATCGAGCAAGATGGGACCATCGTCTTCGCGGACGGGACGTGCCTGGCCGTCGTGCGCGTCGATGCCTTCCTCAACCTCTCCGCGCTCGGCCCTTACGACCAGGAGCGTGTCTGCCGCGAGTTCGCCGCCCTCGTCCACGGCCTGGCCCACGCCCAACCCTTGCAGGCCGTGATCGAGAGCACCCCGACCGCCCCCGACGACGCCATCGCCGGCATACGCGCCCTGGTCACGACCGCCGACGCGGAACTATCCGACATCGCCGGCGACACGCTCGCCTGGGTTAAGGGGGAGGTCGCCCGCACGCACGTCCCCGACCTCTCCGGCTACGCCGTCGTCGCCCCGGCCCCCGAGCGCAAGGGCGGGTTGGCCGGCCTCGTCGAGGAGTTCCGTGACCAGATGGGCGTCCGGCGCGGTGGCCCTGAGACCGTGGACCGGCGCGGCCTCGACGCCGCCGTGGACGACACGCTCACCCAGCTCAAGGCGTCGGACCTGCCCGCGCGCCGCCTGCGTCGTGCCGATACCCTCGCCTTCCTCTGGCGCGCGGCCAACCCCGGCACGCCCCAGCCCGAGGGCCTGGCCGCCATCTGCGACACGGGCGAGTTGGCCGTGGCGCTGACCCCGACCTACTGGCGCGAGCGCCGCCGCCACGTCGAGCACGGCCTGGCCGCCGACGGGACGCCGGCGCTGTACTCCTACACGCTCTACTTCCTGGGTTCCAAGGAGTTGACCAACCCCGGCACGTTCGCCGACCTCATCGCCATCGAGTGCAACGCACGCCTCTCCTGGCACCTGCGCGGCCTGGACAACCTGCGCGAGCGTGGCCGCGTCCTGCGCAAGCGCAAGGCCTTCGCCACCTCCGTCCGTCGCGCCTACGAAAAGAAGAAGCTGCCCTCGCTCGACGACGAGGACAACAAGGCCGAGGCCGAGGCGTTAGCCCAGGAACTGCACAGCGCCGAGGAGGGCCTGGCCCTCTCCACCGTCGTCCTCACCCTGCACGCCCGCACGGTCGAGGAGTTGGACACGGCCCGCCGCCGCGCCCTCTCGCTCATCGGCACGCGCCTGGGCATCCAACCTGGCAAGGGCCGCGGCTACCAGAAGCCGCTCTGGCAAGCCTCGCTGCCGCTCGGGCAGAACACGGCGCGGCGGCGGGCCAAGCGGTGGCACACCGCCGTCATCGGCAACGGGCTGCCCTACCTGGCCCACAACCCCGGCACGCCGACCGGCTTCCCGGTAGGCTTCACCTCCACGGGCCACGAGTTGGTCCTACTCGACCTGATCCACCAGACCCTCTCCACCAGCGTCATGATCGTGACCGGGGCGCAGGGCATGGGCAAGACCTTCTGGCTGTTGCGCTGCGCCCTATGGTCCCGCTACCGGGACCAGCGCGTGACGCTGATCGCCCGCGCCGACCACTTCCGGCCCTTCGTCGAGTTGTGCGGTGGGACCTACATCGAGCCCGGCGCGGAGGGCCACGCCGACCCGCGCATCATCAACCTGTGGGACCTCCCGGCCGGCCTGCGCCTGGCCAAGAAGGTGGACTTCCTGATCGCGGCCCACGAGATCATGCTCTGCAATCCGGGGCAGGACCTCGACGACGAGATACGCGGCGTGCTCGACCGCGCCATCCAGGCCGTCTATCGCGCGCACGGCGTCGTCGCGGGGGAGGAGCGGCCCCTGCTGCGGGGGGACGCGCCGCTGGAACGGGAGCTTGTCGCCCATGTCGGGCGTCTGTCGCGGGAAGCGAGCCTGACCGCGCGCAAGCAAGAGTTGTTGGAGAAGCTGCACGCCACCCTCTTGCAGTACGTCACCGACCCGGACGACCCCGCAGGCAGCGAAGGCCGCTACGCCGCCCTGGTGGACCGCCCGACGCGGGTGGACGTCGAGGCTGATGTGCTCTGCTGGAATCTGGACGGCCTGGCCCCGCGCCTCTACGCACTCACCCTGTTCACCATCACCGACGCCATGGCCTACCGCGCCAAATCGACCTTCGACGCCACGCGCGGGGGTAGCGCCGAGTTCCTGGCGATCGACGAGGGCTGGTTCCTCTCCGAGTTCATGAAGGCCGGCGCCGAGTTGACCAATTGGGCCAAGCGCTCGCGCCACATCGGGCTCATCCTCGCCTTTGCCAGCCAGCAACTCAGCGAGGCCATCCGGCCGGGCACCAAGCCGATCTTCGACGCCGCCTCGCTCAAGTGCGTCTTCCGCCTGGCCGATGTGCGCGAGACCGAGGACACGGCGGCGTGGGCCGCGCGCACGCTGCAATGTTCCGTCGAGGAGGCGCACACCCTAACCGGCCTGCACGAGGGCCAGATGATGCTGTTCCGGCAGGCCAAGGACGGCTCGCGCCGGCGCGGTTTGGTCGGCGTCATGGCCCCGCCGCTCGAATACTGGGCCTTCACGACCGAAACCTGGACCGACGTGCCCGCGCGCAACGCCGCCGTCGCCCGCCTCGGCGGCGTAGCGGCCGCCATCCGGCACCTCGCCACCAAGGAGGCCGAGCGATGACCCTTTCCCGTTTACGCACCCTGGGCGTCGCCCTGGCGCTTGGCCTGGTGCTGGCCGTGACTGTGAACGGGCCGGCGCTACCCGCCACGGCCGCCAACCCCACGCCGAGCGCGACGCCCATTTCCACGCAGACGCCGTACCCGACCAACACGCCGGCGGCGACCTACACCCCCTATCCCTCGCCCACGGTCACGCACAAGCCGGCGCTCACCCTCTCGGCCACGTCGGGGATCACCGGCACGACGGTCAGGGTTGACGCCTCCGACTTCCCGGCCACCACGGCCGTCACCCTCTACTGGGACAAGGGGACGGCCGTGCTGGCGACCGACGAGTCCGACGCGGAAGGGGCGGCCAGCCTCGACGTGACGATCCCGGCCGACGCGACGCCGGGCGGCCACAACATCCGCGCGGTCGGGGCCAACCGTACCAGCGCCGTTGCCCTGTTTACCGTCCAGCAGCAGGGCGCCCCGCCTGGCAACGCCACCCACTACTGCACCGGCCTCCTGGGCTGGTGCCCCGACCTCAGCGGCTTCGTCGGCACGATCTTCGGCGCCATCGGCGGCGCGCTCAACGGCCTGGTGGTGGGGCTGTTCTCGCCCATCGAGCACAACGTCAGCGACGAGTGGACCGCCATGGTCGCCCCCTTCGCACACGACCTGACCTACCATCCCAACATCGCGGACCCCACCGTGCTGCAATGGGACGGCCTGCGCCGTTTCCAACACTCCTTGCAGGAACTCGCGGGCGTCCTGCTCTTCGGCTTCCTCATCGTCGGCGTCTTCGCCCGCTACCTCGAACAATTGGGTGTGGGCGACTTCACGCAACTGACGAGCCCGCTGCGCCGGGGCGTGGTAGTGACAGGGCTCATCCTGGGCTACCCGCAACTCATGAGCTTCGGGTTCGTCGCGCTCAACGCGGCTACGGACACGATCAACACCTTCCCGCTCGCGCAGGGCGAGAGCGCCTGGACGGCGATCCGGGGCGCGATCCTCGCCGTGCAAACCGCCTTCTCGTTCACCGGGATACTCGATGTGATCGTGATGATCGTGGGTTGGATCATCGTCGTGCTCTCCGTCGTGGTCCGCATGTTCGGGGAGGGCATCCTGGGCGGCCTCTACATCGTCGGCCCGCTCGCCCTGGCCCTGTTCGTGTCTCCCTACTTCGACACCATCGCCAAGAGTTGGGCGCGCATCTTCATCAGCATCGCCCTCTGGCCGGTGGGCTACGCCGTGGCGCTCAAGTTGATCGCGCTCATGTTCGCCGCCGGCGGCCCCATGAGCGAGTTCGGCGGCTTCTCGGCCGCGCTCGGCGCGCTCGGCCTCACGCTGTTGCTCTACAAGATGCCCGCGATCGTGGGCGGGTTCGTCGGAGGGGCGGGGGCCACCATCGGCGCCGTCGCCTCGTCCGTCACCGACATGGGCATCGGTACGGCCGTAGGCGCCGTCAAGAAATGGGCCACGGGCAGCTTCGGTAAGGTGGGCAACTAAATGACAGCAGGAAGGAGGGTACCTATGGCAAACCCTATGAGGCGACCAAAGTTCCGGGCGCGCATCCAGTGGCAGACCTGGATGCCCTGGTACGAGTTCTCGCGCATCGCGGGCGAGATGCAAAGCCATGAGGAGCGCACGGGTGGGATGCTCCTGCCCGCGCTCGGGATCGCGCTCGTGACACTGGTGGCCGCGATGCTCGCCCCCCAGCTCTCGCTCCTTATCACCACCGCGGGCGGCGGCTCCATTGTCGGCGCGCTCGTCTACGGTACCGGCGACGGCCGCCGCATCGTCCGGGGCGTCAAGGTGGCGGGGCTGCCCTCGCCGCGCACGGTCCTGCGCCTGGGCGCGGACATGGCCGCCGACGACCTGGTGGCATTGTGGCACGGTCGGCCGCGCCCAGCCGGCCTGCTCGCCGGCCCCGACGAGGAGGGCTGGACGCGGGAGGAGACCACCGCCCGTTACCATCTCTGGTGCCAAGCGCGGGAGGCGCTGCCGCCGGCGGATCGCTCGGCGGCTCGGATCGCCGCGGCGGTCGGCTTCGACCACGAGGAGTTGATGGACGCGCTGCTCGCACACAGGCTGCGCCTGGCCGACCTCGACGCGGCTGGACACACGGGCTACCTTGCGCCTACCCTGAAAGTGACGCTAGTAGATCGAGCCGGGGCGGAGCCCCTCGCGCTGCCGACCCCACGCGACGGAGGGACAGACGATGGCCAACACACAGCAGCAGTACAGGCCGGGCACGCCGGCGGGGGGGACGTGGCAGTACCACACCGAAGTCATACTCCCCAGGACGATGAAAGAGTACGAACGGACGATGAACAGTATGGGCGCCGATGGGTGGGAACTCGTCGCCGCGTATCCCCTGTCGTTGAGGGGGGCCATTCGCTCAGCGGACGGCAACACAACCGACGTGCAGGTGATCTGGAAGCGGCGCGTGGGCTGATCGACGCCGGCGCCATGGTCGGCCACCTGGACAGAGGCAATGGGGGGCACGGCGATGGATAAGGCGCAGCGCCCCGCCCTTCTTTTCCAACGAGCCGGACTTCGCGCCCGTGTCGCTCGCTTGCCCCGGCGCGTCCGCCTGGCCCTCTACGCCCTCGCGGCGTTCGCCCTGCTCTGGCTCCTGGGCCTGCCGCAGGCCGGCTACCGCCACCTCTACGTGTGGCTGGCCTACCCAGTCGCATGGGCCATCGACGGCGTGCAGGGGTTTGGCGCTCCCTCCTGGGCCGCGTGGACGCGCGACATCGACGGACGCTACGCCTGGTTGCACACGGCGGCACACGGCAGCCTCGGCGGGGCCATCCTCGTCGAGGTCCTGTTGCCGTTCGTCCCGGTCGGCGCCATCGGCTGGCGCGTCGGCTGGTTCCTCTACACCCGGCCGCGGCCGCTCAAACCATCGACGGCGCACGGCTCCGCGCGCTGGATGACCCGCGCCGAGATGCAGCTGGCCGCCTATAAGGGCGCGCCCCTCGTCCTGGGCATGCGCGACGGCGTGACCGTCGCCATGGACCGCGCCACGCAGGTCCTCAACACCCTCATCATCGGTCCCATCGGCAGCGGGAAGACGAGCGGCTTCATCCTCGCCAACCTGCTCCGCGAGACCGGGGCGCGCGACCTCGTGATCACTGACCTCAAGATGGAGCTGCTGCAGAAGGCGTCCACGCACCTCGCCAAGCACTACGAGGTGTGGGTAGTGAACTTCTTCTCGCCGGAGACGAGTATGGCGTACAACCCGCTCGCGTGCTGCCTGACGCCGCTGCTCACGGCGCTGTGGTGCGATGCGTGGGTCGCCAACACCGGCAAGAGCGAGAAAGATCCGTTTTGGGATAAGGCGGCGCGCGAGGTCCTGATGTCCGGGATTTTCCACCTGCAAGCGGTCGCTAAAGAGGCATCTACGCGCACGGGGCGGCCGGTCCAAGACGTGACGCTCGCGCACCTGGACGAGTTCCTGACCGGGCAAAGGCCACAAGACGTGATCGCGGCCCTGGAAGAGAGCCCGTCACCACGGGCGCGCAAGAAGGCATTTAGCTTCATGGCCGCACTCAAGGCGAACGATAAGCTGCTCGGCTCGGTGTTCGCGGAGATCACGCCGCGCTTCACCATCATGAGCGACGAACGCGTGCAGGCGACCACGAGCCGCGATGAGGTACGGCTAAGCCGCCTGGGCACCGGAGAGGGCCGGCCCGTCGCCGTGTTCCTCGCGCTCGACCCCGATTACATCGAGGAGCTAAAGCCGCTTTCGGCCGCCTTCTTCATGGACCTGTTCCGCGTCCTGGGGGACACCGCGCGTCGGACGCCGGGCGGTGAGCTAAAGAGGGACGTGTTCGTGTACGGCGACGAGTGGGGCAATGTCGGCTTTGTCCCGAAGTTCACCACGGCGATCAACCTGCTGCGGAGCGCGGGCGTTTACGGCGTCTACGTCGTGCAGATGACCGCGCAGCTCATGGAGACCTACGGTGAGAAGGGCTTTATCGCCATCAAGGGCGCGTGCCTCTCCCGCATCGGGCTCTCGAACATGGTCGACGAGGATGCCAAGTGGTTCTCTGACTCGGTGTTGGGGCAGGCGACAGAGGTCACGCTCGGGGCGAGCGTCCAGCGCGGGCGCTTCCAGGTCACCACCGATCGGGGCGGCCAGAACCAGAGCGAGACGAAGCGGGCGCTCCTGACGCCCGACGAGGTGCAGAACATCGGCAAGGACGAACTGCTCGCCAAAATGCCCAACCTCTCGCCCGTGCGCCTGATGCAGCGCCGATACTTTGAGGATGACGAGGTGAAGGACCGCGCGCCGGCCAGGGGCCAGTATTGGGTGCCGCCACTCGGGCAGGATCGCCAGGACGGCGCGCTTGAGCCGCCGCCGCCCCTGATCCTGCCGCCGCCCGCGCCGAGCGAGGCCCAAGCGGCGCAGCCGGAGCACGAGCACGTCGGGGCCGACCAGGCCACGGACGACGACCCGGCCGGGGACACCGGCGCGGCGGGCGTGGCCGCCAACGGGGGCGGGGAGGAGCCGGCCGTCGACGATGGCTGGGCCGGGGGCCTCTCCGCGGGCGACGAGCCGGACGTGGATCGGTAGCGGCCGGGGACGCCACGGCGCGCACGAGGGGGCGGTAGGGTTGACGACCTACCGCCCCCTCTCTTTGTGCCCTTCTCGCGCGCGTCTAGCCGCATGACCTTCACACATGGCTGCGCGCAGGCCGGCAAGAACCGTCGCTAGAGGTGCCCGCCGCTACATAAGGACGCGAGGCTACCCGGGGATGGTCCCGCGCCAGGTGCGGATGACGTCCACATCGTGCGGGTCCATCTGTGCGGCTGTGTAGAACCAAGTCAGGTCAAGCTGCCGCACGGCGTCGCGGAAGGCCCCCTCGGTTGTCGTCCCTCGGGTGGCACAGATCTCCTCCCACATCGGCTCGGCATTCTTCCCCTGCGCCGCCGCGGCCCGCACATCACCGAGGCGCACGGTCTCCATGTAGTCCGCGACGATCTCCTCGGGTTCGGCATCGGCCGCCGTGAGCAGGAGCAAGGAGATCAGGCCGGTCCGGTCGCGCCCGCTCATGCAGTGGAACAGGACGCCGCCGGCCGGGGCGTGGGCCAGGGCCGACAGGGCGCGCCCGGCCCGCTCGGGCAGCGCCGTCAAGTGGGGGATGAAGTACAGGGCCGTGCAGACGAGGCCGTTGTCCCAGTAGTCTTTCCAGAATGCGGCGTTCTCTAGCCCGTCGAGGTCGACCTCGACGGTGGTGAGCCAGGACGGGCGCGCCTGCGTATCCCGCGCGCGTTCCCCAGGCTGGCGCAGATCGACGATGGTGCGCACGCCGAGCGCGCGCAATTGGTCCCACCCCGCCGGCCGGACCCAATCGACGTTCTCCGCGCGGAAGAAGACCCCGCACGGCGTGAGGGTGCCGTCCCTGCGTCGTAGTCCGCCCAAGTCGCGGGCATTGACCAATCCGTCAACGTCGATCGACCGCCCCATCGACCCCATGATCTACTCCTATCCGCCGGTCCACACCCAGGTGTGACTTCGCGCGCCACACGACTCCGTGAGGTCGTGTAACCCCTTCCGGCGATGTCTGCTAACACGTCTGCGGCAGCCAGATCGCCTGTTAGAGGCTCCAGACCGCCGTTTCTATGTCCTAGTTTTACACGTATCCTGCTCATAGGCCTATACGGGGTCTCAACATTTAAGCCGGGATACTCCCCGCTAACAAACGTCACTTCCGTCAAGTTGAGAGCCGATAACCGCCACCAGCGTCGACTCGTCGTAGAACACTCGTCGTAGAATCATGGTTCTACGACGAGAAGGTCTCGAGATAGGGCTGGCAGGACCTCCGAGGGCCAGAATCCGGGTATGTTCAGCCCCCAAACTTGTCGTAGAATGATCCATAACCCCAAGTTAGCCCAAGTTCCAGTCATCGACATGCCGCTTAGCGGGGATTTTCCCGGTTTTGTTGTAGCGAGGCCTATACGTGTCGTAGAAGTGCCTCACACGCGCGTAGAGGAGCTATAGGCGTTGGGTCATGCAGGTTTTACCGTCGCTCGTCGGCGCGGCTCTCGCGCGCCCTGGTGCGCTCTGGCGCTTGCCCCTGACCCTGCTCGCCCTGCTGCTGTAGGGCCTGGTTCCAATCCTTGACGGCGGCCGGCGGCCGGTCGCGCGTGATCGTATCGGCGTCCGGGTACGCCTCGCGCACCTTGGCCCATAGCTTCTCGCCGTCCGCGTCGTTGTCGAAGGCGCAGCGCACGAGCGCGCCCATCTTCAAGCCTTCCTCGATCTCGCGCCTCGGGAGCGCCCCGTGCCCATCCGTCGAGACGAAGACATATTCCCCGGCGAGCTGGCCCTTGTGCTCGGCCAGCAGGAGCGCGTGGCGGCTCATGGCGTCAATGGGCGCTTCCGTGATGATGTACTGCGGGACCTTATAGACGACGGGCTCGCCCACGCGATAGGAGAAGTGCCCGGCCTCGCGCACCGTCCCGGCCGCCAGGCCCGCCAGCGTGCTCCCCGGATCGGCCCCGCGCCAGCTTGCCCCGACCGCCTGGCCGTTCTCATCCTGCCGGATAAAGACGGCGTTGGTGTGGGCGTGGCCCTTCACATCGACGTGGCGGGCGGCGTAGACCGTGCCGGCGTCGTGCAGCTCGTCGACGATTCCGCGCGGAATACCCCGCTCCTCGGTGAGATAGGCGCGGACCCGCAGCCACAACTCCTCAGTCCGCGCGGGCAGCACCAGCGGCGCGCGCTCCTTGCCCTGCTCCACGCGGGACGCGATGGCCTCGCCCTGCCGCGCCCCGTACTGCGCCGCCGCCGTCACAGCCAGGTCGCGCCCACCCGTTTGGGCCAGGTACGCGACGGCCTGCCGGAAGTCGTAGCCCGTGACCTGCATCACCAGGTCGATAGCGCCGCGGCTGCCCTTCTCGCGGTCATGGTTGTAGAAGACCTGCCCGCCGTCGCGCGCGGGGTTGATGCTGATGTGCTCGCCGTTGACGCGCCACAGATGCGTGTCGTAGCGGTCGCGCTCTCCGCCGAGGGCGCGCAGCACGTCCGTCAGGTCGATGCCCTTGACCTGGACGATCAGCTTCTTGTAATCGTCTTGCAACACGCGCTTCTCCCCCTCGACCTTCTGCATGCGCTCGTGCAACACCGCGACACCGGCCTCCGCGCGTCGGGCACGATCCTCGGCCAGACGGGTGCGCACGTCGGCCTCCGATAGGGGTGCGATGATCTGCTCACGGACGCGCGCCTCCTGCTCGGCCTTATACCGCGCCGGGTCCATGATGAGGCGCGCCGGCTGCTCGATCTCGACCGCGCCGACGATCTGCCGCGCCTGGTCGCGCGCCACCTCCGTCCGCGCGTACATCTGCTGCATCGTCAGGTGCGTCCGCTTCGATCCGCGCTCGCCGCGCTCCAGGCCGAAGTGGGCGACGGCCTCGTGATAGGTGTCGTGCATGCGCCGGAGCGCCGCCTTGCCGTCGATGTAGCTCCCCGACGACAGGAGGCCCTTGTCATTGACGGGCACCACCATGATGTGCAGGTTCGGGGTGACTTCATCAAGGTGCAGGTGGGCAGCGACGACGTTCTCCGCGCCATGCCGTTGCTGCGCCCAGCGGATGGTTTCCAATGCCCATGCCCGGATCGTGTCTCGGTCGTTCGGGTCGAAGTGGCCCGGCGTCGTCGTCGCCATATACTCGATAGACCGGATGGCATCCTTCCGAATGGTGCGCTTCGCCGCCGCCGCATCGAGGCGCGCGTGCACGTCGCCGTAGGTGTCGCCGCTCCCGACCAGGCGCTCGTTAAGATACGCCCGGTCGGGGTCCGCGTTCGGTGTCTCGCGGGTCCGCTCGTTGTGCGCGTCTCGGCCGGCGACGCCCGCCATGGTCTTCACCTTCTCGGCGCGCAGGATCGCAAAGCCTGCCATGTCTCCCCCCCTCACACCCTCACATCTGGCGCGACGCCCGGCCAGTCCTCCCGCCGTGGCGGGCACACGCAGGTTCGGAGTGAGCGCCAGCGAGCGATGAACCATAGTGTGTTACGGTTCGCCCGCGAGACCGCCCACCCTCAGCCTACACGGTCGCCCCCAGCGGTCGCAAGCGACGCGCACGGGGCTGGTTGGAAAAGAAGGGGCGCGGGCGGCCAGGGCGCCGGGGACCATCCCCAAAGGCACCACACGACGCCCGCCTCACCACCGCGTGCGCGCGCCATCGCCGGCCTCCGCCCCCGCCTGTTCCGCTGCGCCGTCGGGGTCGTCGATGCCGGATAGGCGGAGTATCCCGTGCGCGATGCGGAGGAGCCAGGACACGGACGCCGGGCGCGCGCGGGGCCTGTCGAGGCTGTGACGCGGCCAGCCCGACGCGCAGAGGTAGATGCGCTCGACCTCGCGGGCGAAGACGCGCGCCACGGCATCCTCGTAGGTGGTCCCGCCCGGGGCCAGGCGGGCGCGGCCGGTCGGGGGTACGTCATCACGGACGACATAGGCCAGTAGGGTCAGGGTGATGGTGTCCCGATGGACGGCGCTGGTGCCGGGGATGACGACGATCTCCCAGGCGCCGGGACCGGTGGGGCGGACCTCCCCCGTGCTGACGTCGCCGCCGCGCCTCCGGGCGTTCAACTCCTCCACATCCCGCCACTCCGCGGGCGTGGCGACGCGGGCCGTCACGGTCCAGCCGCGCGTCGCGGCGAGGCCCGCGATGAGCGCAGGCGCGGGGAGTCCGGGGGCGTGCGGATCGGGCAGCCCGAGGGCGCGGCACAGGTCGCGGGCCAGGCGCATGCCCTCGCGCACGAAGTGTGGGGCGGCCGCGTCGGTGTCTGTAGGTCGCATGCCTCCGTTGTCTCCATCCATAGTGGCGCCTCCCTCCTTGCCTCTTCGTGATGCCAGCGGCGCGCTCACGCGACCGCCTCGACGACGTACGCGACGCGCCCGACGCGCCCGGTGCCGAGGGTATCGTCGTCAATGTTTTGCAACGCGCGGGCCATGTGGACGGCCAGCTTGGCCTAGTGGCCCTCTCGCCTACGGTCGCGCGTCGTCGGGTACGAATATGTGGCTCAACACAGGGCTGGTAAACTCCGTCGCGATGCACTCCATGTAGATGTGGTCCCACATCCTGCCGCCCATGAAGCGGCACTGGCGGCGACGCCCGAATTCACGGAAGCCAGCTTTCTCGTAAGCGCGCAGGCCAGCCAGGTTGTAGGCGTTCACGATCAACATGACGTTGGACAGGCCACGGGCGGTGAAGGCGTAATCGAGCATGAGGCGCGCGGTCTCCGTGCCATAGCCCTTGCCCCGGCTGTCCGGCTCGCCGATCACGATCCCGAACTCAGCGCGGCGGTTCTCCATGTCGATATCCATGAGCTTGGTGGTCCCGATAGGGCGCCAGGTGACGCGCTCGTAGATCGTGAAATGCGCCTCGCGCTCGTTCAGCGCGTGGCGCTCGTACCAGGCCTCGGCCTGCTCCACCGTCATCGGCCGCGATTTGCCGGTGGTTCGCGTCGTCGAGAAAGCGCTGTACCACCGTTGGTACGGGAGATCGCGGCGCAGCGGCCCCAGCGCGACCAACTCCCCCATGATGTTGACGAAGGGCGCCCCTTCCTCCGGCTGCGGTCGATCCATGTGCTGTTCTCCTGGCTGTCTACGTGGTCGCCTCCCCAAAAGGAGTATTATCTCAAAGGAGGTCGTATGCGGGGGCTCGACGACGGACGCCACCCGCTCGCCGCCCGACGCGCCGCTCTTGCTATGTCGCGAAGCTATGAAGATTACCGCACGCGTCGTATATGGAAGCGTCACGACAAGCCGCTCCCCCGGCCCCCACACATCGTCCCCACGGCCGTCGTGACGCACCTCGTCGAACTGCCGGGTCTCCTCCGCGCGTGGGGTGGGGCGTGACGGCGTCCACAAGACGCCAGCGCACCGCCCTGCCTGGCAGCCCTCCCACGCGGTCAGCGCGTCCGAGGCGGTGTGGCGCCATGGCGTATCCACCCCCCTCCATACCAGGCGTATCCACCCCCCTCCATACCAGGCGTATCCACCCCCCTCCATACCAACGGATAGGAAGGAGCGTGACGCATGCAGGACGAACTGACGACGGCCATATACGCGGCGCGCGCCGGCGGCGCGATCATCCACAGCCTCTTCGGGCAGAACCTCGCCGCGCGCGAGAAGCGCAGTGCCGACCTCGTGACCGAGGCGGACCAGGCCGCCGAGGTGACCATCCTCGCCGTCTTGCGGGCGGCGCACCCGGACTTCGGGATCATCTCTGAGGAGTGCGGGGCGCTCCCAGGCACGGCGGGGTCCGAGTACACCTGGGTCGTGGACCCCCTTGACGGCACCAACAACTTCGTCGCGGGCATCCCCCAGGTCGGCGTGTCTATCGCCCTCGTGCGCGGCAAGGAGGCGGTGCTCGGCGTCGTGTACCAACCGATGGTCGACGTGCTCTGGCAGGCGCGGCGCGGTGAGGGCGCCCGGCGCAACGGACGTCCCATCGCCGCCGCGGCGCGGCAGGACAACTTGGGCCGCGCGACGGTGGCCTACGTGCAAGGGTATCTCGCCGGCGACGCGCTCGCGCTGGCGACCCAGCGCGCCCTGTATGGGCGGGTCAAGCGGGTGCTGACCAACTGGGCGGCCGCGCTCGACTGGTGCTTGCTGGCCGAGGGGCGGATCGCCGCCGTGGTGAGCCTGGACTCCGAGTGGGAGGACCAGGTCGCCGGCGCGCTGATCGCGCAGGAGGCGGGGGCGCGCGTGACGAACCTGGCCGGTCACCCCTACGCCCCCGGCATGACCCGCCTGCTCGCCTGTGGCAACGATCATATCCATGCAGCCCTCTCTCACCTCCTGCGTGACATCACGCCCTGAGATGGCGTCAGGTGCCC
>JAABUX010003845.1_pt1 | contig 19522 bp, 14 predicted proteins | sample 5561851 | NCBI WGS metagenome assembly JAABUX01 (sample SAMN10711883, study PRJNA513361) | rock metagenome | isolation source: Antarctica rocks | place: Antarctica: Victoria Land, Richard Nunatak red sandstone | collected 2016-01-03 | reverse complement strand
AGGGAACCAGCAACGACTACCTCCCGCCCGAGATCCCCGCCTTGCCCTCGTTCCGGCTCCAGAGCGCGGTCTCGGCGAGCATCGTCCGGCACAACCTCGACTACTGGACCGGGACAGTCTACACCACCAACCGCCGGGTCTGGGAACACGACCAGAAGTTCAAGGATTACCTGACCGAGGTCCGCGCCCTGGGGATCGACATGGAGACCGCCACGATCTTCATCGTCGGGTTCGCCAACCAGATCCCCAAAGGGGCGCTCTTGCTCGTGTCCGACAACCCGATGACCCCCGAAGGGGTCAAGACCTCGCTGAGCGACCAGGCCGTCAACGAGACTTTTGTCCAAACCCACCTCGACATCGGGATCGACGCCCTGATCGAACTGCAACAATCCGGCGAATCAATCAAGCATCTCCGCTTCGAGTGACCTGGTTTCTCGTCAGCCACTTTGCCAAGCAAGGATGAATCTCCATGATCCCCATCTATCATCTGACCACTCTCGCCCAGTGGGATCGCGTCAAAGATGAGGCGGAATACCGGGCGGACTCGCTCGACCGCGAAGGCTTCATCCATACCTCGACCGCCGCGCAGGTGGAAGGGTCGGCCAACCGGTATTACGCGGGGGAACCGGCGATCATGGTCCTTAAACTCAACCCGTCCAAGATCAATCCGCCGGTCAAGTGGGAAGAATCGTCCCACTCGCCGGACCCGTTTCCCCACATCTTCGGCCCGCTCAACCTGAACGCGGTGAGCGACGTCATGCCATGGCACAAGGGAGAGGATGGGCGGTTCCACTGGCCGCCGACCGCCGGTCCCGACCCGTCAAAGGCCGATGCTTGACCCAACGGCCCCTCGATTGCTCCAGGGAACGAAAGTCAAATTGATTCCGATGGTCCGCCCGGAACCGAGAACACGGTGATGATGCTGCTCCTGTTTGCCGCGCCCGCTCCCTGGCCGACCGGGGTGATCGCCTGGGTCGGGATCGGTCTGGTCTGCGGCTTGATCGCTGGGCTTTCGCTCCGAGGGAACAGGTTGGGCGTGATCGGCGACCTGTTCTTTGGCCTGTTCGGTGCGCTGATCGCCTCCGTCCCGATCGGGTTCGCGTTTCGGAACGTGGAAGGGTTCGGGGGGAGCTTGCTCGTCGCCTTCACGGGGGCCTGCGTCTCGATCGCGTTCAGCCGAGCCATGTTCGGCCACCGGGCGGCTTGAATCGCCGGGCGGGGTCTGATCCAATCAATCAAGCCCGCGTCGACTGCCGGCGGATCGGTCCGAATTGAGAAACCGAGCAAGCGCCCCAACAACGGTCCTCCCGCTGCTGTCTCGCCTCCATCCCTCCCCAAGTTATGAGCACCCGCCCAACCTCGACCAACACCGACCCTCTGGCGGATCTGGCGCTGGCGTCCGCGGAGGCCGCGGCGCGGTTTACCTTGATCTACCGGACCATGCTCGATGAGTCGTCGCGGATCAAGGACCCGCAGTTCCGGGCAATCGAGGTCGCCGACCTCGAACGGCTCCACCGCCTCTATGACGAGCACTTCTTCGGTGGCCTGCTGACGCGGCTGATCGAGCGGGCGGCCAGTCCCCCCGTCCGGTTTCGGTTGTCGAACCGGATGACCCGCGCGGCCGGCAAGACCATCCAGCAGCGCATTCGCGAACGGTCCGGGTGGCGGGTTGTCGAAACGTCCGAATACGAGATCGTCATCTCAACCTATCTGCTCTTCCAGTCCTTTCGCGGCGATCCGGGTTTGGACGCGAGCGACCGGGCGGTCCGAGTGGCCGGGGTGGTGTGCACGGACCGGCTCACCGCGTTGCTCCGGATCTTCGAGCACGAGTTGCTCCACCTGGCCGAGTTCCTCGTCCACGGCCGGTCGAGTTGCTCGGCGGAGCCGTACCGCCAGTTAAGTCGCCGACTATTCGGCCACGAGGCGTCGGTCCACACCTTGGTGACTCCCGTCGAGCGCGCGATCATCGTTCACAAGTTCGGACGCGGCGACCGGGTCGCGTTCCGGCACGCCGGAGTTGATCGCACCGGAGTCGTCAACCGGATCACCAAGCGGGCCACAGTCTTGGTCGCCGACCCGGCGGGGCGGCTCCACTCGGATGGAGTTCGATACGTCAGTTATCTGGTTCCACTCGGCCGACTTTGGAAGATTTGAGTTCGAACCGGGTCGGATCAAGGCTCGGCTCGCGATTCCTTGAGTCGGACCGACGCACCAAAGCCGCCGATCTTTTAGAATGGAGGTGGACCATCCCGAGTGCTCCGGAGCGATCGTTGATCCATGTGGCCCGACCCGGCGGAAACCCGTCGCCTGCTTGACCACCTCGCGGTCGAGGCTGACCCGGTCGCGGAGGGCCGGTTGTGGGAGCGGCACCGCGATCCGCTCCGGCGGATGATCGGGCTTCGGCTCGACCGGGCGGTCGGTCGCCGGGTCGATGCCAGCGATGTGGTTCAGGAAGTGCTCTTGAAAGCAAGCGGTCGGTTGGCGCAGTACCTCCGGAACCCGGCGATCCCGTTCGACCTCTGGCTCCGCCAGATCGCCCGCGATCACGTCATCGACGCGCACCGACGGCACCGGGCGTCGCAGGTCCGGAGCGTCGACCGCGAGCGATCGACGAGTGGCCGGAGCTTCGCCGACCAATCGTCGCTCGACCTGGCCAACCAGTTGCGCGACCCTGAATTGACCCCCGCCGCCGCGTCGCTCCGCCACGAACTGGAGATCCGGTTCCGGGATGCGATCGACACCTTGGACCACGACGATCGCGAGATCATCCTCCTCCGCCACTTCGAGCGGATGTCCAACGGCGAAGCGGCCCGCGCCCTGGGCCTGACCGAGCCGGCCTGCGGGATGCGCCACCTCCGGGCGCTCCGGAAGCTCCGGGTCGTCCTGGGCGAACCCCCATCGAGGAGTGGCAGCTTGTGAATTATGCAACCAGCGTTCTTGACCACGACCAGCGCGACCAGCAACTCGCCGACCTCCTGACCGAGTTGACCGACGCCCAGCGGTCAGGCTCGTTCGCCGACATCGATCGCGCGGCCCTGTCGCACCCGGAACTCGCCGCCGAACTCCGCTCGCTCTGGGCCGCCGCGTCGGTCGCCGAGGAGTTGGCCCGATTTCCGCTTACGGACGAAACCGGGGACTGGTCGTCGGCTACGATGCCTCGGTCCACGGCGGTCCTCGACGACCCCCGCCGGTTTGTCGGCAAGTACGAGATCCTCAGCGAGTTGGGCCGAGGGGGGATGGGGGTGGTCCACCTGGCTCGCCAGCTCGACCTCGATCGGGTGGTCGCGCTCAAGCGGCTCTTGCGCGGGGCCGCGGCCAGCCCGGACGATATGGCCCGGTTCCGCGCCGAGGCGTCGGCGGCGGCGATGCTCTCGCACCCGCATATCGTCGCGGTTCACGATGTCGGGGTCGAAGGGGACATTCCGTTTCTGGTGATGCAGTACGTCGAGGGGACGACCCTGGCGCGGAAGCTGGCCGACGGACCGCTCGCCCCTCGGGTGGCCGCGACGCTCCTGGTCCCGATCTGCCGGGCGGTGGCTCATGCCCACGAACGCGGGGTGCTCCATCGCGACCTCAAACCGTCGAACATCTTGATCGACGCCGATGGCCGCCCCTTGGTCAGTGATTTCGGTCTGGCCAAGCGGATCGACCTCGGCGACGAGTTGGGGCCGACGATCACGGGCGCGATCCTCGGTTCGCCGAGCTACATGGCCCCCGAGCAAGCCTCCAGCCAGCGATCTTCGGTCGGTCCCCCCGCCGACGTGTACGCCCTGGGGGCGATCCTGTACCAGATGCTCACCGGCCGCCCGCCGTTCCAGGCGGCGTCGCCGATCGACACGCTGCTGATGGTCCTGGAGCAAGACCCGATCCCCCCTCGGGTGTTCAACCCCAAGGCCGACCCCGACCTTGAGATGGTCGCGCTCAAGTGCCTCCAGAAGCGCCCCGAGAACCGCTATCCGACCGCCGAGGCGTTGGGCGACGACCTCGAAGCGTACCTGAGCGGGCAGCCGGTCTCGGCCCGATCGACCCGATTCCGAGCCTTGGCGGGACGCTACCTCGGGGAAACGCCGCACGCCGCCTTGCTCGAAAACTGGGGCGAGTTGTGGATGTACCACAGCGTCGCCCTCCTGGTCTTCTATGGGTTGACCTGGTGGCTCATGAGCCGTGGAGTGACGGCCCGTTGGCCCTACGTCCTGATCTTCTCGGTCGGCCTGGGGATCTGGGCGGGGATGTTCTGGCGGCTCCGGCGCCTCCGGGGGCCGGTCACATTCGTCGAGCGGCAACTCGCCCACATCTGGGGAGCGGGTGTCCTCGGGGTCAACCTGTTGCTCGCCGCGGAGTGGTTGCTCGGCCTGCCCGTGATGAAGCTGGCCCCCATCCTGACGATCACCAACGGGATGCTCTTCGTGGTCAAAGGGGGGATCTTGTCGGGGGAATTCTACGTTCAGGGAGCCTTGCTCTTCCTGACCTTGATCCCCGCCGCGCTTTACCCTTCGATCGCGATCCCGAGCTTCGCCCTGATGTCGGCGGGCTGCTTCTTCGTGACCGGGCTGAAGTACCACCTCCGCCACCTCAAGGCGCGGCGGGGGGACCGGTTGGTTTGAAGGGCAAGCCGCAGGTCAATTCGGTGCTTCGTCGGGCACGCCGAAGGCCAGGCGGGTCTCATTGTAGACCAGGGGGAAGGACTGGTTGCCGTTGACTTTGCGGCAGTTTTCGGGCGTGGTCCGCTCGTAGTGGTGGAGGATCGGCAGGGCGTGGTCGTCGTAGACTTGCTGGCGGAACTCGACGACCTCGGTCGTGTCGTCGGGGCGGCGCTCGAGGCGGGTCCCGTCGCGGTCGCAGGTTTCGGCGACCTCGGGGGGCTTGGTGATCAGGTGGTACGTCGCCCCGCACTGGGGGCAGACCCGACGGCCGGTCATCCGGGCGACGGCCTCGGCCCGGCTGACGTCGATCTCCAGGTAACAGCCGATCGCGAAGCCATACCGGCGCTCGAACTGGTCGAGCAAGGGGACCTGCCCGATCGTCCGGGGAAAGCCGTCGAAGAGGAGGTGAGTCATCCCTGGCCCTCGGAAGTTGGCTTCGAGGAGTTCGAGGATCAGGCGGTCGGGCACGAGGTCGCCGCGGGCCAGGTGGTTCTCGACCCGCTTGCCGAGGAGGTCCCCTTTGCGAACGGCGTCGCGGAGCATCTCGCCCGTCCGGACCAAGGTGTAGCCGAAGTCCGCCCCGAGTCGCTCGGCAAGGCTGCTCTTCCCGCTGCCGGGTCGGCCGAAAATCACGACATGGTCGGGAGGGACGGTGGCGGTCAAGGGAACTCTCCTGCTCGGGCGGGTCCAATGATCCGGACCCGACGACCGCGGTCAAGATCAGAGGGGATTGTAGCGAGCGCACCCGGCGACCGAAAGCGATGGGTTCCGTTCGGTTGCTACCTCATCGACGCGACGACCGCCTCAACCTGATATTTTCCGGATCACGAATCGACTGCCTGGCGAACCGCATGACAGTTGGCATAGACTCTCGGGTAGCTCGATCGTCCCCGGCGACCCCGCCGATGATCCGTCCGTTCCCCGAGGCGCGCCGATGTGGCTTGGACCCGTCTTTCAAGCGGAGATGATGACGCTGTCGCGGCGTCGGCGGTTCTACCTCGGGCGGGCCTTGTATGGGCTTCTGGTCCTGCTCATCGTCAGTTCCACCTACAATTCGATGGTGAGTTCCCTGTCGGAGGGGGAGGAGATCCCGATCGCGCGATCGGCGCGGTTTGGCCAGGCAATCTTCGCGGCGTTCGCCACCCTACAAGGGATCATTGTCCTGGTCATGACCCCGTCGCTCGTGGCCGGGGCAATCGCCGAAGAGAAGCAGCGCAAGACGCTCCACTACCTGATGGCGAGCCAGTTGTCGTCGGCCGAGATCATCCTCGGCAAGGTCGCCGCTCGGCTCTTGCGGGTGGCGGTCCTCGGGGCGATCGGCTTGCCGGTCCTGAACATGATCGCGCTGTTCGGCGGGGTGGACTTTCAGGCGGTCCTGCTGGTCTACGGGGCGACCGCGACGACGACGTTCTTCCTCGCCGCCGTCTCGATCCTCTGCTCGGTCGTGGCGGTCAAGCCGCGCGAGGCGATCATGCAAGCTTACTTCGTGGAACTGCTCTGGTTGGCATTCGCGCCGATCATGCTCGCATCGATGACCGTCTGGTCGCCGTTTTGGCAGATGATCGGCGAGTTCTGCCGGCCGGCGCTCGAATGGCTCGCGGCCTCATCGCCGTCCAACTTGCTCCGCGGCAATTTTATGATGGGCTCGATGATCAAGTTGGTGGAAAGCACCTTTTGGATGATGGGGTTGCAAGTCGCCTTTGGCACGGTGTTGTTGATCGTCGCGGCCTGGCGGCTCCGGCCCGCGTTCCGGGGGATCGACGGACCATCCTTCTGGGCGCGGATCTTCCGCCGAAGCGCGCAGCCGCAGGGCCGACTCCGCCTCTGGACCAGGCCGACGGTCAGCGACGACGCCATGCTTTGGAAGGAGATGCACCTCCACCGAGTGAGTGACCTTCGGCGGATCATCCTGGTCGTGCTCGGCTTGGCTGTTGTCGGCTCGGTGGTCTATGGGGCCTGGGACGTCGGGGTCGGCGCGGTCAACGAGATCCGGACCAACGGCTATTGGGGTTACGGCAGCAACCAGCAGGCCATCCACGACATCCTCGCGTTCGTCAACGCGATCACGATCATCAGCATTCTGGTCGGCCTTGGTTCGATCTCGGCGTCGAGCATCTCATCGGAGCGCGAGGGGGACACCTGGACTAACCTCGCCTCATCGCCGCTGGACGGGGTCGAGGTGGTCCGCGGCAAGATCCTCGGGACGTTGTGGTTGTTCCGGCCGATGGCTTACTTCCTGGTCACGGGCTGGGTCTTCGGGATCATGATCGGGGCGGTCCATCCCGTCGGGGTCTTGATCAGTCTGGTGGAGCTTGCCGTCTTTGCCTGGTTCGTCGCGAGCCTGGGGGTGGCCATCTCGCTCCGGTCGAAGAACACGATCCAGGCGATGGGGCTGACGATCGGGATCTTGCTCTTCCTCAACGTCGGCTACCTCTTCATCTTCGTCCTGCTCCAATCGGAGAACAGGATGATGTTCCTAGGCTGCATGCCTTACGTGTTCACGGTCGGGCTGCTCGGGATGGATCAATACCGTCAGAGTCTGTCGGGGACCGCGATGGAAACCTTTCTGGCCAGCCTGTTCGGCACGATTTTCTACGCCGCCGCCGCGATCTTTCTCACCGTGAACACGGTGCTGAGCTACAACCGGGTCGTCGACCGCCCCGATCGTTTTCGCAGTGGGCTTTCCGCCGAGAAGCTTCAGCAGATCCTCAAAGTTACCACCGCCGAAGTCTGACCCGATCAGCGGCTCGGCTCCAGCCAGACGATCCGCCGGCCTTGGGCCAGAGCGGCGGGGTTGATCTCGAACGTGGGTCCGCCCACCGCCTCGACCGGCCAGTCGGGGATCGCCTCGAAAAACCGCTCGACCGGCTGGATCTTGAGGTTGATCCGCGGAGTCGCGTAGTGCATCGGGACGACCAAGGTCGGCTCGATCGCCGCGAGCAGACCAGGGACATCGGCGTAGGCGATCGTCGGCGGCCCGCCCGCCGGGACAAGCGCGAGGTCCACCCCTCGGAGTCGGGCCGCCTCGTCGGGACGCAGCGCATGGCCGAGGTCGCCGAGAAACGCCACGCGGACCCCGCCCAAGGTGAACAGGACGATCGTCACCTCATCGGCGGGTAACCGCTCGGGGGTCTCGAAGACCCGGACCGCCTCGAACCGGACCCCGGCCACGACGGTCCCCTCGGGGGGCAAGTCAAGCCCGCGAACCACGGTGAACGGCGGGATGATCTGGCCAAGGTGGCTGTGGTAGCGGTCGTTTTCGTGGCTGACGACGACCAAGTCGGCCGGCTCATCGATCGGGGCGTAGCCGCCGGAGTCGGGCGACCGGTACGGGTCGATGATCACCCGAAGCCCGTCGGCTTCAAACAGGAACGCGGCGTGGCCGAAGAAGGTGATTCGCATCTTGGAGTGTTCCGGCCTGCGATCAGAAGGTGGGGATCGGGACTTTTTCGCCGTTCTTCAAGGCCGACTCGTGAGCGCAGATCCCGACCATCGTCCAGTTCGCCGAGGCGGCGGCATCGGGCAAGGCGGGGCGTTCCCCCCGGATCGCCGACAACCAGGCGTGGACCAGGTGCGGGTGCGACCCGCCGTGACCGCCCCCTTGAGCGAACGACAGGTGTTGTTCGTCCTCGGCGTTGTAAACCCCCTTGGTCGTGAACCGCCGGATCGGCTCGGGGAGGAGGTGGGCGAAGTCGGGTACCGGGACCCGCCGGGGGACTTCGGGTTCGGGGAGGCCGATGGTATGGATCACTGGTTCTTCCCCTTCGACCTGCTGCCACTCGAACGACTGCTTCGATCCATACGCATCAAAGCTTTCCCGGTACTGCCGGGCGGTGGCGAACAGGCTCCGCGTCACCTCGGCGCAGAGGTCACTATCTTTGATCTTGAAGGTTGCCGATTCGATGGCGAACGGGCTGTTGTACTTTGGGATCAGCGACTCATCGATCCGCCCTGATCCGTGGCAGACCACATGCTCGGCCATCCCGCCCACCAGGGCCAGGCAAGGGCTGACGCAGTGGGTGGCGTAGTACATCGGCGGCAACCCTTCCCAGTAGCCTGGCCAGCCCGCCATGTCCTGCTGGTGCGACCCCCGGAGGAATTGGACCCGCCCGAGTTCCCCCCGGTCGTACAGGTCTTTGACGAACAGGTACTCGCGGCTGTAGACCACGGTCTCCATCATCATGTAAACCTTGCCCGACTTCCGCTGGGCCGCGACGATCTGGCGGCACTCGTCGATGGATGTCGCCATCGGCACGGTGCAGGCGACATGCTTGCCCGCCTCCATCGCGGCGAGCGACTGGCGGGCGTGGTCCTGGATCGGCGAGTTGATATGGACGGCGTCGATCTCAGGATCATGCAACACCTGCTCGAAGTCGGTGTACCGCTTGCTAATCTTCCAGCGGTCGCCGCACTCGTCGAGGTCGCGTTGCGACCGTCGGCAGATCGCGGCCACCTCCGCCCCGGGGTACGCCTGGTAGATCGGGATGAACTCGGCGCCAAACCCGAGGCCGATGATGGCGACCCGGATCGGTTGCTCACTTGCCATGATCGGTCGCCTTGTTTGTTGGTGCGGTTGCGCTGAGGTGACACCGAAGATCGCGGGTGAAACCGCGGCGGTCGGTTGCGGATCGGCTTGCAGGATATTAGGCTCGGGACTCGAAGGCAAGCCAATCGAGACGATCACCGGGCAACATGAGGCGGCGCGATGATAGGCAAGAACGGTCGGGTTGGGGTGGCCATCATCGGCGCCGGGGCGGTCAGCGACTATCACCATGTCCCGGGCCTCCGGCTCGATCCCCGGGCCGAACTGGTCGCCGCTTGCGACGCCGACCCGGCCCTCCTGGAGCGCCGCCAGGCCGAGTGGGGGGTCGCCCGGACCTCCACCGACCCCGAGGCCATCTGCGCCGACCCGGCCGTCGACGCCGTGATCATCGCCACTCCCAACTTTACCCATAAGCCGATCGCCCTGTTGGCGGCGCGGCACGGCAAGCACATCATGTGCGAAAAGCCGCTCGGTGTGAACAAGGGGGAAGTCCACGCCATGTACGAGGCCGCCCGCGACGCTGGGGTTGTCCACATGACGGCGTTCACTTACCGGTTCGCGCCGTCGATGCGTTACCTCCGCCACCTGCTCAAGTCGGGTGCCCTCGGGACCCCGCGCCACTTCCGGTCGCAGCGATTCCTCGACCTGCCCGAGACAAGCTGGGGCTGGCGGCAGTACAAGAATAAGGCCGGCGCGGGCGACTTGTACGACATGACGATCCACCGGATCGACTTCGCCCTCGATCTCCTCGGCCCGCTCGCCCGGATTTGCGGCGCCACGGCCCGGTTCGCCCCCCGCGACGAGACCCCCGACGGCGAGCCCTGCGCCCCGTCCGAGGTCGACGACTGGTCAAGCCTGATCGGCGAGTTCGAGTCCGGCGCCGTCGGCGTCTGGGAAGGGACGACCCTGGCCAAAGGCTACGGTCGCGACGGCTTCGGCCACGAATGGGCCGAGATCAACGGTTCGGCCGGTTCGGCCGTCTACCGCCTCCACGAGCCGAACACGATCCTCCTCGGCAAGACTGGCCAAGACCTCGCCCCGGTCGACGTCCCGCCCGAGTTCCTCAAGCCCGCCGACAGCCCCCGCGACCCGAGCCAAGGCAAACCCGCTACCGTCTTCCGCTACGACCTCGTCTGGGAATTCATCTCGGCCATCACCGCGGGCCGCTCCGCCGTCCCCAGCTTCCACGACGGCCTGAACGCCCAGATTATCGCCGACGCCGTTCTCGAATCGCATGCGAAGCGGGCCTGGGTCGACACACCGCTGGCTCAGGTCTGAGTCAGATAAGCCATGACCTGTCTCGCGATGACAGCCCCCGCAGTGAATGAGGCAATTGCGATCAGAACAGTGCGATGCTGGGTCGTCATGGGCACGTCTAGAAGTCCAAGAGATAATAGGTAAATTTAATCGATTGTTCAAATATTTTTGGTCAACAACTCAGCGATTGCTATCCTTTGCCGACCTGGAACGAAACCAAGCAAATCGAGGACTCTATCTGGCGTGATTCTCGTCATCCAATTGACAACGACAGCGGCACGTTTGTTCAAGCCGGTCCGGGGATGCCGCGGTTGTTGCCAGGGGAGCAGAACGTGACTTGTCGGTAACGGATCGGGGATCAAGGTCGTGATAGCGATCACTTCAATCTCCAATTCTAGATCGGGGCCAACAAACAATTCCGTGATGACGACCGGCCGGTTTTTGGGGTTGCGGCCTTGAGGATCAAGAATACCCGCAGCCAGGAGGATGTCCCCGAATTGATAAGTCAGCACGGCAGTTCGTCATCTTCTTGCGAATAGTCGATCTCGGACACCGGGAGGCGTGACATGAGTTCCTGAAGGTTCGCTCGATTGAGCATGAGTTGCTCCGCCTTCCGGCACAACGCCTCGTCCTCGGCATTTTCGTACACATACCGCATCTGTTCGAGGGGGTGAGGAAGCTCCGTGGTCAGGTTCAAGCGGACCGTTCTGGTCGCGAGATGAATAATTACCTCGGCCGCGACTTGGTCACGAACCAAGTCCCAAGCCCTCGCAAGTGCAAGCCCTTCCGAGGGAAAAATTTCCAGGGACTCCTCACTCCCGGTTTTCACCGACCACTCGCCTTGGGCGGAGGGAACAATATGAATACTCTGCGTATCTGGCATGATCTTTGTCCTGGTTGGGGATAAGCGGCTATCCGTAAACTAGTTTCTTTCAGGGCAACGCTTTGTTATAGCTAACGAATTGGATGGATATAGGCAGGCCGCCCTGATTCAAGCTTGAATCATTTGAAACCAACGTTCGCCAATGCGACGTAACCCGTTTCCCCCAAAGAACAAGTTGCCCAGATCGTCTCTAAGTTCGGGTGTTCCTTGTTGGAACAGTTAATTATCGCCACTCGTCAATGAGATTCGCAATGAGGGCGGTCCAGCCGGTCTGGTGCGAGGCGCCGAGGCCGGCGCCGGTGTCGCCGTGAAAGTATTCGTAGAAGAGGAGGTGGTCGCGCCAGTGGGGGTCGTCCTGGAACTTGGCCGAGTCGCCGAAGACGGGGCGGCGCCCGTCGGGGCCGCGGGTGAAGGTGGCGATCATCCGGGTGGCGATCTCCTTGGCCATCGCGTCGAACGGGAGGCTGAGGTTTTCCCCCACCGGCGACCCCGACTCGAACGCCTTGCCGAGCTTGCGGAGCGACTCGATGAGGAGGAACGAGGTGGGATACCACAACGGCCCACGCCAGTTCGAGTTCCCCCCTTTGATCTTGGTGGCGGCCTCGGCGGGTTCATAGGTGACCGTCTGGCCGTCGAGGACGAACGGCTGGTCTTTGTGGGCTTTCGACAGGCTCCGGACGCCGTAGTCGGACAGGAACTCGTCCTTGTCCATGATCCGCCGGGTCATCCGCCGGATCTGCTCCTGGTTGAGGACCGTCAGGGCGTGCGTGGTCTGGCCATCGTGTTCGACCGTGTGAACCACCCCCTTGGTCAACTCGGGGCGGTTCTTGAGGAACCAGTGCAGGTGGCCGCGAAACTCGGTGAACGGCTTGATCCACTCTTCCTCAAGCCGCTCGACGGCGAACAACGGGATCAGGCCGACCAGCGACCGGACTTTGAGCTGCCGCGACCGGCCGTCGGGATAACGGAGGACGTCATAGAAGAACCCGTCGGTCTCGTCCCAGAGCGCGAACTGCTTCGACCCCTGCTGCTTCATCGCGGCGGCAATATATGTGTAGTGCTGGAAGAACTTGGTGGCCAGGGCCTCATAGGTCCGGTTCTCCTTGGCTAGCTCAAGCGCGATCCGCATCAGGTTCAGGCAGAACATCCCCATCCAGCCCGTGGCGTCGGACTGCTCGATCATTGACCCCGCCTGGTCTTTCCGCGAGCGATCGACCACGGCGATATTATCCAGCCCGAGGAAGCCCCCCTCGAAGACGTTGTTCCCTTCGCGGTCGACCTTGTTGATCCACCAGGCGAAGTTGATTAGAAGCTTGTGGAAACAACGCTCCAGCCACTCGCGGTCGGCCTTGCCCGACGCGATCCGGTCCATGTTGTAGACCCGCCAGACCGCCCAGCCGTGGACGGGGGGATTCAGGTCGGAAAAGTCCCACTCGAACGCCGGGATCTGGCCGTTGGGGTGCTGGAATTGCTCGAACAGCAGCGACCACAACTGGTTCTTGGCATAATCCGGGTCAACCAAAGCGAACGGGACGCACTGGAACGCCAGGTCCCAGGCGGCGAACCAAGGGTATTCCCACTTGTCGCAGACGGTCAGCACCCGCATCGAATTGAGGTGCTTCCAGTGCCCGTTGCGGATCGCGCCACGGTCCGCCTGCGGCGGGTTGCTGGGATCATCCCCGTTGAGCCAGAGGTTGACGTCGAACAAGTACGCTTGCTTCGTCCAGATCAGGCCCGCCAACGCCTGGCGCTGGATGCTCTGGACGTCGAGGCTGGCGTCCGGCGGGTGGATGGACGCATAATAAGCGTCGGCCTCAGCGCGACGGAGGTCGACCGTGGCGTCGACGTCGGCGAGGGGGTCGCTGATGTAGCAGGTGTCCGAGAACCGAAAGTGGAGCGTGATCGTCTCGCCGGGGTGGATTGATCCGAGTCGATAGTGGAGTGCCGCCTTGCTCCCGGCGAGCTTGGGGTTGGTGCTCGCCTCGTTGTCGATGATCTGCCGGTGGAACGCATCCTTGACGTACCGCGACGCCCCGGGCTTGGCCTTGAAGTGGGGGACCCGGGCGGGGTTCGTCTCGTTCTCGGTGAACATCGCCTGCCCACCCAGCGGAGCGTACAAGGTCCGGGGACCGATCCGATAGGCGACGGGGACGGTGGCCAGGGTTTCGACCATCGAGTCGTCGGTGGTCAAGGTCTGGTAGGTCTGCCCTCCGGGACCCGGCGTAATCTGAGGGGACGGGGTCGGCGTCGCTCCCCAACTCCAGGTGTTCCGAAACCAGAGCTGGGGGACGAAGTGGAGCGGCGCGGGGTCGGGGCCGCGGTTGGTGGCGCGGACGCGGATCGCGATATCTTCCTCGTTGAACTTGGCGTACTCGACCTCCAGGTCAAAGTAGCGGTCCTCGTCGAACAGCCCAGTGTCGAGGAGTTCGAACTCGGGGTCGCGGGTTCCACGCGCGGCATTCTCGCGGACCAGGCGATCGTACGGGTACTTCCCTTGCGGGTATTTGTAGAGGAACCGGAGGTAAGAGTGGGTGGGAGTGGCGTCGAGGTAGTAGTAATATTCCTTGACGTCTTCGCCGTGGTTCCCCTCGGGACCGGAGAGGCCGAACAACCGCTCCTTGAGGATCTCGTCGCGCCCGTTCCAGAACGACGGGGCGAAGACGATCAGTTGATACCGATCGCAAAGACCGGCGATGGCATCCTCGCCCCAGCGGTAAGCCTTGCTCCGGGCCTGGTCATGGGGGAGAAACGTCCACGCTTCGCCATCAGCGCTATAGTCTTCGCGAACGGTGGCCCAGGCCCGATCGCTGACGTACGGACCCCACCGCCGCCAGCCGGATGTGCTGTCATGAATTTCGGCTAGTCGCTGACTTTCCGCGGTCGTGGACATCGGCGGTCGCTTCCAATTTGGCGGAATTTTGGTGTGCCGGCTTAACTTCCCGAGGAGCGCCCCTGAGGTCGAACGTCGTTACCTGGGAGCTTCAAGCGACGCGGGTCGCCCGACCGGCTTCGATCGCGCGGAGGATGGCGTCGGGGTCGTACACGCAGCCGCCCCAGGTTCCGCCGCCGACCGACTGGAGGGCGGCCCAGAGGCGGGTGTCGTCGGGGAGGTCGGGGTCGGGGGCGAGGTCGGGGTGAGGGTCGCGGTGGATCAGCAGGAGGGCGGCTTCCTCGGGGGTCAAGCGCTCGTCGCCGACGCCGACGAGGTTGACCGACCCTTCGAGTCGGTTCCGGTCAACGATGATCTCGATCAGGTCGTCATCGCGAACTCGACCGATGGGTCCACCAGCCAGGGCTTCGGGGCCGACATGGCCGATGCATGCTCCCGTGGAGACCCCCGAGAACCGGGCGTCGGTGACGACGGCGATCTCCTTGCCGAACGAGAGATGCTTGAGAGCGGATGTGATCTGGTACACCTCTTCCATTCCCGTGCCGAGTGGCCCCCGCCCGATCAAGACGAGAACATCCCCCGACCGGAGCGGTCGCCCCCCTTGCCCTTTGATCGCGGCGATGGCGGATGGCTCACTGGTGAAGACCCGCGCCGGGCCAAGCTTGCGGTAGATCCCATCCGGGCCGACCACGGTCGGGTCGATGGCGGTGCTCTTGATCACCGACCCTTCGGGGGCGAGGTTCCCCCGGGGAAACGTCACGGTGCTGGTCAAGCCTCGGGCCTTGGCCCGGTCGGGCGGGAGGATCACGTCGTCCGGGTCCACCCCGTCGGCGGCCAGCAAACGGGCGCGCAGCTTGGCTCGGCGGTCGGACCCAGCCCAGGTGTCGAGGGTCGCACCCAGCGTCTGGCCCGAGACGGTCAGAGCGGTCAGGTCGAGCAAATCCAACCGCCGCAAGTGGAGCATGACCTCGGGGACGCCGCCGGCGAGGTACGCCCGGATCGTCGGGTGGTCGCTCGGGCCGTTGGGCAGGACATCGACCAGCCGAGGGGTCCGGCGGTTGACCTCGGCCCAGTCCTCGACCGTCGGCCGAGGCAAGCCGGCGGCGAAGGCGATGGCCGGGATGTGGAGGAGCAGGTTCGTCGAGCCGCCGAACGCGGCGTGGACCGTCATCGCGTTCCGGATTGAGGCGGAGGTCAGGATGTCGGCGGTCGTCAGCCCCCGGGCGGCAAGCCCGACCACCGCTTCGGCCGATCGGCGGGCGACGTCGAGCCAGATCGGCTGGCCCGACGGCGCGAGCGCCGCGTGCGGGACGGTCAAGCCCATCGCCTCGGCGACGACCTGCGCCGTGGCCGCCGTCCCGAGGAATTGACAGCCGCCCCCGGCGGTCGCGCAGGCCCGGCAGCCGAGTTCGGCGGCGTCTCGGAGGCTCAGTTCGCCGTGGGCGTAGCGGGCGCCGATGCTCTGGATCTTGCCGGCGTCCTCCCCCGAGGTGGGCGGCAAGGTGACGCCGCCGGGCACGATGACGCCGGGCAGCTTGGGCGACCCGGCGATTGCCAACATCATGGCGGGCAAGCCTTTGTCGCACGTCGCCACGCCCAAAACCCCGCGGCGACGGGGCAACGACCGGATCAACCGGCGGAAGACGATCGCCGCGTCGTTCCGGTACGGCAAGCTGTCCATCATCCCGGGCGTCCCCTGAGTCCGCCCATCGCAGGGGTCGGAAACCATCCCGGCGAATGGGGCCATGCCGAGCGACTTCAGGGTGAGGGCCGCCTCCTTCACCAGCAGCCCAACCTCCCAGTGCCCGGTGTGATAGCCCAGCGCGATCGGCGTCCCATCCTCGGCGCGCAGCCCACCTTGCGTACTCAAGATCAGAAAGGGGTCGCGGTCGACCTCGGCGGGCTTCCAGCCCATCCCGGCGTTCTGGGTCAGGCCGAACAGGTCACCCGAAGGCCAGTCCCGGAGCCGATCGTCCGACAACGGGATCGACCCGACCGGCCCGGTCGCGTGGGTCTGGACGGCGAACATCGCCTCGTCGGTCGGGCCGGGCAGGTCTGGCTCAGGCGAAAGAACACGGCTCATGGATGGGTCCGGTGGTCATCGGTCGAGCTTGGTCGGTTCGACCGATGAGACCACGATCGGGCCTGGCACGCAACAACCTCAAGCGTGGCCGATGAGTTCCGGGAGCGGCTTGCCGCCATCGACGAGCCGGATCGGCCGCCCGTCGGGGGTCTCGAACTGGTAGTTCGGGTCGATCCCCAAGGCCGAGTAGAGCGTCGCGGCCAGGTCGCTCGGGGTGATCTGGCGGTCCACCGGCGAATCCCCCTTGCCGTCGGTCCGACCGATCAACGCCCCCTTGGGCATCCCCGCCCCGGCGAACAAAGCGCAGTTGGCCCGACCGTGGTGGTCGCGCCCGCCGTTGCCGTTGATCTTCGGCGTCCGACCAAACTCCCCCATCGCCACGATCAAGGTCTCGTCGAGCAGGCCCAACCGGCTCATGTCCTCGATCAAGGCGGCCAGTCCCGAGTCGAGCGGCGGCGCCAGAGTGTTCCGGATCGTCGGGAAGTTGCCGGCGTGGGTATCCCACTGGAGCGGCCCGGGGCCTCGGTTGTTGATCGTGACGAAGTTGACCCCCGCCTGGACCAACCGGCGGGCGAGCAAGCACGACTGGCCGAACGTGGTCCGACCATAGGCGTCGCGGACCGGCGCGGGTTCATCGCCAACGCGGAACGCGGCTTGGGTGGCCGACGAAGTGAGCAGGTCATAAGCCCGGTCGGCGAACCGGTCGCGGCTGGCGACGGTGGGGGTTGAGCCAACCTCCGTCGCAAACCCGTCGAGCGACCGGACCATCCCCCGGCGACGGTTGAGCCGGTCCAGGGTCAACTTGTCGGGCGGGGTCAGGTCGCGGACCCGGAACCCGTCGAGGTTGGGGTCCCCCCCGGCCGAGAACGGGTCATACGCCGGGGTCAGATAGCCGGAGGTGCCGTACAGCGATGGGTCGGGCAAAGCGACGTAAGGCGGCATCGGCGAGGTATTCCCCGCCTCGGTCGACTTGGCGACCACCGAGCCGAACCCGGGGTAAACCAGGCTCGGCGATGGGCGGTAGCCGGTCATAAGGTGGTGCGACGCCCGGTCGTGGTCGGCCTCGGGCGAGGTGACACCCCGAATCAACGTCGCCTTGTCCATCACCCGGGCGAGCTTGGGCAAGACCTCGGCGAGCATCAAGCCGGGGACCGCCGTGGCGATCGGGTTGAACTCCCCTTTATAGTCGCTCGGCGCGTCGGGCTTGGGGTCGAAGGTGTCCAAGTGCGACGCCCCGCCCGCCAGCCAAATCAAGATGCAGTGCTTGACCTTGCCCGGCTTCACTCCCCCCGCCCCGCTGGCCAAAGCGCGATTTTGATGCCGGAGCAGGTCGTCCAGCCCCAGCCCGAAGGCGGTCAGCATCCCGAGCCGAAGCACCTCGCGGCGGTTCGGACCCCGGCACGGACGCATCGGACCTCGTTGCGAGTGAGCCACGTCGGTTCTCCTCATGGGATCAAACGGATCGCGCTGGGATCAGTGGTTGAACGCGAATTCGCGCGAGTTAAGCAACGCCCAGAACAGGTCTTCGGCCGCTTCGCGGAAGGTAGCCGCCGCATTCAACTCGGCGGTCCAGTGCGACAGCTCCTCGGGGTTCGGGAGCCGGCACAAGGCTCGCAGATAGAGGTTCTCGACCACCTCGTCGGGGGCGGGGGCCAGTTCGAGGAGGTTGGCCAGGTAGCCTTGTGGGTGGACGACCTTCGACTCGATCACGTCGCCGCCGATCACCATGAGCGACTGCCGCAGGCTCAAGGCCGGCGTATCGACCGCGGCGCACCCATTGATCCGGTTGCACCGGCCGAACGCTTCGAGGATCGCGCTCGGGGTCGAGGGGTCGGTGATCTCGACGGCGCGGGTTCCACTCGGCTTGTCGCGGTAGCGATTAACCACGTCGGTCGCCTGGGCCAGAGCGTCGGCCATCTGGTGTGAGGTCAAGGGGCGCGGCCGTTGGTGCGAGAAGAGGCGATCGTCCCCCTCGTTGCCGGGGACGGTCGCCGAGGTGGCGCCGTAGGTGTTCGAGGTGACGATCGTCGCGATCAGGTCGCGGAGGTTGTATTTGTGCTCGACGAAGTGCTGAGCCAGGGCGTCGAGCAGTTCGGGGTGGACCGGAGGGTTCGAGCGCGACAGGTCGTCGGGCGGGTTGGCGATCCCCTTGCCGAAGAACTGGGCCCAAGTCCAGTTGGCCATCGCCCGGGCGAAGAAGGGGTTGTCGGGAGCCGTCACCCAGTCGGCGAGCTTGACCCGCGGGTCGGCGTTCCCCTCGGCCGTGATGACCGCGCCGCCGAGGACTTTGGCCAAAGCCGGCTGGTGGGTCCGGGGGTTGTCGATCTTACCTTCGGCGTTGACCCGGATGATGTTCCGGTTGCCGCCCATCATCCCCATCATCCCGCCGCCCGAGCGTTCGACCTTGGCAAAGGTGGCGGCGAGGCCAAAGTAGTCGTCCTGGGTCCAGACGTCGAACGGGTGATCGTGGCACTGGGCGCACCGGAGCCGGAGGCCGAGGAAGCGCTGGGCCGACTTCTCGGCGGCGACCTTAGGGTCGACAGCTTCGAGGGCGTAGGCGACCGGGCCGCCGTTGGTCCGGTCGGTCGGGTCGCCGGTCGAGGTGAGGAGAGCGCGGACGGTCGCATCCCACGGGGCGTTGTCGAGGAGCTGCTTTTTGAGCCAGGTCTGGTAGGTGATCGCCGCGTTGCCGAGGTCGGGGCGGGCGGTAGTGATTTCCAGGAGGTCGCCGAGCTTGATCTGCCAGAACCGGATGAAGTCGGTCGAGCCGACCAGGCCGGCGACCAGCTTGCGCCGCTTGTCGGGGTCGGTGCTCCTGAGGAACTCGCGGACTTGGTCGGGGTTGGGTTGCGAGCCGGTGAGGTCGAGCGAGACCCGGCGGAGGAAGGCCGCGTCGGTGCTGGTCGGGCTGGGAGGCACCCCAAGCGACGCCAGCCGGCGGAGCAACTGGTCGTCGATGAAGTTGACTCGGGGGTCTTTGCCGAAGTCGTGGGTCAGACTGGGGTTGATCGTCGCCGAGACCCGGGTCGAAGTCACCTGCGACTCGTAGCGGACCACCAAGTCGGCCTCACCCCGGCGGAGGAGGTTGGCGTGTCCTTGTTCATCGACGGTCAAGGTAGCGTCGTCGTTCGTCTTGTACTGGGCGAGCCGGGTCACGTCGCGAGTGTGGCCATCGGCGTAAGTCGCGACGACCCGCAACTGGCGGGGGCCGGGAGCGCCGAGG
>JAABUX010003843.1_pt1 | contig 19528 bp, 17 predicted proteins | sample 5561851 | NCBI WGS metagenome assembly JAABUX01 (sample SAMN10711883, study PRJNA513361) | rock metagenome | isolation source: Antarctica rocks | place: Antarctica: Victoria Land, Richard Nunatak red sandstone | collected 2016-01-03 | reverse complement strand
CTTACCCGTCGACGAGGTCAAGATCGATAAGTCGTTTGTGATCGGCGTGGGTCACAACAACCGCACGGCGGAGCTCAAGGACACCGCCATCGTACGGGCGGTCATTGCCCTGGCTCACGCGCTGGGCCTGGAGGTCGTGGCCGAAGGGGTCGAGACCGAGGCGGCGTGGGCGGTGCTGGCCGCGCTGGGCTGCGATATGGCCCAGGGATACTTCCTGAGCCGGGCGGTGCCGGCCCCCGAATTGGAGCGCTGCGTCGCGGAGGCGGCCTGGACCAGGCGCACCGTCGAGACGGTCGGCGCCCTCCCTCCCGCCATTCGCTTCCCCGCGACGTCGACCAGGATATTGGACGGCAGCAAGCTGCAGCGTCAGGCCCAATAACCCCGCGGCCATGTCATGCCGGCCCTGGATGGTCACGTTGAGGTAGGGGCGTATTGCATACGCCCAGCGGTGCCGCTGGGCGTATGCAATACGCCCCTACCCCATGATCGACAAGAATCAGGCGGTCCTGCCAACCTCCCTTTCAATCCGTCCTGTTACCTACCGGTGTAGTACCCTACCGTTAGAGTAGTTAGAAAGGACGGACCGAGTGAGCGCCGAACCACGCTACGAGAATATCCTGACCGCCATCGAGGGGCCGGTGGGCACGATTACCTTGCATCGCCCCAAGGCCCTCAACGCGCTCAACGCCGCGCTGATGGCCGAAACCCTCGACGCCTTGACGCGATTCGACCGCGATGAGGCGGTGCGCTGCATCATCCTGACCGGGAACGAGCGCGCCTTTGCCGCCGGCGCCGACATCAAAGAGATGGCCGGCGCCGGCCCGGTGGAGATGCTCACGCGCGACAATCTCTCGGCCTTCGACGCCGTGCGCAAGGTGTCCAAGCCGATTATCGCCGCCGTCAGCGGCTACGCGCTGGGCGGAGGCTGTGAGTTGGCCATGGCCTGCGACATGATCGTGGCCTCGGAAACGGCCAGGTTCGGCCAGCCCGAGATCAACCTCGGCGTCATCCCCGGCGCGGGCGGGACGCAACGTCTGACGCGGGCCATCGGTAAGGCGCGCGCCATGGAGATGGTCCTGACCGGCGAGCCGATGGGTGCGGCGGAGGCCCTGGCGCGGGGACTCGTCAATCGCGTCGTTCCGGCCGAACTCTACCTTGAGGAGGCGCGCAAGCTGGCCCTCCAGATCGCCGCGCAGGCCCCGGTCGCGGTGCGCCTGGCCAAGGACGCCGTGCTCAAGGCGCAGGACCTCTCCATCGAGGAAGGACTCGACTACGAGCGCCGCCTCTTCTACCTGCTCTTTGCCACCGAGGACCAGAAAGAGGGCATGGCCGCCTTTATCGATAAGCGCAAGCCCAACTGGACGGGACGATGAGCACGTAGTCCTTACTTCGGCCCGTGGCTGACGCGCCCAATGGCTTTACTGGGAGGCCGATGATCTGGCGCGCCCTTCCTGCCGCAGGAGACAGGGGAGGAGTGGCGCTTCGCCCGATGATGGATAATAGGGATACGCGTTCGTTTGGTGTAGCGGTATCGTGCCGAGCTGGCAGCCGCCAATGGAGATAATGGAGAGGACAATGCGCCATGACGACTCAAACCAAACCTGTCGTCGACCTGTCGTCGTTTCCGACGGACGACGGTAAGCCCTTGGCGGAGACGTATCGGAACGGGACCCAGATGCTGGACCTGCTGTTTGTCTTTTACCGCCTGATGGAGGCTCAGGGACGGACGCGCTTCACCGTCGGCGGCAACCAGTTCCTCTACTACAATCCGCTCAACAGGCGCGAGAATCTGGCTCCCGATGTCTTCGTGGCTCTCGACGTGGCGCCGGGTCCGCGCGATGTCTGGTTCACTTGGGAAGAGGGCAAGTGCCCCGATGTCGTGTTCGAGATCAGTTCGCCGAGTACGGAAAAAAACGACCTTGGCACAGGACCGAAAGGCAAACTGCGCATCTATGCCGAGTTGGGCGCGCGTGAGTACTACGTCTATGATCCGCAATTGGTCATGCAGCCCATTTTGAAGGGCTTCGAGCTGCGTCAGGGGCGCTTTGCACCGTTGCCGATGGACGCAAGCGGCGGCATCATGAGCCCATTGCTGCGGGCGGAGTTGCGGCCGATGCCAATGGCCGGAGTCGGCGATCGGCTGCCAGGCACGTACTTGCGCGTGATCGATGCGCGCACGGGGCAGCCTTTCCCCGTGCCCGAGGAACTCCAGCACGACTACGAGGGACTCCAGCACGACTACGAGGGACTCCAGCACGACTACGTCGTGACGCAACAACGTCTTAGCGCGGAGCAACAGGCGCGACTCGCGGAGCAGCAGGCGCGTTATGAAGCTGAACGTGCCCAACAGGCGGCGGAGCAACGCGCCGTGCAGGCCGAGGCCGAACTTGAACAACTGCGAGCCGCCCTGGCGCGACAGCATGATTCGCCCCCCGACCAGGCATAGCTTTGGCCAAGAGGGCGTGGAGGGAATGATGGAGAGCGCGACGCGCTACGCAGTAGCGATCTTGACGGTCAGCACCAAGGGCGCGCGCGGCGAGCGCGACGACGAGAGCGGCCGCGTGGCGCAAGAGCGTGTCGAGGGGGGCGGGTTCCACGTCGCCGAGCGCCTGGTCGTGACCGATGACCGCGCGCAGATCGCGGCAATCCTGCGTACCTGGTGCGACGACAGGGGCCACGCTCTCATCCTGACCACCGGCGGCACCGGCCTGGCGCCGCGCGATGTGACGCCCGAGGCGACCGCGGACGTGATCGAGCGTCCCGTCCCCGGCCTCCCCGAGATGATGCGCGCCCTCACGCTGGCCAAAACACCCACGGCGGTGCTCTCGCGCGCGATGGCCGGGACGCGCCGGGGCACGCTGATCGTCAACCTTCCGGGCTCGCCCAAGGGCGTGCGCGAGTGCCTCGACGCGATCATGCCCGTCCTCCCGCACGCCCTGGCCATCCTGCGCGGCGACACTGGTGAGCATAGGCCGCCACCGGTATAAGGGTGGCAGGCGCCGTCCTGGGAACGTGCGCGGCCCGTCCGCGTGGGGTGTTCTCCGCGTTTTTTGGCGATACCAGGCAGATGAAGGAGCAGAAAGAAGAATGGCGACACAGCCCGCGATGGGCACAGGCAGCGCCACGACGGACGAGAAACGCATGGCCGCAGTTCCGCCCGTCATCGCTCTCCACGCGCGTCTCTCTGAGAATACGCCGCGCGATCTCCGCGGGGTCGAGACCCTCATGCGTGTGGCCCAGGAGGCGCTCCACGTCGAACCGCGCGTGATCGAGGGCCGCCATGGCCCGTTTGGCCATACCGCCTGGGATGAGGATCTGGCGGCGTCGCGGGAGTCCCTGGCGGCGGCCGGAGCAGAGCTCGCCGCGGCGCTCGCATGGTCGCCGCTCCCGCCGCTCGTCGTGGCGACGGATTGCGCCCTTGCCCTTGCCACCTTGCCGGTCATCGCGCGGCTGTACCCGGCGGCGCGCGTGCTCTGGCTCGACGCGCATTGCGACTACGACACCCCGGAGACCACCACGATCGGCTTCCTCGGGTGCATGAGCCTGGCGGGGGCGTGCGGTGCCTGGGCGAGCGGTTTCGCGCCGCCGTTTCCGGCCCAGCGGGTCGTGCTGTGCGGCACGCGCCCCGCTCCAGACGACTTCGACAGCGTGGCCCAGCAGCGGGTTGAGGCGAGCGCCGTGAGGCTGGTGGGGATCTCGGACACGACGACCGACGAGATCCTGACGGCGCTGGAGGATGCGCCCGTCTACCTTCACCTGGACCCGGATGTCCTCGACCCGTCCGTCAATCCCGTTCCCTATGCGCGTCCGGGCGGCCTCTCGGCGGAATCGCTTCAGGCACTGCTGGTCGCGGTGGCCGCGCGCCACGGGATCATCGGCGTCGAGCTGACGGCCTTTCACTCCCCCGACGACCAGAAGGACCGGGACGCGCTTGCCCGATTCCTGGTTGACGCCGTGGCTCCTCTGCTCGCGCTGCCCCGCCGCTAAGCGCACAGGGAGAAAGCGATCATGGCATAATGATCGTGTCGATAGTCATGCCAGTGGTCGATAAGCGCGCGGCCGACGTATGCCACTAACCGCGCACGATGTTGGGCATGCGGCATGCGGCATGCGGCATGCGGCATGAGACTGGACCGACGCGGGACATGATACAATGGTCGTACCTAACCAACATCCGCGCCAGTGCTAGATAGGTCCCGCTGAGGATGCGGTCGCGCCGCGCTGGGTCTCCCTGCGCTACAACGCGGCGACGATTGGACGACAACGGAGGACAGGAGCAACAGATGTCTGGACACTCGAAGTGGAGTCAGATTCGGCGGCAAAAAGGCGTCAACGATTCGCGCCGCGGTCAGCTCTTCACTAAGCTGGGCCGTGAAATCCAGGTGGCCTCGCGCGCCGGAGGACCCGACCCCGACGCCAATTTCCGCCTGCGTCTGGCCGTACAGAAAGCCCGCGAGAGCAATATGCCGCTCGACAACATCCAGCGCGCCATTGCGCGCGGAGCCGGCGCCGGCGAGGGCGGCAACTTCGATGAGATTACGTACGAGGGCTACGGGCCCGGGGGCGTGGCCATCCTGGTCGAGGCCATGACCGACAACCGCAACCGGACCGTGGCCGAGGTACGCAACATCTTCTCGCGCAACGGCGGCAACATGGGCGAGACCGGCTCGGTGGCCTGGATGTTCGACCCGCGCGGCGCGATCACTATCGACGCCGATGGGCACGATCCCGAAGAGATCGAACTGGCGGCCATCGACGCCGGCGCCTCCGATGTGACCGTGGACGGCGGCGATGTGACCATCATCACCGAGTCCGCCCTGCTCGACGAGGTGCGGCGCGCCCTCGCCGACCACTTCAAGATCGTCGACGCCGAGAATACCGTTGTGCCCCAGACGACCGTCGAGCCCGATCCCAAGCAGGCGCCGCAAATCCTGAAGCTGATCGAGCGGCTCGAAGAGCTCGACGACGTGCAGCGCGTGCACTCCAACGTCGATTTCTCCGACGAGATGCTGCAGGAGTACGAAGGGGCAGTAGGCAGTAGGCAGTAGGCAGTGGGCAGTTAGGAGCCGATGTTATATGTGGAGTCGTTGGGCAAAAGCCGGCGCTCTGACTCTTGTTGTACGCAGGGCGATTGTAGGCGTGGCGAAACTGCTGCCTACTGTCTACTGTCTACTGCCTACTCGCCCGTGCTGACGCTTGGCATCGACCCCGGCACCGCGATCATGGGCTACGGGCTGGTGGACAGCGATGGCCGTCGCCTGAGTACGCCCGCCTTTGGCGTACTGACCACGGAGAAAGGCACGCCGCCGGAGCAACGCCTGCGCCTGCTCTACGCGGGGCTGATCGAGTTGATCGCCCTACATCAGCCCGCGGCCGTGGCCGTGGAGGAGCTGTTTTTCAACGTCAACGTGCGGACGGCGCTCGCGGTGGGCCAGGCGCGCGGTGTGGCCTTGCTTGCCGCGGCGCAGGCCGACCTGCCGGTCTACGAGTACACGCCGCCGCAGGTTAAAGGCGCCGTAGTTGGATATGGCCGCGCGAGCAAGGAGCAGGTGCAACTGATGACCACGACGCTGCTCGGGCTGCGCAGCATCCCGAAGCCGGACGACGCGGCCGACGCGCTGGCCGTGGCGATCTGCCATGCCCACAGCGCGACGCTGCTGGCCGCCGGGCACGCGAACACGAACAGGGGAGGGGGTACGAAAGCGAGGACATGATCGAACGTATCCGTGGCCGCGTCGAGGAGCGGGGGGCCGATTGGGTCGTGCTTGACCTCGGCGCGATCAGTCTGCGCATCCATACGACGAACGCCACGCTCTCCGACCTGGGCGATCGTGGCGCGGAGACCAACCTGCACACGCACCTCTATATGCGCGAGGATTTGGTCACGCTCTACGGGTTCGGTTCGCCCGACGAGCGCGCCCTGTTTGAGCGCCTGCTCAGCGTCTCAGGCGTGGGACCGCGCGCGGCCCAGCTGATGCTCTCGGTGCTCTCGCCCGCCGCGTTGAGCGACGCCATCGACAACGAGCAGGTCGACGTGCTGGTGCGTGTGCCCGGTATTGGGCGTAAAACGGCGCAGCGCGTTATATTAGAGCTTAAGGGTAAATTAGTGCCGCTTGGCGCCAAGGCCGCGACCTCCGTCGCGCCTGCCCCCGTAGATACCGAGTTGATCGGCGTCCTCGTCGGCCTGGGCTACTCGGCGGCGGAGGCGTCCGATGCACTGCGTAGCGTCCCAACACAGGAGGGCCTGAGCGATGAAGATCGACTCCGCGCCGCGCTCCGACACTTTACCGCGCCCTGAGCCCCCGGCTCCCGACGCGCCCGATGCGACCGTCACGTCCTCTCTGGAGATGACGGAGGCTGCCGTGAAGCCGGAGGCCGTCACGGCGCCGGAGACGATGGCAGCGTCCGCCGTCCCCGTGACGCCATCGCGAGCTCCGGGGGAAGGGCTATCTCGGCGTGCGCGCCTCGTGCTTGGCGCGGGCATCCTCGCGCTGGTCGGGCTCTTCCTGTTCAAGGTCCTGGGTATCACCCGTCCCTTCATCTGGGCGGCCGTGGTTGCCTACATTCTCAATCCCATCGTGTGCGTGGTGCAGCGCCGCCTGCATGTGCGGCGCGGTATCGGCGTGGCCGTGGTGATGCTGGCGCTGCTCGGTCTGGTTGCCTGGGGCCTCGTGTCGTCGGTCCCCACCTTGCGCAACGACGTCGTCGCCCTGTCGGACCAGGTCAACGGGATCGACTCGTACATGACCACTTATTTGCCCAATGCCGGGACAGTAATGTTCCTGGGCGTCCAGATCAACGTGCCGCAACTGGTGGCCAACATCCAGAAAGCGATCGACGGCCTGCCGGGCCTGATCCTGCACGATGTCTTCTCGGTGGCCACGGGCGTGGTCGAGACGCTGCTGCGCCTGCTGACCTTTCTCCTCAGCACGGTCTACCTGCTGCTCGACGGGCCGCGGCTGGGGATCTGGCTGCGCTCGCGTGTCCCTGCGCGCTACCGCGACGATAGCGTGGGGCTGACTACTCGGGTCAACACTGTGCTGAGCGAGTATCTGCGGGCCGAGGTGATCCTGATCCTGATCATGTCCACGGCCAGCTTCATCGCGCTGACCGTGCTGGGGATGCGCTTCGCCATCGTGCTGGCCCCCATCGTCGGCTTCCTGGAAATCTTCCCCATCATCGGCCCCTTTTTCGCCATCGGGCTGGTCACCGTCGTCGCCCTGATCAGCCCGCCCAACTACAATCTCTCGCATGTTGGCTACGCCCTGGTGGTGGCCGCCGTCTTCTTTGTGCTGCGCCAGCTCGAAGACTACCTGGTTATCCCCACCGTGGTCGGGCACGCCGTCAAGCTCCACCCCGTCCTGGTACTGTTCGCCTTGCTCTGCGGAGCGTCGCTAGGTGGTATCCTGGGGATGTTCCTGGCCGTCCCCGTCACCGGAGCCTTGAAAGTCATGGGTAGTTTTGCGTATGATCACATCGTCGCTCCCGAGTAGCGCGACTCGCCCCGGCATCCTGGCGCGCTACGGGCATCTGCTCCCGCTCACCGCCGCTACACCCTTGTTGACCCTGGGCGAGGGTAACACCCCGCTGGTACGCGCCCCGGCGCTGCAGCGCCGGACCGGGCTCGACGAGGTGTGGCTGAAGTGCGAGGGCAGCAATCCGACCGGCTCGTTCAAAGACCGCGGAATGGTGCTGGCCATGGCCAAGGCGGCGGAGGCCGGCGCGCGGGCCGTGGTCTGCGCCTCGACCGGCAATACCAGCGCCGCCGCCGCGGCCTACGCCACGCGCGCCGGCCTCGTCGCGCTGGTGCTGGTTCCCGACGGTTATATCGCCCTGGGCAAGCTGGCCCAGGCGCTGGCCTATGGAGCGCGGGTGCTCTCCATCGAGGGCAACTTCGACGACGCGCTGCGCCTGGTGCGCGAGCTTGGCGTGCGCGACGGTCGCGTCGCGGTGGTCAACTCCATCAACCCTTATCGATTGGACGGACAGCAGAGCGCCGCCTGGGAGATTTGCGACGAGTTGGGGACGGCGCCGGACATTCTGGCTATCCCCGTCGGCAACGCGGGGAATATCTCGGCCTACTGGATGGGCTTCCGTCGCTACCAGTCCGAGGGCCTGATCGACGCGTTGCCGCGCCTGTATGGCTTCCAGGCCGAAGGGGCCGCCGCCATCGTGCGCGACGAGGTGATTCCCAACCCGACGACCCGCGCCACGGCCATCCGCATCGGCAACCCGGCCAGCCGGCGCCTGGCCGAACAGGCCCGCGACGAGTCGGGCGGGCTGATCGAGGCCGTGAGCGACGACGACATCGCCGAGGCCTACGCTATCCTGGCGCGTGAAGAAGGCGTCTTTGCCGAGCCCGCGTCAGCCGCTTCGGTGGCGGGGGTGCTCAAGTTGGCGCGCCAGGGGCGCCTGCCGCGCGAGGGCCGCGTGGTATGCGTCCTGACCGGGCATGGGCTCAAGGACCCGGCCTACGCCGTGGAGCAGATGTCCCCGGCCACCGTCATTCCTGCCGTGCTCGCCGCCGTGCTCGCCGCCGCTGGCTTGCCGTCGTGACGACGGGCAACCCTCACCCCCAACCCCTCTCCCGTCCGCGGGAGAGGGGAGCAGAGGGCAACCCTCGCCCCTCACCCCGTGACGGCTGGCCCCTCCGCCCTAGCTGCGGGCGGACGGCCCAGCGTGCTCTCCCAGCTTCGCTCTGCGGACTGGACCCCGACCGGCTGTGGCCCGTCCCGCGCCAGCCGGCCGCAGGAGAGGGGAGCAGAGGGCATCAGTAACTCTTCAACGATGGCGACGGACGCCAAGATCGTATCCCTGGAGCGGGCCGTGGAGGCGCGGGACGCGGGGCGGGACGCGGGGCGGCGCGTGGTACTGACTAACGGCGTGTTTGACCTGCTCCACGCCGGACACGTGCGCTACCTGCAGGAGGCGCGCGCGCTGGGCGACCTGCTGGTGGTGGGACTCAACGACGACGGCTCGGTGCGCCGCCACAAGGGACCGACGCGCCCGCTCGTCCCGCTGGAGGATCGCGCCATCGTACTTTCGGCCCTGGCCTGCGTCGACCTCGTGGTCGCGTTCGGCGAGGACACGGCGAGCGTCCTGGTGGCGCGCCTGCAACCGGACATCTACGTCAAGGGCGGAGACTACGATCCGGCCGCTGCCCCCGACCACAAGGGCTATCTGCCCGAGGCGGCGGTCGTGGCCGGCTACGGCGGCCAGGTGCGGGTCCTCTCGTTCCTGGATGGCCGCTCCACCACCAGCATCGTCCGGCGCATCGAGCAGGCGGTATCAGCCAGTAGCTCATCTGCGACAAGATAGCGCGCCGATTGGGTCTGAGGATGATGGCGCCGTTGGAGCGCGAGATGCGTGGCGCCGACAGCCCGGCGCGCCGGGTCGGGCGGCAGGCTCGGTGCAACCAGATCGCTCGGGAACCAAGCCCTACCCCGAGCCGGGTCCGTCTCGAAGGCGCCGCCGATCTCTTCGCTCGGCGACGGTCGTCATCCCGTTGCGGGATGACGACCGTCGAAGACATGTCATGGATGGACGGATAGTACGGATTACGCGCCAGGCGTCGGCGTGACCGTCGCGGCGACCACACTGAACGCGAGGTCCGGAGCCTGGTCGTGGTACGCGCCTGACGCGTCCTCGTAGGTGAGGTAAGCGTCCCACGTGCCCGTCGGGTCGGCGGACGTGAAGGCGCGCGCCTCATTGATGGTGACGCTGGCGCCGGGCTGGAGCGTCACGTTCTGGATCTTGCCAAAGTCGTCGTAGGGTCCGCCGCCGTGTGTTCCCCCTGGCGGCCGCGCCGCGATCACGATCTCGGGGAGCGTGATGGGGGTCGTACCGTTGTTGCGCAGCGTGGCGGCGCCGCTGAGGGTCCCGCCGGCCGACACGCTCATCGCGGAGAGCGTGAGCGGCGCGCTTACCACGATGCCGCTCGGCATGGGTGTCGCGGTGGAGGTGGGCGTGGATGACGCGCTGACCTGGAAGTAGCTATCGAGCTGATCGTGGTACGCGCCGTCCGACGTTTCGTAGGTCAGATACGCATCCCACGTCCCCGTGGGGTCGGGGCTGTTGAACGTGCGCGACCCCTGGATTGTGAGCGACTGGCCGGGAGCCAGGGTGACGTTGTTTCGCGCGCCGAAGTCGTACGTGAAGGGTCCGCCAGCATGGGTGCCTCCAGGCGGCCGCAACGCGATGACCATCTGCGGCAGTGTGATGCTGGTGTTACTCGTATTCTTGATGGTGGCCTGGCCCGTGAACGTCTGGCCATAGCCCACCGGGTTAGGCGCCAACGCGAGCGGGTTGACGACCACGATGCCGCCAGCAGGTGAGGGCGTTGCCGTCGGAGACGTCGTCGCCGTCGGCGATGCGGTCGGTGTCGGAGTGGCCGTTGCGGCGACCACATTGAACGCGAGGTCCGGGGCCTGATCGTGATACGCCCCTGATGCGTCCTCATAGGTGAGATAGGCGTCCCATGTGCCCGTCGGATCAGCGGACGTGAAGGCGCGCGCCTCGTTGATGGTGACGCTGGCGCCGGGCTGCAGCGTCACGTTCTGGAGCTTGCCGAAGTCGTCGTAGGGTCCGCCGCCATATGTCCCTCCCGGCGGTCGCGCCGCGATCACGATCTCGGGGAGCGTGACGGCGGTCGTACCGTTGTTGCGCAGTGTGGCGACGCCGCTGAGGGTCCCGCCGGCCGACACACTCATCGCGGAGAGCGCGAGCGGCGAGGTCACCGCGATGCTGCCCGGCACGGGCGTCGCGCTGGAGGTGGGCGTCGGGGTTGCAGACGGCGATGACGTGGGCAAGCTTGTGCCGGTCGGCGAGGGTGTGGACGTGGCTGTGACGGTTGGGGTTTGCGTCGCGCCAGCGACGGGGGTGCCGGTCGGGAACGTGGAACCGGCGGCGCTCTGCTGGCGGATGTCGTCAATGTTAATCTGGACCGTTTGACCACCGATGCTGGTGTTGTTGATCTGGATGCCAAGATCCTGCGTCCTCGTCACAACACCCGTAGGTAGCTGGAAGCTCACCTGCGTCCAACGCCCTGGGGTAAGCGATTGCACGGGCGAGGCCTGTTGCACGTACGAGGGATCGTAGGCGAAAAGCGAAGCATTCCACACCCCAGCATAGCCGCCAGGCACATAGATGTTTGCGGTGATGATCGGCCGTGCCGAAAAGTCGCGGGACGTGTTCGCATTCTCACGCAGGCGCAGCACGCCGCCCGACGGCCACGTGCCGCTCCACGCGGCCGACCCTGTGCCGCCGCCCACGTCGTTGGCGTTGTCGTACATCAGTTGAGGTCCGCCTTCGACCGACCAACCCTGGTTGCTCGTCTCGAAGCCGTACAGTGTAGTGAGGCCTGGCGGCGTGGCCGTGGGTGTCGCGGTCGGCAGCGGCGTATAGGTGGGCGTGGGTGTCGGGGTCACGTACCCGGATGGCAGGAGCACCACCTCCACCATTGAGTAGTGCGCGAGGCTGACCGAGAAACCAGACGATGAGACCCTCGAGAGCGTGCCCTGCGTCGGGACGCCGCCTGGCACTCCTGCCTGGTCCTCGCTATAGGTGAGCGGCTGTGCGGTGGACGCGACAGCCCCTAAATTGGTGATGTTGACTGTCGCGGCCTGCGCGTTGTTGCGGTCGGTATTCTCCAGGAGGACGGACAGAGTACCGTCGGAACGCTTAACTGCATGGGCGCGCAGCATGGCGCTGCCGGTGACGGACGGCAGCAAGAAGTTGCCGCCGCTTCCGATGAGCCCAGCCGTCATGGTCATGGCGCTGGCTGCCGGGAAGGGCGTGTCGCCGCCCGGGTAATCAGCGGGAGTATTGCTGGGGTGGTAGAAGCGCGCCAGCAGGCCGTAGTCACCGAAGTCGGTGTACACGGACGGATAGAGGGTCGAATCCTGGTGTCCGCCTATATCCACACCGTTCCTCAGCGCCCATGGCTGGATCGCCTTGACGCCCTGCTCCAGCCATGACACGCTGTCGTCGGCCATGAAGAGGGCGTTGACGACGCTCATGGTCTGCCGGCCCACCGGGTCGGAGGTGACGTTGTTGTACTCTCCAACCTGAATGGATATTTTGCCGACCCTTGCCAGACATTTCAGTGCGATGAGATTCTGAAAGTAGGCGTAGATCTGGGCGATCTTGGTGGATGGGTACGCCAGAAGAGTTGGATCGTCCTCTTGGTCCTTCTGCTGGGCGTACGGATGCACATCCAGCGTGTCTATATTATCGCACATATCATGCGACGAGTCGCCAGCCAGGACGGTACCATTCCAGCCGCTATAGTTGTTGTTGATAGCCTCGTCCACATTGACAGGGACGGCGATTTTGATGGTCGGGTCGGCCGCGCGCATCTGTTGCGCGTAGATGAAGGCGTTGGCCACATAGTTGCTCGGGTCATGGGAGTTACCATGGAGGATGTTGGATTCACCCCCCAGGTATTGCTCGTTGCCGATTTCCCAATCTCCACCCGACGCGCCGTCGGCCTTGGCCTGGGCCACCCACTGCGCGGCCACATCTGGCCCCAATTCACCGTAGTCGACAATGTTCCAGAGCTTGGCCCCGATGTTCTGAGCCATCCTGAGCGTATCGGTGTAGTCGTTGCTGGCGTTCGCATACCCTCCGGGCGATCCCAGTACGATCGTGTTGCTGCGCCAGTCATATTCGTCGGCCTGGCTGCCGCCGGGATACCTGAGTTGCTTCAGCCCCGTGCTGTTGAGGTAGCCGATGACGCCCTGGTCGCTGGGGAGCGGGTCGTCGCTATTGTTGATGTTGACGCCGAGGCTGATGGGACTGACCGCCGTGAGGGGCCTTGAGGCGTCGAGCGAGATTGTAGCTGGCACACCCGCGACAGGCGTGGCTGTGACGCCTGCCGTCGCTGCGGCTAGCGTTAGCCTTGACGTGCCGGTTCCTGTCATTTGTGACACCGCGCGGGCGACGGGCAATGCTGGCCGCAGCAAGGCCGAGGTGAAGGTCAGTGCCAGGGACAGCGCGATGTGCGCGGCCACACGCCGACGATGGCCGAGGGTGAGGAGAGATCGGGACACAGCTGTTTCCTTTCGGACGGCTAGGCGACATCGTCGCCCTGGTGGTCCAAGCCGTTCAGGCAATGTGCCGCGCGCTCGCGTGGCATGCGCGGCATTAAGAGAGGCGCCATAAGCCGGTACGCTGCCGGCTTGCCGTTTGCCCGTACATCGACCGCCGCGGGTACTGCCCCTGGACTATCGTCTGTCACGTCTAGAGCGCGGTTCAAGGGACAGTGGGACGCGGCATGTCGCCTGGCGTCAGCGCGCCAGCCTACGGCCTCCTTTCCGTAATTTACGAATAATTCCAAAAGGTATAGGATCATAATACTCCCGTCGCGCGGAATCGTCAAGGCCGGCAAGAAATCGTCGCTGTGCTTGGGCATGGTGACCGAGGACCCCGAACGGACGGCTGTATCCGTACGATTACCATCTCCAGGCGCACCCGACACTGGTCGATGCACTGCATGCGGGCAGAGCGAGAGCAATTTGGCTGTGCAACTCCCTTGACGGCCGCGGGGATCTCATTTATAGTCGTGCATGACGATAAGTACGATGAGTTACGACCTCATCGAGCGATGCGTGTATGTAAAGGGGATAGGGTGGCGCGAGACATGTCAAAGACGCGGACAACTGGAACGGGAGCACGGGTTGTGATCGGCGATATCGCCAAGGAGATGAACGTATCCGTCGCGACGGTCTCGCGCGTGCTCAACGGACATCCTGATGTGGCCTCGGAGACACGGCAGCGTGTGCTCGAACACATCCAACGGCGTCACTACGTGAGCAATCGGACGACGCGTGTCCATGAGTCTGCGAGGACCAACTTGATCGGCGTCATGACGCCCGAGGTGACCGGCGGCTACTTCTCGGAACTCGTGGCCGGCGTCATCGAGGCCCTGGACGAGCGTGATGTACGCCCCGTTATTGGCGCGACGCACGGTAAGGCGGACCGAGAAGTGGAGTTCCTCAAGCGATTCAGCCGCGGCGCCACCGACGGAGCCGTGCTTATCCTGCCCATCGCGGCCGTCCGACACCTCGCCCCACTCCATCACCAGGGCTATCCCTGCGTCGTGCTCGATCCGGCTATACCCCTGGACGACGACATCCCGGTCGTCACGTCCAGCAACGTGACAGGCGCGCGTCAGGCGACCGAGTATCTCATTGGCCTCGGCCACAGGCGTATCGGCGTGATCACCGGCCACCGGGACGACGAGGCCGGCCTGGAGGGGGTGGCCAGCCGAGAGCGCCTCGATGGCTATGAGTATGCGCTGCGGGTCGCGGGCATCCCGTACGACAAAGATCTAATCCGCTCGGGCGCCTTCTCGTTCGATGGCGGCTACGATGCAGCGAAGGGCTTACTCGGACTGCCCGTACCGCCGACGGCCATCTTCGCTTTCAACGACGCCATGGCGGCGGGCGTTATCCGCGCGGCGTCGGAGCGCAAGCTCACGTTGCCGGACCAACTCTCGATCGTGGGTTTCGACGATGCGGAGACGGCACGGTACGCCACGCCTCTCCTCACCTCGGTGCATCAACCGCTACAAGCCATGGGACGCGCGGCTGTGAGGATGTTGTACGATTTCCTCGATCGCTACGCCCCGGACGCTCCCCGCGTCGAGTTATCGACGCGCCTTGTTGTACGAGCATCGACAAGGCAAGCGCCGTCCATAGGTCCGTAGCGCCATCATTGCGCTCCGGACTCACTCTGTTTGACCGCCTGGACCAACTCGTTCTCTCGCGCGAGCGGCGAGAAGCCGATCAGCTTGTCGTCGACCTGGATGGTGGTGTCGCCGGTAGGGATGACCGTCTGCGTCCCGCGCATGATCAGCGACACGGTGCTATCGGGCGGGAGCTGCAGGTCGCGAACGCGGCGGCCAATCAGCGGCGAACCGGCCAGCGCGTTGAGCTCGACGATCTCCATGCCGATGGAGCGCAACGTCACCAGCGGGATGAAGGGCCGGCTGGGCAGCTCCTGCTCGATCAGCGAGAGGATCAGCTTGGTCGAGCTAACGGTGATATCGATGCCCAGGCGGTGGAACAACTCCTCGTTCTGTGGGTTGTTGACGCGCGCGATGGTGCGCGGAATGTTGAAGCGGCGGCGCGCTACCTGGCAGATGACCAGATTGTCTTCGTCGTCGCCGGTCACGGCGATCACCACGTCGGCGCGGTTGCCGCCTGCGCGCGCCATGGTGGCCGTCTCGTCGGCCTGGCCGCGCATTACCGCGCCCTCGCCCAACTCGTGGCCGATCTGCAGCGCCTTCTTATGCTCACGTTCAATGACCAGGATCTCGTGTCCGTCGGCCAGTAGCTCCTTGGCCAGATAGTAGCCCACCTTGCCGCCGCCCGCGATAATGATGTACATGACTGGTGCTTACCCCGCCGTGATAATCTCTTCGAACAGCTGCGCCCCGGCCTCGGTAGGGCAGATCGTCTCGAGGCCCAGATCGTGATAGGTATCTTCGCGCTCGTGGTCGTAGATACGCGTGATCACGCGCGGCACGTGGAACAACTCACGGGCCATCTCGCTGACCATGATGTTAACGTTGTCGCGGTTGGTCAGCGCGGCCAGCGCGTCGGCCTGGCGAATGCCGGCCTGGACCAGCACGTCCGGGTCGTCGCCGGGGCCGACGACGGTGCGGCCGTTGAACTCGGGGAGGAGACGCTCGAACGCGTCGGGCGACCGGTCGACAATAGTGATGTCGTGGTCGTGGTACATTGTGTTGGCCAGGTGCGCCCCAACGCGCCCGCAGCCCATGATGACGATACGCATGCCCTAGTATAGCTCCATGAGCTGTTAGTCATTAGTCATTAGTCATTAGTCGTTAGTCATTGGCTGCTAGCTGTTAGCCTGTAACTATATGCTTGTCACCGATAGCTACGACTACGATCTGCCCCCTGACCTGATCGCTCAGACGCCCGCCGAGCCCCGCGATAGCGCGCGTCTGCTGGTGTTGCGCCGTGACACTCAGGGGAGGCGCGTCTCTGACGCGGAAAGCAACGATGATGCGGCAATCAGCCACCACGTCTTTCGCGAGCTGCCCGCGCTGCTGCGGTCGGGCGATGTCCTGGTGGCCAATAACAGCCGCGTGCTGTCGGCCCGCCTGTACGGATACCGGGCCGGGACCGGAGGCGCCGTCGAGGTGTTGCTGCTCCATCGCGCCGACCCCTCGCCTACTCTAAACACGGGCGTTGAGGAGTGGGTGACCATGGTCCGCCCAGGCCGGCGCATCCGGCCAGGCGACGAACTGGTCTTCGGCGATGGCCTGCTCGTGGCGACGGTGCTGGAGAGCCTAGAGGGAGGCGAACGCCTGGTGCGCCTCCACACCGGCGCGGCCAACGTGACGGTTCGCGAGGCCATCGGCCGCGTCGGCGCCACGCCCCTGCCTCCCTACATCCACGCGCCCCTGGCCGACCCCGAGCGCTACCAGACGGTCTACGCGCGGCCGGAGGGGTCGGTGGCTGCGCCGACCGCCGGACTGCACTTCACCCCCCAGACGTTGCGCGCCCTGGAGGAGCGCGGCATCACCATGCGCCACGTCACCTTGCACGTCGGCGCCGGCACCTTCAAACCCATGTCGGGCGACGACCCCGCGGCGCACACCATGCACCAAGAGTGGGCCGAGCTCGACGCGGCGACCGCCGCCTACCTCAACAGGGCGCGGGTGGAGGGGCGGCGCATCGTGGCCGTGGGCACGACCAGCGTGCGCGTGTTGGAGACGGCCGCTATGGCCGCCGTGACGGGCAAGGACGGCGAGGGTCAGGAGGAGATAGAGAGCCGGGAGGATACGAAGGGCCGGGAGGATGCGGCGGGTTGGGTTGGCGACGGCCCCTTGCGTCCCTTCTCCGGTTGGACGGACATCTTCATCCGGCCCGGCCACGTCTTCCGCGCCACCGACGCACTGATCACCAATTTCCACCTGCCGCGCTCGACCTTGCTGCTGCTGGTCAGCGCCCTGGCCGGCAAGGAAGCCATCGACCACGCCTACCGGGAGGCCATCGCCCACCAGTATCGCTTCTACAGCTTCGGCGACGCGATGTTAATTGAAGGAGTCTAACGCCGGCAACGATGTCGTGGCCGCAGTGGTCGTATGCGCCTCCTTCGCGGGGGCCAGTGAGCAGACGGCGTCGACGGTGATGAGGAGCGCCAGCGGCGCCGTTTGGAGCATGAGACGGTTGAGCGACGAGCCGATGTGCAGGGTGTAGGGCGTCCAGTAGGAGAACACGTAGCTCACCAGGTACACGCCAAGCTGGATGAGGAACATCAGCAGCAGGACGAGCGTGGGCAGCCGCAAGCGCCGCAGCGCCAGCGCCAGCGCCACGACCACCGGCGCGACGATCCAGAGCAGGCTCCAGTCGTCCAGGGACGCCGCCTCTTGCAGGAAGTATCCCAGTATCGTCGGCAGGCGGTCGGCGTGGTCGACAAACGTGGCCAGGGTAATAGGCCAGAAGTCGCTGCCCTGGGGACGGACGATGCGCGTGAACACCAGCCAGGGCAGCGGCAACGCCACCGTGGCCAACACGGACGCGAGCCACGGCCGCGGACGCCGGCCGAACGGCTGGGCGCCATCCCGGCAGAGGCAGGAGACCGCGGCGGCGCCGAGCAGGATCAGGGCGATGGGCAAGCCCTCTTTCTTGGTCCAGATTGCCCCGCCGGCCAGCAAGCCCATCAGCACAAGGTCGGTCGGGCAGCGCTGCCGCCACCACAATAACAAGTAGAGCGCCGCCGCGCCGTCGTACATGGCCAGGGGCACGTCGGCGTAGCCGTAGCCGGCGAAGTGCGGCAGCGCCGGTACCAGCGCCAGCGCGCCCACGGCTAGCGCGGCGATGGCGCGTCCGTGCAACCGGGCCAGGCCGGCGTAGAACAGCAGCAGCAGCGCCACGAGGTAGACCGTGGCGACGACGGACGCCAGGGTCAGGCCAGCGGGGTCGGGCAGGCGGAAGAACACCGACTCCACCAGGGACAGGTTCAGCGGATAGTCGGGGTGCGCGGTCCAGTTATGGGAGGTGAAATAGTCCGGGGGCAGGTCGCCCAGGGCGAACATGCGCGCCTTCCAGGCCCACACCGTCCACGCGTCATCGTGGCGCAGCAACGAGTTCGTGGCCACCCATAAGGCTACGGTGATCTGGACAACGCATATCCCGCAGCAAAGCACGATGACCGGCCTGACACTGATCCCGGTCCCAGTCCCGGCCCCGAGGGGCTGTGAATTGTCGGCCTGGGAGCGCGTGGCGCTCGCTGCGCTGCTCGCCCGTCCCAGCGTTAACCCCGGGACGGGCGAGACGCCCGCGCTCCCAGATATGTCCCTCTCATCGCCGCATCGACGACTTTTCACAGACCCTAGCCGCGCGGTCGTCGCACGGACGGCCCCTAGCCGTCGCAGACCTACGACCATCACCGTCACGGCGATGATAAGGGCCAGGGCAATCGCCGCCGCGGCTGGGACGCGCGCCAGGTAGAGGACGAAATACACAGCGGTGAACAATGCTGTGCCCAGAGCCCACGAGAGCCCGGCGGCTTCAGCCAGCCGCTCAGGAGCAGGGATAGAGGGCGCACTCCTCACCGTTGGCGCCCCATGGCGACCAGGATGCCCCAACTGTCGTGCTGGACGACCGAGCCTGGCGGTAGCGCGCCAGTCGGCGGCACCGGCAATGCCGGGTTCCAGGGAGCGTCCGGCAGTGCGCCCGCCGAGGCGGTGGGCCGCGCCCACACGATAAGGTAGCGCGCATGGACCTGCTGGGCGGCGGCGAGGATGCCCGGCCAGGTTATCGCCCGTGCTCCTGGGGAGAGAGAGGTTGGGGAGGTGATGGGCGCCATGACGTCCACCTGTCGCGGATACAGCACGTAGCGGGCGCGGCTGTACAGATGTTGGTCGGGGTCCGTGACGGGGTCGACAATCAGGAAGCTGGTTCGCGATGGCGTCGTGGCGCGGATGGTATTGAGGAACAGGTCGAACTCGGGCGGGAAGGACGTCAGGCGCTGCGAGACGGTCATGTCGCCGATAGCCGCGGGGAACGCTAACAGAAGCACAATGAGCGCCATGATGGCGATGGAGAGCCGTCCCGTTGACAGATGTCCGTGTTTACCGTGCCAAGCCACGATCTTCCCTTAATTGATAAGACATAGTTGCTCTAGGGGACGCGCGGTTAGCATATCATGACCGCATAGATCCGCGGATGCGACGAACAGACAGAACACACCCTATTCTATGCTATTGCGTCCAACGGTCCGCCTTCGACGGATCGAGACGTGCCCGTGGGTGCGCCCCGCGATTGCGAGCAGGGCCTGACCATAAATGGTCACGGCAGGACACGGACCCTGAAGGGTTTCTGCAGGCCCCGTCACCCAGCGTGGGCCGGGCGTACGTAGGACTCCCGTGATGACCTTTTAAGGTCTCGTCCCTGCCATGACCCTTCAGGGTCAGGCCGTCGGACGGTCACAATCGCGGGGCGCCTCCGATCAAAACGGGGCGAGGGGTCGTGACGGTGATCACCGTCACGAC
>JAABUX010003842.1_pt1 | contig 19529 bp, 10 predicted proteins | sample 5561851 | NCBI WGS metagenome assembly JAABUX01 (sample SAMN10711883, study PRJNA513361) | rock metagenome | isolation source: Antarctica rocks | place: Antarctica: Victoria Land, Richard Nunatak red sandstone | collected 2016-01-03 | reverse complement strand
TGGAGATCACCGAGACCGTGTTCCTGCATCAGGCGGAGGAGGTCGGCAGGGTGCTGAAGCGGCTTCGCGCGCTGGGCGTCCGGATTGCGCTGGACGACTTCGGCATCGGGTATTCGTCGCTGGGCTACCTGGACCGCTATCAGATCGACACGGTGAAGATCGACCGGTCGTTCATTGCCAGGATGCTGCGGCAGCGCCGGGCCATGTCGATCATGGATGGGATCGTGAAGCTGGGCCAGGCACTGGATTTGGACATCGTGGCCGAAGGCGTGGAGACCCAGGGGCAGCTGCAGACGCTGATGGGCATGGGCTGCGGCGGCATCCAGGGCTTCCTGCTGGGCCGTCCGCTTCCGGCGTCCGACATGGCGCCGCTTCTCGGGAAGGAGCGCGGCAAGGCGGGTTAGCCGGGCGGGGGTGCTGCCGGAACCGGCGGGTGATCCTATATTGACATCCATGCCCTACCTTCTCGTCCTGTTCGTCCTCGTCTCCGTTGGCACAACCGGGTTCGACCTGGTGCTGCGCGCCCGTCAGGCCGCCTATGTCGCCCGCCACCGCGACGCCGTGCCGCCCGCCTTCGCCGAAACCGTCAGCCTGGCCGACCACCAGCGCGCCGCCGCCTACGAACGGGCGCGGCTGCGGCTGGGCGCGGCGTCGTCGGTGTTCGGCCTGGTGGTGGCGCTGGCCTGGGCCACGTTCGGGTACGACGCGCTGTATGGCTGGGTCGCGACCCTGGCGCCGGCCGGGCTGACCCGCGGTGTCGCCTTCCTGATTGCCACCGGCGCGGTGTCCGCCGTGCTGGGCCTGCCCTTCGCCCTCCTGCGCACCTTCGGGATCGAGCAGCGGTTCGGCTTCAACCGCACGCGCCCCGGCGCCTTCGCGCTGGACCGGGTCAAGGGCTGGGCGCTCTCCTTGGCGCTGGGCGTGCCTTTGCTGTATGGCCTGCTATGGCTGATGCGGCAGCCGGGTCCGTGGTGGGTTTGGGCCTGGCTCGGCCTGATGGCGCTGATGCTGGTGATGATGGACGCCTTCCCCCGGTTCATCGCTCCGCTGTTCAACAAGTTCACCCCGCTGGACGGCCCGCTGCGTGACCGCATCGAGGGCCTGCTGCGCCGCTGCGGCTTCCAGGCGAGCGGGCTGTTCGTCATGGACGCCTCGCGCCGGTCGGGGCACGGCAATGCCTACTTCTCGGGCCTTGGCCGCAGCAAGCGCATCGTGCTGTTCGACATCCTGATCGCCGGCAACAGCGAGGCCGAGCTGGAGGCGGTGCTGGCGCACGAGCTGGGCCACTTCAAGCTGAACCACATCCTGATCGGCCTGGCGCAGACGGCGGTGCTGAGCTTCCTAGGGTTCCTCGCCATCGGCTGGGGCCTGCGCCAGCCGTGGCTGCTGCCCAGCTTCAGCATACAGCACCAGGACTCGGCGCTGGCGCTGGTGGTGTGCGTGCTGGCAGTGCAGATGGCCGGGCCGGCGCTGGGCATCGCCGCCAACTGGATCAGCCGGCGGCACGAGTACCAGGCCGACGACTTCGCCCGCCGCATGGTCGGCGCAGGGCCGATGGTGAGCGCGCTGGTCCGCCTGTCCCGCGACAACGCCAGCACGCTGACGACGGACCCGCTGTACGCCTTGGTGAACTTCAGCCATCCTCCGGTGCCGTTGCGGGTGGCGCGGCTGCGGGAGACCGAGGCCGCTACCGTGTAGAACCTTGCTCACTCCCTGGGAAGCGGAGCAGACGCTACTCCTCCGCCGGCGCCAGCAGCGCCCGCAGCACGGCGTCCCGCACGTCGGGCGGTGTGCTGCCCTCCACGGCATCGCGCAGGCGGCGCAGGCGGCGGCGGGCGTCGTAAAGCTGGTCCATCAGCCGCAGCACGACTGGCAGCGCGTCCTCCTCTAGGCGCAACTCGTGCCGCAACTGCTGGATCAGCCGCAGCCGGGCTACGTCAATGTCGCGGAACAGCCAAGCGTTGTCCTGCCGGGTTGGGCGCAGCAGGTCCTGGTCAATCCAATGCTCCACCTCCGCCCGGTCCAGGCCGTGGATGGTCACGACCAAGGTGTCGATGGTGATCATGCCGCGTCCTCCAGCCCCGCCCGCGGGTCAAAGGCGGGCGCATCCTTGCGGTCCCGCAGGTAGGTGGCCAAGCCCTCGTCCGGCGGACCCAATACGATCCGCAGGGTGGCGTAGGCGTCCCCGGCCGGCTGACCCCCAGCGGCCGGCACGCCTTTGCCGCGTAGCCGCAACCGGGCGCCGGTGTCGGATCCGGCAGGCACCGTCATGGTCACTGGCCCGGTGATGGTCGGCACCGTCACGCGCCCGCCCAGCACGACCTCTGCCACCGTCACTGGCAGGTCCAGGAGGATGTCCCGCCCCTCACGGCGGAACAGTGGGTGCGAACCGACCGTGACCTCGATTAGCGCGTCGCCTGGCGGGTCCCCCGGGTCGCCCTTGCCGCGCAGGCGCAGCACCTGGCCGCTCTCCAGCCCGGGCGGGATGCGGACATCCAGACTGCCGCCGTCCGGCAGCGTCAGCCGCTGCGTGGCGCCGCGCACCGCGTCCAGAAAGGACACTGGCAACGAGTAGCGGCGGTCCCCGCCCCCCCGCGGCGCCCCACCCCGCCCGCGGGCGCCGAACAGGCCCGAGAGGATGTCGCCTAGGTCATCATCGCCGCCGCCGAACCCCGCCCCAGGCCGTGCGCTGTAGGACGCGCCAGCCGCGCCGTCCGCATGATCGCGGTAATACCTCTGGCCCGGCGGCGGCCCCGGCGGCGGCCTTTGCTGCCCGGCCGCATCGATCTCTCCGCGGTCGAATTGCGCCCGCCGCTCCGGGTCCGACAGCAGGTCGTTCGCGGCATTCACGGCCTTGAACCGCTCCTCCGCCTTTGCATCGCCAGGATTCAGGTCGGGATGGGTGGTCTTGGCCAGTTTCAGGAACGCACTGCGGATTTGCTTATCCGTCGCGTCGCGCTTGACGCTGAGAACTTGATAGGGATCGTCAGCCATAGGGTCTCCGGTCACGGGGCACTGCGGGTCCCCAGCGCATCAGGCGCGACGGCCAGACTTTGGTTGCACCTGCCGTGGTCGCCGCGGCCTGCCGGACCCGACAGGCCGCCACTGGCTTGCCGCCTGACCTAGCGGGACACCACCTTGCCCGTGCTGTCCACCATGACATTCACCGGCTGCCCGCCCTTGTAGCACTGGCCGGCCCAGGCGCCGTCCGGCGCCGAATTCAGCGACGAGATGTTCGCGCAGCCATACTGTGTCAGGGCGGACCGGGCATGCCCCTCGGTGATGTGCGTCGGTGCGGTGCCGGACGTGACCTTGCCTTCGCTGTCCATCGCGACGTTCACGGTCTGGCCGCCCTTGGCGCACTGGCCATGCCACGATCCCGACGGGCCCGCGCTGAGCCCGCTGATGCTGGCGCAGCCATAGGCGGTCATCGCCGACCGGGCATGGCTTTCCGTGAGATGCGCCGGTGCGGTGCCGGACGTGACCTTGCCCTGGCTGTCCATCGCGACGTTCACGGTCTGGCCACCCTTGGCGCACTGGCCATGCCACGATCCCGACGGACCCGCGCTGAGCCCGCTGATGCTGGCGCAGCCATAGGCGGTCATCGCCGACCGGGCATGTCCCTCACCCAGTACAGCGGGCGTCGCGGCCATTGGCGCTGTGCCTTGGGCGAATGCCAGGCCAGGCAACGCCAACCCGGCCAAGGCAGCCATCGTGATCAGGGCTCTCATGTCTATCTCCTGCATTGAGGCGCGGGTTGTCCCGAGCCTATCGCCAGCCTACACAAAATTGTGAGATGGAACAGGCATAGTCAGAGGGGCCTGCCAATGGACCAAACAGTCGCCATCGTCGGCGCCGGGCTGATCGGCCGTGCCTGGGCCGCCGTGTTCGCGCGCGCCGGCTGGGCGGTACGGCTGCACGACTCGCACGCCCCCACGTTGGACGCGGCGCCGGGCCTGGTGCGGGCGGAGTTGGATATGCTGCACGCGCACGGCTTGGCGGATGACCCGGACCGGGCCGCCCAGGGCGTCACGGCGCACCCGGATCTGGCCGACGCGCTGGCCGGCGCCGCGTTCGTGCAGGAAAGCGGGCCGGAGGTGCTGCAGGACAAGCTGGCGCTGTTCGCCGAACTCGACCGGCTCGCTGCGCCGGGGGTGGTGCTGGCGTCCTCCACCTCGGCCATCGTCGCCTCCCGCTTCACCGAGGACCTCCCGGGCCGGGCGCGCTGCCTGGTGGGCCATCCGGTCAATCCGCCGCACCTGATCCCGTTGGTGGAGCTATGCGGCGCCCCGTGGACCGACATGGCCATGCTGGACCGGGCTGCGGCAGTTTACCGCGCCATCGGCCAAGTGCCTGTGCTGGTCCGTCAGGAGGTCGAGGGCTTCGTGCTCAACCGCTTGCAGGGCGCGCTGCTGGCCGAGGCTTTCCGGCTGGTCGGCGATGGCGTCGTATCTCCGGAGGACCTGGATCGGACGGTCAGCGACGGCCTGGGCCTGCGCTGGTCGTTCCTGGGTCCGTTTGCCACCATCGAGCTGAATGCCCCTGGTGGCATCCCGGACTACTGCGCCCGCTACACGGGCTTCTACCGCAGCCTGGCTGCCGAGCCAGCCGGGCCGGAGGTGTACGGGGAGGCCAACCTTGCCCGTATCGCTGCGGCGTGGCCGCACCTGCCGGAGCCGGACCGGCTGCAGGCTCGCACCGCCTGGCGCAACGCCCGCCTCGCTGCGTTGGCCGCGCACAAGCAGGGCCAGCCCAGCGAGTCGGCCTAGGCCCGGCCGGCCCGCCCGCCGCGCAACGTCCCGGCCACTGTGTCGGCCAGTTGGCCCAGCGCGGTGCTCATCGCCGCCACCAGGTTGGCCGTGGCCGGGCCAGCAGGGCGGATCGTCTTCCGGACGGTCTGGGTAATGGCGGTAGCGCGGTCGCGCCCGCGCGACACCGCCATCTGCGCCAGCAGCACCACTTGACCGCTCGCGTCCGCATCGAACCGCTGTATGTCCAGCTCGACCGTTGCGTCAGGCTGGGCGCTGATGGTGCCGGCGGTGGTGAACACGCTGCTGCCGGGCAGGCGCTGGTTCAGGTCCTCGGCCAGGACGCGGCCGATCAGGTCGCCCAGCGGCTCTCCCCACCGCTCCATGCCGGCTACGCGCAGTTGATAGGCGCTATCGGCCCGCACGATGCCGGGGCGGTCCAGGTAGCCAGCCAGGCCGGGCCGCTGCACCGCCACCAGCCTCGGCCCGCCAGCCCCGGCCGGACCGGGCATGGCAGCCAGGGTGAAGTAGGCGGGTTCCGCGGAGGTGCAGGCCGACAGCGCGAGACCGGCCAGCAACGTGCGCCGTTTCAAGTTGGAAACCTCATCCGGACCGCCTCATTGCGCCGCCCCTGCCCGGCCGCGCACCAGCGCCTCCGGGTGCCGGTCCAGGAAGTCTGCCAGGAGGCGGATGGACCGCGCGGTGTCGCCCACCTGGGTCATCGCCCGCTCCAGTTCCCGCTGAAACGGCGAGTTGCTGCCATAGCTGTTGTCCAGCGAGCCGAACGTCCGGCTGGCCTTGGCGGCGGCATCCTGCAGGGCTGCCGTGATTTCCGGCACCCGGCGGAACAGCGGCGTCAGCCCGGCATTGGCGTTGCGCACCAGTTCCTGCACGCTGGCCAACGCCCCAGACGCCGACCGCAGCGTGCCGTTCAGGTTTTGCCCGATCTGGTCCAGCGGCAGCCGGTCCAGCTTGCCCGCCATGTCGGTGACCGCGGCCAGGATGTTGTCGATCCCGCCGCCCTGGCTGGGGATCACCAGGTCCTTGCCGTCCTGCACGATCTCGCCCGGCGTCGCCCCCGGCGTGATGTTCAGCGACAGCACCTGCTGGCCCGTGATGTAGCTAGCCGTCTGCAGTTGCGCCTTCATGCCGCGCACGACCAGCCGGCGCGCGGTGGTGACGGGGTCCTCGGATGCGACGCCGTTGGGGCCGAGCACCCGCTCCGGCTGGATTTCCAGATCGACGCGAACGCGGAAGCCGTCGGTCGCCGTATCCGGCTGCAGGGTCACGCCCGTCACGGTGCCGATCTGGATGCCGTAGAACTCGACCGACGAGCCCTTGACCAGCCCGCGCACCGAGCTTTGGAAGTAGGTCACGAAAGCCTGCGACGTGGTGAAGCCGGATGCCTGCGCCTCGTCGTAGTTGTGGTACAGCGGAAAAACGGTCTCGGCCGCAGCCTGGACCGTGTCGCCGACCTGCTGCGGCGTGTCGAACGCGACCCCGCCGGACAGCAGCGCCTGCAGGCTGGCGATCTCCACATGGAAGCCCGCGGCACCAACCTGCACCGACAGGCCGGAGGCGTTCCAGAAGTGCGACTTGCTGAGCACGAACGCATCATAGGGCGCGCGCACGAAGATGTTGAGCGTCACCGGCCCCTTGCCGTCGCCGATGTCGTAGCCCAGCACCTCACCGACCGTGAGGTCGCGCCAGAACACCGGAGCGCCTGCCGTGAGCGAGCCGACGCGCTCAGACTTAAGCACGAAGGTGCGGCCGGGCTCGCCGTAGCGCACACCGGGCGGCTGCTCCAGCCCGGTGTATTGCAGCTTCGCGGGCCCGTCCCGCGCGCCGGGGTCCATCTCGATGTAGCCGCCGGACACCAGGGTCTCGAGTCCCGCCAGGCTGCCGGAGCTGATGCGGGGGCGCACCACCCAGAACCGGGCGGTGTCGGTCAAGTAGGGCAGGGCCGCCTTCTGCATCCGCAGGGTGACGACGACGCTGGACATGTCGTCGGACAGCCGGATCCTCTCTACGACGCCGAGCTGCACGGCCTTGTGCCGCACCTGGGTCTGGCCGGCGGTCATGCCATCGGCGCTGCGGAAGGTCAGCGTGACCAGCGGGCCTTCCTCCGACACGGTGCGGTAGCCGAGATAGGCGGCGATGCAGATCGCCACCAGCGGGATGATCCACACCGCGGAGATGCGGCTGCGCCGGACCTTGGCGGCCGGCTGCGGGGTGCTATACGTCACGCCGCGGCGCGCGGCCTTGGGACGGGAGGGATCCGTGGGATCACCGGGAGGCGGGCTGGCGGGGGGGATGGGCGGCTGGTCGCTCATGCTTCGGCCTCCGCCTCGGCGCAGGCGGTTTGCCCGGCCGCATCCCACATCAGCCGCGGATCATAGGCGAAGGCCGACAGCATGGTCAGGATTACGACGGCGGCGAAGCAGATCGCGCCGACCCCCGGCGTGACCGACGCCAGGAGCTGCATCCGCACCAGGCCCACCAGCACCGACAGCATGAAGATGTCGATCATCGACCAGCGCCCCACCGCGTCCACGATCCGGAACAGCCGCGTCCGGTCCCGCAGCCGCGTCCCGGACCGGCGCTGCGTCATGATCAGCAGCACCGCGACGCCCACCAGCTTCAGCACCGGCACCATGATGCTGGCAGTGAACACCAGCAGGGCGAGGGGCCACATCCGGTACTCGATCAGCTCCTGCACGCCGCCCAGGATGGTGCTGGGGTGGCCGCTGCCGAAGCGGATCAGCGTCAGGATCGGATACAGGTTGGCTGGGATGTACAGCGCCGCCGCCGCGCCCAGGAATGCCCAGGACCGCGCGACGCTGTTCGGCTTGCGCAGTTCCAGGGTGGCGTTGCAGCGCAGGCAGCGCTGGCCCGGCGCCGCGCGGCTAACCCGGCCGCAGGTGTCGCAGCCGATCAGCGGTCCCGTGCCCATCGGCGCCGGGGTGCGCCGCGCCTTGCCGATCGCCTCCCACAGCGCATGCTCGTCCAGCCAGGCGTCGGCCGCGATCATGGCCAGCATCATGCCGCCCAGCGCCCACAGCCCCGGCCCGACCAGCACGGTCGCCGTGACCGCCAGGCGGGTGTAGGCGACCAGGCTGCCGATCAGGAACACCTCGATCATCGCCCAGGGCGTCAGCGCGTGCCGCAGCCGCGCCATGGCGGCGAGCGTCGAGGCTGCGACGCCCTGGCGCAGTCCGACGATGATACCGACGGTCAGCCCCAGCTTCAGCATCGGCGCGATCACGGTGAAGCACAGTACCACCAGGGCAAGCTGCCACATGCCCTGCGCCTCGAACGCGGCCGGCAGGGTCTGTAGCGTCGCCTCGCGCTGCTGCCCGAGCACGCGGATGCCCATGAAGGGATAGGTCAGAACGACGGCGAACAGCACCAGCCCGGTGACGCTGAGCGCCAGCGTCGTGGTCAGGCCGTGCCGCCGCCGCCGCCGCAGTAGGGCGCTGCACCGGGTGCACAGGGCGATCTGGCCGTGACGGAGCAGCGGCACGGACTGGAACAGCCCGCATTCCGGGCATTCCCGCATCGTGGCTTCCGGTGCGGGGGACTCGTAGGTGGCAGCGTCGGGCATGTGGGTCCTGAACGCCGGGATGGCGATTGAGGTTCACCGAGGAGCATAGCACGGGGACGGCCGGTGCGAGTGCCGGGTGGATGACAGAGCGTTACAGATAGCGGGAGGGCTGCCCTGGTCCCTCCGGTTGGGACAGGACAGGGGCGGCAGGTTGCGGTGCGGGGGTTGCGCAGGTATATGAGCGAGTGCGGGACGGATGGCCCGCGGGACGCCGACTTAGCTCAGTGGTAGAGCAACTGATTCGTAATCAGTAGGTCCACAGTTCAATCCTGTGAGTCGGCACCATGCTTCCTTGGCAAGCCCAGGTGCCCCTCGCTCGCGGAACCGCTACCGAAGGAAGTAATCGCCTCGGCGGCCCGAAGCCATGCAAACACCACCTTTAAGCGTCACGCACCACCGAGAACCTGGGCCACGGTGTCCTGAGCCTGCACCTGGATTTGCGCCAGGTGCTCCGCATCCCGAAAACTCTCGGCATAGAGCTTGTAAACATCCTCCGTGCCCGACGGCCTCGCGGCGAACCAGCCGCTGTCCGTGACCACCTTTAGCCCGCCGAACGGCGCACCGCCCGGCGCACTGGTCAGCTTGGCGCGGACCGGCTCGCCCGCCAGCTCGGTCAGGCCCGCCTGATCCGGCGACAGCTTGGACAGCAGCGACTTCTGCCGCGCCGTCGCCGGCGCGTCGATCCGCGCGTAGAACGACCGGCCCAAGTCCCGCGTAAGCCCGTCATAAACCCGGCTCGGGTCCTGTCCCGTCCGCGCCGTCATCTCCGCCGCCAGCAGGCCGAGGATCAGCCCGTCCTTGTCCGTCGTCCAGGCCGTCCCGTCCCGCCGGAGGAACGATGCCCCGGCGCTCTCCTCCCCCGCAAAGCCCAGCGTGCCGTCCAGCAGGCCGTCAACGAACCACTTGAACCCAACCGGCACATCGACCAGCCCGCGGCCCAGGTTTGCGGCGACGCGGTCGATCATGCTGCTGCTCACCATCGTCTTGCCCACGGCGCAGTGGCCGCCCCAGCCCGGCCGGCTGCTGAACAGGGCGTGGACCGCGCTGGCCAAGTAGTGGTTAGGGTTCATCAGCCCGCCCGGCCCGGCCACGACGCCGTGCCGGTCGGCGTCCGGGTCGTTGGCGAACGCGATGTCGAACCGCCCCGTCATGCCGACCAGCCGCGCCATGGCATAGGGTGAGGACGGGTCCATCCGTATCCGCCCATCCCAATCCGCCGTCATGAACCCGAACGCCGGGTCCACGACATCGCTGACGACCGTCGCCGCGATGCCATAGCGCTCGATGACCCGCGGCCAGTACCCGACGCTGGCGCCGCCGAGCGGATCGATGCCGATCCGGACGCCCGATGCGCGGACCGCCTCCATGTCGATGGCCGCCGCCAGGTCCGCGACGTAAGGCCCGATATAGTCCTGGCGATGCACGTGGGGGGACCCGATCGCCCGGCCGTACGGGATGCGCCGCACGCCGGCCAGGCCCGCCTCGAGCAACGCGTTCGCCGTGCCCTCGATCGCCGCCGTGACCGCCGTGCCGGCCGGCCCCCCATGCGACGGGTTGTACTTGAAGCCGCCATCCTCCGGCGGGTTGTGCGACGGGGTGATGACGACCCCGTCCGCCAGCCCGTCCGCACGGCCCCGGTTGTAGGCGAGGATCGCATGCGAGATCACCGGCGTCGGCGTGAAGCCGTCATGCTCGTCGATGAACGCCTCGACCTCGTTGGCGGCGAACACCTCCAGTGCGGTCGCCAGGGCAGGGCGGGATAGCGCGTGCGTGTCGATGCCGATGAACAGCGGCCCGCTGGTGCCGGCCTGTTTGCGGTATTGGCAGACGGCCTGGCTGACCGCCAGGATATGCGCCTCGTTGAACGTGGCGTTGAACGCGGACCCGCGGTGGCCCGACGTGCCGAAGGCGACCCGCTGCGACGCAACCGCCGGGTCCGGCGCGATGGCGAAGTAGGCGGTCACCAGCCGCGGCACGTTGACCAGTTGCGACCACTCGACCGGGTGCCCGGCAAGCGGGCTGATGCGCGTCGTCAAGCCGGGGCTGCTTCAGGCATCGGCAGGTCCTCCATGGCCGGCACCGCCGGGCCGAGCCGGACCTCAACCTGATGCAACGCGCCGTCATCGACAAGGTGGAGGCACAAGGGCCGCGCCGCCACGGCGACCCCATCCAAGCTGGCAACGGCGACCCCGCGCTCGACGCCGTCCGGGTTGCCGACCTTGATCCTATAGCGCGCCGACCCGTGCCGCAGCAGGACCTCGAAGCCGGGCCAGTCCTTGGGGATGCAGGGATCAAGGTGCAGGACGCCGGCCTGCACCCGCACCCCGAGGATACCCTCCATCCCCGCCCGCTGCATCCATCCGGCCGATCCCGTGTACCACGTCCAGCCGCCCCGCCCCACATGCGGCGGCGCCGCGTACACGTCCGCAGCGACGACATAGGGCTCGACCTTGTAGCGCTGCATGTCCGCCGGGCTGCTGGAGTGGCGGATCGGATTGAGCAGCGCGAACAGCGCGGCCGCCTTGCCGCCCTCGCCCCGCTTGGCGAGCGCCAGCACCGACCACATCGCCGCATGGGTGTACTGCCCGCCGTTCTCGCGCACGCCGGGCGGATAGCCCTTGATGTAGCCGGGATCGAGCGGCGTGCGGTCGAACGGCGGCGTGAACAGCAGCGCGAGCTTGTCGGCGGGACGGATCAGGTCGCGCTCCAGCGCCGCCATCGCCTGGTCCGCCCGCTCCGGCGCCGCCGCACCCGACAGCACCGCCCAGGACTGCGCGATGGAGTCGATGCGGCACTCCTCGCTCGCCGCCGAGCCGAGCGGCGTGCCGTCGTCGAAGAACGCGCGCAAATACCAGTCTCCGTCCCACGCCTCCCGCTCCAGCGACGCCTGCAGCCCGGCGGCGTGCGCCCGCCACGCCTCTGCCCGCGCCAGGTCGCCCCGGGCCTCCGCCACGGGCGTGAACGCCTCAAGCGCCGCGTGCAGGAACCAGCCGAGCCAGACGCTCTCGCCTTGCCCGCCCTCGCCGACGCGGTTCATCCCGTCATTCCAATCGCCCGTACCCATCAGCGGCAGGCCGTGGCGGCCGACCTGCAGGCTGGCGTCCAGCGCCAGGGCGCAGTGCTCGAACAGGGAGGCCGCCTGCCCGGATGCCGTCGGCAGGAAGAAGGCGTCGTGCTGGCCCGGCGCGAGGTCCTGGCCCTCTAGGAAGGGCAGGGCCTCGTCCAGCACCGCCGCATCCCCGGTCGCGCCGACATACTGCGCGACGGCGTAGGCCAGCCAGGCGCGGTCGTCGGCGATGCGGGTGCGCACGCCCTGGCCGGAGTGCGGCAGCCACCAGTGCTGCACGTCGCCCTGCGGGAACTGCCGGGCCGCCGCGCGCAGCAGGTGCTCGCGCGTCAGCCCCGGCGCCGCGGCCACCAGCGCCATGCCGTCCTGCAACTGGTCGCGGAAGCCATAGGCGCCGCTAGCCTGATAGAACGCAGCGCGTGCCCAGACCCGGCAGGCCAGCGTCTGATAAAGCAGCCAGCCGTTGAGCATGATGTCCATCGCCCGGTCCGGCGTCGTCACCTGCACCGCCCCCAGCACGCCGTCCCAGAACCCGGCGACCTCCGCCAGCACGGCATCGAGGTCCGCCGCCCGGTATTGCCGGACAAGGCTGCGCGCCTCCTCGACGGATGCGGCCTCGCCCAGCAGGCACACCACCTCAGCCGCCTCGCCCGGGGCAAGCTGGACCTTGGCGCGCAGGGCGCCGCAGGGGTCCAGGCCCGCACCGGTCATGCCTGACAGCGGCAGGGCGCCGGCGAGCGCCGCCGGGTCGGCCAGGGTGCCGTTGCGGCCGATGAACTCCCGCCGGTCTCCCGTCCACTCCACCTGCGCGCCGCGGAGGTCGATGAAGGCGACCGGCGACCCGAACGCGGCGGTCCACGGGTTGCGGGCGAACATCGCGCCCGTCTCCGGGTCGATCCAGGTTTGGACGAACGCCAACGAGGCCGTCCGCGACGGGCCGAGCACCCATTCCACATAGGCCGTGGCACTCAGCCGCCGCGCACGTGCCGACCGGTTGCGCAGCACCAGGCGCGACACCTTCACCGGGGCGTCGAGCGGGACGAACTGCACCAGGCTGGCCGCGATGCCATAGGCTGTGTGCTCGAACTGGCTACGGCCCCGGCCATGGCGGGCCACGTAGATGCCGGCTGGGTTACGGATCGGCTGCGCCGTCGGGGTCCAGACCGTGCCGGCGTCCTCGTCACGCACGTAGAACGCCTCGCCGGCCCGGTCCGTCACCGGGTCGTTCGACCAGGGGGTGAGCTGGTTCTCGCGGCTGTTGGCGGACCAGGTGACGCCCGTGCCCTCCGCCGAGGCCAGGAAGCCGAAGCGGGGGTTGGCGATGACGTTGATCCACGGAGCTGGCGTCGCCTGGCCGGGCCCAAGGGTCGTCACGTACTCCGTGCCGTCCCGTGCAAAGCCGCCCAGGCCGTTCGGGAACTCGAGCTGCGGCCTTAGGTCTGGCGGCTGCGGTTCCCACGGCACGGTGCTGCGCCGGGGGCTGGGCCGGGCCTGCGCCGCATCCCGCCGCTCGACCTGGTCGGACAGGCTGCCGCGCTGGGCAACCAGCACCACCCGCGCCACGGCGGCCAGCAGCGCCTGCGTCTCCTCTGGCGCCAGGTCGGCCCGCAGCACGAAGACGCTGCCAGCCGAGCCGTCCTTGCCGGGATGCGAATGGGCGGTGCGGACCAGGGTCTCCAACGCCACCTGCAGATCCTGGACATAGGAGGACTGCCGCTCGTTCAGGATCACCACATCGACGGCAAGGCCCTTCATGCGCCAGTAGCCGTGCGCCTGCAGCAACTCGCGCGCGACGCCGATGTCCTCATCGTCGTCGATCCGCAGCAAGACGATGGGCAGGTCCCCCGAAACGGCGAGGCCCCACAACCCGGATTGCGGCCCGGCACCCCGGCGGATCAGGTCGGACGGCGGACGCAACGTCGGCGAGGCGAAGATGGCATGTCCCGCAAGCTGCTGGAACAGCCCGGCCTTCGCCGCCGTGATGCCGAGGTGGTGCAGCTCCGCCTGCGCCTGCGTCCAGGCCAGCATCGCCGCGCGCCCGAAGGCGTCGGTGTCCCGGTGCTTGTCCACGCCGTCCAGCAGCGCCGCCCGCGTCGGGGCCACCACCGTCCAGAACGCCACCCGCACCATCCCGCCCGGCGGGACCCGCACACGGTGGCGCACCGCGAAGATCGGGTCCAACACGTTGCCGACCGTGCCGGACAGGGCATGGCCGGCCGTCATCGCGGCCGGGTTGCGGATGCTCCGGCCACGGCCGAGGAAGCGGGCACGGTCGGTCTCGACCTCTGCACCGCCCACGGCCTCCCCCTCCACCACGGCAAAGTGCGCCGCCCAGACCTCCGGTTCGTCTGGCGTCCGCCGCCGCCGGGTCGCCAGCAGGGCGCCGTCCAGGTGCTCGGTCTCGACGAACAGCTTGAAGAAGGCCGGCTGCGCCACGTCGTCGGCCTGCGACGACAGCGCCAGCTCGGCATAGGATGTGACCTCGAACTCGCGCACCTGCACGCCGCTGTTCTGGATCGTGACGCGGCGCACCTCGGCGTCGTCCTCGGCGGACACCAGCACCTCCAGCGTCGTCGTCAGCGCGCCGTCGCGGCGGGTGAACTCGGCACGGTCCTCGTTGAACACGACGTTGTATGCGTCCGGCTCGGCGCCGCTCGGTTGGAGCCCGGCCGACCATGCCGCCCCTCCCTGGACGTCCTTGATCAGGATATATTGGCCAAACCCGTCGTAGGTGGCGTCCTCGCGCCAGCGGGTCACGGCCACGTTCCGCCAGCGTAGGCAGCCGGACCCGGCGGCGGTCAGCAGCGTGGTCAGGCTGCCGTTGGACAGCAGGTGCGTCGCCGGCTCCGGCTGGTGCGCGGTGGTGAAGCGGCGGCCGGCGGACAGGTCGGTGTCCCCCGTCGCGGCGGCTGGCTTCGCCTCCGCCGTCCAGGGCCGCGCGGCCGTCACGTCGCGTGGCGTGCGCTCCTGCAGCAGCAGCTCGGTCGCCTGCACGATGGGTTCCGCATGGAAGCGCGTCCGCATCGCGCCGTCGAACAGGGCGTCACCGATGGCAATGATCGACATCGCCTGGTGGTGCGCCATGAACGCCCGAACCACCGCGACGGTATGGTCGGCCGGCACGCGGGCCGGCGTGTAGTCCATCGCCTCGTAGAAGCCGTAGCGCCCCCGCGCCCCGGCCCCGGCCAGCCGCGCGAGGTTGGCCGCCGCCGAGCGCGGATCGACCATCGCCGCCAGCGCGGTCGCATAGGGCGCGATCACCTGGCTGTCGCACAGCCCGCGCTTCAGCCCCAGCCCGGGGACGCCGAAGTTGGAGTATTGGTAGGTGAACTCCAGGTCGCGGGCGTTGTAGGCGGACTCCGAGATCCCCCACGGCAGCCGCAGCGACGCCGCGTAACCGATCTGCCGCCGAACCACCACCCGGGCGGTCTGCTCTAGCAGGCTGCCCAGCGGCGCGCGCATCACCAGGGATGGCATCAGGTACTCGAACATCGACCCCGACCACGAGATCAGCGCCGCGCCGCTGCCGACCGCGGTGACGGCGCGGCCGAGGCGGAACCAGTGGCGGGTCGGCACGTCGCCCTTGGCGATGGCGATGAAGCTGGCCAGCCGCGCCTCCGACGCCAGCAGGTCGTAGCAGCTCGAGTCCAGCGCGCCCTCCGCCACCGCGTAGCCGATCGACAGCAGCTTGCGGGCGGGGTCGAGCAGGAAGCCGAACTCCATCTCCATCGCCATCGCCCGGGCGGTGTCCTCCTGGAAGTTGTCGGGCGGCAGCATGGTGTCTTCGGCGGTGACGAACGTCTCGAAGTAGCGCCAGGTGCGCCGCGCCGTCAGCCGCAGCGCGCGGGCGTCGGCGGCGGGCATCGGCCGCCGGCCCGCGACCTGTGGTGACAGGCTGACCCAACGCGCCACGAACGGCGACGCCAGCCAGAGCAGCGCGAATGGCGCCGCCAGGGCCGCCGTCCCCCGGCCCGATCCTCCCAAGCCGTGCGCCCCCATCCGGGACAGCCAGGCAACGCCGAGCGCCGTCGCGGCCAGCACGAGCGCGCCGGCCATCCGCCGCAGGTAACCCAACAGGCTGGGCCGCCGCCCGTTCGTCGCCTGCGCCGCCGTCATCCATTCCAGCATGTAGCGATGGCTGCGGTACAGCCGGTGCAAGGTGCGCGCAATCGCGTCGCCCATCAGCCAGGCCTGATGCGCCAGGAACGTCACATTGAGCAGCGACAGCACCGCGCCCAGCCGCAGGTCGCAGCCGAGCGCGCGCAGGTGGCTGGCGGGGGTGATGCCGGGCCGCCGCGGCGGGATGGCGGCCAGCACGGGGAGCACCATCGGCAGCAGCACTGTCAGCAGCACCATCGCGGTCCAGGCCAGCGCCGTATTGAACGGCATCGCCCACCCGGCGATCAGCGCCGCGACGGCCAGCGGCGCCGACAGGGTGCGCCGCAGGTTGTCGAGCATCTTCCAGCGTCCGATGCCCGGCACCGCCCCGGCGCCCCGGCGTCCCAGCAGCCAGGGCAGCAACTGCCAGTCGCCGCGCGCCCAGCGGTGGTGCCGCAGCGCCCCCTCCGGCACCCGCCCGGCCAGCGCCAGCTCGAAGGCGTCCACGTCGTAGATGCCCTTGCCGGCGTAGGACCCCTCGCCGAACAGGTCCTGGTACACGTCCGACACGGCGGAGGCATAGGGATCGATGCCGCTGAGGCTGCTGAAGATGCGCTGGTAGGGCGATCCGTCGCGCCCGACCGGCAGCGACGGCGTGACGCGCGGCTGCAGCACGGCGTAGCCCTCGATCACCCGGCCGGTGGCGGCGTCGAAGCGGGGCCGGTTGAGCGGGTGCGCCATCTTGCCGACCAGCCGGCCCACCGTGTCGCGCAGCAGACGGGTGTCCGCGTCCAGCGTGATGACGTAGCGGACCCCGGCCGGGATCAGGGGAGGACCGCCCGCCGCGCCCAGGAAGTTGGTGTCGGCCGCGCCGCGCAGCAGCCGGTTCAGCTCGTGCAGCTTGCCGCGCTTGCGCTCCCAGCCCATCCACCGCGCCTCGCCGGCGCTCCAGGTGCGGCGGCGGTGCAGCAGCAGGAAACGTGCGCCGCCGGGGGCCGGGCCGTAGCGGTGGTTCAGCCTGGCGATCCCGGCCTCTGCCGCCGCGAGCAGGGCGCCGTCGCCATCGGCGTGCTCGCCCGGCGCGTCCATCCAGTCCGACAGCAGGGCGAAATGCAGCTCGCCGTCGGGGCTGGCGAGGGAGTGGATCTCTAGGCGCTCGACGGCCTCCGCGATCTCCGCCGCCGTGGTCAGCAGCATCGGCACCGCGACCAGGGTCCGCAGCGGCAGCGGCACGCCGTCGCGCAGCTCCATGCCGGGCAGCAGCTTGGGGCGGCAGGCGGAGGCGACCCCCCGGTTGACCAGCGCCGTCGCGGCGTCGATGGCGGGGATGGCGCCGAGCACCCCGAGCAGGGCCAGCCGCACGCCGCCCAGCCCGCAGGCCGCCACGGCGGACAGCGCCAGCGCCAGCAGGACCAAGGCCGCAACCAGGATGGCGCCCACGTAGGCGCTGATGCCGAAGGCCCGGTTCAACCGGATCAGCGCCCACGGCCGCCGGGCGCCGACCGACGCCTCGAACCCGGGGCGCCCGCCGGCCAGCAGGAAGTAGCCGGGGTCGGCCAGCCGCGCATCGTCCGGCCGCGCATCGTCCGGTGATTGGGCCGTCCGCGCCGCCAGGACCGCGGCGTGGGCCACGTCCAGCTCTGTCCGGCCCGACCTGCGCGCCAGTTCCTCGACCGCGCCGCGATACAGGTTGCGGGTCGGGAAATCCATCGCGGCGAAGCCGGCGCCTGGAACCGCGGGGCCGCTGCCGGCCGCGAGCACGTCGTCCACCAGGCTCATGCGCTCGAACAGGTCGTTCCAGTCCACGTCCTGGATCAGGCGCAGGCTGGTGATGATGTTGCGGACGGTGACGTTCGCCGTGCCGCGCCGCCGGTGCACGTCGCGCACCGCCGCCTCCGCCGTCGTGCCCTGCGCCGCCAGGTGTTGGTCCAGCCAGGCCAGCGCCGGGAACGTCGCGCCGTCCTGGTCGCGCAGCCGGTGCACGAGCTGCACGGCGAATGCCTCCGGCAGCCGGGTGTCCTCGTGCCCGGCTGCCACCTCCGCCAGCGGCTCGGCGGGATGGCCGCTCCGGCCGAGCAGGCGGTCGGCGACGGCGTCCGCGTCCTGCCGGGCGACGATGTTGAGCACGGTCAGTTGCGCCAGGCGCCGCAGGTTCTCGATCAGCACGGTCCGCAGGGTGATCGACACCGCCCACAGTTCGCCGATGCTCAGCGGCTGCACCTCCTGATAGGCGCGCACGGTGCGGACCAGCCCGTCCGCATCGAACCGGCTGTCGGTGTGGGCGACGTAGGCCCAGGCCAGCCCGAGCACCCGCGGCGTGCCGGCGAAGGGTCCCGACGCCAGCTTCGGCAGTTGGCGGTAGTAGCCGGGCGGCAGGTCGAGGCGGATCGCGCGCACCTGGCGCTCGACCAGATGGTAGTTGTCGATCAGCCACTCCGCCGCGGGCGTGATGGTCCGCCCATCCTCGACGACCTTCATGATGCTCTGATAGCAACCGAGCAGGACGGCGCCGTTCTCGGCCAGACGGCTGGCCAGCGCGTCGGCGCCGGCCAGTTGCCGCGGCAGCGTCCAGGAGGGCCGGTGCGGCATGACCGGCTGCGCCGCCGCGAGGCTGCGGGCGTGGTCCTCCAGTCGTCCGGCGCTGAACAGCTCCTCGCGGATCGGGTCCTGGCCGTCCCACGGCGTCGCACGCCGCCGGCGCCCGAAGTTGCCGAGGCTGGAGCCTGTAAGCCCGGAGTTCCCAGGCTCGAAGCTGCGGCCTAGGAAGCCGGGCGCGTCGCCGGCCGGCGGGGAAGGCAATCCATGGTCCATCAAGCGCTCCCGGTCAGAGGCCGAGAAGCACCTGCTTCCCACAAGCCTGAGGAGCCAGCCGGGACCACTACGCCCGAAGCGAGAAATCCCGGCGTTCAGCAAGACCCAATGCTGCGCGGTCGCGCCAAAGCGCCAGCCAGGTCCGCCGTCGTTCCTCAATTGGAGAATGTTAGTGGGAGATCGTCAGGCAGGGCAGGTTCGGAAACTACCTAGTCCGACCCGCCGGGAGCCGCCGTCATGCGCGCATGTCGTGCAGCGCCCGGAACGCACGGAGCAGCACGTGCGGGTCGAACCGGCCTTGGTAGACCGCCGGTGGCCCGTGCGTCAGGCCGAGCAGCCCGTGCACGGCGACCTGTGCGGACCGGATGGAGTACTCGACGGTGAACACGACATCCAGCGGCAGCTCGACGAACTGTCCGATGAACGCCAGGTTGCGCGTGCCCTCCGGCAGCACCCGCGGCCGGTCGCCCCGGCGGCGCGGCATGAACTGGCTGGTGATGAACGGCATCATGCAGGGGATGCAGATGCAGGCCCGCAGGATGCCGGCCGCCTCCGCCTCGATCCGCAGGTGGCCCAGCACCTCGGCCATGATCTCCCGCCCGCTGCAGGCGGGCATGGGCTTCCCGGTGAAGTCGCCGGGCCGGTCCATGTTCAACCCGTAGCCCCAGACGACGCTGACCCCCTCCGGCTGCTCGAGGAAGTGCGGCTGGTGCGGCACGACGATGGACAGCAGCCAGGCGCTGTCGGGGAACGTCACCAGCCCGCCCTCGCCGGGAGCGTTGCTCGTGAGGTGGCGGACCAGGTGCAGGAATGCCGGGTCATGGAACGTGGTGGTGAACGACACCCACCGGGACTGCGCGGGATGGCCGGAGAACACCACGGGGTGGCCGAAGCCCGGGTGGCCGGCGGCGATCCGCTCCCACAAGGCCCAGGCGCCGCCGTCCAGCCTCGTGGCCATCGCCGGCGCCGCATCCATGCCGCCCAGGCTGGAGGCGTCGGTCATCGACCCCAGGGTGACGAGCACCCGGTCGCCGGGCCGGACCTCGATCATGGTGGCGATGCCGTCCTGCTCGACGACGATGCCGGTCACGGCCAGCTTGCCGTGCTGCGCGCCGAAGCTGAGGTCGGTCACGCGGGTGTCCAGCTCGAACCGCACGCCGTGGTCGAGCAGCCACTTGTGCAGCGGGCGCACCAGGCTGTC
>JAABUX010003841.1_pt1 | contig 19532 bp, 17 predicted proteins | sample 5561851 | NCBI WGS metagenome assembly JAABUX01 (sample SAMN10711883, study PRJNA513361) | rock metagenome | isolation source: Antarctica rocks | place: Antarctica: Victoria Land, Richard Nunatak red sandstone | collected 2016-01-03 | reverse complement strand
GCCTTGTGCCTCTGGTAAATTCTTTATTAAAATGCAAGATTTTTCGAGTATCAACGATCCAGCGTTTCTCCACTGATTGACATATTTCTGACTAAGTGGATATCATATTTTCGACTATCAAACACAGGTGTCACCGATTCTTTCAATAAGGAACCGGATTATAACCCAACAGGAATTCTTGTTGAGTGTGAAGATTGTCAATCAGTTGATCTCGTTGGGATGGATGAACTTCCTCCTGAGCAGTGTCAGGAATGCCAGAGCTTTAATGTCATTTCCCTTCCTTATCTACGCCCGAAAGGGTTTACAGTGGATGGAGCCTTACCAGAGGGTGGGCGTAAACCATATGAAAGAGGTGGACGTGAGCGAGCTGGATATACACTACCAGCACGTCTGCTTGTTGGACAAACGTCATTTAGCTCAGGTTCCTCGCAAACTCCTTTTGCTCCCAATCTCTATTCGTATGTGCGCACGGGAAAGCTCTTCTTTTGTAACAAAGGCACCAATAGAGATTTTCCTGGCTTTATCATTTGTCCTTTATGTGGGCGTATGCTCGATGACGACAGCGAAGGATCACATACCTATCCTGCGAATGTTCCCCCTCAGATGGGAAAGAACCGAGGCCCACGAGCGGGACACCTTTGCCCAAATACAAGCAATTTCAAGAATCAGGTACTCCTTGGATATACATTCTTTTCTGAAGTGATCCTTCTTGGTGTCGATCTTCCTGATGCGTTAGATGCGCCGTTTACAGAGGTTGCAGGCAAGGCAGTATGGTACTCGTTTGGCACGCTGCTTGCAAATGCTGCAACCCTTGTGCTTCAAATTGATCCAGGAGAATTAAAAGTTGGCGTGCGACCAGTACGGCGTACTCCTAGCCGAATTCATGGAGAGGTGTTCTTATATGATGATGTACCAGGAGGAGCGGGATACGCTCGTGCAATTGAACAGAATTTAGAGGAGATTTTACAGAAAGCATTGCAACTGGGTGAGCATTGTGTCAATCCAAACTGTGCTGGAGCCTGCTACCACTGTATGTACGATTATCGAAACCAAATGCTCCATCCCTTGCTTGATCGTGAACTGGGTGCTGCAGTTCTGTCGTATCTTCTTCGGGGTGCATACCCCACACTCAACCAACAACGAGTCAAACAGGCCATCACCTCATTTGCGCAATTTGCACAAATAGGATGGCAGATTGAAACGGACGTTACCAAGGGTATTCACGTGTTCCCTTGTGTCTTGCAGCATGTGAGTGGACAAGAAATAGGTCTTCAAGTCGTTCATCCACTTCAAGTTCGACCAACGACAACAGAGAAACAAGCAATATTAGCACAATATGGATTACGCTGTGCAATAACTACCTCTTTTGATCTTGAACGTCGTCCAATGTGGGTAATGAATACTACGGCGGTATTATGAGTGATCAAGATACTTCTTTTTCCTGGCTCATTGATGAGACCCAAACATGGCCTCCATTTGGGCGTCCTAAAGCACCATTTGGTCCTACAGACCTTGAGGTGCTACGTTCATGTCCGCTACGACGTTGCTTTGAAGTTTCTGGGAGATATGAACGCCGCATTGGGTTTGCAGCTCGCATTGGGACGGCATTTCATCGTACCTTGGAATCTCTCTTTCAAAGTCCTCCACAGGTAAGTTCACTTACCGAGGTAGCTGAAGAGGCAAAGAGACGTTTTGCGCAAGAGTTGCAGAAACAAGAAGATGAAAAGGCAAAGCGGCCGCGAGAACTGCGGCTTTTAATAGATGAGGCGCGTATCCAACGCGCTATCGAGTCACTTATAATAGAAGCTCAGCGTAGAGCGCAGGAAACGTGGAAAGAGAGTAATGATGATCGACTCACTTCTCAAAAGGTTCTTAGCGTAGAAGGTCAGCCACCTAATCCTCTTATAGAGGGGCAGGTAGAAACCGAGGTGCCAGTGAAATCTGAAGATGGTTTACTGCATGGGCGCGTTGACTATGTAGAGCATCTTCCCGAAGGAGTACGTCTATTTGACTATAAGTCTACACTACGCACAGACCTTCCTGAACGCTATGAACGACAACTTCAGTTGTATGCACTTCTTTGGCATGAAACTAGAGGCGAATGGCCGAACGAGGCCATTGTTGTGTATCCCTTTACAGGCTTAACTCATCACATCTCGGTTGATCCAATGACCTGCACAAGCATTGGAGAGGAGTCCCGAAGGCTGATTGCTCACATTCAGACCATCCAAGCGGCTGAGAGACTGGCAACACCAGGAGATGTATGTAAGGTGTGTGAGTTCCGTCCTTGGTGTAAACCTTTTTGGCAATGGCAGACGCAAGAGACTGTACTTGTAGGAGCGTTAGAGCGTGCATTCCTTGGATTTGAAGGAACAATTGCTGACATTGAGAAGATCAATGAGCATTGGCGGCTCTCCATCAACTGGCGAGATTGTATAGTACGAATAGTAGCTCCTATTGAACGATTTCCACAGTTACATCAGGCACGTATTGGGATGCGCGTACGTGTCCTTGAGATGCGACTACGTGGACTTCGGTATCAACCACAAGCATTGGTTACGGAGGTGTCTGAGTTGTTCTTGATGCGGGATTACTAAAATTGTTCATTCACCGCTTATGGTGGCCCGCTGTGTCAAGACACAAAAATAGGGTTCGATAAGAGCTACTTTCCGCTGATAGGCACGCCGTTTCCCAAAGAGAACTTGTCCTGCTACAAACTTACGCGTGAAGCTTGTGCCATCTTCAATTTGACCCCATCGCGTAACATGAAGTGATTCGGGATCAATATGCTCTAAGCCAATATAGCGACTTAGACCTTTGACTAAGGGATTTCGTTCACTGATGTCAACGTTACGTACTACATCTCCAAAGCGAACTTTGTGCCAATCTTGCCTTGACTTGGTTATAGTATCTTGTAGGGTTGTTTCCTGCGTGTCTGTGTTAAGCACCAAAGCCAGCCTCCTCCAACACTGTAAATAGGTCATTCATGGATGTACATAACGCTTGCGAACTATCTTGCCATTCCTCGATAGCTGTTGCTAATGATTGCTGCTCGCTTTTCTCTGCTCCATTACTTGTTCTGTCTAACTTCACGTAAAGCGGAATATTCAAGTTCGCCTGTTGAGCAAGTATTTCGTCAAGCGTGGCAACGGAAGCAAAACCGTCGATTGTCTGGAAATTTGGTATGCCTTGAGTGTATTTTGAATATGCTCTTCTTTCAAGAAGCTTTGCGCCCGTTCGCGTGTAACCTCGTGTACGGCGTTGATAAAGAGAACTTTGTTGCGTCGTTCCGAGGGCTTGTTCATGTGACAGATGACGATGCATGCCTCCATTGGTGAGTTGTAGAACAGGTTTGGCCCTAGTCCTAGCACACATTCTATTTTGTCGTCGGCGACGAGCTTGGCTCGCATCTGCTGCTCTTCGTCGCGGAAGAGGACGCCATGCGGAAAGAGAATGGCGCAACGTCCACTTTCGGCATTCATGCTGGCGAGAATGTGTTGGAAGAAGGCGTAGTCGGCGCGTCCCTGTGGTGGCACGCCATAGAGATTGCGCCCGTAGGGGTCGGAGAGCCATGCGGCGCGATTCCATTGCTTGATCAAGTAGGGCGGATTGGCGAGGACGATATCGAATTGACGGAGCCTGTCGCCCTCTAACAACTTAGGTTCGGCAAGTGTATCACCACGCTCGATACGGAAATCTTCGATACCGTGCAGGAAGAGATTCATACGGGCAATCGCCGATGTGATCAGGTTGCGCTCCTGCCCATAGAGCTTGAGCATGCGATACTCTTTGCCCTGCTGCCGAATTTCTGCTACGGCTGAGAGCAGCATGCCGCCGGAGCCACAGGTTGGGTCGTAGATCGACTCGCCTTGCTGCGGTTCTAACATTAGCGTCATTAGGTGGACGACGGTACGATTGGTATAGAATTCGGCGGTGGTATGGCCGCTATCGTCGGCGAATTTTTTGATCAGATATTCGTATGCCTGCCCCAACTCGTCTTCTGGCACGTTAGCGACGGAGAGGGTGAGCGAGGAGAAGTGTTCCACGAGGTCGCGCATGGTGCTATCGGAGAGGCGTTCTTTGTTGGCCCATTGGGCCTCGCCAAAGATGCCATAGAGCTGACCTGGATTGGCCTGCTCAATCTCGCGCATCGCCTTCTGAATGGACGCGCCAACATCTTTTGTCTGATTGCGTACATCGCGCCAGTGTGCCCTCTCTGGAGTCTGGAAGCGATGATTTTCCGCGAAAGCGGCATAATCCACGTCGCCTTGTGACTCATCGAGGGCGCGTTGATATTCCTCATCGTACACATCACAGATGCGCTTAAAAAAGAGCAGAGGAAAGATGAACTGCTTATACTCGCCCGCATCGATGACGCCGCGCAGCAGTGTAGCCGCACCCCACAGATACGACTCAAGTTGCTGCTGTGTGATATGGGAATGTGAGTTAGAGGTCATTTATTACCTCGCTGACGTGGCGTTCCATAACGGGTTGGAAACGAAGCATTGCATCTACAGCCCATTCGCGTAGTTGAGAAAGAGCATCAGAGTCGTCTGTAATACTTCCATCATGATAATGAGCTACACGCGCGGTTTGTTTCCCTTCAAGACGCTCCCAACTTAACTCTGCACCTACTTCGTGTTCAATCTCATTTTTACGGACTAGCAATTTGTCGAAAAGGTTTTTACTCTTCTGAACATCCCCTGCAGCAATGTACAACTCTACTCGAAAACGTTTGCGATGTGTAAAGGCAACGCTGAAGTAGGCATACCCCAGAATATGTCCAACAGTGATATAACTTCGGTTGTTCGAGGTATATGGCTTGACTTTAAATTGTGCTAGTCGAGAAATTTCGGCGTGGAATGCATTAAAGAAATCTTCATATAGCTGACCTCGTTCATGAACACGAGTAAAAAGAACTATTTTCTGTTCTATGTCAACGTAGGACACGCGCCATCCTACGTTTAACCACTGTTGAGACTGTACATGACCAACAGAGTCGTTAGCCCACCACGAGCGAGAACGATAGGCAGATTCTGGAAGTTTATGTTTGATAATCGCTTCCACCTTCTCAAACGTGAGACGTTCACCTTCTACCTCGATAGTCTTTTCAAACAAGTAACGTCCTAACGGTGCGTAACGACTGTTATCGGGGGGCAAATCTTCATCAGGCATCTGAGCTTCTATAGAGACAGTCTCCATACTGCCATTATCAGAGGCTTGAGTAGTATCTAGCCCACTTTGAGTAACAACGACTTGTGCTTCGACAACGGGAAATAGCTTTTCCTCTGTAAATGTATGTGTAGTAGAGATTGGATAATCCTGTGCAGTTTTCACAATATCTACAGATTGTTGCTCTTTTAAGTCTTCTGTGATCAAGGGAAACAATTGTGATACCTTTGAACGGTGACGCATAAGCCAGTCTTTGCAGGAGCGAAGTTGTTGACGCTCTTGGGGTGATACTTCATCACGAAAATGCATCAGCTTATTACGTATCTTTCGTATATCATCAAGTAAGTGGTATACCGTATCACGTTCAAACCTGAAAGTGCTTTTATAACCATCCCATCGTGCTTTGTTGGTAAACAAGTCAATAAAATGGCTCAGAGAGAGATCATCAAACGAAGGTGATTTATCTTTATGTAAATACTTAGTGAATGCTTCTAGTGCTGCACTTTCATCTAGTTGCGCCTCAATCCCAATAATAGATTGATAGTACTGCACAGCTTGTTTGAATGGTTCCTTCAACTTATTATGTGAAGGCATAATGGCGTCTATCGCCGCTTGGAGTTGTGTTTGGCCTGCTTCACCAATGTTCCCTCGAAAAGAGAGTGTGATGTAATCTTTTATTGTGCTTTCGATTTCTTCGACTAATATAATGTCCTCCGCACGTTTTCGGAAGAAAGAAGTTGCATCGAAGCTAGTGACAATACCTATTACCAGACGTTCTTCATCATCTTCAACGATTACCGCCTGATTGTCTCGAAGTTCTTTGAATAAGTCAAACGGGTCATCTTCTGTGCTGAACGTACTTGTTTGTTCCATTGCATCTGCCACTAGCAGATTTTCTGTATGTAGTGAGATGTGAAAGTTTTTAATAGCTCGCAAAATAGAATCGCTGGTAATGAGGTTTGCCTTTTTCTCTCTACTTTCTGCTACCCTTCCCTTATCATCAACAACAGGTAATTGGCTGTAATCATGCTCAATCATCAATTCCAATGCCCGTTGCACGTTATCCTCAAGTTGTACAGTAACAGGTTTTGGACGACCTTCAATAAGCTGTTGGACAGTGGACGACATATTTGAACTCCTCTATCATATGTCTATAAAAAACTTTTCTGTCTATTCTAAATTTTTTTGCATCAGCCCTGCCTCTTGCAACAATTTTTTGAGCCTATCTTCGGCAGCGTATGCTTCATCCAAGGCTGTTTTGAGGTTGGCGAGAGCTTCGGATACGCTACTGCTTTCTTCTTTGGTGGGTGCTTCGATATAGCATGGGATGTTGAGGTTCCAGTCGTTGGAGGCAATTTCGTCGAGAGAAACGACTCTGGCGACGCCTGTTTTGTCTGTGTATTCTTTGTAGAGCGTGAAGATCTGGTCGATGTGTTCGGGCTGCAAGGTGTTCTGGTTGCGCCCCTTTTTGAAGGATTTGGAGGCGTCGATGATGAGGACGCATCCCTGCCGCTCTTTTACTTTGTGCTTGCGAAAGATGAGGATGCAGGCCGCTAACCCTGTGCCATAGAAGAGCGTGGGGCCGAGACCAATAACCGCTTCTAGCAGGTCCATTGCGAGCAACTTGTGCCGTATCTCGCCTTCGACGCCCATGCGGAAGAGTGTGCCATGTGGCAGTACAACCGCCATACGTCCACTATGCGATGCCATTGATGCGAGCATGTGCTGCACCCATGCGAAGTCGCCACTTGTGCGTGGGGGAACGCCCGCGATGTTACGCCCATAGGGATCGTTCAGCCAGAGGTCTTCGCCCCAACGTTCAAGCGAGAAGGGGAGATTGGCAATGACACAATCAAAGGTGGCGAGCGAATCGCCCTCGAAAAAGGCCGGCTGGCGCAGCGTGTCGCCACGTACAATCTGGAAATCTTCGATGCCGTGCAGAAAGAGATTGATGAGTGCGATGCCAGAGGTGGTCAAGTTTTTCTCTTGGCCATAGAGTTTGCCCCACAACGTTTTCGCATTACCGCCAGAGGCGCGAACGTGATGCACTGATTCAAGAAGCATACCCCCTGTTCCACACGCGGGATCATAAATAGTTTCGCCTTCTTGCGGGTCGAGCATGCGAATCATGAGCGCGACAATGCTGCGAGGAGTATAGAACTCACCCGCCTTCTTGTTTGTAGCGTCGGCAAATTTTTTGATGAGATATTCGTATGACTGACCCAGCACATCTGAGTCAACGTCGCCGTTGGAGAGCGATAGGTGTGAGAAGTGATCGATCAGATTGACGAGCAACTCGTCGGAAAGGCGATCTTTATTTATCCACTGTGCATCACCGAAAATGCCATAGAGAGTGCGCTGATTCGTCTTCTCTATCTCACGCATTGCCTGTTGCAGCGCTTGTCCAACACTTGTTGTCTGAATGCGGATATCGCGCCAATGGCAACCTGTAGGAATTTGGAAGCGATGGTTTTCGGGAAAGAGAGCGTATTCTTGATCGTCATTCGACTCTGTGAGTGCTACTGCGATTTCTTCGTCAAAAACATCGGAGATACGTTTGAAAAAGAGCAACGGAAATATGTACGTTTTGAAGTACGCAGCATCGACTGGTCCCCGGAGTATATTTGCGGCCTCCCAGAGATGAGATTCTAACGTCGCAAGTGTCAGTGTAGTGCTTAATGTAGAACCTTGTGCGCCATCAGGAACTATAGAGAACGCTAACTGCTTATCTTTCTTCATCCTACCAACTTCTAACTACAAATGCTATATGGCACCTTCGAGTACCACGGTGGAGCGATTATACCTTATGTATAGAAAAATTCATATAGGGAATAGGTGTAAATCCCAACATTAAACTGGTGGAATCTGTACAATTATGCTGGTGATCAGGTATACTGAGGGTAGATGATGATGTTGGCTTTTTGCGTGTAGGAGAGAACTGGGAATGTCCGAACTGTCGGTCCAACTCACAGCCCTATCAGAGGCACAACGAGTTCAGGCTTTCGAACGCTTGACGATGATCCGCCCCGCATTGGAAAAGGAGATCTCCCAAGCGCAGGTAGCACGTACCCATCATCTCGCTCCAAGTACCGTGCAGCTCTGGATCAAACGCTATCGAGAGAAGGGCTTGGCAGGGCTGGCAAACCATGTTGCACGTTCAGATAAAGGAACCTCTCGCAAGCTGCCAGAGACCGCTATCCAGTTGATTGAGGGACTGGCCTTACAAAAACCTCCACGTTCGATGGCCTCCATTCATCGTCAGGTGACGACCATCGCCCAAGAACAGGGGTGGAAACCTCCCAGCTATGAGCGAGTTCGCCAAATCATCAAAGAGCTTGATCCTGCACTGGTGACTTTTGCACACCGGGGAGCGGCTGCGTACCGAGAAGAATTTGACCTCCTCTATCGGCGAGAAGCCACCCATGCGAATGCCATGTGGCAAGCGGATCATAGTCCACTGGATATTTTGCTACTGGATGAAGCAGGAACACCCGCCAAGCCCTGGCTCACCGCAATCGAAGATGACTACAGCCGGATGATCGTTGGCTATCGGCTCAGTTTTCAAGAATCGACTGCGCTGACCACCGCATTGGCACTTCGTCAAGCGATCTGGCGCAAAGAAGACCCTCGCTGGCATGCATATGGCATTCCAACCGTCTTCTACACCGATCACGGCTCCGATTTCACCTCGAAGCATATGGAGCAGGTGGCGGCTGACCTCCCAATGGAACTGATCTTCTCAAACATCGGTGTTCCTCGCGGTCGTGGCAAGGTCGAACGCTTTTTCCGAAGCGTGGATCAGTTATTGCTGCAAGACACCCCAGGGTATGCCCCAAAAGGATCGACGGGGGTGAAGGCAACCTTGACACTACCCGCCTTTGAGCAACGCTTTCGCGCCTGGTTACTGACGGACTATCATCATCGTGTCCACGTCGAAACCAAGTGCAAGCCCCAGGAGCGATGGGAAGCAGGAGGGTATCTCCCACGCCTCCCTGCGTCACTCGAACAACTTGATCTGCTGCTCTTAACCGTTGCCAAAACGCGCCGCGTGCGGCAGGAGGGTATCCGCTTTCAAGGATACCGCTATCTTGATCCGACGATTGCTGGCTATGTCAAAGAAGATGTCGTGATCCGATATGATCCCGCTGACATGGCCGAAATACGGGTGTTTTATCAAGATCGCTTTGTGTGTCGCGCCATTTGCCAGGAGCTTTCAAGCCAGACCATCAGTCTCAAGGAGATTGAAAAGGCACGCGACGAGCGGCGCAAACAGGTCAAAGTGGGTCTTTCTTCTCGCGCTGCTGTCGTTGAGCAGTTTATAGCCGTGCATCATGAGGAACCCTCTTTCCCGCAACCTGTTGTAGGCAGAGAGCCTGCTGAAACGGGGGGACAGCCACGATTGAAGAGGTATATTAATGAGTGAACACAATGGGCAGGAGTCTCAGACCTTTGTTGTCACAAAAGGCTATCGTCGCTTTGGCGAGATGTGCGATGCCTGTCGGCGTACTCGTGTGGTTGGTCTGGGATATGGACCCCCTGGCACCGGAAAAACCGAGTCCGCGAAATATTACGCACAATGGAACGTTATCAAGCCCTTCTTGCCAGAACCCCTGATCACGTTCACTGGACGCAACACGGTGGATGGTCTGTACCCCTACAGGCCCTTTACGTTTGCTTCCACTCCATCTGATGCCCCTATCCAAGAGTGCCGAACGGTGTTCTATACACCTCCCGTTTCTGCCTCTGTCGCACGCATCGAAAAAGAGGTAATGACGCTGTTCGCTGCCTTTTCCTATCTGGTTGAGGCAGCCAACCAGCGTCACCAGGGCAAAGAAGAGTTTCTGGTGACGCGCCGTTTTTCACATGTGATTGAGCTGTTGATCGTCGATGAAGCTAATAGACTCAAAGACGCAGGACTCGAACTCATACGCGACTTTGCGGATCGTGGAGAGTTTGGTCTGGTGTTACTCGGCATGCCTGGCCTGGAGAAGCGCCTAGCGCGTGCGCCCCAACTCTATTCACGAGTCGGTTTTGCTCAGGAGATGGAGGCACTGTCTGACGACGAGATGCGCTTCTTTCTCGATCAACGCTGGAGTCATCGTGTGTCTGCCCATTCCGATGATTTTACGGACCAGGAGGCGGTAGCAGCTATTCGACGCATCACCAGAGGGAATATTCGTCTGATTGAACGGCTCATGATGCAAGTCGAACACATTTTAGTCGCAAATCAGCTCCAAGTCGTGACGAAAGAGGTGGTGGAGACTGCACGTCAGAATCTCATCATTGGGCCAGATTGAGCGATATCCAACTGATGAGGTATCTCACAATTGTTCATTTGATAAGACACCATAATAGACTTTTTCTAAAGAAACTTATGTTATACCTTCTTGGAAAGACTATTTTGTACGATGCGCATGCATCGTATTCTGGAAAGAGCGACACGAAAGGACGCAACTAGATGGACCAATTTACGACCACAGTTGTTGCCGCACTCTCAGCAGGAGCTGCTAGCGGCCTGACAGAAACGAGCAAAACGGCTGTTACCGATGCTTATAACAAGCTCAAAAATCTGCTCACTAAGAAATTCGGAGCGAAGAGTGACGTAGTGCAAGCAATGAACCTGCTCGAAGCCAAGCCTGAATCGGCTAGTCGCAAGGAGAAGCTCCAGGAAGAAATGGCTATGATCAACGCTGAACATGACAACGAAGTTGTTGCAGAAACCGAAACTCTCTTGAAATTGATTCGTTTTCAATCAAATCTATCTTATTTACATCCAGATATTTACAGCAAATGCAAACACTTATTTGAAACCGGAGCATATGCAGAGGCAGTCGAAAAAAGTTTCAAAGTGGTACGGGACCGATTGAGGCTTCTTACTACCCACGAAACAGGTTCCGAAGCTTTTGGAAAAGGCAATCTTCATATCAAAGGTGCTGCGACTCCGTATGTAGACAAGGATTTCAACGACGCTGTAAAGTTTTTGACAATGGCTATAGACAAATTTAGAAATGAAAAAGCCCATACTTCGGATGCAAAAATTAGCGAGACACAAAGGGCATTTGAGTATCTATGTATGAGTAGCTTAGCAATGCGCCTCCTTGAAGGAGCGGATGAGTCATCTCAAAAGAGGTCGTTCCATGAGGTAAATTGAAGCGTCGCAAAATCGTTCGTTATGTGAGACGAAATGATAATGCTTTTCCTTGGTGTTTACAGCTCTCCAGGAAAATCAATCAGATGATTGACAAAATTGTTTTTGTATGATATATTTCAATCAGGTGATTGGAGAGGAAGTGCTATGAATGAGTCTGATAAGGAGAAACAGAAAGGACAGACACGCTCTATCCAAAATGATGAGCGGCGTCGCTCACTTATTCAGGCGACGTATCAACTCATTGCAGAGAGAGGCATTGAGCATTTACGTACACGCGATATCGCGATGCAAGCTGGGGTAAACATTGCGACCTTACACTATCACTTTACGAGCAAAGAGGATCTTATTGGCAGTGTCGTTGATTACTTGCTCCAGGTATTCGATACTCCCCCTCCATCCGTCCTAGAACTGGCTTCTGCCACTGCTTGGGACCGCATTCAGAGTATGTTTCTGGGGATAGAGTACCGCCTTCGAGCGACACCTGAGTTGTTCGTCGTCTTGAGCGAATTTGCCTTACGGTCTACACATTCCCCATTTATTCAGCCTGCTCTCAAACGACTAGATGAAGTCTGGTCCAGCTATATAAAAGAGGTCATCGTGGACGGAATCCGGCAAGGCCAATTTCATGCTGATCTTGATCCTGAGAGCACAACTCATGCACTTCTTATTGTTTTGAAAGGGGCTATCTTTCACCAAGTTACAAGCGGAGAGACCCTCGATTTCATGAACCTTTTGAAAGAGGTGGAACCCATCCTCTTATCGTAATTCTTTCAAGACATCTAGGAAAAAGGAGAGTATCATTCATGGTTATATGGACAACATTTCGTCCTGATATACGTATGAGCAATTACAAAAGATCCATCTCGCAATGGATACAGCTTATTTGCTTGATTACAAGCTGTTACAATTTAGGGGTCATTTTGATGACGCAGCTGGGGTATCGACTCTGGGCCAAGGTTGGTCGTGCTGAGTTTCAGGATTACCATAAGGCATGGTGGTATGGATGGAGTGGCATTCAGCCTCTCTCTTTCCCCTCTGGGATTGTAGCGACGTTGGGTGCTCTGATCCAACTTCGCTTGCGTTCACCTCGTGTTCCTGCTTGGCTGGTCTGGGTAAATATCAGCGTGTGGATACAAGCGTGGATTATGACTGCTTTGTGGTGGGGACGATGGCAAGCACAATTGCAACAAACCCGACAGGAAGATGGCTCAATCGATCCTCTCTACCACCGTTTGATGACCACCCACTGGCTTCGCGTTGCGCTTTTTGCAGCAGGTGCCGTTTTGCAATTCTGGATGGCAGTGAAGAGCTTTCTTACGAGAGACTGAAGCGACGTAGTTACTCGTTGGTACCAGGGTAAATACATCACAGAGCACGAGTATGGTCTTGATGGGTATATTCGTTCGTGTGTACGTGCCACACAGTGGAAAGAAGAGTTTTATGGAATATCCTCTAGATTTCATGCAAGGTATGAATACACGTCAGTTCTTGTTGAAAACGCTTCAAGGGCTTTTGCCAAGTCTTCTCATAAATATTGTCTGTACGCTCATCATTTACAATCTCTTAAGCCCTCGCTTTCCTTCTGCGAGTATTATTCCACTCCTGGTTGCCTCACTCTTTCCCGTGCTTGGAAATATCATCAGTGTTCTACGACGCCATCGCCTGGATGTTATTGGCGTTATGATACTGATCGGACTTGCGGTGAGCATCGTTGCCGTTTTGCTAGGTGGAAGTCCACGACTGCTGCTCATTCGTGAATCATTCACGACAGGAGCCATCGGTCTCGTGCTCCTTCTCTCGTTGGTTTTGCCCAAGTCACTGGGCTACACCTTCGCAAGACAGTTCCTGACCGCGAACGATCCCACGCGAGTTGTGGGATTTGAGTTGCTCTGGCAGATACCTTTCTTCCAAGCATCCCTCAAAGGCGGAACAATTTTTTGGGGAGTCCTTCTGCTAGGAGAGTTTCTCTTGCGAATCGTGATGGTCTTCACGCTTCCGGTTATGTTCGTGCTTGTCCTCTCACCAATCGTGTCGAATGGATTACTGGTAGGTGGGATTGTTGTAAGTGCAATTTGGGCGAGGTCTATCGCATTGCACATCCAAAAGACGAGGAATGTCCAAGCGATGAAAGAAGACAGAGGAAGCAATGAGCAGGCACAGATGGGCAATGTGCCATAATTGTAACTCTCAAAATCGTCCGTTTGATGAGACAATCAGGTGAGCCTTTTCATGCGGCTGCATACTCCTTCCGCGTGCGTAGAATTTTCCTTGACACATCTCATAACTCATCTCATAATCAAATTCTCAAAACCTCATACGATTGACGAGAAATCCGAGACAAAAGGAGGAGTTTATGAAGATTGGGTATGTTCGTGTCTCCAAGCAGGAGCAAAACGAGGAATTGCAAATCGACGCCCTCAAAGAAGCTGGTTGCGAGAAATGGTTTGTGGACAAGATGACCGGATCAAAAGCTGAGCGAAAAGGATTGAATGAGGCACTGGCGTATGTACGACCAGGAGATACCTTTGTCGTGTGGAAGTTGGATCGAGCAGGGCGCTCATTGAAACATCTGATGGAGTTGCTCAAAGATCTCCAAGGACGGAACATAGAATTTATGAGTATCACGGAGCGGATCGACACAAAGACGCCAGGTGGGAAGCTGATCTTTCATCTGATGGGAGCATTGGCCGAATTTGAGCGCGATCTCATTCGTGAGCGTACCAATGCAGGGTTAGCAGCAGCCAAGGTGAGAGGGCGCGTCGGCGGACGACCGCGAAAACTCAGGACCGATGGCAAAGTGGCACTGGCCCGACAGATGTTCACTGATCAGAGCCATTCCATCCCAGAAATTTGCGCGGTACTGGGAATCTCTCGCGCCACATTGTATCGATATGTGAAAGAAGCCGAACCACCAGAATAATTGTACAGATTCGAGGTAGGACCAGGATACGTACAAAAATCTATCATAGCGCACTTTTGTTCTAAAGTTTGCCTGAAAAATACACGAAAAGAGGTCGCAAAAGGAGTTGTATCCTCCATTCATGCATTTCTCTGCATCCTTTTCTCCCATTGTGAAAGTATCTGAATTGGCCTGAGAAGCGGTTCTACACTGCTATGAGCTATTTTTGCACGTATCCTGGTTCTACCTCCGGCATGCGTCCGAAGCGTTGCACACAGATGCGCAAGGCCATCATGCAGGAGCGGTAGCTTGGCGGGTCAAAGGTCAGGTAGACCTAAAGCCGAGATACGTGGAAAACCAGACATAGGAAAGACAGATATAGAGAATAACAAATATATCGCCTACCAACAGCGATACCTGATGTGTCTGAGAAGAGCAGCATAAATAGGAATATAGCAAGACATATGGGATTATGGAGAATTTACTGATATTAACTTTATTGACGTTTATATATATTAATACGGACGGAAAGGAAATAATAGTGGACTCTCTCTAAGAGAGTGTCCTAACCAGACAATAGAGTAATGGAAATGAGCCAACCGCTAAGAATGGGCTAAATAGAAGTCGGACTGATCATCGCTTCGGAATTGGTGGGAAGCCCTTCGTAATCACGCAACAGCCGTCGGAAACGAGTCAACTAGGCAAATGATCGCTCAACAACCCATCGCTTACGCTGGTAGGGAACCAGCCCGTCTCCCTCAGAGATAGTTTTGCCTGGCAATCGCATCTCGACGGGGATAGAGATGTGTTCATCTCCATACACTTAAAACTTTTTCCCAAATCCTCTGCATTGGCGAGTGTTTCATCGCTCGTAGAAGCAGAGTATAGCTCGTGCGCACAGTTATCGTGGTAGGGTGTCTTGCTCCCAAAGCAGCCTCAAAAATCGAGAGCGCACGTGCATACAGGGATGCCGCCTTTCTCCATCGTCCCCCACTCCCGTATAGTCCCGCCAGATTGCTCAAACTTTTAGCTGTATTAGGGTGCTCGTTTCCTAAATGCCGCTCACAGACTGCTAATGCACGCTTATACAACTTTTCTGCTTCTCTATAACGCTCCTGACTTTGATACAATGTAGCCAGATTGTTCAGACTGCCTGCCATATCAGGATGTTCTTCTCCCAACTGCTGCTCAGTGATCATGAGGGCACGTTGATACAATGGCTCTGCTTCCCTATATCTCCCCTGTGCATTATACAATTCTGCTAGATTGTTTAGGCTCGTCGCCGTCTGAGGGTGATCGTCTCCTAACTGTTGCTTAAAGATCATCAGAACACGTTGATACAATGGTTCTGCCTCCCTATATCGTTTCCGTGTGGAATATAATCCTGCCAGGTTATTCAAGATTCTCGCTGTATCAGGGTGCTCATTCCCCAATTGCTGCTCGTAGATCTTTAACGCACGTTGATACAGTGGCTCCGCCTCTCCATAACGTCCCAGGCTTTCATATATCCCCCCCAGATTGTTCAGAAGCATGGCAGTATGAGGATGCTCATACTGCTCGCAGACTGCTAACGCGCGTTGATACAGTGGCTCTACCTCTTCATAATGACCCCGCATGTGATAGAGCAGCGCCAGATTGTTCAAAATCCCTACAGTCTCAAAATGGTTATCGCCTAATTGCTGTTCATAGATAGCCAGAGCATGCTTATAGAGAAGTTCTGCTTCTCTATAGCGGCCCTGTGCACAGTACAAATGCGCCAGATTGTTCAAGCAACTTGCTGTGCTGGGATGCTCGTTTCCCTCCTGCTGCTCCCTGATTGCCAGCGAGCGTTGATACAGCGGCTCTGCCTCTTCATAACGTCCCAGGCTTTCATATAATCCTGCCAGATTGTTCAAGCAACTTGCCGTAACAGGGTGATCGTCTCCTAACTGTTGCTCACTGATTGCTAGTGCATGTTGATACAGCGGCTCTGCTTCTCTATAGCGTGCATGGTTCTCCAGGTAATATGCTGCATTGTTGAGCAGAAGTCCAGCAACAGGGGTAGTGAACGACGCTTGCTCAATCCAGGTGGCACACATGAGTGCATGAGGCAATAACCGTTCCACTTCCAATAGTGGCCAATTGGCCAATACAAGATCTGGATTTTCTTCAGGATATGCAAAAGCAACTGCTTGAATAGCACACTGCATCCATTGTTCCTGGATTTGGGCAGGCATCCCATCGCGTAGAACAGCTTGGACCAACCGGTGCATACTGAGGGAGGACTAAGATGCTGACGAAAATGTGCAGGAACGCACATGCGCTCGACAGAATGGTCTCACCATGACGGTTCTACGTGAAAGAGGAGCCGCGAAAAGAGCTTTTCAGGTATTTTTAGGCTTCACTGCTTCTCTGGTTTCGCCAGCATCACTGCGCCTCTGGAGCCAATCTATCACCCTATTGCACAATTTCGCCAGCATCTTAGTCCTTCCTCTGTGACGCCGCAACACTGTCACAAAGGCAGCTGTCATTATACCCATGGTTTTGCAGGTTCGTGAGGCCATAGTCTTGCAAAGAGTTGGAGCCATCCGAGCTTGAGGAAAGAGATCGCCATCGACAATTTTGGATTTTTGTGTGGCTTGCTGTGTTGATGAGGAAGCATAGCTTTGCAGAAAAACTTCAGATAGAGTATGCTTTTAACAAAAAGGCTTTTCGTGTTTCCATGATAAGATTTACTCGACTTGATCTTTTCGAGATCATACAACAGCTACGATCTGACTATCTGCATACTCTTATCGCACCTATGGATGGGATGTGGGAGAGTGTTATCATTTCTCAAGCAACGTATTGGGAAATACAGGATGGGGAACGTCATGCAGGACATTTCTGCCTCGATTCCAACAATTATTTGCTGCGTTTTTACCTGATAAAGGAGCATCAGGCTCAGGCTCAGGAGATCTTTCAGAGGATTATTTCGACCTATGAGCTTCAGTACGCCATCACAAGCACCATAGAGCCGTTATATTTTGCCTTATGTCTGGATTTTCAGAAAAGAATCACACCCCAGAGCTACCTTTTTCGAGATCAGAAACGCATAAAGGTATCGGTCGATCTCCTCACTCACTCTTTTAGAAAAGCGGAAAAGAAGGAGTTTGATGCTCTTGTGCGCTTTTATCAGGAAAATACAGAAGGGCCAGGAGAATGGATTGAGCCATTTCTTCATAAACGCCTTGATCGAGAGGAATTGTTTGTCAGTAGCTCTCAGAGTGTGCTGAGAGCAACAGGGGAATGTATTCCCAGTCAAAGACAACCTCCTTATGCTGATATAGGAATGGTTGTGGCTCGATCATATCGTGGAAGAGGTCTTGGAACGTCCATTCTTATTCACTTAAAAGAACATTGTTACGAAGCTGGCTGGAAGCCTATCTGTTCCTGTACTGTTGACAATCATGCTTCAAAGAAAGCCATAGAAAGAGCGGGTTTTCTCAGTGAACAAAGGATGGTAAAGATAACTTTTTCACGAGAATAAAATGCATCTTTTCTTGATGTGCAGCAGGAGCCGCCGACGACCTCACCTGCGGCAGCGCGGTCCGCGACACGTCTTCCCGCACCCAGATACCTAAGTCAAGAATATGGACTCAAGACGACCTAAGACCGAGATACGTGCAAAACTAGGACATAGGGAAAACAGATAAAAAGAGTAGTATCCACTATTTGTGCCTCTTATTCGATACTTCATTGAACATTGGAACCTTAACAGCCCCCATTCCGCAGTTTCGGAAAATACTTTTTTGAATAGTCATCCCACTTTCCGCAAAAGGGCTGAAGGCATCGGGCTTTCAGGTAGCACGCACGCCTGCATCTGAGCAAATATGCGTGCCGTCCAACTCAGCTCTCCCAACCAGGAGGTTCGGGAGCACGTTCCCTCTGCCGTTTTTTCAGGCTGGCACTCAGAGCATGTTCAAGCGACATGCCCTCATTACTCGTAAAAGGCTGGAGCTTTCTTGAGCGTTTGCCACTGTTGACCATCATGGCCAAAGACGACTAACCCTACCTGCTCGCGCTCGACCAGATCAAGGAGTTTTCGGGTGCTGGCGCGCAATTGCTCCTCGTTGTCATCGGTCGGCCAAGCCCGACGATCAGGGGTAAAAAGGTGCTCCTGGACGACTGCATCAATCGCTAGCAACACACGCCCGGTCTGCGGCAGGTGTACCAGAACGGACTGATGTCCAGGGGTATGCCCACTGGTTTCAAGCAGCATCAGGCCGGGCAGAAGTTCGGTGTCTCCCTCAATCAGTCGGTAGCGCAGTGTCGGCTGATCCCAGTGCCTGCACGCGGCAGCAAAGCGCGCATGTCCGCTCCGCGCCAGTTCATAGTGTTCGCGCTGGACGATGAGCTCCGCCTTTATAAAAGCATCGTGATATCCCGCGTGGTCCACGTCGAAATGGGTACAGATGAGGATATCGATATCGTCAGGATGCAGATCAAGATCGGCGAGATGCTCCAGCACATTTTTTTCATGCTCGGCTGGTGGCGTCCCTGGTGGTGGCGTGTAGTCCGCAGGCAGTCCGCTATCGATGAGAATGTTCTTCCCATCGCTGGTCTGAACAAGATAGCACCCCGACGACATAGCCAGCGTTCGGCCTGCTGCTAACGGTATGGTTGTAGTACTCAATTGCATGAGGTAGAGCCGTTTTGGAGTTGTGTTGCTTACTGTCATCCATTCATCCTTTCTTGCTAACAAAATCACTCAGTATTCCGCTTCTCTTGTAGATCAAACATCATCAGAGACGCCGATACGCCTCTGATTCATAAATCTAAGCATAAAGGCCCTGCGTTAAGATAGCGGGTTCATAGCCGCAGAGTAGATAAGTGCGGCACAGTTTTTGGGGTTACGCTTCTTCTACAGGAAATATTCCACTGTACCCAGCCAAACTGCTCCTTAAACTCTTCTTATCGGCGGAGTTTTCGCGCCTGTACGAGGAGTTATCGGCACAGTTGACCACGGTATCCCATCAAAAACTGTGCCGATAATCCAACTGCGCCGATAACTAAGCACGACAGAACTCCCAAAAGGCAAAACTGGACCGCACTTATCTAGTTGGCGGTGACCTGGCTTCTTCCTTAACGCTGGGCCATAAAGCAAAGAACACAAGAAAAAAACGTCCAAAAGGCCGATGCGCAAAGAGACGAAATATGGTAATGAGGGCATTTCCTAACTCATCCCAAGTGAAATTTTGTCAAGGAGACAAAGATGTAGCCCTATTCACAGGTATCCAGAGAGGTATTAGCGAGGCGAGTGAGAGTCAGACACAACGACACCGATACCCA